>Ga0209689_1001426_pt1 | contig 17867 bp, 10 predicted proteins | sample GraSoiAngelo_149_FD_187119 | JGI IMG/M metagenome (GOLD analysis project Ga0209689, IMG submission 187119) | Grasslands soil microbial communities from the Angelo Coastal Reserve, California, USA - 14_1009_09_30cm (SPAdes) (version 2) | ecosystem: Environmental > Terrestrial > Soil > Grasslands ... | reverse complement strand
GCATTGCTATGCTCGGCCAGCTCGACGCACTCGTCGATGGTCAGGCCGACCCGAAGCTCACCTTTGAACACGCCGACCACCGCTGGGATGGTGCCGGCTGCTTCGCACGCGGCCCGCTGCCGGCCGATGGCATCGAGGGCGGCGTTGCGGGGAAGCCCGTGCGTGATGACAGCCGATTCCAGGGCAACGACCGCAGACCCGCTTTCAAGAGCCTGACGGACGGCCGAGGAGATGGTTACGGGCACGGGGTATATTTTGTCTCGCGTGCGGGCGTAGCCGAACTGGTATAGGCGCATGCCTTAGGAGCATGTGGGGCAACCCGTGGAGGTTCGAGTCCTCTCGCCCGCAGCGCCCCGCCAGTCACGGTCGCCTAGGAGCCAGCCTTGCTACGCGCGCGTGTGGGAGCGGGCAACCGGTAGACGGTCACCGGACTCTCAAACCCTTTGAGCTCGATCATCTCTCGCTGCGCAACCAACTCCCGCTCCCCGAGCCACTGGCGCACCCGGCGGTGAGCCTCCTCACTCAAAACGATATCTCCCGCAGCGGCCGCTCCCTGCAGTCGGGAGGCGAGGTTGGTGACATCGCCGATGGCGCTCAGGTTGGCGCCCTCCGTCAGCTGACCCACGACCGCGGCGCCGACCGCGATGCCCAGGCCCACCGGAAGCCCGCCGGCCATGGCTTTGTCTCGCACCGCGAGGCCGGCCTGGAGGGCCTGGAGGCAATGATCGAGCCTGGCCCCGGTCAGGTTGAAAGACGCCATGACCGCGTCCCCGGCGAATTTGTCAACCAGCCCGTGGTGGCGTTCGATCTCCTGCCGGACCCAGCGGTGGAAGGACGCGACCGTGTCCGCGGTATCGGCGGGAGATTGCCCGGTCGTCATGGCTGTGTAGCCGCGGATGTCGGCGAACATGACGGTGATCAATCGCTCGCTGGTGGGCCCGACGCTCGCCCCGCCGCCCGATTGCGGCTCGGCCATGGTGACGTCGACGCCGAGCGCGAGGAGGGCCTTGCGGGCCGCGTCTGCCTCAAAGGCATGCCCGTGCGCGTGCGCCTCCATCAAGACCAAGCGCAACTCGGTTTCGGCGCCGGCCTGATCGCCACGACGCACGTATGCGTCGGCGAGCGCCCGACGGGTCCGCCAGCCATCTTCCAGGTACTCGACCTGCGCGAAGAAATCCGCGGCCGCCTTGAGCCGGTTGCTCGCCGTGTCAATGTCACCGGCGGCCAGAGCGAGCCTTCCCTCGATTCGCATGAGGTGCGGGTTGTTGAGGTCGAGGCCGGTTGCGCGCAGGTGGTCGGCGGCCGCCTGCGCTTCGCGTGCCTTGCCGGCTGCCAGCAAGACCTCAACCGCCTGGTCGACCGTCCACACTTCCTCGGGAATCTGGAGTCGATCCCAACGGAACCGGGCGAGGGCCGCCTCTGCCGCGACGGTCGCTTGCTGCAGATTGCCCGCGTCGAAATTGGTACGCGTCATCGCGTAGTCCCAAAGGATTTCGTCCTGGCGTTCGAGTTTTGAAGGCGGGCCGCTGAGCAGCTGCTGCGCGGTTTCGAATTCGAGAAGCGAGGCATGGGCAGTGGCGATAGCCCTGCGGAGACGGTTGGCGATATGGGACGATCCGGCATCCGTCGCCAGTACGAGTCCACGCTGCAACTCGTCGCGTGCCTGGGCCGGCTCGCCAAGAAGCTGGAGACCGTAGCCGGCCATCAGGGTGTCGAAGAGTCCGTACTCGCCTCCGTACCCGCCCAGCTGCCGTAGGGTTTGAAGCGCAGCCCTCGGCTGAAAATTAGCCATCCGCTCATGCGTGGCGTTTCCAAGGGCGTTGGCAGCCACCCACCACAGGTCGCGTTCTTGCGCCTCCCGGTAGCTTCTGTCGAGCCACTCGATCCCCTCCTCAAACCGCCCAGCCCTGGAGATTGCGAGACCCACGAAGTTGTAGGCCCAGATCCGGGGCATGTCTGCTCCAGCTGCTTCGGCAATGGAAACGGCGCGCTTAGCCAGCTCGAGCGAAGCCGGTCCGTCCACGTCGAACGCGCGGAGCCCGGCGAGCCGGACGTACGCGACGGCCAGGTCTGCACTCGGCCCGTCGACCTCGAGCATCTGGCGCGCACGCTCATACTCCATCTGCGCCAGGTCGGGGCGTGCCAGCCACCACTGACACCGCCCGAGCGCGAGGCGGTACCTGGCCGCCTCCCGGCGCTGATCCAGCGCCTCCAGCAACGCAATTCCCTCCTGGAGGTAACCAGGAGCCTTGGCGGCATCACCGTCCTGGAGGTAGGCAAAGCCGATGCGGCAGAGGAGCTGGCCGGTGAGCAACCTGTCCTTGCTCACACGCGACAGCACCCTGGCGTAGAGCTCGGCGGCCTCCCGGAATCCGCGCTGTCGCTCCGCGTCTTCCGCGGCCTTGATGCAGACCGGGACCGCTTCCTCCACCTGGCCCGACGCAAGCAGGTGGTAGGCAAGGTCCACGGCCTGAGTCCCCGGCAGCGCGCGGAGAGCGTCCGCCGCCGCGGCGTGCAAGCGCCTGCGACGGGGGGCGATCATATCCTCATAGATCGCCTCTCGCGTGAGCGCGTGCCTGAAGCGGTAGCGCTCGGAGGTATTCGGCTCTTCCTCCATCAGCTGCTGCTGTACGCAAGCGTGGAGTGCCGCCTGAACGACGTCCTCGCTTTGCCCGGAGACCGCCGCCAGGGTCTGATATGAGAAGGACGGGCCGAGCACGGCCGCCGTCCGCAGGATGTCGGCCTGGGCGTCACTCAACCGCTCGACTCGCAGCAGGATCGTGTCCTGGACGGTGCGCGGAAGCTTCATCTCCGACAGCTCCTTTCGCTCCCATCGCTCAGGGGTGCGGAAGATGTCGCCGCGATCGAGCGCTGCCTTGAGCAGCTCCTCCAGCACGAACGGGTTTCCCTCGCTGCGGGCGTGGAGGAAATCGCGAAACTCGGTGCGGATCGGCTGGTCGAAGATGGCGAGCACCATATCGGCCACACCGATCGGAGAGAGCGGCTCCAGGTCAATCACGTAAGCCGTGCCGGCTCGCCGCCACCCCTGGACAGTGGGGAGGAGCGGATGCTTACGGTGGAGCTCGTCGCTTCGGTAGGTGCCTAAAAGCATGATCCGGGTGCCGCGCAGGCGGCGGCTCATGTAGTCCAGCAGCTCGCGGGTGGAGGCGTCGGCCCAGTGGAGATCCTCGACCACGAGAAGCAACCCGTGCGCATCCGCGGCCACGCGCAGGAGGGCCAGGACGCCCTCGAAGAGGCGAAGCTTCGCCTGCGTGGAATCGCCGCTGTCGGTTAAGGACTGATCGGGTTCGAGCTGGGGGAAAAGATGGGCGAGCTCGCGGCGAACCGGTCCCAGCGCTTCGCGGACGTGCTCGAGGTCAGTGGTGGCGAGGTGGTTGCCGATGGCTTCGAGGAAGGGGAGATAAGGAAGCGACAGCTCCGCTTCCGAGCAGGCGCCGGTCAGGACCGCCATGCCGAGCTTGTCAGCGCGCCGCCCGAGCTCTCCGGCGAGCCGGGTCTTGCCCAGGCCGGCTTCGCCGGCCAGCACAACGATCTGCCCCTCGCCGCGGTTGGCGGCCAGCAAGGCGTCCTCGAGCAGGGTGACTTCTCGCTCCCGGCCGATGATTACCGGGCAGACGACCTGCTGGATCACGTCCACATGTTATGCAGCAGGCCTTCACGCGTCGAGCAATGTCCGAACGGCCCATTTCCCGGTGGGCCCGGGATGATAGCGTTGAGGAGATCTGATGGCAGTCAAGGTCGAAACCGAGCGTAAGCCCGGGTCGCAGGTCGTGCTGTCGGTGGAGGTGCCTGTCGACCAGGTGTCGAAATCGATCGAGCAGGCCTACTCCCGGCTGGCCCCGCGGGTGCGGATCGCTGGCTTCCGCCCGGGCAAGGCGCCCCGGCCCATGATCGAGCGGCAGATCGGCTGGTCCGCGCTCAGGCAGGAAGCCCTAGACCAGCTGCTTCCGACGGCATACAACGCCGCCCTCGATGAGGCGGGCCTGGACCCGATCGACGTGCCCAAAGTCGAGGTCGAGCAGTTCGACCGCGACGCCCCTTTCCGTTTCAAGGCGACCGTCAGCATCAAGCCCGAGGTAACCCTCAAGGACTACAAGGATATTCGCGTGCCCAAGCCTCAGACAGAGGTCACCGATACCGAGGTGAATGAGGCGATCGAGCGTTTGCGGCTGCGGTTTGCCGAGCTTCACGAGGTGGAGCGACCGGTGCAGAAGGGTGACTTCCTGACAGCCGACCTCCACATGCTCAAGGGCGGCGCCACCCTGGTGGGCGAGAGTCAGACGGATGCCCAGATGGAGGTCGATCCGGAGCGGTTGCTCACCGGCCTGGCCGAAGGCCTCTACGGCCAGGTAAAGGGAGACACACGCGACATCCGGATAACCCTGCCCCAGGACTACCCGAAGGCAGACCTGGCCGGGTCCAACGTCGTCTTCCGGGTCACCGTCAAATCCATCAAAGAACGCACCATGCCACCCCTCGATGACGAGCTGGCCAAGCTAATTGGCCGGGGTCAGGACCTGGCCGAGCTCCGCCAGGAGGTGCGCGACGACCTGCAGGAGGCCGCCGCCCGGGCGGACCAGCAGCGCTTCGAGAACGATGTGCTGAAGGCACTGGGTGATCGCGTCGACGTCGAAATTCCCGAGGCGCTCATCGACCGCGAGGTCAACCGCAACGTGCGCGAGCTGGAGCTCCGCCTCCAGGAGCAGGGCATCCGCTTCGACAGGTACCTGCAGTACACCAACAGCAATGTCGACGTGGTGCGGTCAGAGCGGCGGCCACAGGCGCTGCAAAAGGTCCGGCTCGAGCTGGCCCTGGAGGCGGTCGCCGAGCGCGAGGGGCTGAATATCAGCGACGCTGAAGTCGACGATGCGGTCCGTCAGGCGCTCGAAGAAGACCAGCAGCTGGCCAGAAAGGCCGAGGACCTGCAGACCGCCGACCCGGTCCGCAACTACTTCCGCCACCAGCTGCTGATGCGCAAGACCATCGACCATCTCACAGCGGCGGCGTCGTCCGAAGCTTCCGATACAATGGGGGCGCGCTCGGACGAGTCTGAGCCCCAGGAGCCTGCGACGACGGGCGGCCGCCGGTCGAAATCCAGGAAGGAACGCTAAGCGGGCTGCGTCTTCATAAAAGTGAGTACCCGGAGGACTGGATTGTAAGGAATGAACCCTATAATGGCGGAGCAGGAGAGCCACCCATGAACCCCGAACGGTTAAGCCGGCAGCCGGAAGCGCTCATCCCCATGGTCATCGAGACCACCAACCGCGGCGAGCGCGCCTTCGACATTTACTCCCGGCTGCTCAAAGACCGCATCATCTTTATCGGTACCCCGATCGACGACCAGGTGGCCAACGTGGTCATGGCGCAGCTGCTCTTTCTCGCCTCTGAGGACCCGGACAAGGACATCAACATCTATATCAACAGTCCGGGCGGCGTGGTCACGGCCGGGCTCGCGATCTACGACACCATGCGCTACGTCAGCCCGCGCGTTTCCACGGTTTGCATGGGCCTGGCCGCCAGCATGGCGACCGTCCTGCTCGCGGGTGGCACCAAGGGCATGCGCTTTGCCCTGCCGAACACGCGGATCCTGATTCATCAGCCCTCGGGCGGGTTCCAGGGGCAGGCGACCGACATCCAGATCCACGCCATGGAGATCCTGCGTATCCGCAAGACCCTCAACGAGATCCTGTCCACGCACACCGGACAGGGCCTCGAGAAGATCGAGCGCGATACCGAGCGCGACTTCTTCATGAGCGCGCAGGAGGCCAAGGAGTACGGCATCATCGACGACATCATCGTCAGCACCAGCCAGGACGGCAAGGCCGCCGCCAAGGACGGCCGCCTGGAACTGGCGACCGCGGGCAGCCCGAAGGTGGAGCCGAGACCCGAACCTGAGCGGGAAGGACCAAAGACCTCGCGATGAACGAGCGCGAGGATCGCCGGCGCCACACGCGCTGCTCCTTCTGCGGCAAGGACCAATCGCAGGTCCGCAAGCTGGTGGCCGGCCCGGGCGTCTACATCTGCGACCAGTGCATCGACCTCTGCCAGGAGGTCCTGGAAGAGGACACCAAGACCACCTCGCAGAAGCGAACCAAGGGCGGTCTGATCCCCAACCCCAAGACCATCTGCTCCGCCCTCGACCAGTACGTGGTGGGCCAGGACCACGCCAAGAGGGTCCTCTCGGTGGCGGTCTACAACCACTACAAGCGGATCGCCCACAGCAAGATGGCGGGTGACGTCGAGCTTCAGAAGTCGAACGTCCTGCTCGTCGGCCCGACCGGGTGCGGCAAGACCCTCCTGGCGCAAACGCTGGCCAAGATCATCGACGTCCCCTTCTCGATTGCCGATGCCACCTCGTTGACCGAGGCCGGCTACGTCGGTGAGGACGTGGAGAACATCCTGCTTCGCCTGATCCAGGCCGCCGATTTCGACATCGCCCGGGCCGAGCGCGGCATCATCTATATCGACGAGATCGACAAGATCGCTCGCAAGTCGGACAACCCCTCGATCACCCGCGACGTGTCCGGGGAGGGCGTCCAGCAGGCGCTCCTGAAGATCCTGGAGGGTACCATCGCCAACGTCCCGCCCCAGGGCGGACGCAAGCATCCGCACCAGGACTTCATCCAGATCAACACCACGAACATCCTCTTCATCTGCGGCGGCGCATTCGACGGGCTGGAGCGCCTGATCGAACACCGGATCGGCCACAAGCAAATCGGTTTCGGCTCTGAGGTCCACGGCAACCGCGACAAGGAGAGCACCAAGATCCTCAAGCAGCTGCAACCCATGGACCTGCTCAAGTACGGCCTGATCCCGGAATTCGTGGGCCGGCTGCCGATCTCGGTCACCCTGGACTACCTGGACGAGGCCGATATCATCCGTATCCTGACGGAGCCCAAGAACGCGTTCGTGAAGCAGTACCAGAAGTTCTTCGCCCTGGACGATGTGCAGCTGGTGTTCGAGCCGGCGGCGCTGACGGCCATCGCGCGAAAGGCGCTGCAGCGGGGCACCGGGGCCCGAGGCCTGAAGAGCATCATCGAAGACATCCTCCTGAACTCCATGTTCGAAGTTCCGTCACGCCCGGAGGTCAAGCGATGCGTCATCACCGAGAAGTCCGTCCTTTTCAGCACCGAGCCCGAGATGTTCGCGGAAGAAGAGCTCGAGGAGATCGCGCCCGAACAAACTGCCTGACCCCACGGCGTCCGTGACCAACGTCGCCAGTCTTCAGCTTCCCCTCCTCCCCCTCAAGAACGTCGTCCTCTTCCCCCACATGATCGTTCCGCTCTATGTCGGGCGCGAGCGTTCCATGGATGCCCTCGAGGCGGCCATGGGGAACGGGAAGAAGATCTTCCTCTGTACCCAGCGACGAGCTGACTGCGAGGATCCGGGCGAGGAGGACATCTACCGGGTGGGGGTGCTCGGCGACGTGGTCCAGTTGCTCAGGCTTCCCGACAACACGGTCAAGGTCCTGATCGAGGGTTCATCCCGGGCCGTGATCGAGCGCTTTCTCCAGACCGAACCACACCTGCGGGTGGAGGTGGCGCGCCTGGAGGAGGACTTCCAGTCTTCCGCAGAGGTGGAGGCGCTGATGCGCGGCGTGGTGGACCTCTTCGACCGGTACGTGGAGCTCGATAAAAAGGTGCCTCCGGAGGTGAACCTCACCGTCCGCGGCATCGATGATCCGGGCCGGCTGGCCGACATCGTTGCCTCGAACCTGAACATCGGCGTCACGGATAAGCAGGACGTGTTGGAGACGTTCCAGATGAACGCCCGGCTGGAAAAACTCTCCGCTGTCCTGCAGCGTGAGGTCGAGATCCTGGACATGGACCGCAGCATCAGGCAGCGGGTGCGCCAGCAGATCGACCGGCGCCAGAAGGAGTTCTACCTCAAGGAGCAGATCCGCGTGATCCAGGAGGAGCTGGGAGGTGAGGAGGCGCACCTCACCGAGCTGGATGAGCTCCGGGAGAAGGTCAAGGCGCTCGAACTCACCGAGGCTGTCCAGGACCGGTTGCTCAAGGACGTCGACCGGCTGGAGCGGATGCCGCCCGGCTCACCCGAGATCTCGGTGCTGCACAACTACCTCGACCTGGTGGTGGCGCTGCCCTGGCACGAACGGACAGACGATGTTACGGACCTGCGGGTGGCGGAGAAGGTGCTCGACGAGGACCATCACGGCCTGCAGAAAATCAAGGAGCGGATTCTCGAGTTCCTGGCGGTGCGCCAGCTGACCAAGTCCCCCAAGGGGCCAATCCTCTGCTTTGTCGGACCGCCGGGTGTGGGCAAGACCAGCCTGGGAAAGTCCATCGCTCGCGCGCTAGGGCGCAAGTTCGTGCGGGTCTCGCTGGGCGGCGTCTCGGACGAGGCCGAGATCCGCGGCCACCGCCGAACCTACGTCGGCTCGATGCCCGGGCGGATCATCAAGTCATTGCGCGAGGCCGGCAGCCGCAACCCCGTGTTCCTGCTGGACGAGGTCGACAAGATGTCCTCCGATTTCCGAGGCGACCCGGCCTCCGCCCTGCTCGAGGTCCTCGACCCCGAACAGAACCGGAATTTCTCCGACCACTACCTGGAGATCCCCTTCGACCTTTCCGAGGTGCTCTTCATCACCACCGCGAATGTCCTCTACACCGTTCCCCGGGCACTGGTCGACCGGATGGAGGTGATCAACCTTCCCGGCTACACCGCAGAGGAGAAGATGGTGATCGGACGCCAGTTCCTGATCCCCAAGCAGCTGGTCGACCACGGGCTGACCGACAAGCACATCGAGTTCTCCCGGCCCGCGATCGCCAAGATCATCAATCGCTACACGAGCGAGGCCGGGGTCCGCAACCTGGAGCGGTCGATCGCCAGCGTCTGCCGCAAGGTGGCGCGCGAGGTGGTTCGGGGCAAGACGCGCCGGGTGACGGTCTCGCCCGGCAAACTCGACGACCTGCTCGGTCCCCCCAAATTCAAGCCCGAGGAGGGCAACAAGGAGCACCTGATCGGAGTCGCCAATGGACTGGCCTGGACCGAGGTGGGCGGCGTCCTGCTGACGATCGAGGTGATCACCATGCCGGGCAAGGGCAACCTGAACCTGACCGGGCAGATGGGCGATGTGATGCAGGAGTCGGCCCGGGCCGCCCTGTCGTACGCGCGCTCGAACGCGGAGGCGCTGGGGATACCGGTCGATTTCCGGGAGAAGCTCGACCTGCACATCCACATCCCCAAGGGGGCCATTCCCAAGGACGGCCCCTCCGCCGGCATCTCGATGGCGCTGGCCATCGTCTCGGCTCTCTCCCGGCGCCCGATCCGGTCGGACGTGGCGCTCACCGGGGAGATCACCCTGCGCGGACGGGTGTTGCCCGTCGGGGGACTGAAGGAGAAAGTCCTGGCCGCCCACCGGATAGGCATTCGGACCATCGTCCTGCCCGAGGACAACGAATCGGACATCGTGGATATCCCGCCCGAGGTTCGCAAGCGGCTGACCTTCAAGTTCGTGAAGTCGATGGACGAGGTGATCGCGCAGGCACTGTTACCCAGGTCGGATGCCGCTGCCGAGGTCGAGGAAGTCGAGCCGGCCCTGACCGAGGAGCCCGCGGTGGCGAACGCGGTCGACCGACCCCAACAGGACAGCCCGCCAGTCAGCTAACCCGCGCGGGCGGCGTTCAGGGCGTGCCTTAGACTTGATGCCCAAATGAGCGGGGCTGGTATGGAGACGCGGTACGACCCCAATGCGGTCGAGCAGCGCTGGTATCAGACCTGGGAGTCGCGCGGGTGTTTCAAGCCAGCAGAGAAGCCGCGCACCGGTAAGGCCTTCACCATCTCGATGCCGCCGCCCAACATCACCGGCGACCTACACATGGGCCACGCCATGTACACGCTCGAGGACGTGCTGATCCGGTGGCATCGAATGCTGGGAGACGCCAGTCTCTGGGTGCCCGGCACCGACCATGCCGCGATCGCCACCCAGAACGTGATCGAGAAGCAGTTGGCCAGAGAAGGCACCTCGAAAGAGGCGATTGGCCGGGAGGCCTTCGAACAACGCGTGCAGCAGTGGTACGCGCAGACGGGCAACACCATCCTCCATCAGATGCGCCGGCTGGGATTCTCAGCAGACTGGTCCCGAATCCGGTTCACCATGGATGCCGAGTACGTCGCCGCGATCCGGACCGTGTTCGTAGAGCTATGGAAGCAGGGATTGATATATCGCGGCCCGCGCATCGTCAACTGGTGTCCGCGCGATCAGAGCGCCATCTCGGATCTCGAGGTCGTCTACGAGGAAACAGACGACCATCTCTATTACCTTGACTACCCGGTCGAGGGCGGGGGTGTGATCAGCGTGGCCACGGCACGCCCGGAGACGATGGTGGGCGACACCGGGGTGGCCGTGCACCCGGACGACCCCAGATACCGAGGCCTGGTGGGGAAGCACGTCACGCTTCCGATCGTGCATCGCCGGGTGCCGATCGTGGCCGACGAGGCCGTCGAGCGGGATTTCGGCACGGGCGCGGTCAAGGTGACGCCCGGCCACGACGTGACGGATTACGAGATCGGCGAGCGGCAGCACCTCGAAGTGCTCAGCATCCTGCACCTGGACGGCCGGATGAATGTGCCCGGGGTCCCCGAGCTTGACGGCAGGCCCGTGCCAGAGGCGCGTGTGCGCATCGTCGAGATGCTGAAGGCCGAGGGGGCGCTGCAAAAAGTAGAGCCCTACCGCCACTCGGTCGGGCACTGTTACCGCTGCGGCGCTGTGATCGAACCGCTGGTATCGCCCCAGTGGTGGGTCAGGATGAAACCGCTTGCCGGCCCGGCCATCGATGTCGCCGAGAAGGGTGAGGTTCGCTTCCATCCGGAACGATGGACCGAGCAATACCTGCGCTGGATGCGCAACATCCGGGACTGGTGCATCTCGCGTCAGCTCTGGCTTGGGCACCGGATCCCGGTCTGGACCTGCGCCAACGGCCACGCGGTCGCCTACCTTCAGGACCCGGCGGCGTGTTCGGACTGTGGCGACCGGTCGCTGACCCAGGACCCGGACGTGCTCGACACCTGGTTCTCCTCCGGGCTCTGGCCATTCGCCACGCTCGGCTGGCCGAAGGACACGGAGGACCTGCGCCGCTTCTATCCCACCCAGGTGCTCGATACGGGCCGCGACATCATCTACCTGTGGGTGGCCCGGATGGTCTTCCTGAGCCTGCACTTCATGCGGACCATCCCCTTCTCGGACGTGCTGATCCACGCCACCGTGCTGGCCACGGACGGACGGCGGATGAGCAAGTCCCTCGGAACCGGGGTCGATCCTCTCGACGTGGTGGATGCCTACGGGGCGGATGCGACGCGCGCCTGGTGCACGTACTTCGGCACCAGCGGCCAGGACATTCGCTTCTCGCAGGAGAAGATCAAGGACTATCGGGATTTCGCCAACAAGCTCTGGAACGCTACCCGCCTTGTCCTTCTGAAGAGCGAAGCGGCCGGCCGGCCCGACCTGTCTCGCCTCGGCCCGGCCGATCGCTGGATCCTGGGCCGGCTCAACCGGGTGGTGGAGATCGTGACCCGCGGATTCGAGCGTTTCGAATTCGGCCCGGCCATCGATGCGCTCTACGAATTTGCCTGGCATGAGTTCGCCGACTATCACCTCGAGCTGATGAAGGCCGGGCTGGCGGAACCGGGCGTCGCGGCCCAGGTTCTCGAGGTGACCCTGCGACTGCTTCATCCGATCATGCCCTTCATCACGGAAGAGCTCTGGCAGCGGCTGCCGCACCAGGGCGACACCATCCTGTATGCGCCCTGGCCCGTGCCGGACCGCGGGCATGAGGACGCCGCGCTCGAGGGCGAGATGGCGCATCTCGTCCAGGTGGTGCGCGCGGTGAGAAACCTGCGCCGGGAGGTCGATCAGCGAGTTCGGCGGCCGCCCGCCCGGATCGATTCGAGCCGGCCCCTGCTCCAGGATTCAACTGGCCGGGCGTACATCGCCACCCTGGCAGAGCTCGAGCTCGACGGCGCGGGGGCAGCGGGTGGCCAGACGGTCGTGGTCGGCGATACCACCGTCACCATCGGCCTGGCGGCGGACGGTGGCGCGGAGAGACCGCGGCTCGATGCGGAGCTGCGCAGGCGCGAGCAAGAGATCGCGGCGCTCGAGCGCAAGCTGGCGAATGCCGCGTTCACGAGCAAGGCTCCCGCACAGGTAGTCCAGAAAGAGAGGGAGCGTCTGACCCAGGCTCAACAGGCGGCGGTCCGGCTCCGGGAGCTTTTGGGACAGAAGCCGGGATAGGGTAAGGTATAGCGGTTATCACGCCGGTTAAGGAGGCGACGTGCCCAACCTCACTTCTCTAAGGCCTCTTCTCTACATCATCGTCTTCTACCTGATCGCCTTCTGGCTCAGCCTCTCCTACTGGGCATTCCGGGACGCACGCGAACGTTCGCCGAGCGTGGCGTTCCATGTGTTCGCCACCGGGATCTCGCTCCTGCTGCCGATATTCGGCCTGTTCATCTACATGATCATCCGGCCGCCGCTGACGATGGCGGAGCGGCGAGCGCTCGAGCTGGAGACCGCGGCGCTTTCCGAACCGGGCGGTCCCGCGCGCGAGCTGCGCCCCTGTCCCAGCTGTGGCGAGCCCATCGATTCCCAGTACGTGCTCTGCCCGCATTGCAAGACCCAGTTCAGCAAGCTCTGCCCGCGGTGCAACAAGCAGCTCAAGCTAGGCTGGAGCGTGTGCCCATACTGTGCCGAGGAAGTGCCCTTGCAGGGCAGCGTTCCGACCCCGCGCATCGCCAGGTAATCGCAGGAAGTAGCCGGCGCGCGGGCGTGGCGGCCCCGTTGATGCGCTAGAGCATGCCGCTTCAGCTGCAGGCGCTGCTGCCGTTCGCCGCGATCGTGGCCGCGGCCCTGGCCGTCCGATTCAGGCCCGCCCGGCGCACGAATGGCGTGGTCGCCGCCGCCGGCGCCGGCGCCGCCGCGACCATCGCGCTGATCGAGCTCGTCCGATTGGCTCCGGGCGAGCGCGTCGATTCCTCCTACCTCAGCACCTTTCCCTATGCCGAGCTGACCATTCACTCTGACGCTCTCTCGCTGAGCTTCGCCGTAGTAACGGCCTCAACCGCCTGCCTCCTGATGCTGGTCCGGGTCGTCTCGCGCGGTGACCGCCGCGACCCCTGGTTTAACTGGCTGATCGCGACCGCCGCAGCGCTCTCTGTGGAGCTGGCCGGCAACCTGCTGTTGCTCTACGTTGCCTTTCAGCTGCTGACCCTGGCCTGGAGCGGCGCCCTCGATGAGGCGGCTCCGCGCCGGCGCTGGCTCCGGTTCACGCAACAGGCATCCGACCTGGGGCTGCTGTTTGTGGCTGGACTCACGATCCAATCAGTGGGCACCAGCGCCTACTCGGGAGTTCCCTCCGACACGATCGGCCCGGCTGTCTTCCTGGTGGCCCTGCTTCCGGCCCTGACCAGGATCGGGGCGCTCGCCATGCCGTTGAGCGGCCCGCAGGCGCCTGTCCTCTTCGAGCCGGCTGTCGCCTGGGCGGCGCCGGCAGGGTACCTGGTTCTCCGTCTGCTCTCGCTCACCGGCGGTCGGGTCCCGACCCGCACCATCGAGGTGGCGCTGTTCGCGGTGGGCCTTGTTGCCGCCGGGATGATGGCGCTGCTGGCTGCGGTCGAAGGATTGCGGCCGTCGCTCCCGGTGCGGCTGGTGACCGTACTGGCGTTGACCGCGCTCGCCATCTCGGCGCTGGGGACTCCGCTTTCCACGCTCGGCGCCGGCTGGCTATGGCTGCTCCTGATCCCTTTGACGGGCCTCACCTGCGTGCGTCTCGGTCCGCGCTCCCTGGCCCGGGTGATCCTGCTCTTAAACCTGGCACTGGTCCCACCCGGCGCCGCCTTCATCGGACTGTGGCTGGCCGGGCAGGGACTGATTCAGAGCACCGTGCTCTCGCTCGTACCCCTGGCGCTGGTGGCGCTCGTGGTCGCGGCCGGCGTGGCATCGGTGATCGCGCTGGATGAGCACCTCCGGATCGACCTGCCCTCGGGGTGGGGGCTGGCGCTCCTGGCGGCCGGCGCCTTCCCCGGCATCGCGCTTGTCTACCTGGTGGCCCCGGCCGCGACGGCTGTTCGCGCGATCCCGGGGGGAACCTTCCAGGTCAATCCGCTGGGCATCACCGCCGGAACGCGTTTCTGGCCGGCCGCCCCAGTCTGCCTGGCAGTCGCGGCGGCGCTGTTCATCCTGCTCGAGCGGCTCGGAACCCGGCTGCCGTTGCGCCGCTCGTCGATCGACGTTGTGGCCCGGCTCGCAAAGATACGGTTGCCGAAGCTCCGGTTGCGCAACCTGCCAGATGAGGTCACCCTGAGGCGGGCCTATTGGGCGGTCTTCGCTGCCGCGCTGGCAGCCGCGGCGCTGGCGCGATGATCCTCTACCTGCCCGTCCTGGTCTTCCTCGCCGGGCTGACCCTCGCCCATCGCCGGTCCCGGGTGCAGCGGCTGATCGGGCTGCTGGTGATGGTTGCCGGCGGCGCCGGCAGCCTGGCGCTGGTCGTCGAACCGGCGGTGGCAGCCGGCTGGGCGCTCGGACCGATCGCCGGCGTGCTCCTGGCCCGGCCGGTGGGGACGCGGCGCCGGCTTGCCTTCGAGGCCCTGGTGCGCCGGTCCGTGGTCCTGGTGGTGGCAATCCTCGCCGCCGGGATCGTAGCTTCGAAGCTCGGCTTGGGCGAAAACCCGTGGCCCCTCACCGGCGTCGTCTGGTTCGCCGGGGCAGTGGGTCTCGACTGGCTGCTGATGCCCCTGGACGACGAAGACCGGGCCAGCGGCGGGGTTCTCACCCTCGCCGGTTTCACGGGGGTGCTGGTGCTGGCGACCGCGCCGGGCGTGCTGACCGCGGTCGTGGCCGGGCTGGCCGCGCTTGTGCCGGCTGTGGTGAGCCGCTGGCGCGGCCTGGGCGCCGCCCCGCCACCGGTCCGGGCCGGCCTCCTGCTCGCTGCCGGGATAATCGCCGTGGCGGGGATCTCTACCACGGCGCTGTTTGGGGTCTCGGTCTCCGACGTCCGGCTCAGCCTTGCCGGTGTTGCTCTCCCGGGGCTCGGGATCGTGCTGCTGGCGGCTGCCCTCCAGGGTGAGGGCTGGGCATGGCTGGGACCTGTGGCCGGTCTGGCCGTGGCGGCCACCTCGCCCGTACTTCGCTGGGCCGCACTGGCCGCGGTTGCCGCGGCGCTGCCCTCGACCGACCGTCGAGGCCAGCGTTTGCTGTGGGCCGGCATCGTGGCGCTGCTCCTGAGCCCGGTCATCCAGGTCCTGGCCGCTGCGCCCTTTGCTCTCCGACTCTCGCCCGTTGCCCTTGCCGCCGGCCTGGCCCTGGTGGCGCTCGCCGCCTCCACAGGGCCAATCAGAGCGCTCGTGCTTCCGGCCGCGAGCGTACAGGTGCTGCAGGCTGTCCAGCAGTTGGGTCAGGCAGGGATCACCCGCTTTCAGCTTGCGGCCGCGGCGGGAGCCATTCTTCTGTTGGCCTACCCGCTGATGGTGGAGACCGGTTCCCGACCCGTCAGGGTCCGAGTGAGTCGAGCCGTCATGACTGCCGGCCTGCTCCTGATTGCGGTCGCGGCGCATGACCCGCTGGACCTGGGATCGGTGGCGGCCTTTCTTCTGCTGATCGACCTGGCCGTGGTAGCGCCAGCCCGGCTCGACGGACCCCTGGGCAGGTTGGCCGAGTCCGGATGGCCGCCTGCGGTGGCCTTCTCAGGTCGGGTCCTGGCGGTGGCCGCGGCCATCCAGGCTTCGGTCGCTCTCGGCGCACTCGCGGTCGCGCTCACCGCCGGTCTGTATCTCTCTGGGATCCTGTCGAGCCCTCGGCGAAAAGCCGCCGGAGCGCCGCTGACGGTCAGCGGCTGGACGGTCGCGGTCGTCTCACTTGGGTGCGGGCTCGCGCCCGCAATCTTCCTGCGGATGCTGCACGTCTGATCGGGCGCTGGCCGATGTTACAATCGGCGGCGCCACGGAGATCGGATGCAGCGGTCAACCCTAGTTGGCCCGAGCCACACGGCTGGTGCTGGCGTCGTCGTCGCCAAGACGTATGGAAGTACTGTCCCGAAGCGGGCTTCGCTTCGATGTCGTCAGGCCGGGGATCGACGAGGTCCCTCCCGTGCCCATGCCACCAATTCGCTACGTGCAGTGGGCCGCCGAAGCCAAGGCACGGGCGGTGGCGAAGCGAGTTCGCAACGCGCTCGTGGTCGGCGCCGACACCGAGGTGGTGCTTGACGGCAAGGTCTTCGGCAAGCCCATGGACCGACTCCACGCCCGGCGCATGCTGCGCGCGCTTTCCGGCCGGACCCACGTCGTCTACACGGCGATACACGTGATAGATGCGGCATCGGGCGATAACACTCGTGGGTACTCCCGCACCAGGGTCACCCTGCGTCGCCTTTCGGACAGACAGATCGACGCCTACGTGCGCACGGGCGAGGTGCAGGATAAGGCCGGTGCTTACGCTATACAGGCCAGAGGGCGAAGCCTGGTCAGTAAGATCGAGGGGCCCTTCGACAATGTGGTCGGCATGCCGATGCACCTGCTGCGCCGCCTGTTGCGCGAGTACGGAGTGAGCCTGCCGCCTAAACCCGAGAAATGAAAGTGATGATTGCCTTGAGGCGCGCGGCGATCGGGTTGGCGTTGCTCGTAAGCGTGCCGGTCGCCGCCTGCGGGGCCGTCAGTGGTGCCCGCCTCCAGGTGACTCAGACATCGGATGCGACGGCCGGCACTGACCACAAGGGCCACCTGGCGCCCGGGACGTTTGCCGGGATCACGGTCGCGATCCGCAACATCGGAGCCGCGCCGGCCCGCGGGCTGACCATCCAGGACCTGCTGCCCAGCGGCTTCCGCTACTACGAGCTCACCACCCTTGGCGGCAACGCGATTCGGACCTCGACCCAGGAGCCGGGGGCGCAGGGGGACCCGCAGTGGGGTACCTGGACCATCCCCGCCGCCAGTGCCACCAGGGAGAGCGAGCTCGTCCTCAGCTTCAAGGTGCAGGCGGCGACCCAGCCCGGGGACTACACAAACCACGTCAAGATCAATGGCTCCGAGGTGGGCGAGGTCGACGAGGGCGATGGCCTGCCAATCGTGGTCGAGCCGCGACCGTCCCTGGCCGTCACCACGGCCGCCACCACCGACAAGGCCACCACCGGGGGCACGGTCACCTACGTGATTTCCGTGAACAACGTGGGATCCGCCGTCGCCAGGGCCGTGGTGGTGTCCGCGACACTACCGCCCGGTTTCATTTACACAAGCACCACCGGCTTCGAGGGCAACAGCTCGCGCATCACCAACGTCGACCCCCCGGGCACCAGCCTTCTGCCGGTGTGGGCGTCCTGGAACGTCCCCGCGCAGGTCAACGGCACACCCGGGCTGCTGCGCATCACCTTCCAGGCGCGTATCCTGGCCGGCGTTAAACCGGGTATCTATACGCTGACCACGGGCCTGACCGCCGCCCAGGATATTCCAGCGGTGACCGCCGGCAACGGCGCCCCGGTGGCGGTGGGTAAAGGGACCACGATCCCGATCAGCGTGACGGTCGCGCCCACCTCTCCCTATGCGCCCCAGGGTGGGAGCGTGACCTACGTGATCACGGTGGAGAATGACAGCAACGACGCGGCCACGGGCGTCAGGGTCACCGATACCCTGCCCGCCGGATTCACCTTTCAGGGGACCAACAGCATCGTGGTCGGTGGGAAGGGGGTGGCTTCGCGCCTGCAACCGTCGGTGGGAACCACCACTCCGCAATGGGGTCCATTCAACATCCCCGCGGGCGGATTCAACGGCGTGACCCTGGTGATCACTTTCACCGCCGGCGTCAACAGCGCCTCCCTCGGCCCGCACCCGAATGTGGTTTCAGG
>Ga0209689_1001417_pt1 | contig 17907 bp, 19 predicted proteins | sample GraSoiAngelo_149_FD_187119 | JGI IMG/M metagenome (GOLD analysis project Ga0209689, IMG submission 187119) | Grasslands soil microbial communities from the Angelo Coastal Reserve, California, USA - 14_1009_09_30cm (SPAdes) (version 2) | ecosystem: Environmental > Terrestrial > Soil > Grasslands ... | reverse complement strand
ACTCGCGGTACGAGAGCGCCTCCTCCTCGGCGACGTTGTACACGCGGCCGGCCGCGTGTACAACGTCGCCGAGGAGGAGGCGCTCTCGTACCGCGAGTGGGCGGTGCTCATGGCACAGGTGATGGGCTGGAAGGGCGAGCTCGTCGCCGCCGAGAACGAGCGCCTCCCCGCGCACCTGCGCGATGACGCGCACACCACGTACGAGCAGCACCTCGTCGGCTCGACCGAACGGATCCGGCGCGAGCTCGGGTACGCCGAGGTGGTCGGCCGAGAGGAAGGGTTGCGGCGCGCGTTCGAGTGGTACGCGCAGGCGCCGGCTCCCGACCCGCCAGGGGACGAAAAGGCCGAATACGCCGCCGAGGACGCCGCCCTTGTCACACTTCGCGGCTCCGCGGTGCTCAAGGGATAGGTGGCCACCGCGATGGAGGCGACGGCGCCCGAGCACGGCCGCGACCGAGCGGCCGCGGTGCCCGCCGCGTTCGAGCGCCTCTTCCGCGCCGAGTACGCGCGCGTCGTCCGCGTGGCGTTCCGCGTGGTGGCCGACCAGGACGAAGCGGAGGACGTCGCTCAAGAGGTGTTCCTCGCGTTCTATCGCGCGCATCCGGCGACCGCGGACTACGCCGCGGCCTGGCTCCACGCCGCCGCCGCGCATACGGCGCTCAACGCGCTTCGCTCGCGGTCGCGGCGGACGACGCGCGAGGCGGCGCAGGCGATCCCGCAGGACGCCGCTTCTCCCGATCCCGCGGACTCCGTGGAGGCCGCCGAGACGCGGGACGAGGTGCGCGCGATCCTCGCGCGTCTCCCCGAGCGCGACGCGACGATCCTCGCGCTCCGCTACGCCGGGCTCAGCTACGCCGAGATCGCCGCCGCCGTCGACGTCCGCGCGTCGAGCGTCGGCACGCTCCTGCGACGCGCGGAAGAGGCCTTCCGGAGGGAACTGCGATGAACGCGAACGAGATCGAGCGAGCGCTGGGGACCGAGGAGCCGCGCACCGACACGGAGCGCGGGCTCGAGCGGTTGCGCGCGAGCGTCGCGCGCGAAGGCCTGACCCCGGTGGTCGCGCCGCCAGGCCGGCGCATCTCCACGCGCGGCGTCCAGGGCCTCGCGGCGGCGGCGACCGTCGTCCTCGTGGCAAGCGCGCTCGCGCTCTCCGGCGTCGCGGGGACGGTCCTCACGATCTTCGAGCCCAAGAGCGTCACCGCCGTCCCGGTCAGCCAGGCCGACCTCGCGCAGCTCGGCGGCGCGTGCCGCGGCGAGCGCCTCGAGGAATGCATCGGCGCGTACGGGACCTTCGCCTGGACCACCCCGCCGCAGCCGCGCGAGGTCCGCTCGCTCCCCGCGGCGACCGCGGCCGCCGGATTCGACGTGCTCGCTCCGTCGTCGCTCCCTCAGGGCGTCACGGGCACCGCGCGCTACGGCGTGATCAACCGGTCGACCGCGACCTTCACGTTCAGCGCCGAGGCCGCGCGTGCGTCCGCCGCGAAGGCGGGTCGCACCATCCCGCCGCTGCCCAAGGACGTGGACGGCGCGAAGCTCACGATCACCGGCGGCCCCGCGGCGATCCAGGTGTGGGGCGCGACGGATCCGACCGCGACGACGACCGGGCCGACCGGCTCGGCGGGCGGCACGTTGGGCGGCATCCCGACGCTCGTCATCGGTCAGGCCAAGGCGCCGACGGTCACGAGCGACGGCGTCACCGTCGACGAGCTGCGCGGCTACCTCCTTCAGCAGCCGGGCATCTCGCCACAGCTGGCGGCCGCACTTCGCGCGATCACCGATCCCTCGTCGACGCTGCCGGTGCCGGTGCCCGCCGAGCTCGCGATCTCCCACCCGGTGAAGGTCCAGGGCGTGGACGGGCTCTTCATCGGTGACTCCACGGGCCTCGGCAGCGCCGTCATCTGGCAGAAGGGCGGCATGATGTTCGAGGTGCTCGGTACGCTCACGGAATCACAGGTGCTGGCGGTCGCGAACTCGCTCAAATAGTGAGCGGATCGCTCGCGATCGAGACGCGCGACCTCGCGAAGCGCTACGGGAGCGTCGTCGCGCTCGCGGGGCTCACGATGTCCGTGCGCGTCGGCCAGGTCTACGGCTTCCTCGGCCCGAACGGCGCGGGCAAGACGACAGCGGTGAAGCTCCTCCTCGGCCTCGCGACGCGCACGTCGGGGACCGGGGCTGTCCTTGGAGAGCCGCTCGGGTCCCGCGGGGCGCGCCGCCGCATCGGCTACCTGCCCGAGCTCTTCCGCTACCAGCCGTGGCTCGGCGCGCGCGAGGTCCTCGCCCTGCACTGCGAGCTCGCGGGCGTCGAGCGCGCGCGCTGGGAGCGCGAGATCGGGGACGTTCTCGCGACCGTCGGCCTGGCGGACCGCGCGACGAGCCGCGTCGGGACCTACTCGAAGGGGATGCAGCAGCGCCTCGGCCTCGGCGTCGCGCTCATCGGGCGGCCCGCGCTCGTGCTGCTCGACGAGCCCACGAGCGCACTCGATCCGGTGGGCCGCCACGACGTGCGCGAGATCATCCGCGGGCTGCGCCAGCTCGGGACGACCGTGTTCCTCAACTCGCACCTCCTCACCGAGGTCGAGCAGGTCTGCGACAGCGTGGCGATCATCGACCGCGGCCGCGTCGTCGCGGAGGGGACGCTCGACGAGCTGCTACGCGCGAACGCGGTCCGCCTGCGCATCGCGGGACTGACGCGCGAGGGGCGCGCCGCCCTCGCGCGCTACGGCGAGCTCGACGGCGGCGACGGCGAGCTCCTCGTGCGGGGCATCGATCCCGAGCGCGTCCCCGAGCTCGTGGCGGACGCGGTCCGCGCGGGCGCGCGGGTGTACAGCGTCGAGCCGCAGCACGAATCGCTCGAGGAGCGCTTCCTCCGGCTCCTCGGCCAGTGATGCCCAGCCTCGTCGTCGCGCGCGAGATCCTCCGCGAGGCCTCCCGGCGCAAGCTGCTCTTCGCGCTCGTCGCGCTGACGCTCGTCGTCATCGCGCTCACGGTCTGGGGCTTCTCGCGAATCGCGGATCTGCGGACTGGCGGTCAGCCACTCCCGCCGGTGCAACAGACCGCGATCACCTCGCAGCTGCTCATCCTCGTGATGTTCATGTTCAGCCAGGCGGTGATGCTCTCGTCGGCGTTCGTCGCGGCGCCGGCGATCTCGGCCGAGGTCGAGTCCGGGATCTCGCTCGCGCTCCTGGCGCGGCCCATCGCGCGGGCCGAGTACGTCCTCGGCAAGTGGCTCGGGCTGGTCGCACTGCTCGCAGGCTACGGGATCGGCGCCGGCGTGGTCGAGCTGCTCGCGGTACGCGCCGTCACCGGCTACGCGCCGCCGCATCCGATCGAGTTCCTCGCCTTCGTCCTCGGCGAGGGCGCGGTGATCATCACCCTGGCGCTCGCGCTCTCGACGCGGCTCGCGGGGATCGTCGGCGGCGTCGTCGCCGTGATCGCGTCGGGCATCGCGTGGATCGGCGGCATCGTCGAGGGCGTCGGGACCGCGTTCGCGAACGACACGATCACGCACGTCGGGACGGCGACGAAGCTCATCCTTCCGACCGACGGGCTCTGGCGCGGCGCGGTCTGGAGCCTCGAGCCCGCGGCCGTCATCGCCGGCTTCGCGAACGCCGGACCCGCCGCGGCAGGCAATCCATTCTTCGCGGCGACGCCCCCGCCCAGCGCGTACCTGGTGTGGTCGGTCGCGTGGATCGCGGGGGTCCTCGCGCTCGCCGTCTGGAGCTTCCGCGCGCGCGAGGTCTAGCCCTCCGTAGAATCCCGCGCGGTGCAGGGCGACCGCGACTTCTCCCGCCGCGCGGGGCTGCAGGCGTATTTCGTGGCCTTCTTCTCGCTCGCGTACGCCGCGGTATTCCTCGGCCTCGTCCACGGCCATCCCGAGGCGCACCGCGCGTCAGCGCTCGCGAACGCGCTCATCGCGGCAGGCGGGCTCTCGGCGACGATCGCGATCGTGGGTGTCACCGGCCGCATCGCGGCGCTCGACGGCAGGTGGCTCGCGGCGCTCGGCGTCGGGTACGCGCTCCTGTCGGCAACGCACGGCGTGTATTCGGCGCTCGCGGAGGTCGGCGCGATCGAGGTGCCCGACCTCGCGCCCACGGATCCGCGCGGGTTCGCGACGTTCGGACTCGCCGGCCTCTGGGTGTTCACGTTCGGCCTGGTGATCCGCGCAGGCAACGTCCCCGGATTCCCGCGGGAGCTCGCGACGCTCGCGATCGTCGACGGCGTCGACCTCGTCCTCCTCTTCGTCGCGACCGTCGCGGCCGCGGAGAACCTCGTCCTCGTTTCGGGCGGGCTTGCCTCGGTCGTGCTCGGCCCGGCGTTCTGGATCTGGACCGGACGCGTCCTCCGACGATGACACGCACCGAACGGTGGCCGTTTAGCTCCCGCGGTTAGTCCGCGATCTTCGTGTCCGCGGGGCCGAGGATGGACCAGTGCGTCATGTCCTTCCCCGGCTTCGCGCCATGCCAGTGCCTCGTGTTCGCGGGGATGAACGCGACATCGCCGGTCGCGAGGTCGTGCTGCTCGCCGTCGCCCGCGAGGATCCCCTCGCCTTCCGTCACCACGAGGACCTGATCGGTCGTGTGAACGTGCCAGCGGTTGCGCGCGCCGTCCTTGAACGCGATCTCGGAGACGCGCAGGTCCTTGCTGATCTCGCCGCCGACCGCGGTCTGCGCCTCCACGTGGCCGGAGAAGATCTGCGCGTGGCTCCGGGTCCTGCCGCTCGGCGCGAAACGGACGACGCGCACGCTTCGCCTAGAACGGTCCCGCGAGCTCGGGAGGCGCGAAGAGGCGCGTCGGGCTCTGCCACCACTGCTGGACGTCGTCGCCGCGCGCCTGCGCGAGGAGCGCGGCGATCGTGTCGGGCGGCTGACCGTCCGCCGCGACCACCACGACGATCTTCCCTTTGCGCAGCGCTTCGCCGTAGCGCTGACGGAGCTCCTTGGGCAGCGGGCCGCCGGGCACGAGGCGCGCAAGCCGATCGACAAGGCCGTTCCAGGCCTTTCCGGGAAGCCAGGCCCGGTCGCCCGCGACGTTCGCAGCCCGCCGCGGATCGGCCGCGACCACCGAGATGTCCTGCTCGCGGACGCCGGAATCGCGGAGCATCGTCACCGCGGTCACCGCGGCGTCGTCGTCTTCGAACGCGGCCGCCGCGACGGGCCCGCCAGCCACGTCCGTGAGGTAGGAGGTCGTCGCCACTCGCGCGGAATCTTAGGCGCGCCAGGCCAGGACCGGGATGTCCATCTCGTCCGGTGTCATCCCGCCGTGCGACCCGTAGTGCCGGAAGATCTGACCGTCGACCTTCACGATCGCCGCCGCGCGATCGCCGTCGAGCAGCGCGCAGACCTCTCCGACGCGGCGACGGACGAGGTCCGGATCGCCGCGCCCGAAGAGGCCCGCGGCGAGCGCCTCCTCGCGGTCGAAGACGAAGAACGTCTCCGGCCAGCGTCGCTCCAAATGCTGCTTCACGCGGTCCGGCTGATCCGTGTGGAGGAAGACGCAGCGCGGCTCGCCGGCGGGCGGGTTGCGCAGGAGCGCCCCGAGCTGCTGGTCACCGACGAGATCCACGAGATCCTTCGGGTCCGTCGCCGCGTGGCCGTGGTCGGCGGTGAGCAGCACGAGCGTGTCGCCGTACTGGTCTCCCGCGAACGCGCGCTGCAGGTCGAGATCGAACATGGCCGCCTCGGCGGCCTGCTCCGCGGAGCGTGGCCCGTGCTGGTGCGCGGCCGTATCGATGCCCGCCCAGTACGCGTACACGTAGGCCGGGGCGCTCCCGTGCGGACGCTGCGCCAGGATCCGCCGGAGCTGCACGCCCATCGCCGACGGGAGGAAGTAACCGTAGTACGTCGCCTCCGAGGCGTGCATCCGCGTCATCGCCTCCTGGCGGAACGCCTCGGGCTCGATGAGATACGACGCCGCGCCACGGTCGCGCAGCCGGCCGTGGATCGAGGCGACCTTCGCGTACGTGGCCGGATCGAGCGCGGGGTCGTCGAAGTACGAGCCGCGGCGCGTGATGCCCGGACCCCAGCGGAGCATCTGCGTGACCTGCGCGAACTCCTCGAGCCACACGAAGTAGGCGAGGTTGCCGTGCTCCTGTGGCGTGCGCGCGGTGTTCAGCGTCGTGATGGCCGCCGCCGTGGTCGAAGGAAAGATCGTGCGTGCCTGGAGGAGCTGGCCACGGTCGCGGCGCTTCGCGCGCTCGACGAGCGACGCGAGGAACGGCGTGTCGCCGCTCGCGCACAGCCGCTCGAGCTGACGAGCGCCGAGACCGTCGGCGAGGATCACGACGACGTGCGTGACGCCGTCGCGCAGCGCCGGATCCAGGTCGGCGAGCGGCGGGGGATCGTCGCCCTCGCGCGCGCCGAGGATGTCGAGCACCGTCGCGGCGACGTTCAGCAGGCCGTGCCCGGCGTAATCGGGCGGGACGAAGCCGCGCGCGCGAAGACGCTCGATGAGCGGCAGGGGCATCGGTGGACGATACTGCGCGCGATGCGGACGGTCCTCGAGGTCGACGGTCTCTTCGACGGCGAACGCGTCGTGAGCAACGCCGCGATCGTCGTCGCCGACGGCACGATCGCGTGGGCCGGCAAGCGCGGCGCGGTGCCCAAGACCCCGCACGGCGAGCGCTCCGAGCTGCGGAAGGCGCCGGGCCGCTTCGCGCTTCCCGGACTCATCAACTGTCACGCGCATCTCACGCTCGACGGCGAGCCGAACTTCTCCGCGGAGGTGCGCCAGAGCGATTCGCTCGCCGCGCTGAAGGCCTTCCGCAACGCGCGCGCGGCGCTGCGCGCCGGGGTGACGACCATCCGCGACCTCGGCGCGAACGGCGCCATGGTCATCGACCTGGGGCGCGCGATCGACCGGGGTCTCGTCGAGGGCCCGCGTCTCGTGGCGGCCGGACGAGGCATCACCTCGACGGGCGGTCACGGCTTCGAGGTCGGCCGGATCGCCGACGGCCCTGACGAAGTGCGCAAGGCCGTGCGCGAGCAGGTGCACGCGGGCGCGAAGGTCGTGAAGATCTTCTCGACCGGCGGCATCCTCGGCGAGGGCGCCCCGCCCGACGTCTCGCAGTTCACGCTCGACGAGACCACGGCCGCGGTGGAAGAGGCGCACAAGGCGGGCCTTCGGATCACCACGCACGCGCACGGCGCCGGGGGCATGCGCATCGCGGCCGAGGCGGGCGTCGACTCCATCGAGCACGCCACGCTCATGGACCAGCGGACGGTCCGCGACCTCAAGGAGCGCGACATCCCGATCGTCCCCACGCTCTGCGCGGTGCACTTCATCCTCGAGAACGCGGCGACGCTGCCGCCGGTCGTGGTGGAGCGAACGCGCGCCGTGAGCGAGCGGCATCGCGAGGGAGTGCGCCTGGCGCGCAAGGCCGGCGTCCGGATCGCGGCCGGCACCGACGCGGGCTCGCCCTTCAACCGGCACGAGCGCTACGCCGTCGAGCTGCGGCTCCTCGCCGAGTGCGGCCTGTCGGAGGAAGAGGTGCTCACCGCGGCGACGAGCACCGCGGCCGCGGTCATCGGCCGCGAGAACGCAGGGCACATCGGGGCCGGCTGCGACGCCGATCTCGTGTTCGTGAACGGCGATCCGCTCAAGGACCTCGCGCTGCTCCAGCGGCCCGCGGGCGTGTACGTGCGGGGAGCGGCGGTCTCCTAGACGGCCTCGCCCGTGTCTTCGCGACGGATCGCCGTCGCGCCGTGGCGCTCGAGAAGAGTCCGCGCGCGAGCGAGCTCGGCGCTCGGCCCGCTCACCGTGACGAGCGCATCGCCCATCCCGACGACGCGCTCGTAGCGTTCGTAACGCCGCGGCTTGAAGAGCTTCGCGCGCCCGAAGAGCGCGCCGATCGCGGCGAACGCGACGATGAGCGCGGGCGCTCCGAGGAAGACCGCGACGAGGTTCGCGCGCATGGCCTCGCCGCCAAAGACCACGAGCGCCACGGCGAAGAGGGCGCCGACGATGGCGCCGGCGATCGCGCCCTGCACGCTGAAGCCCCCGGTCGCCTCGCGGGCCTGCCGGACGTTGCCGGCGACGAGGCCGACGTGGTCCGGCGGGAAGCCCGCCGCGTCGAGCGCGTGCGCGGCCTCGCTCGCGCGTTCCTGATCCGGAAAAGCCGCGACGAGGGTCCCTTTCTCGGCCGACGTGACCACGAGAGATCGCGGCGCAGGACGCGTGCCTACGCCCGGCCGGCCACCTTCGCCGCCGCCTCGGCGACCGCCAGGGCGAGCGCTGCCTCGTCGGCGAGCGGCGCCGAGCAGACCGTGCCGACGCAGACGTACGCCGCCACGCGGTCCTTGGGGAGGGCGAGCGCGCCGATGCGGTCGGCATCCCGCGCTGGCTCGAGCCGCTCGATCGCGCGCGCCGGATGGACCGCGGCCCGCGCCGCACGCCAGAGGGCGTTCGCGGTCTCGTCGTCGCCGGGACCGACGACCGTGATGAGGAGCGGCTCGGCGAGCGCCCGCGCGACCGCGCCGGCGTACGCCGCGGCGAACTGGCCCCAGCGGCGGTACTCGCCGACGAACGCGCGCAGGGCCCGCACCGCGGTCTCGCGCCAGCGGTCGTCACCGGTGAGCGCGGCGAGCCGGAGGAGCCCGTCGGCGGCGAGCGCGTTCTCCTCGATCGGCTTCTCCCGCGTGCCGAGGCGCCCCGGCTCGCCCCCGGCGGGACGGTCCCAGAATCCGCCGGTCTCGGCGTCCTCGAGCCGCTCGCGCATCGTGAGCGCGGTGCGACGCGCGCCTCCGAGCGCGCCCGGGTGCAGCCCGGTCTCGTAGGCGTCGAGATTCGCGGCGAGACTGGCCACGAGGTCGCCGAGAAGGTCGGGCAGCCGCCGACCCTCGCCGCGGTCGTAGTGGTAAAGGCTCTTCGCTTCACGGTCCCAGAGGCGCGTGCCGACGGTCCGCACGACGGCTTGCGCGCGCTCATCGAGCCGGGCGTCCCCGAGCGCGTTGAACGCCGCCCAGTACGCGGACGCCGCGAGCTCGTTCCAGCTCGCGTACAGCGTCCGGTCGACGTAGGGCGCCCCGTGCTTCGCGCGCTCCGCCGCCTCGAGTGAGTAGTAGTGCTCGTCGGCGTCCTGCGACCCCGCGAAGTACGCGCCGTCCGTGTCCCAGAGCGTCGCGTCCATCCAGCGCACGACGTCGCGCACCACGCGGTCGTAGCCCGCGCCCGGGAACGAGCGGTGCGCCTCGGCGAACACGGCGAGCAGCTCCGCGTTGTCCTCCAGCATCTTCTCGAAGTGCGGCACCTCCCATTGCCGCGTCGTCGAGTAACGGAAGAACCCGCCCTCGACGTGGTCGTACATGCCGCCGCCCGCCATGGCGCCGAGCGTCTTGTGGAGCATCGTCGCGAGCTCCGGGTAGCCGTGGCGGCGGTGCTCGTCGAGGAGGAAGCGGAGGATCTTGGGCTGTGGGAACTTGGGCTCGCGGCCGAAGCCGCCGAACTGCGGGTCGTACTGGCCGCGGATGATCGACCCGACGGCATCGACGATCTCGGCGCTCAGGTCACCCGGCTGCGAGGCGCGGGCCTCACGCTCCTTCTCGCGCATCTCGGCGACCCGCTTGGCGACGTCGCCGCGCTGGTCGCGCCAGACGTCGGAGATCTCGTCGAGGTAGGAGCGCATCGCCTCGGGTGGGACGTAGGTGCCCCCGTGGATGACCTCGCCGTCGGGCGTGAGGAACGCCGTCGTCGGCCAGCCGCCCATGTTGTAGCGGCGGTTCACGTCGGGGCGCTGGTCGTTGTCGACGCGGACCGCCACGTAGCGGTCGTTGACGAGCTTGATGACCTCGGGGTCGCTGTAGCTCGTCTCGTCCATGACGTGGCACCAGTGGCACCAGACCGCGCTGATCGCGAGCAGCACGGGCTTGTCCGTGACCTGTGCCTCCTGGAACGCGCGCTCGCCCCACGGCCGCCACGCGATCTCCGCCGCGCGGTTCGGGCGCGGCGAGAAGTGGAACTCGCCCTCGGCCGTCGCCCGTTCCGCCTGCTCAGTCACCGATCTCATCCAATTCGATCTTGTTGCCGAACGGGTCGAACACGTAGGTCCGCCGCCAGCCCGGGATCGGGTCCGCCTCCTCGAAGCGCGCACCCGACTCCTTCAGCGTGCGGACCGCCGCGTCCAGGTCGCTCACGCGAAGCGCGAAATGCCGCCTCGGATGGAGCCCGAGGTCGCGGTCGGCGGACAGGTGGACGTGGCCCGGCGGCGCCGAGAACCAGAGACCCGCGTGGTCGCGAAGCGTGCTCGGCCGCTCGATTTCCCCGAGGCCGAGCGCCTCCGTGTAGAACCGCCGGGCGCGCGCTTCCTCGCCAGGCGGATAGAACACTTGCGCGTGGTGAAGCGAGATGGCCACCCCGAGCGAGTCTAGGGAGCCCTATTTCGGGCCGAAAATGGCGTGTTTTAGGGGCCGTTCTCGGGTATCATTTCAGACGTACACGCGACGGAGGTGCGGACCTTGGCGATCGAGCAGACCGACCCCACGACCATCGAGACTCCCATCGTCACGACGGACACCCCGATCGTCACGATGACCGCACGCGCCACGGACAAGCTGAAGGAGGTCCTCGACAAGCAGGGTCGGACCGATCTCGCGCTGCGCGTGTACGTCACCCCGGGTGGCTGCTCCGGTTTCTCGTACGGGATGACCTTCGCGGAAGGACAGGAAGAGGACGACACCGTCGTCAACCAGGATGGGGTGCGCGTCGTCGTCGACCCGATGAGCGCCATGTACCTGCGGGGCTCCGAGATCGATTTCGTGGACGCGCTCATGGGCGGCGGGTTCGCGCTGCGTAATCCGAACGCCGTGTCGAGCTGCGGCTGCGGCCAGTCCTTCAAGACCGCCGGCGGGAGCGGCACCGCGCAGGCCTGCCACCACTAGATCTCTCCTCGAGCGAGGTTGACGCGGAAGACCGGCAAGAGCCGGTCTTCTTTCTTTCTCGGCTAGGCTCGCCCGGGAGAGGTGCGATGGCGCGCGTGACCGGGCTGGGCGCCTGATGAAGCGGGCGCTCGTCGTCGTCGACATGATCGAGGACTTCGTCCATGAGGGCGGCGCGCTCTACTGCGGCCCGTCGATGGCGAAGATCGTCCCGGTGATCCAGCGCGAGCTCGCACTCGCGCGGTCCTCGGCGGAGCCGGTCGTGTACCTGCGGGACGAGCATCTGCCCCGCGATGCCGAATTCCAGATGTTTCCGCCGCACGCGATCGCCGGCACGAAGGGCGGACGCATCGTTTCCGAGCTGGCGCCGGCGCCCGACGACGTCGTCATCCCGAAACGGCGCTACTCCGGCTTCTTCGGCACGGACCTCGACATCACGCTCCGCGAGCGCGGGGTAGACACGCTGCGCCTCGTCGGCGACTGCACGAACATCTGCGTCCTGTACACCGCCGCCGACGCGCGCAACCTCGGCTACGCCGTCGAGGTCGTGAGGGACGGCGTGACCTCGTTCGACGAGGAGGCGCACCGCGACGCTCTGCGCGAGCTGGAGAAGACGCTCGGCGCGACGATCGTCTAGCCGACCGCGATACGCGCCGCGAGGCCGAGGATGATCACCGCGCTCACGACGGCGGTCACGCGCTGCACGCGGGGCGAGAGCCGATCCTTGAGCGTGGCGCCGGCGACGGCGAGGAGCGTCTGCCATGAGAGCGAGGCGAGGAAGACGCCGCCGATGAATGCCGCGAGCGAGGCGACGTCTCGCGAGATCGCGGGAAGCCCGACCGAAAGCGAGACGAAGTACCAGACCGTCGGCGGATTCATCAGGGTGAGCATGAGGAAGATCAGGTAGGTCGGCCCGCGGATCTCGCGGTCCTCGAGTCGTGCCGCCTGGGTCAGGGTCCGGATCGCGATCCACGCGAGCACGACGACCGCGGCGATCCGCGCTGCTGGAAGGAACGGCTCGAGGACGCGGCCCGCGGCGGCGCCGAACAGCATGGCGACGGACGCGTAGACGAGATCGGCGGTCGCGGTCCCAGCGCCCGCCAGCGCTGCCGCGCGAATGCCGTTCCGCATCCCAGTGCGCAGGATGAGGATCGCGATGGGCCCGATCGGGATCGCGATCGCGTAGCCGGCGGCGACGCCGATCAGGAAGGCGGCCGGCACTAGGCCGGCATCGGCTCGAGCTGCAGGGCCGTCGAGAACGCGGAGTTCTTCCCGAACACGCTCACGACCGTCGTCGCCTCGAAAAGCTGCTCGTTCGTCATGCCGAGCTGGCGGAGCGTTTCCGCGCGGTGGGTCATCGAGAGCCGCCCGCCGTTCATGACGCTCGTCGCGAACGCCACGAGCTCCTTGTTGAGACGCGAGACCTCGCCTTCGTGGATCGTCGCGATCTCGCGATCGAGGACGATCTTCGCGAACTGCGCGTCGGCCGCCATGTAGAGGAAGTAGCGCGGGACGTTGCCGAGGCGCTGCCTCACCTCGACGAGGATCGGCAGCGAAGGGTCGCCCGCGCGCATCGGCGCGCCGTCGTTGAACGCCGCGATCGCCTGCTCGAACAGGTTGATGCTCGACACGTGGGCGATCGTCGCGACGACCTCGACGATCTCCGAGTCGCTCATCGCGTACTCGCGCTGCAGCCCGCGCGTGTGGGCGACGAGCTCGTAGGGCGCGGCGGCGACCGCCGCGACCGCGAGGGCGATCATCCGCTTCTGCTGGTTCATGAGCTTCCGTGTCGCCATGACGTAGGCGAGCTCCTGGTGGTTGATCATGAGGAGCGACGGCCGCAGGCCGAGCGCGCGCGTCGACGGCGTCATCGCGGGCGCCTTGGAGAGCTCGCGGATCATCGCGTCGATCTTGCGGACCATGTCGCTGTGCTGCGATTCCTCGGGGATCCTGATCGTCGGCATCTTTAGGTCCTCGCTTCCTCTCGTCTGCTGAACCGCTTCGCCTTCATCTCGAACCGCGGGAGCGTACCCGGCGCGACCGCCTCGACGGCGCAGCGGATCCCAAGGTCACGGCGGATGGCCGTGGCGACGCGCTCGGCGAGGCCAGCCGGCGCGCCCGCGCGCGGCTCCACCACGCAGCGGAGCTCGTCCATCTCGCGGACGCGCGTGACCTCGACGCGGTACTCCTCGATCTCCGCGAACCGCCGCACGATGGCCTCGATGGCGCTCGGGAACACGTTGACCCCGCGGACCGTGACCATGTCGTCCACGCGGCCGGTGATACCGCCCGCGAGCTTCACCAGAGTCCGTCCGCAGGCGCAGCTGCCGCGGACCGCGGTCACTCGGTCGCCCGTGCGGTACCGGAGGACGGGCATGCCCCAGCGGCCGAGGTTCGAGAGGACGAGCTCGCCCTCGCCCTGCTCGCCGACGGCGCCGGTCGCCAGGTCGCGGACCTCCGCGACGAACTCGCGCTCGATGAGATGGACGCCGTCCTCGGCCTCGCACGAAAAGCCGGTCGCCCCGACCTCCGTTGCGCCGGTGTGGTCGACGACGCGCACGCCGAATGCCTGCGCGATCCGGTCGCGCGTCGCCGGGATCGAGGCGCCCGGCTCCCCCGCGTGGATCGATACGCGCAGCGACGAGCGTGAGAGGTCGACGCCCTCGTCGCGTGCGGCCTCGGCGAGACGGAGCGCGTACGTCGGCGTGCACATGAGCACCGTTGCATCGAGCGCCTGGATGGTGGCGACGCGCTCCGCCGTGGTCATAGCGCCCCCGGTGAGACAGAGCGCGCCGAGCTGTTCCGCACCCGCGAATGCCGACCAGAAGCCGACGAACGGGCCAAAGGAGAAGCAGAAGAAGATCCGGTCCGCGGCCGTGACCCCGGCGCCGCGGTAGATGAACTGCCAGACGTCCTTCCACCACTGCCACGACTCGGCGGTGTCGAGGAAGCGCAACGGCCGCCCCGTCGTGCCGCTCGTCTGATGCAGTCGGACGTAGCGGTCGAGCGGATACGTGAGGTTCGTCCCGAACGGCGGGTGCGCCGCCTGGTCCTCGGAGAGCTCGGCCTTGGTCGTGAACGGCAGGTCCGCGATCGAACGGACCTCGCGCGCGTCGCTGATCCCCGCGGCGACGAGCTTGGCCCGGTAGAAGGGGTTGCGCTCGACGAGCTCTGGAAGGTGCGCCGCGATCCGCTGCCACTGCGCGACGCGGCGCTCACTATCGCTCCAGGTCTCTGAGGGATCGGACGTGCGACCCACCGCTCGGCGAGTCTACGTGCCTCGTCGCCGCGAACGGCGTCGTTCCGAGGTCATCGCTCAGAAGTGGTCGCCCAGCCCTCCGCCGAGGAGGATCGCGAAGAGCACGATCCCGACGAATGCGACGACGACGCCCGTCACGATGAGCGCTACTGCGCGCACGAGGGTGACTGCCACCGAACGGAGCACGTCTGGTAGTCTCGGCTGCCCGCCGCCTTGTCATCGTCGTATCATCCGCAGTACGCGTATGGCAGGGAGTACGGGAAGCCTTCGGCCGGTGCCGGCGATCGACAAAGCCGCGCGCGTCCTGCGCGCCATCGCCGAGGGCGGCCGCGCGATGGGCATCAGTGAGCTCGCGCGTTCGCTCAACGTCTCCAAGGGGACGCTGCGCGACATCCTCCTCACCCTCGACTCGTACGGCTTCGTCGTGCGCGATCCCGACACGCGCTTCCGTCTCGGCCCCGAGCTGCGCGCCCTCGCCGACGCGTCGAAGCCCGACCTCCGTACCCTCGCGCAGCCCCACTTGAACGCGCTGATGGAGGCTTGCGGCGAGACCGCCATTCTCGGCATCGTGAGCGACGGCGCGGTGGAGATCGCCGCGCGCGCGGAGCCCGCGACCGACCTGCACATGACCGCGCCGCTCGGCCGGCGCCTGCCGCTCGACGCGGGCGCGCACAGCAAGGTGCTCGATGGCCGCGAGGACATCGGCTACGACGACCAGGAGCTCTTCCGCGGGGTCCGCGCCGTCGCCGCGCCGATCACCGACGCGAACGGCAAACGGATCGCCGTGCTCATGGTCGTCGGGTTCAAGGAGCGCGTCGATCTACGCACCCTGCGCAGGATCGGCGAGCGCTGCGCGAGCGCGGCCGCGGACCTGTCGCGACGCATCGGCGCGCCGCAGCGCGGTCAGCGCGTGGAGCGGCCGGCGTGACCAAGGAGCTCCTCACGCTCCGCGTGAACGGCGAGGCGCGCACCGTCGCGGCGGAGCCTCACCACACGCTCCTCGAAGTCCTTCGTGAGGAGCTCGGCCTCACCGGCACGAAGCACGGCTGCGAGCTCGGCGAGTGCGGCGCGTGCACCGTGCTCGTCGACGGCGCGCCGGTGCTCTCGTGCCTCACGCTGCCGGTGGCGATCGGCGACGCCGACGTGACGACCGTCGAAGGGCTCGCCCGCGGCGCCGAGCTTCATCCGTTGCAGACCGCGTTCGCCGAAGAGGGCGCCGCGCAGTGCGGCTACTGCACGCCGGGGATGCTCATGGCGGCGAAGGCGCTGCTCGATGAGAACGGGCACCCTACGCGCGCGGAGATCGCCCAGGCGATCAGCGGCAATCTCTGCCGCTGCACCGGGTACACCGCGATCTATGAAGCGGTAGAGAAGGCCGCGAAGAGTGTCTGAATTTTCGGTCATCGGAAGGCGGCTGCCGAAGGTCAACGCGTGGGCCCACCTCACCGGGCAGGCGCGCTACGCCGACGACCTCTTCCTCCCGCGCATGCTCTATGGACGGTTGCTGCGCGCGACGCGGCCGCACGCGCGTATCAGGCGCCTCGACGTCACGCGCGCGCTCGCGCATCCGGGCGTCGTCGCGATCGTCACCGGGGCGGACATGCCCGAGAAGATGGGGATCATGCCCTCGACGCAGGACGAGACCGCGCTCGCTGTGGACAAGGTCCGCTACGTCGGCGAGCCGGTCGCCGCGATCGCGGCGACCGACGAAGATGCGGCGTTCGACGCGCTCTCGCTCATCGACGTCGACTACGAGGACCTCGAGCCGATCTTCACGATCGAGGAGGCGCTCGAGCGCGAAGACGTGAAGATCCACGACACCTCCAAGCGCGCGAACGTCTTCAAGGAGGTCCATCTCAGCTTCGGCGACCTCGAGGCCGGGTTCGCCGCCGCCGACCACGTCCGCGACGACTGGTTCTTCTTCGAGGGCAACACGCACGCGCCGATCGAGACGCATTCCGCGGTCGCCAGCTACGGCGCCGACGATAAGCTCACGCTCTGGACCGCGACGCAGGTCCCCCACTACCTGCACCGCGAGCTCGAGAAGGTGCTCGGCCTGCCGCGCTCGCGGATCCGCGTCGTCGCCACGCCGAACGGCGGCGCCTTCGGCGGCAAGAGCGACCCGTTCGCGCACGAGTTCGCGGCGGCGCTCCTCTCGCTGCGCACGGGCCGCCCGGTGAAGTTCACGCTCGACCGGGAAGAGGTCTTCTACGCGCACCGCGGGCGCCACCCGGTGAAGATGCGCATCAGGACCGGCGTGAAAAAGGATGGCGAGATCACCGCGGTCCACTACCAGAGCTTCCTCGACGGCGGCGCGTACGCGTCCTACGGGATCGCGACCACCTATTACACCGGCGCGCTTCTCACGGTCACCTACCGCATCCCGGCGTACAAGTTCGACGGCGTCCGCGTGTACACGAACAAGCCGCCCTGCGGGCCCAAGCGCGGCCACGGCACGACGCAGCCGCGGTACGGGTTCGAGTGCCAGCTCGACAAGATCGCAGTGGACCTGGGGCTCGATCCGCTCGAGTACCGCAAGCGCATCCTCCAGCCGCCGAACAGCCGGACCGTGAACGAGCTGCGCATCACGTCGATGGGCCTTGGCGAATGCCTCGACGCCCTGCAGCGCGCCACGAAGTTCAGCGAGAAGCACGGGCAGCTGCCGCGGGGCAAGGGCATCGGCATCGCGGGCAGCGCGTACATCTCGGGCGCCGGCCTCCCCATCTACTGGAACGAGATGCCGCACTCGGGCGCGGAGATCCGCATCGATCGCGGCGGCGGCGTGACGGTCATGTGCGGTACGAGCGAGATCGGCCAGGGCTCGGACATGGTGCTCGCGTCAGTCACCGCGGAAGCGCTCGGCGTGCTCCCCGAGGACGTGCACGTCGTCTCGGGCGACACCTCGCTCGCGCCGGTCGACCTCGGCAGCTACTCCAGCCGCGTGACGTTCATGGCCGGCAACGCGACGAAGGATGCGGCGATGAAGCTGCGCGCGCTCGTCGTCGAGGCGGCGGCGGAGAAGCTCGGCGTGCCCACGGAGCGCCTGCTCACGGCGTACCGCCGCGTGTACGACCGCGACGACCCGTCGAGATTCGTGACCTTCACCGACGCCGCGGTGCTCGCCGAGTCGAGGCACGGCACGCTCGTCGCGGCGGGCAGCTACAAGCCGCCCGAGGGGATCGGCGGGACCTTCAAAGGCGCGGGCGTCGGGCCGTCGCCGGCGTACTCGTACCAGGCGACCGTCGCGGAGGTGAGCGTCGACGTCGAGACGGGCACCCTCACGGTCGACAAGCTCACGACCGCGCACGATTGCGGTCGCGCGCTCAACCCGGCGAACGTCGAGGGCCAGGTCGAGGGCTCCGCGTACATGGGCTACGGCGAGATCGCCGTGGAGGAGCAGATCTTCCGCGGCGGCCTGCACAAGAAGCCGTCGCTCCTCGACTACAAGCTGCCGACCTCGCTCGACACGCCGGCGCTCGAGGCGATCGTCGTGGAGTCGGTCGACGCGGAGGGGCCGTTCGGTGCGAAGGAGGCGGGCGAGGGACCGCTCAACCCGGTCATCCCCGCGATCGCGAACGCGGTGTACGACGCGATCGGCGTGCGCTTCGACGAGACGCCTATCACCGCGGAGAAGATCCTCGACGCGCTGGGCCTGCGCGACAACCGGCGCGTCACGAAGGACCGCATCGGTCCCGACGGCCTCGGCGACGGCAAGGCGGATCCGAAGCGCGCGCTCCGGCGCCTGGGGGCAACGACCGACGCGCGCGAGCGCAAGACGGT
>Ga0209689_1001416_pt1 | contig 17912 bp, 9 predicted proteins | sample GraSoiAngelo_149_FD_187119 | JGI IMG/M metagenome (GOLD analysis project Ga0209689, IMG submission 187119) | Grasslands soil microbial communities from the Angelo Coastal Reserve, California, USA - 14_1009_09_30cm (SPAdes) (version 2) | ecosystem: Environmental > Terrestrial > Soil > Grasslands ... | reverse complement strand
CGGCGCCTCCAGCGGCCTAACCCGAGAGCGCGGGCGGGCCACCCGATTGCTCTCCTATTCGGCCTTGCTCCGGGTGGGGTTTGCCGAGCCGGCGCGGTCGCCCGCGCCGCTGGTGAGCTCTTACCTCACCGTTTCACCCTTACCGTTCGCTGAACGGCGGTTTGCTTTCTGTGGCACTGGTCCGTGCGGTCACCCGCCCTGGCCGTTAGCCAGCACCCTGCCCTCCGGAGCCCGGACTTTCCTCCCGCCGCGTTGCCGCGACCGGCGACCGTCTGGCCTTCTCTGGCGCACCTTGCATTATATCGCCGGTTCTGTCGCCGGCGGTCGTGGCGCGGTCGCCGCGCGCGCCGGGCCTCGGTGCTATATTCGGTTCGATGGGTGCTCCTATCCCCCCCCGGACCGCCCGCCGCGATCGCGTTCCGATGGCGGCAGCGGCCGGAGCTCCGCTCAGGCCCGGCATCTCCGTCGTCGTTCCTGCGCTCAACGAGGCCCCCAACCTCGCGGCCGCGGTCGATCGCTGCAAGACCGCTGCGCGCCGCCACTTCCCCGACCATGAAGTCATCGTCGTCGACGACGGCAGCACCGACGCGACAGGACAGATTGCCGACCGCCTCGCCAAGGCCGACCCGCGAGTGCGAGTCGTGCACCACGACCGCCCGCGGAACCTGGGCTACGCGTACAAAGAGGGGGTCGGGCTCGCACGATTCGAGCACGTGCTCATGTTCCCGGGCGACAACGAGGGCACGGACGAGCAGCTCGACGCGCTGATGTCGCGCGCCGGCACCGCGGACATCGTCATCAACTACATCTCGAACACGGAGGTGCGAGGCTGGCGCCGGCGGCTGGTCTCACGGTCGTTCGTGGTCGTGGTGAACACGCTCTTCGGGCTCTCCCTGCGCTACTACAACGGCACCGCGCTGCACCGGACGGCCCTGATCCGGAGCGTCACGATCCGAACCGACTCCTTTGCGTATCAAGCCGAGGCCCTCGTGAAACTCCTCCGGGGCGGGCACTCCTACGTCGAGGTCGGCACGCCGATCGCGCCGCGCGCGGGCGGCCGGACGAAGGCCTTTCGGCTCCGGAACGCGATCGACGTCGGGCGGGCACTCTGCCGGCTCCTTGTCGACGTCCGTCGCTGACCTCGCGCCGTCAGGCGCGCCGCCGCGCGCCGGCGGCCGCGCCGGCCATCGCCCCGAGGGCGGCCGTCCGGCTTCTCCATGGCGGTGTGTCGAGGATCGGTGAAGGCAGGCTGATGCCCGGGTTCGCTGCTCGTGGCGACGGGTGCGGAAGGTCTCGCCCTCGCGGCACCCGAGCCGCGTCTCCCGGGCGCAGAGCCGCCGCGAAGACTCCACGGAACGACTGAGGACGACCCTCGCGACGCGGCGGTCGACCGTCGGCCGGGCGCCCATGTGATCGCACGGCTCGGTCGATCGGCGGCGGGACGACGCCGGACGTGTCGCCGAGCCCATTGCTGGTGGCTCGCCGTCGGGCTGGCCCATGGCCCGAGCTCGCTCCTCAGTCGCCCCGGTCCAGGATGCCGTGGGCGGCGTGCCGCGCCAGCGTCATGATCGCCAATTGCGGGTTGACGCCGATGTTCGACGGGAACACGCTCGCGTCGACGACGTAAAGGTTCTCGGTGCCATGCACCCGGAAATCAGGGGCGACGACGCTCGCGGCCGGGTCGCCGCCCATCCGGCAGGTACCGAAGATGTGGCCGACCCCGAGGAGGTAGGCACGCGGGTCGAGCGGCGCCGAGCGGATCGCGTCCGCTTCGCCTGGCGCCCGGAGGTCCACCGGCGCGCCGAAGACCCCGGGGAACACGCGGACGGCGCCGAGCTCGAACAGGAGCCGCGCCATTCTCCAGATCGCGTCGCGGAGGCGCTCCATGTCTCGCGGGCTCGGGTCGAAGCGGATGGAGACCCGGCCGAGCGCCGTCCCCGACACGCGCCCCTCCGCTTCGGAGCGCACGCTGCCGGTCCAAGACGAGATGCTCCGCCACTGGCGGAGCAGGTCGGACAGGGCTCGACCCGCGACGGGCGTGCGGGCCAGGAGAAGCTCGGGAGGCAGGAGCTGGGTTGCCAGCTTGATCCCGTCCGCGTCGAACTCGAACACCTCGATCCCTTGCGGCGGTCCTTCGACCGACCGTACGGGCCGATCCAGTAACGCGGTGGTCCCCGCGCCGAGGTGGCACTGGAAGTGGCGTCCGACATGGGCTCCGCCGAGGCCGCTCGTGCGGAGCAGGAGCGGTGACTGCAGGGCGCCGGCCGCGAGGATGACGGCCTTCCGCGCGCTCACCAGCCGACGGCCGCCCCGCGGGTCCCGGACCACGAGCCCCGTCGCTCGGCCGCCTGCCGCGACGATTCGGGTGGCGCGATGGCGGTCGAGCAGGATGGCCCCCGCCCGGATCGCGCGCGGGATGTACGAGGCCTCCATCGAGAGCTTGCCTCCCGACGGGCACCCCTGCAGGCACCGCCCGCTCGCCTGACAGCCGGGCGCGCTCCGGCGCATGGGCTGGTGCGCCCACCCGAGCCGTCGAAGGGCCGCGGCCGCGGGGAGCCCCTCGAGCACCGGAGACAGGTTGGCCCGGATGCCGAGATCCTCCTCGATCCGCGCCGCGTGTTTCTCGAGGTCGGAGAAGGGGAGGCTCGCGGCGATCGCCGCGTCCTCGCACCACCCGTCATGAATCTCCTTCGGGAGCCGGTGGGTGATCGCGCCGTTCATGACGGTGCTGCCGCCGACGCAGCGGCCTTCGAGAACAGGGACGATGGCGCGCCCGCGGGCGACCTGCGCGCCAAAGTCGCGGAAGAGCGTCGCCAGCGCCCCGTAGAGGTCCGCGGTGAAGTCGTCTTTGCGGTGGAAGCCGCCTTCCTCGAGGACGATCGTGCTCCGCCCGTGCTCGCCGAGGGAGACGGCAACGGTCGCGCCCGCCGCGCCGGAGCCGATGACGACGTAGTCGGCCTCGAGGGCCGATGGCGGGCCAACCGGGGTCCTCGAGCGTCCGCTGCCGGGAGACCGTGCGGCCGGGCGCTCCGACGCCGGTTGCCGGTCGCCGTCGCCGAGGATGGCCGCGCGGGCCGCGGGATCGCGAAGTGCCGCGACGAGCGCGTTGCCTCGAACCGTGAAGCCGAGGAGCCGTACCGCATACCAGGGGTGTCGCAGCATCCGCGACACGAGCGCGCCCTGCTCATCGCTCGAGAGCGAGGAAAACGGCCGGAGCGTGCGCCCAAGGGCGAGCGGGATCGCGCACATCGCGACCGCGGTGAGGGTGTGGCCGAGGGCGACCGGCCACGGCGCGTCGCGCCACAGATCCTCGAGGTAGCGCTCGACCCCGGCGGTCCCGGCCGCGGGCGGCACGCAGCCGCCGTAGACGTTCCGGCTGAGCCATCGGAGGACGCGGCGGGCGCTCGTACCCACGCGGGTGTTCCCGGCTATCCGACGATGTAGCGCTGGCGGTTGTCGTAGGTCGTGCAGAGGTACTCGAGCTTCGGAATCCGCCCGGAGAGCATGGCGCCGAGCGTGATGCTGTTGTCAATCGCGTAGTCGCTATTGTCGTACTCACCGACCGCGAACCGGCCGACGAGGACCAGATTCGCGATGCGCTTCAGCTCGTGGTGGGCGTAGTAGATGTGCCGCCGCGTGCCGAGGTCCGGCACGACGTAGGCGAACTCGACTCGCTTCACGGCCGCGTCGGTGACGCGATCCAGCCGGACGTAGGGGAGCTTCGCAAGGTCCGCGCGGACCATCGCGATCAGGTCGTCGTCCGACTTCTCCAGGCGGGGGTCGCCTCGGGGCACGGTGACGTCGGCGACCACGACCGACCGGCCCGCCGCGACCGTCTCGCGGCTGTACTCGTTCTGCTCGAACAGGCGGTTGAAGCAGGTCGTCCGCTCGGGGAAGATCAGCGTGCGATACGGCAGCGCTCGCGGCAGGTCGAATTCGAAGAGCACGAGGATCATCGACCGGATCTTGATACCCTGCACGTGCTCGCGGAGCGCGGCCGTGTCGAAGCCGGCGAGCAGGCCCACCAGACTCGCGATCGGCAGCGTCGAGACGACGGTGAGGTCGGGCCCCTCGACCGTGCGCTCGCCGTCGGGGCCCGCCACCGTGATTCGGACGATCCGGTCGCGCTCCACCTCGAGCCGCGTCGGCTCTGACTCGTAGAGAACGGTCTGCCCCTCGCGCACGAGGTAGGCCGCGATGCTGTCCCAGAGCTGCTGGTAGCCGCCGCGGGGGTAGTAGAAGATCGAGGGGTTCAGCTCCTGCTTGGGGAAGAGCAGCCGCTTCAGCACTTCCCGCGGATGCACCTGCGCGAACCGCTGGTTCACAAACGCGGGGTCGATCTCTCCGGGATCGGTCCAGACCTTCTCGGCCATCGGCGCCGCGATGTGTTCGTAGAAGCGCCGGCCGAATTTGCGCACGACGGTCGTCTCGAAGGTGTCGGACGAGAACCTCCAGGTGATCCAGCCGAGTTGGGCGGCCAGGAAGCTCCAGGCGAACGCCACGGCGTGCCACAGCGAGAGCGGGGTGATCCAGTCGATCACCCGGGGCGGGAACTGGTAGAGCTTGCCCCTGAACTGGACACCGTGCTGGCTCTTCTTGATCAGGCAGTCTGGGCCGAGCAGCTCCTCGGCCATCACTCGGACGCGCGTGATGTTCGGCGACAACCGGTGCGGGCCGTGGTCCACGGTGTGGCTTTTCCAGCGGAAGCTGCCCGCGAGCCCGCCCGGCGTGGTCTTCCGCTCGACCAGCAGGACCTGCCCCTCGTACCCGTGCAGCGCGAGCCCGAGCCCGGTGCCGAGCCCGGTGGCGCCGGCGCCGAGGATGACGATGCGTGGAGGCCGGTCAGTGCGTGCCACGCGGGGCCGGTCTCCGGTTCGGTCGGCCGGGAGGGTCGTGCAGGGGGGTGTGGACGTGCACCAGAACCATTATGCTGGAGCGACAGCGGCCTGAAGCAGCAAAAAGAGGCTGTCGCGGTGGCCCGGCGGAGCACGCTGCCGCTGACTTCCGGCGGGACCGCGCGCGGGAGCCCCGGGCGCGACGCCCAGCCTCATCGCCGCCCGGACCGAGACGCCATCGGATGAGCCGGCCGATGAGGGGGCCGCCTTCATCCGCACTGTATCAGAGAGGGATCCGGGAGTGACCTGGATGGGAACCCACTCCGACCCATTTCCGGCAGGATCGCAGGCCGCGGCCACGCTCGCCGCGTCCGAGAACCCCCTTTACCTTTCCTTCGCGCTGCGCACGTTGAGGCCGGAACGGAACGTCACCTCCGTCGACTCGATGACGGCAAGGTTCCGGATCCGCAGCTCGCGCAGCATGCCCTGTCTAACGCCTAGGCCTCGCTCGCGCTTCCAAGGCCGAGGCCGCGGCCAGCGCGCTGCCCGCCAGTACGGCCAGTTGCAGACCCAATGTAAAGGAACGCGGGCGGTAGCGGAAGACGACATGATGGGTACCCGGCGGAAGTACGACCCCCCGGAAGAGACCGTTTACGCGCACGATGCCGACCGCCCGGTCGTCCGCAATGGCCTGCCACCCTGGGTAGTAGACGTCGGCCAGCACCACCACGCCTGGCCGATCGAGAACCGCGTCGATCTTCACTTCGTTGGCAGTCTCCTCCACAATATCGGCCTTTGAGCGAGGTGGGCGCGTGTCGAGCGCGGCGCCGCCGGGAACGTTGATCTGCTCCTCCACGCTGATCGCGTCCTGGTCAGGGCGATCGAGGCACCGGTTACGCGTGATCGGACCGAACGCCGCGAGGGCTGCGGTCCTCGAATCCACCACGCGCACCAGGCTCGAGACGAAAACACGCGGGGCGACAGCCGAGTTCTCCCAGATCGCCACCTCTCGCCGATAGACGAGACGCAGCGGCCCGGTCTCGGGGGTTCCGTATACGGCAAATGCCTCACGCAGGGGCAGTCCGACCGGCGTGACGACGTACTTCACGCCCAGCCGGCCGTAAGCGGCCGGACACCGCGCCAGCCACAAGGCGGGGTGCTCTCCGATCGGCGCCCCCAAGTAGCGGAACTCCTGAACCCCAGGAAACCACAGCGGGGTCCAGGTGGCGGTGCCGGGGGGTCGCAAATAATTGCTCACGTACTCGACGTAACTGCCGACGGACAGGGAATTCAGATACCGAACATCATTGATCCCGAACGCAGCGGCCAGGTTCGGGTAGAGGGCGCCCTGCATCCCGAACACGCGGTAGGAGCCGGCGTGAGCGCGAAGGTACCGGACGTAGCCGTCTTCGACAAACGGGTCGCGGCGAGCCGGGAGCCCGCGAGCCGCGTTGACCTCTACGGCGACGATGGAGACCGCGGCGAGCCCCATCAACAGTCCCGCAATGTCCCGGCGTCTCGTGACCAGAGCCAGCGCGCTCGACATTCCGATCGCGAAGAGCACGCCGAGGATCCAGCTCGTGCCGATGTCTGTTCCCCGTGGAACCCAGAACCACAACTCGAAGATCGCCAACCCGACGATCCCCGGGATGACCCGGTGTCCGCGGAGGGCCCGAACGCACAGCCATAGGACCGCGGCGCCGAGGAGGATCGCGACGACCCCGCCCCCGAGCTGTCCGAGCACCCGGAACTCCGCGGCCGGAGACGCCAGCGCGGCGCGGGAGTCGCTGATCCAAGTGGCGGCGAGCTGGAAGAGCCCGGACAGTGCCAGGCCGCCAACAAAGAGGCGGAGTTTCCACCAAGGCGCGGCGATCTCGGCGGAGGTGCCGCGAGACACGCCCCAGGCGAAGAGGGCCGGGACCGCGATGCCGAGAATCGCGGCGTGCCACCACATCCGAGTGTGGCAGGCGCCCGGCGACGCCCAGAGGCACGTGACCGTCGTGGGTCCGTCGCCGATTCCCACCGCGTTCACCGCCACCGCGCCGAGCGTGGACACCACGAACAATCCGGCCGTCCAGGCCACGATGGTTCCGCGCCGCGCAGTCATCCACGCGACGATCGCGTCGTGGGCCCCGACCGTGGCGGGGCGGCGGTCGAGTATCGCATCGAGCCCGAGGGCGGCGGCGCAGGCGATCGAGAATACCCATACTGGCCCCGCCCAGCGCTGGGACCACACCTGCTCAAAGAGCGGGAGGAACCCTATCCAGTAGGTCAGCGGGTAGCCGAACGACTTGCCGAGAATGCCGAGCCCGACTCCCAGAAAGAGCGCCTGATGAACCAGGAGGCGGCCGGCGGCGAGGAACCCGCCGATGGCCAATACCATCATCGTGACTCCCGTGTAACCGCCGAGCTCGTCCCAGTAGCCGTTGACAGGCATCTCCCGGGCGAACGTTGGAAATGTGAAGTAACTCGGCACGAGGACGCCGATCGCTTCCGGGAAGCGGACGAGGGCCATCCCGTTCTTGAAGGTGCCCGCCCCGTGCTGGTTGAATGACAGCGGTACTAGTTCCAGGAACGGGAGTACCTGGGGAGCCGAGAGGAGCACGCCGGCGAACGCGGCGATCGTGGGTCGCACCAGGAGGCCAGGCAGATGCCGCCGATCGGCTGTGCGGGATGCCCGCACGACGAGGAAGAGTGCCGCCAGGGCAAGCACGTAGAGCGCGGATTCGGGTTGCCCGGCGAGGAGGACGAGGGCGACGCCCGCCGCCAGCGGGACCGATGCCGCGAGCGTTCGCCTGCTGACGGCCAGCTCCGCGGCGTAGAGCACGACCGGAATGGTCATGGATGGATTCGAGAGCATCTGGAGACTCACAAACCACATGCTGGAACCGCCGAGCATGAAGAAAACGCCGCCGAGGAAGGCGCTGACGGCGGAGGCGCCAATCCGTCGCAGAAAGAGAAACGTAAAGAAGGCGGAAATCCACAACCGGCCCAAGATGAAGAAGTCCCAGGTGATGGCCGGCGCCACATCCTGCAGGATCTGGTACGGGAAGAGCGCCCGCGGACTGTACTCGGCCACGACGGGCTTCCCGGCGGCCAGGTAGGGGGTCCACAACGGCAGCTCGCCGCGCCGGTACGTCAGTCCGACGAAGCGATCGATCGGAGTCTCGTAGTACGCGGCCGTGGCGAGGTCGACGTTGTACGTGTTCTCGGGTACTCGGGACTCCGCCGAACCGCCGCCCGCGAGGACGCCGTGGGGGTAGAACAGTAACGGCATCAGTGACTTCGAGAAGAAGACGACCTGCGCGAAAACCAGACAGATGAGGGCAAGGTACGCGAGGGCGGCTGTCGTCTTCTCGTGCCGGCACAGGCTAGAGACGTCGAGGAGCCGGTCGAACTTCAGCATTGGGGCCTCCTGTCGACGCAGGTTAACCCCCGATTCGAAAATAACTGAGCGGTGAACGGGCTACGAACTTGATGAAACAGAACGGCCTCTTGTGTGTTCTTAAGGGGAGCGGACGTCCCCACGTCACTCCCCAACCACAGGAGGCCGCTCTGATGCGTCTGAGCGTAATCGCCCTGCGACGGATGATCAAAGGAAAGCTGCACGTCGAGTTCGTACGCCAAGAACTGACATCGTACAGCGGGCTCGAAGTGGTCCGCCGCTACCTGCGGCAGTGGGAGCTGCCCAGCCGACTGCGCGCGGCGTGAGCCGCTCTCCCCGCCCTCTATGCCTTCATCTCCGGCCGAGAGGCGCAGGAGAAAACCCTCGCGGAACTCAAGGGCGAGCCCACGAAGACTTGACGCTTTGACCAGTTTTGTCATCGCGAGTTTCGTTTCCGGCATGAGGCCGCGCCGAGTGCGACCCGATCTCAACTCCGGATCAGGAACGGATCTGGCCCCAGGTGCGCGCGGCCAGCGTCGCGGCGCCCAGGATGGCGACAGCGCCTATGAGGAACCCGGCCGTCTGGCTCGGCGGACGAAAGCGCATGACCACACGGTGGCGCCCGGCGCCGACCAAGACGCCGCGGACGACGCCGTCGACCCGATAGATCGGCGCGGGTTTGTCGTCGACCGTCGCGCGCCAGCCCGGGTAGAAGGTGTCGGTCAGGACGACGAGCGCCCGGCCATTGGCCTCGGTGTCGATCGTCACGTGGCGGGCGCCATAGGTCACGACCTCGGCGCGGCCACGCCCGCCGCCCGCCCCCGGGGGGATGCCCTCGACGACCGCGTGATCGCGAAGGTCGAAGGGGCCGGAGAGCGCGCGCGCGCGCGCTTCGGCCGGGCCCGCTGCCGTTTCCCACTGTCCGACGACGAAGGCGCGGGGCAGCGCCGCCCGGTTCTCGTAGACGACCGCGTCGTTCTGATACACGATCGGGAATCGATCGCTCTCGGTCTTGACGCCGGCGTTCAGGTCCATCCCGGGTGGTACAAGGATGTACCTGACACTCAGGAGTGAGTAGCCGCGCCGCCGCTCGCGAAGATCGCGCGCGAGCGAGCCGGGAACGCGCCGACCGTCCCGATTGACGGGAGGCGGGTCACCGGTGAACCAGAGCGCATGCCACCAGAGGGGCGGTGAAGTCTCGAGCCCATCGGCGGCGAATCGTTGGAACCAGTCCACGGCCAGCGCCTCCACGAACCGGACGTCGTACAGACCAAAAACGCTCGCGTAGTTTGGCGCGATCACGCGGTGATCGCCCATGATCCGGTCGTAGCCGGCGCGCGCCTTCAGAAAGCGGACGACGGGAGGTTCGGCCGCGGGATCGCGCCGCTCGGGAAGCCCGAAGGTTGCGTGGGAGTCCAGCGCGACGGCGGCGGCGAGCGCCATGGCCGCACAGATCCCGGCCACGAAGCGCTGGCGGAACACGAACAGCCCGACGGCCGAGAGCCCGAGGCCGGCGGGAACGAGACGGAGGGCCAGGGAAACGGCAGCATAGCCCCTCGGAATCGGAAACCATCGCTCGACCACAGCGATCCCGAGCAACGCCGTTGCCAGCGGCAGGCCTTCGAGACGGAGCAGCGCTAGCGTGGCCAGCGCCAGGACGCAGGCGGCCACCGCCTGGCCGCCCAGTGCTCCTGGCCAGTAGAAGTCCCAGAGCACCGTCGCCGCGTGCTCGACGTAGGCGGTCGCGCTCGCGCCGAGTATCCCAACACCGAGCAGGACTCCCATGAGGGAGAGCAGGAGCCGCGCCCGCGCGGTGCTGCTGCGGCCCGCCTCCTGGAGCCGCGCCAGGCCGAAGGCGGCGCCACTGGAGAGGGCGAAGCACCAGGTGGGGCCGGCCCAGCGGGGCGTCCACACCTGGTTCAGGAGGGGGAGCCGGCCGATCCAATCGAATGGGGGCACGCCGAAGTTCTTGAGCACGACCCAGCCCCATACGCCGATGAAGAAGACGAGGGCGGTCCGCCAGCGGGGCGCCACCGTCCAGTTCGGAACAAGAAGGCCGGCGACCGCCAGGAAGACGGCGAGCACGCCGCCGTAGCCGCCGAGGAAGTCCCAGTGGCCGTTGTCGGGCTTGATCCGCACTGCGGTCGGCAGCTCGAAGAAGCTCGGTACGAAGAGGGCGATCGCAAGCACCGGCCGAGCCGGGGCCCGGGTCCCCATATCGTTGCCGATCTCGTGCAGGTGGAAGGCGATCGGCAGGTGGGCCGCGAACGGCACCAACAGCGGCGCTGCCAGCCCGAACCCCACGAGGATCGCGACAGCGGCCCATCCGATGAAACGTCGCCCATCCCGGAGCGAGCGGCCGGTGGCGCCGAGCCAGCGGACGATTCCGTAAAGGCCTGCGGCAAGGAATACGTAGAGCGTGACCTCAGGCTGGCCCGCCAGGAGGTTCAGGCCCGTCGCGCCCCCGAGCCAGGCGGCCCGCCGGGAATCCGGCATCGCGACGAACGTCTCCACCGCTAGGAAGAGCAGGGGAACCACCATGGCCGGGTTGACGAGCTGCTCGAGGTTGACGAACCAGGTGAAGACGCCCGAGAGCATGTAGGAGAGGCCACCGAGCACTGCCGCCGTGAAGCCGAGGCGCGCCCGCGCGAGGAAGCAGTAGGTCAGCCAGCCGGCGATCCAGAGCCGCACGATGAACCAGAAATCCCAGAGGCCCGGCGGGCTCATGTCTATCAGCATCTGGTAGGGGAAGAAGATTCGGGTCGAGTAGTTGGCGACGAGCGGTGTGCCCGCGGCCTGGTGAGGGTTCCAGAGGGGAAGTTCGCCGCGCCGGAGCATCCGACCGATGTAGCGGTCGAGCGGCCATTCGTAGAAAGCCGGCGTCGCGAGGTCGACGTCGAACGTGTTGACGGGGCGCCGATCCGCGCCGCCTGGCGGCGTCGCGGGGACGACCGCGCTTGTGTAGAGGGGTGCTTGCAGGGTCTTTCCGTTGAAGAGGACTGGCGCGTAGCAGACGGCAAGGACCGCCCCATAAAGGACCGCGGCTCCCGGGGCGCGCGTGGCCCAGGGTGGAAGCTGGCCGGTCAGCCGATCAAGCGGGCAGATTTGCCAGATCCCGGAACCTGGTGGGTTCGCCGCCTGGATGGTGCCTGGGCTCGGGCGTGGCGCGTTCCTCCCCGCCGCGGACTCGGTTAACGGCCGGCGCGGCGGTGGCGGTGAATTGGGCGCCCCCGGTGCCGATCGCGGCGCTCGCGTGCGCTTGATGCAAACGCTGGCCGAGATGGGCGGGATGAAGTCGCTGCCGGCGATGACGACGGCGAAGTCGCACGCGATCCTGGACGAGCCGACTGGATCGCGCCCTCGAGCGGTACCACCGCATCTGTGGCCAGGCGGAGCGAGATCACAGGACCCTGGGTCAGCCCGGGCACGCGATCACACGGCCGCGCGTGATGTTCGGCGACAACCGGTGTGGGCCGTGGTCCACGGTGTGGATCTTCCAGCGGAAGCTGCCCGCGAGCCCGCCCGGGGTGGTCTTCCGTTCGATCAGCAGGACCTGCCCCTCTTACCGTATAGCGCGAGCCCGAGCCCGGTGGCGCCGGCGCCGAGGATGACGATGCGCGGAGGCCGGTCAGTGCGCGCCATGCGGAGCCGGTCTCCGGTTCGGTCGGCCGGGAGGGTCGTGCGGGGGGGGTGTGGACGTGCACCAGAACTATTATGCTGGAGCGACGGCGGCCTGAAGCAGCAAAAAGAGGCTGTCGCGGTGGCCGGCGGAGCACGCGGCCGCTGACTCCCGGCGGACCGGACGCGCGTGAGCCCCGGGCGCGACGCCGAGTCTCATCGCCGCCGCCCCGGACCTAGACGCCACCGGATGAGCCGGCCGATGAGGGCCGGGGCGAGCGCCTGCAGCCGCCCGAGCAGGATCGGCAGCGGCGAGAGGACGAGCGAGGTGCGCCCCGCCCGCTCCGCCCGATAGATCCGCTCGGCCACGTACCGCGGGGACCTCGGCCGCGAGCCCTGAGGCAACCGGTACGCGCCGTGCACGCGGGTGCGGCGGTTGAAGTCGGTCTCGATGGCACCGGGCCGCACCACGAGAATGCGACACTCCGGGAACGATCCCTCGAGCCTCACGATCTCGATGTAATCGCGCAGGGCGCGCTTGCTCAGGGCGTAGGGCGTGAGGCCGGGGATGAGGAAGTCCGCCGCTCCCGAGAGCACGAACACGAAGCGGCGGCAGGACGTGGTTGTCGCTAGGGCGCTCAAGAGCGTGACCGGTGCGAGGAAGTTGACCTCCAGGCAGCGGCGGAACGCCGCCGGTGGGACCTCGTCCGCGTAGCCGGCCTCCGACATTCCCGCGGGGAACACGCAGAGCTCCAGTGGTGGTTCCGAGCCGGCCAGTTCGCTCGCGAGCCTGGCCACGGCCGCGGGATCGGCCAGATCACAGCGGTCGCGGGTCACCGCCTGCACCGTCCATCCCCGCTCCCGATACACGTCGGCGAGCGCCCGTCCGAGCCCGCCGCGAGCCCCGACGATCAGCACGTTCGGCTGCCCCGGCGCCGCCGGGGCGAGCGCCGAAGGCGCGGGTGACGTGCCGGCCTCAGGCATCATGCGTATCATAGGGCCGTTCGGCCGCCGCGCCCGCGACAAGTTGGACGCGTTGGCAGAGCTACGGTGGCGCGCTCCCGCGGTGCTATAGTCAGATTGATGGGCCTGACCGCAGACGACGCTAAGCCGGTCGCGGTCCCCGGGGAATGACGGCGGCGGTCGACAGGGCCTCGTGGCGGGCAGGCGTCCTTCCCCTGGCGGCGATCGCGGCGGCGATCGGCCTGATGTACGCGCCGTCGATCACGAACCCGCTCTGGCTCTGGGATCACCACATCATCCTGCTCCTGGCCAAGGCGCCGCAGTTTGCCCACGGGCTCTTCTGGCACCTGGTCCACTACCGGATCGGATTCCAGGAAGACGTTGTCTACTTCCGCGTGCTGTCGATGCCGATTGTGTTCGGGCTGGCGAAGCTCTTCCAGGACCACCGCGTGCTCTACTACGCGGCGCATCTCCTCGCGCACCTCGGCGCCTCGGTCCTGTTCTACCGCGTGGCGCTCGCGCTCGGCGCCGGCGGCACCGTATCTCTCTTCATGGCCCTCACGTTCGCCGTGTACGCAGGCGCCGGGAACACCGCGAACATCCCCTTCTATACGACGATCTTCCTTGCCGTGCTGATCGCAGGCGGGGGGGTGCTCGCGGTGCTCCAGTACCTGAGCGACGGCCGCGGGAGAAGCCTGGTGGCCGGCGCGTCATGCATGGTCCTCGCCACGCTGATCTACGACGCGTTCCTTCTGCTGGCGATCGCGCTTCCGGTCCTCGCGGTGGCCCTGCGCTGGCGCGAGGGCAAGGCGACCGGACGGGAGCTGCGGGCGGCGGCCGCGTTGCTCGCGGCCGTCCTCCTCGTATTCTGCCTCGTGATCGTGTCGCTCACGTTCTCGCCGACCGTGCAGTCGAAACCGGGTGGCGTCACCCGATCACTCGACGTGACGGTCGGAGAGCTGGTCCGGGGCGACCGGATCGGGCCCGCGGCGTGGTTCGGTCTCTGGGCGGTCCTCGTCGACCTCGTCCTGTTCTTCCCGGGCCACCTCCTGGTGATCTTCCACCGCGGCAACATGCCGTATTGGGACATGTGGGCGCTCGCGTTCGCGTGGCTCCACGCGTTGGCCGGGCTCACGCTGACGCTGGCCGGCGCGGCGGGCGCCCTCGGGCTGCCCCGCTGGTGGCGGGCGGCGGGTTTTGCGCTCGTGGCGGCGGGCGCGTCGCTCGATCCATACTGCCTGCCGCTGGCGGTGATCATCGTCCTGGTCGCGTGGTCGGGCTCCCCCCGCCCCGCCCTGGCACCGGGACTGCTCCTGACCGTCACCGCCGGTCTCCTCACCTCGTTCAACATCGCGCTCGGGCGTGCGGACGGCTACAACGTGGTCGCGTTCCGTCATCACTACGTGAGCGGCTTCTTCGTGCTGCTGGTGGTGGCCTCACTGGTGGGGGCAGGCTGGCGCGAGCGCCCGGCGTGGCAGCGCAGGGTGCTGGCCCTGTCGCTGACGGCCTGCCTCGGTCTCAACGCCTGGGCCACCGCCGACATCCTTCGGGGCGTGAAGCGGGACAATAAGATGGTCTGGTCGTTCGACGACGCCCTGACGACGGTCATGGAGCGAGCTGGTCCGCGGTCGCTGTTCGTCGCGTTTCCGACGAGCTTCGTGCGGGGGCTCGACTGGCGAGATCAGCCAGCGCAGGACGTGGTGTTCGACCTATTGCACTACCACAACGATCCGATGACACGGTACGTGAACCGGGCGCCGCTCTTCGTGCGGGCGGACCGGGTGGTCCGCCCGAACCCCACCTACCGCCAGGACGGGGGGGAGGACTTCCTCTTCCGGTTCCTGCTGCTCGATCTGCCGCCGGGTCGGTTCGAGCTGTTCGGTTCATCGCCGAGCGAACCCCGCGTCGTTCTCGATAGCCGGCAGTTGTTGCTGGTCGGGCGGCGCGCCTCCGATCGATCGCCGGTGCACTGGACCTACGCGCTTCCGTCGGAGGTGCGGCTGCCGGTCCGGGTCGCGCTATCCCGGTCCGGGCGGTCGCTGCAACTCTCCGCGAACGGCGTCATAATCGGCCGGACCGAGATCCGCGACGCCGACGCGTACCTAGCCTGGGAGTCGGACGACGTGGGCCTCCTGGGCCCGGACTTCGAGCGCATCGTCTCCTCCTACATCTTGTACGACACCTACATCCGGATCGGCCGCGCCCTGGGCGAAGACAGCGATCACAGTTAGTTTGTGTCGCGAACCGAGAAACGTTAGCCCCTTCTCAGCACGTAACGAGCACGTAGGCCGCCGATGGGCCCCCCGGAAGCACTGGGCGGGAGTGGAGGACGCGTGGGTGCTCGGCGGACCGCGCCCGGCCCGACCTCGTGCCGGCATGGCCAGGCGGTGCGCGGCAGTCTCGTCGCCGGTGGAGCGGACTCGACGGGACCACCCATCGGCCATGGTCTCCGCGGCCGACGAGCGGCCCCGGCCGCGACCCGTACGAAGTCCGGCCGGCGCTAATTTAGTCTAGGTCTAGACTAGTCGCCGGTCGGGAACGGGCGCTCTGCCGACGGAGGGCCGTTGCAGGAGCGGTGGAGTCGCCGGGCGGACGCGCCCGCCGCCGCAGTATCCACCATCCGGTGGGAAGGAGAAGGAGACCGCCGGTGGACAAGAGGCGGCCGGCTCGGGTGCTGATGAACGGCACGAACCTGAGCGTCACCGTCGAGACTCCCGCCGGCACCACCACCCCGCGCATGACGGCGTTGGTCGCGAAGACCGGGATCTCCCTCTCTCCGGCGAAGGCGTGCCACCGCGGGTGGTACATCTCGTTGAGCACGAGAAAGCGTTGTTCTGAGGCCGTGTCCACCTGGATCTGGATCGTGTCCTGCCGGTAGCTCGCCCGGATGGCGCCGTCTGCCGCGAAGCGAGTCGCCACCGGGAAGCCTTCGACCACGCTTTCATCCATGATCCGCGTGGGTGGCCCCGCGGCCACGACCTTTTTCACCCGGTCGGCCGCCTCGGCCAAGTCCGCGACGGGCTGGACCGCTCGCGCGAAAAAGTGGCGGGGGACGACCGCGAACGGGTTGAGGATGATCGTGACGTCCTCGGGACGCGCGTCGAGCCGCCCGCGGGCGGTGGGGCCCGCGAGGTCGTAGTAGAGCGGGGGATTCACGACGATGGCGTACTTGACGCTGAGGAGGGCCAGGAGGGGACCCGGCATGCCCGATTGGAACACGATCGCGCGCGGCCCCCGAACGCTGGCGGGCCACGGCAAAGCGGCCAGGCGCGCGGGGACGCCGGGGCTGTAGCCGTCCGCGAGCCGCAGTCGCCAGAGGAACGCGACGTGGGGCTCGCAGTATATCCAGAACATCGATGGGTCGCAGATCATCGCCGACCGATACCTATCCACCTCGAGGCGATCGTGGAACGCGCGCACCGCGTCGGGCTCGGGGATGCGGAGCTGGTCCGACTTAACCATGAACAGATTGTTCTGCCTGAACGGAACGGGGAATGACCAGGCCTGGGCTCCGTTGACCGTGAAGAACGCGTACGAGAAAGCGTGGAGGGCGAGGACGAGGCCGAGACAATAGGCGACGAAGAGCCGCGGGCGACTCCTCCCCGAAAGCGCGAAGCTCAGCGCGAGCAGGAGGAGGAAGATCAGGGTCGCCCAGACCGTCCGGATCACCTCCTTCGGGAGCGCCGCCAGACGGTCGTCGACAGGAAGCGGTCGAGGGGGGACGAGCGCCTCGACGAGGGCGCCCGGCACGACATGGTTGACCGACCACACGAGTCCCGCTGCGACCGGAGCCGCGACGATCAGAAGGGCGAGGCGGCGAGTGATCGGGGCGTCGGCGCGCGGGCCGGCGAGTTCCCGGAGGAGGACCGCGGCGAGCGTGCAGAGCGGCAGGAGAGCCATGACGCACATGCGGGCGTGCAGAAAGCTGAGGTGCAGGAAGATGACGTCGATGAGCCATTGGCCGGGAGCGGTCAGGATCCCGAGGAGGACGAGCACGATCGTCCACGCGTGAAACGGGAGGTCCTCGTCCTCGAGGCGGAGCAGCCGGAGCCACTGGCCGCGGAAGCGGACGAGTCCGGCGAGAACCAAGAGAGCCGCGAACGTCGAGGTGTAGAGCAGGATGCCCTCGTGCAAGTTGAGCGCGCCGTTGCCGGATGCTCGTACCTCTTCGAAGCCCAGTCCGAAGATCCCGTCGTTGAACAGCCTGAGGAGCTCGCCTGGGCTCGGATACCACTGGAAGTGGGGGCGGTCGAGAAGGCGGAGATCCTCGAATACCGTGTAGAGGCGCGGAGAGGCGGTGATGAGCGCCCCGAACAGCGCGCCCGCGAAGACAAGCGGCGGTGACGCGCTGCGGAGGCGGACGCTGCGGTACATCGCGTAAGCGCCGAAGAGCCCGACGATGTAGACCGCTTCCTGCAGAAAGGTGAAGAAGAGCAGGTAGGTCAGCACGGCACCGAGGGCCACGAAGCTCGCGGCGCCGTTGGACCGCGTCGATCGCCTGAGGATCAAGAGGCCGAGCGGGATGAAGATCAGGATGGCGAAGCTGGAGTCGGCCTCCGCGAGCCGCAGGATCGAGTGCGTAGAAAAGACGTACAGCGACGCGCCGACCGAGGCGGAGAAGGGATCGCCGCACGTCGCCTTGAGGAACGCGTATGCGGCGAAGGCCGCGGCGATCAAGAGGCCGCAGGTCACGAACCCCGCGACGCGGTAGAGGTCGGCGAGAGGGAAGAGCGCTTCGAGACGGCTGAAGACGTCCGGCACCATGTAGTGCAGGCCGTACATGCTCTGCCCCATGAACTGGAAGTCGCTCCAGGCCTTGAGTCCGCCGGCCCGCAGGCTCTCGACTTCGAACTTCCGCACGTTGAGAAACCCGTTGAGCCGGTCGGAGTCGCCGAGGAAGGTGGCGTAGCCGGCGAGGTGGAAGGAGAAGAGCCCGAGCGCGAGGGCGGTCGGGAGGACGAGGGCGAGGGCGTCCCCCCGCGCCGCGCGCGGCAAGGCCCTCACGGGCTCGTGCCGAGGGGCTCGGCCGTGCGCGGCAGCCGGTGCGGAGGAGGGGCGGCCAGGCGCCTCGCCCCGGCGGGCGCGGGCGACGGGCCGCCCGCCCTCACTTC
>Ga0209689_1001414_pt1 | contig 17918 bp, 17 predicted proteins | sample GraSoiAngelo_149_FD_187119 | JGI IMG/M metagenome (GOLD analysis project Ga0209689, IMG submission 187119) | Grasslands soil microbial communities from the Angelo Coastal Reserve, California, USA - 14_1009_09_30cm (SPAdes) (version 2) | ecosystem: Environmental > Terrestrial > Soil > Grasslands ... | reverse complement strand
GCACACGATCAGCTACACCTGCGCGATGGCGCTCCTCGCGGCGCTCGCCGCCGATATGGGCGGCGACGACGCGATCCGGCGGGCGCTCGACCAGATCCCCGATCACCTCGCCGCACTGCTCGGGCAGAAATCGTGGGCGGAGCTGGCCGCGCGCTTCGCGGAGCGCCACCGCTACTACTTCATCGGGGGCGGCCCCAACACCGCGACGGCGTACGAGGCCGCCCTCAAGATGAATGAGGCGAGCCACGCCACCGCGCTCGGGTTCAACTGCGAGCAGTTCCTCCACGGCCCGTGGAGCGCCGTGGACCGGGCGGACGTGGTCTTCCTGGTCGCGCTCCCCGGGCGCGGCTACGAGCGCTGCCTGACGGCGGCCCGGGCGGCGCGCGAGATCGGCGCGGCGGTCGTCGCGATCGTCGCGGACGGCGACCGCGAGATGGCGTCGCTCGCGACCGAAACGATCGTGGTGCCCGCGGTCCCCGAGCTGCTGTCGCCGATCCTGGCGATCGTGCCGCTGCAGCTCTTCACGTACTATCTGGCGGTGCAGCGGGGGGTAAACCCGGACACCATGCGCGCGGACCAGCCGGACCACGGCCGGGCCCGGGCGCTCATCGCCCTCTGAGCCCTGCCGACGATGACCCGATCCCGCGCGCGCCCGAGCCGCCGATATACTCGCGCCATGGTCTGGTGGAGCTGGCGGACGGCGCTCGGGCTGGCGCTCTTCGCGCTCGCGGGGTGCGCGCTGGCGTCGCCGTCGGCTCGCTCGGACGCGCCGCCCCGCGTCCGGTGCCTGGGCCAGCCCAACCCGGGCGAGCCGGACTGGGGCCCGCGGCCGCTCGTCTATCTCTTCTGCATCCAGAGCCCCTGAGACCGGCGCCCGCGCGAGGGCCCACGGTAGAGACACGGGCGCATGGCCTTTCTCCTCGACCCGGTGTTCTGGGCGCGCTGGCTCGGCATCGTCGTCATCGACCTCACCCTGGCCGGCGACAACGCCCTCGTCATCGCGCTCGCGGTGCGGACGCTCCCGCCCCGCCAGCAGTTTCTCGGACGCCTCTGGGGAACAGGGGGCGCCGTCGCCCTCCGCGTTCTCTTCATCGCAGCGGCGACCCTGCTCCTCTGGATCCCCCTGCTCCACCTGCTCGGGGGACTCTTGCTCCTCTGGATCGCCGTCAAGCTCGTGAGCCAGGATGCGGCCGACGAGGCCCACGTCCGCCACGGTGCCTCGCTGGCCGAGGCGGTCTGGATCATCCTCATCGCCGACGTGGCGATGAGCCTTGACAACGTGGTCGCGGTCGCGGCGGCGGCGCGGGGGGACCTGCTCCTCGTGACCTTCGGGATCTCGCTATCGATCCCGGTCGTCGTGTGGGGCAGTGGGATCCTGGCGCGCCTCATGACGCGCGCCCCGTGGATCGTCTGGCTCGGGGGCGGCGTCCTCGGCTACGTGGCCGGCGAGATGGCGCTCCGAGACCGGATCGTCCAGGGTTGGCTCGGGGCTCGCGTCGCGCCCGCCCTCGAACGTCCCGTGCCCCTCGTCCTCGGCGTCGCCCTGACGGCGCTCGGCTGGTGGTTCGACCGCGCCCGGCGGCGGACGGACAGAGACTAGGGGCGCATTGTCTCCTTGCAATCACGGGGCTCATCCGCTATAGTCCCTGCTACGTATGGGTCACGTGACTGGGCGGACGCGACTTCTGGCCATCATTATCCTGGCGCTGCCGGGCCTGCCCGGAGCATCCGCGCCTTCATAACAAGGGCGGATGCCGCGGGCAGGCTCAGGCCCGTGGCTCCGCGAGATCTCAAGGGCCACGGGAGAGTACCCCGTGGCCCTTCGGTTTTTGCGGGGGAGTCCACACGCGAGACGGTGCGAGGGCTCGCCGCCGCCGGCGCGGCGTCCGGGACGCTCGGGATGGGAGCCTTCGCGGGTCGAGCGATGGAGCGAGGCGAGTGACTGGCGTTGACACCACTGCTCGCCATCTGCTAGTGTCAAAAGGCTTTTTTGATAGTCCGAGGCAGGGTGCGGGCTCCATGACGAAATACGTCTACTCGTTCGGGTCGGGCAAGGCGGAGGGCTCGTCCCTCATGCGCAATCTGCTCGGCGGCAAGGGGTGTGAACTCGCCGAGATGACCAACCTCGGCATTCCCGTCCCGCCCGGGTTCACGATCACGACCCAGGCCTGGGCTCGCTACCAGCGCGGCGGGCGCCGGCTCCCTGAGGGGCTCTGGGAGCAGACCCAGGCCGGTCTCGACAAGCTCGAGCACGATGCCGGACTGGGGTTCGGCGATCCCCGGCGGCCGCTCCTCGTCTCCGTTCGCTCCGGCGCCCGGGTGTCGATGCCCGGCATGATGGAGACCGTCCTGAACCTCGGGCTCAACGATGCGACCGTCGAGGGGCTCGCCGCCCGCTCGAACAACGACCGCTTCGCCTGGGACTGTTACCGACGGTTCATCACGATGTTCGGTACCGTCGTGCTCGGCATCCGGCGCGAGGCGTTCGACGAGCACCTGGAGGCGCTCAAGACGCGCCTCGGCGTCACGACCGATCCCGACGTGCCGGCCGACGACCTGCGCCAGCTGACGCAGACCTACAAGGAGCTGGTGAGCGCGCGGACGGGCAAGGCCTTCCCCCAGGAACCGAAGGAGCAACTCCGCCTCGCGATCAAGGCCGTGCTCGACTCGTGGTTCGCGAAGAAGGCGACCGAGTACCGACGGATCAACGACATCCCCGCCGACTGGGGCACCGCCGTCACGGTCATGGCCATGGTCTTCGGCAACCTCGGCGAGACGTCCGGCACCGGGGTTGGCTTCACGCGCGATCCGCGCACGGGCGAGCGCCACTTCTACGCGGAGTTCCTCTCCAACGCGCAGGGAGAGGACGTCGTCGCCGGAATCCGGACGCCCGACCGCATCGAGGCGCTCCGCGAGCGGATGCCGCGGATCTACGACGAGCTCCTCGCCATCGCCGAGCGGCTCGAGCGTCATTACAAGGATATGCAGGATATCGAGTTCACGATCCAGGAGGGCACGCTCTACCTCTTGCAGACCCGGTCCGGCAAGCGCGCGGCCCGCGCCGCGGTGCGGGTGGTGGTCGATCTCGTCCGCGAGACCGTGATCGATCAGCACACGGCGCTGCTCCGGGTGCCGCCGCGCGAGATCGGCAAGCTCTTTCGGCCGGGGCTCGACCCGGCGGACAAGGAGCGGGCCCTGGGGGAGGGGCGTCTGCTCGCCCGCGGCCTGCCGGCCGCGCCCGGCGGGGCGGTGGGCCACGTGGTCTTCGACGCCGACCGTGCGGTGGAGCTCGCGCGCGATGGCCAGCAGGTCATCCTCGTCCGGCCGGAGACCTCGCCCGAAGACGTGGCGGGCATGTACGCGGCCGAAGGGATCGTCACCTCGCGCGGCGGCCGCACCTCGCACGCCGCGGTGGTCGCGGTCGGCATGGGCAAGTCGTGCGTGGTGGGCGCGACCGACGTCGTGGTACACGAGGACCGCCGCGTGTTCGAGGCGGGTGGCCGCATCATCCGCGAGGGCGACCAGATCTCGATCGATGGGGATACGGGCGAGGTCATCATCGACCCCGTCAAGCTGCTCCTCCCGGACCTGAGCGACGAGGTCGAGGAGTTCTTGTCGTGGGCGGACAAGTACCGATCGCTCGGCGTCCGGGCCAACGCCGACACGCCGGAGGACGCGCGCCGGGCGCGGCGGTTCGGCGCGGAGGGGATCGGGCTCTGCCGCACCGAGCACATGTTCTTCAAGCCCGACCGGATCCCGATCGTCCGAGACATGATCATGGCGGGTGACGCCGCGACCCGCCGCGCCGCGGTCGCCAAGCTCCTCCCCTTCCAGCGCGACGACTTCAGCGGGATCTTCCAGGCCATGGACGGCCTGCCCGTCACCATCCGGCTCCTCGACCCGCCGCTCCACGAGTTCCTCACCACTCCCAAGGAATACCGGGAGATGATCGAGGAGCGCGCGCGGCTCGACGCGCTCGGCGTCAACCCCGAGCGGCAGCGCGCCCTCGAAGAGAAGATCGCGAAGATCGAGTCCCTGCGCGAGGCCAACCCGATGCTCGGTCACCGGGGTTGCCGACTCGGCATCAGCTATCCCGAGATCTACGGGATGCAGGTGCGGGCGATCATGGAGGCCGCCTGCATCGTGCGCGAGCAGGGCGTGCAGGTCGCGCCGGAAATCATGATCCCGCTCACGGGGACGGTCGGCGAGATGAGGCTGACCTACGAGAACACGAAGAAGGTCGCCGACGGCGTCCTCGCCGAGATGGGGGTGCCCGTCAAGTACCTGATCGGGACGATGATCGAGCTGCCCCGCGCGGCGCTCATCGCCGACCAGATCGCGCGGGACGCGGAGTTTTTCTCGTTCGGCACCAACGACCTCACCCAAATGACCTTCGGCTATAGCCGCGACGACGTGGCGAAGTTCCTGCCCGACTACCTGCAGAAGGGGCTTCTGCCGCACGACCCGTTTTCCGTGCTCGACCAGGAGGGGGTGGGCGAGCTGATCCGGATCGGGATCGAGCGGGGGCGGCGCACGCGCCCCGACCTCAAGGTCGGGATCTGCGGCGAGCATGGCGGGGAGCCTTCGTCGGTCGAGTTCTGTCACCGAGTGAACATGACGTACGTGTCCTGTTCGCCGTTCATGATCCCGATCGCGCGGCTCAGCGCCGCGCAGGCGCGGATCAAGGCGCGTCACGCGTCGGAAGGGACGACCAATGCATAGCTGGGAGGGCGTCTTCATCCCGATCACCACGCCGTTTCGCGGCGACGACGTGGCGGTCGACGGGCTCGCCGCCAACATCGAGCGCTGGAACCAGACCGCGCTCGCCGGCTACGTGGTGCTCGGCTCGACCGGCGAGTTCCCGATGCTCTCCGAGGCCGAGCGCGAGCGCGTGCTGGCGGCGGCGCGCGCGGCGATCCCGCGCGAGAAGGCCTTCATCGCCGGCACCGGCACCAATTCCACCCTCCACACGATCCGCCAGACGCGGCGGGCGGCCGAGCTCGGCGCCGACGCGGCGATCGTCATCACCCCCCACTACTTCACCAAGGGGTTTTCGCAGCCGGCGGCTCAGATCCGCCACTACCTGGCCGTCGCCGACGCCTCGCCGGTCCCGATCCTAATCTATAACTTTCCCCTAAACACCGGGATCAACCTCGAGGCGAGCACGGTCGCGAAGATCGCGCAGCATCCGAACGTCTGCGGGATCAAGGACTCGTCGGGCGTGATCCCGCAGCTCGCCCAGGTCATCGACCAGACGCCCAAGACGTTTCACGTCCTGGTCGGCGCGGCGTCGGCCCTGCTGCCGGCGCTCGCGATCGGCGCCGCGGGCGGCATCCTGGCCCTCGGCGTCATCTCGGCGCGGGAGTGGTGCGAGGTCTACGCGCTGGCGAAGGCGGGCCGGTGGGAGGAGGCGCGGGAGCTCGCGGGCCGGATGATGCCCGTCGACCGGGAGGTGCCGGGCCGGTACGGCATCGGCGGCCTCAAGGCCGCCCTCGACCTGCAAGGGTTCTTCGGCGGCCCGTGCCGGCCGCCGCTCGGCACGCCGGACGGCGACGCGATCGAGGACATCAAGGAAGTGCTCGCCACGGGAGGACTGCTGTGAAACTGTCGGGTGCGCGCATCTTCCTCGAGTGCCTGAAGCGGGAGGGCGTCGACCTGATCTTCGGCCTGCCCGGCGGCGCCGTCCTCCCCATCTACGACGCGCTCTACGACTTCGAGGGGCTCCGGCACATCCTCGTGCGCCAGGAGGCCGCCGCGGGTCACGCCGCCGAGGGCTACGCCCGCACGACGGGCCGGGTCGGGGTCTGCCTGGTCACCTCGGGTCCGGCCGCCACCAACCTGGTCACCGCGCTCCAGGACGCCACGATGGACTCGATCCCGATCGTCGCCTTCACGGGACAGGTGCCGACGCACCTGATCGGCAACGACGCCTTCCAGGAGGCCGACAACGTCGGGATCACGCGCCCCTGCACGAAGCACAACTTCCTGGTCAAGGACGGCAAGGACCTGCCGACGATCGTCCGCGAGGCGTTCCACATCGCGGCGACGGGGCGTCCGGGGCCGGTCCACGTCGACCTCCCCAAGGACATCTTGGTCAAGGAGGCGGAGTTCGTCTGGCCGGACAAGGTGTCCCTGCGCTCCTACAACCCCACCTACGAGGGGCACCCCGGCCAGATTAAGCGGGCGGCGACCGCGTTGCTGCGCGCGCGCCGGCCGGTGCTCTACGTCGGGGGCGGCGTGATCTCGTCGGACGCCCACGCCGAGCTCCGCCGGCTCGCCGAGCTGACGGAGATCCCGGTGACGACCACGCTCATGGGCCTGGGCGCCTTCCCCTCGGAGCATCCGCTCTCGCTCGGGATGCTCGGCATGCACGGGACCTACTACGCCAACATGGCGGTCCACGACTCGGACTGTCTGATCGCGGTGGGGGCGCGGTTCGACGACCGGGTGACGGGCAAGGTGGAGCTGTTCGCGCCGAGTGCGGAGATCATCCACATCGACATCGATCCGTCCTCGATCTCCAAGAACATCAAGGTGGACGTCCCCATCGTCGGCGACTGCCGCCGGGTGCTGATCAAGCTGATCGAGGCGATCGACGAAGAGGCCCGCGCGGACGTCCCCTCGCTCGTCCGGGAGGCGCGCCAGCAATGGCGCGCCCAGATCAGCGAGTGGCAGGCGAAGTTCCCCCTCCGGTACGAGTGGGACGACGACGTCATCAAGCCCCAGTACGTGATCCAGGAGATCTCCAACCTGACGCACGGCGATGCGCTCGTCGTGACCGGCGTCGGCCAGCATCAGATGTGGGCCGCCCAATACTATAAGTTCAAGCATCCGCGGGCGTGGTGCACCTCGGGCGGCCTCGGCACGATGGGCTACGGTCTGCCGACCGCGATGGGCGTGGCGGCGGGGAACCCGGGCCGGCTCGTGGTGAACATCGACGGCGACGGCTCGTTTGTCATGAACAGCCAGGAGCTGGCGACGTGCTACGAGTCCCGGCTGGCCGTCAAGACGGTCATCCTGAACAACGGCGGCCACGGGATGGTCCGGCAATGGCAGGAGATCATCTACGGCGGCCGCTTCTGCGCGATCGACCTCTCCGCGAGCCCCGACTTCGTGAAGCTCGCCGACGCCTACGGGTGCGTCGGCATCCGCGCGACCAAGCCGTCCGAGGTCGTGCCGGCGCTGGAGAAGGCGTTCTCGACGCCGGGGCCGGTGGTGGTCGACGTCGCGGTCGAGAAGGACGAGTGGGTCTTCCCCATGGTGCCGGCGGGGGGGGCCAACAAGGACATGATCTTGGATCGCCCGAGTCGCGCCGCCAAGGACCGGGCGGCCAAGGCCCAGACCGGCTTCTGAAGCGATGACCGTGAACGACGGCGACCCGCGGAAGCACACGATCTCGGTCCTCGTCGAGAACAGGTTCGGCGTGCTCTCGCGGGTCGCCGGACTGTTCTCGGCGCGTGGCTACAACATCGAGAGCCTGTCGGTGGGCGAGACGCTGGACCCGTCCGTGGCCCGGATGACGCTCGTGGTGCGCGGCGACGAGTTCGTCATCGAGCAGGTGATGAAGCAGCTCCACAAGCTCATCGACGTGATCAAGGTCAACGACCTGACGGACGAGGGCCATGTGGAGCGCGAGCTCGTGCTGATGCGGGTGAACGCCGAGCCCCAGCATCGCGCCGAGGTGCTCCGCACGGCCGACATCTTCCGCGCCCGGGTCGTCGACGTGACGCCGATGAGCTTCACGCTGGAGGTGACGGGCGACGCGGAGAAGATCGAGGCGATGATCGAGCTGCTGCGGCCGATCGGGATCCAGGAGCTCGTGCGCACCGGGAAGGTGGCGATCTCGCGCGCGCCCAAGGGGCGGGTGAAGAGGGTGACGGAGGAGCGGCGGCGGGCGCCGCAGTCGCAGGACCCGCGCGTCGTCGGCTTCGCCGACTGAGATCAGAAAAAGGGGGGGACCGGCCGGGGTGCGTCGGCCGGAGCCCCGCGGTGGTGGCGGTGCACTGGCCCGTGCCCCCACGGGTGAAATGACGAGGGAAGAATGCCGGCACGGATCTACTACGACCAGGACGCGGACCTCGGACTGATCAAGGGCAAGAAGATCGCCGTCATCGGCTACGGGAGCCAGGGCCACGCGCACGCGCTCAACCTGAAGGATTCCGGCCAGGAGGTGGTGGTCGGCCTCTACAAGGGCTCCCGGAGCTGGGCGAAGGCCGAAAAGGACGGGCTCCGAGTGGCCACCGTGCCGGAGGCGGCGGCGGGGGCCGACATCGTCATGATCCTCCTCCCCGACCAGAGCCAGCGACACGTGTACGAGGAGCAGATCAAGGGCGGCCTCTCGAAGGGCAAGATGCTGATGTTCGCGCACGGTTTCAACATCCACTTCAACCAGGTGGTGCCGCCGGCCGACGTCGACGTGACGATGATCGCGCCGAAGGCGCCCGGCCACATCATGCGCGACCTGTTCACACAGGGGCCCGGCGTGCCGGCGCTCGTCGCCGTGTTCCAGGACGTGACGGGCAGGGCCCGCGACCTGGCCCTCGCCTACGGCAAGGGGGTGGGGTGCACCCGCGCGGGCGTGATCGAGACGACCTTCAAGGAGGAGACCGAGACCGACCTGTTCGGCGAGCAGACCACGCTCTGCGGCGGGGTCTCGCACCTGATCAAGGCGGCCTTCGAGACGCTCGTCGAGGCCGGCTACCAGCCCGAGGTCGCCTACTTCGAGTGCATGCACGAGATGAAGCTGATCGTCGACCTCTTCTACCAGGGCGGGCTCGCCTACATGCGCTACTCGGTCTCCGACACGGCCGAGTACGGCGACTACTCACGCGGGCCACGCGTGATCAGCGAGGCGACCAAGGCCGAGATGAAGAAGATCCTCGGCGAGATCCAGACGGGGGCCTTCGCGCGCGAGTGGGTCCTGGAGAACCAGGCCAACCGTGCCGGCTTCCTCGCGATGCGCAAGCGCGAAGCCGACCATCCCATCGAGGAGGTGGGCAAGCGTCTGCGCGCGATGATGAGCTGGATTAAACCACCCCGGATGGGCTGATGCGGGCCGGGGGCGGGAGGGAGCGAGCATGAAGGTCGCGCGGGAGGGATGGCCGTTTGTCGCGGTGCCGGGGGTCATCGCCCTCGGCCTCATGCTGGTCGGCCGCCGGCGCTTGGCGACGCCCTTCGCCGCCGCGTCGCTCGCCTCGCTCGGGTTCTTCCGCGATCCCGACCGGACGCCGCCCGCCGTGCCCGACGCCGTGCTCTCGCCCGCCGACGGGCGCGTGGTGGACGTCGTCCGCGTCCAGGATCCGTTCGTGGGCGACGCGTTCCGCGTCTCGATCTTCCTGTCGCCGCTCGACGTCCACGTCAACCGGGCGCCGATCGCGGGCTTGGTGGTGGCGCGACGGTACGAGCCCGGCCGCTTCCTCGCCGCGTACCGGTCGGACGCGTCGGAGCGCAACGAACGGTGCGTCCTCCATCTCCAGGGGGAGAAGGTGCGGGTGGCGGTGACCCAGATCGCGGGCGTGCTCGCCCGCCGGATCGTCTGCCGGGTCGGGCCGGGCGACAAGCTCGAGGCCGGCGAGCGCTTCGGGCTCATCCGTTTCGGTTCCCGCACCGATCTCACCGTCCCCCGCGACACGCAGATCCAGGCGCACGTCGGCGCGCGGGTCAGGGGCGGAGAGAGCGTGATCGGAGTGCTGCGCTGATGCGCCGCCGCGGTCTCGGCCCCCGCCGCCGGCGGTGGCAGGAGCTCCGGACCCAGCGTCGCCGCGGGATCTTCCTGCTGCCGAGCCTGCTCACGACCGGGAACCTGTTCTGCGGCTTCCTCGCCTTGATCCTGAGCGTCCAGCTCCGGTACGACCAGGCGGCGCTCGCGATCTTCGTCGCGATCGTCATGGACATGCTCGACGGGCGGATCGCGCGCCTGATGGGGGCCACGAGCCAGTTCGGCGTCGAGTTCGATTCGCTGGCCGATGTCGTGTCCTTCTGCGTGGCGCCGGCCTTCCTCCTCTACACGACGGCACTCTCCTCGCTGGGTCGTCCGGCGTGGCTCGGCGCCTTCCTGTTCGTGATCTGCGGGGCGCTGCGGCTCGCGCGGTTCAACGTGCACACGGGCACCGGCGACCGCCGTTTCTTCGTGGGCCTGCCGACGCCGGCCGCGGCGGGTCTGGTGGCCGCCACGGTCCTACTCGTGGGCGGGGAGCCGCCGCGCTGGGCGCTGGTGAGCATCGCCGCGGCGACATACCTGGTGGCCCTCCTCATGGTGTCGACGGTCCGCTACTGGAGCTTCAAGGAGGTCGACTTCGCACAGCGGCGCCCGCTTCAGACGCTCCTGATCATCGTGCTGGCGGTGATGATCATCGCCACGCACCTCGAGATCTTCTCGTTCGCGCTGTTCTCGTTCTACGTGCTGTCGGGCCCGGTGCGCCGGCTCATGGTGGGCCGGACGGAGGCGACGCCCGCGGAGCTCGAGCGGAAGGAATCCAAGGGGGTAAGCCACAATGAGTGACAGCCGGGTCATCATCTTCGACACGACGCTGCGGGACGGCGAGCAGGCACCCGGGTTCTCGATGAACACGGTGGAGAAGCTGGAGATGGCGCGGCAGCTCGCGCGCCTGCAGGTGGACGTGATCGAGGCCGGCTTCCCGATCTCGTCGGACGAGGACTTCGAGGCCACGCGCGAGGTGGCCAAGCAGGTGGGGACGCTCGAGGGGGCGCCCGCGATCTGCGGCCTCTCCCGGGTCGGGCTCGCCGACATCGACCGCTGCTGGGAAGCCGTACGCTACGCACGGCGGCCCCGGATCCACACCTTCGTGGCGACCTCCGACCTCCACCTCAAGTACAAGCTGCGCAAGTCGCGCGCCGAGGTGCTGACGGCGGCCGTGCAGGCCGTGCGGCACGCGCGCGGGTACTGCGCGGACGTCGAGTTCTCTCCGGAGGACGCGTCGCGGTCGGACTTCGACTACATGTGCGACGTGCTGTCGGCGGTGATCGACGCGGGCGCCCAGACGGTCAACATCCCCGACACCGTGGGCTACGCCGTGCCCCAGGAGTGGGGCGAGCGGATCGCCCGGATCCGGGAGCGGGTCCAGGGCATCGACCGCGTGGTCCTGTCGGTCCACTGCCACAACGACCTCGGGCAGGCCGTCGCCAACTCGCTGACCGCGCTCCTGCACGGCGCCCGCCAGATCGAGTGCACGGTCAACGGGATCGGCGAACGCGCCGGCAACGCTTCGCTGGAAGAGATCGTGATGGCGCTGCGGACGCGCCGGGACTTCTTCGGCCTCGAGACAAACGTGCGCACGGAGGAGATCTTCCGGGCCTCGCGGCTCCTCTCGCACATCACCGGCGTGCACGTCCAGCCGAACAAGGCGGTGGTGGGGGAGAACGCCTTCGCCCACGAGGCCGGGATCCACCAGGACGGCGTGCTGAAGGAGAAGCTGACGTACGAGATCATGCGGCCGGAGGACATCGGCCGGCCGTCGAACAAGCTCGTGCTTGGCAAGCATTCCGGGCGGCACGCGCTGGCCGCGCGCCTCAAGGATCTGGGCTTCGACCTCGCCGGCGCCGAGCTGGATCGGGCCTTCAAGAAGTTCAAGGAGCTGGCGGACCGGAAGAAGGAGGTCTACGACGAGGACCTCGCGGCCATGGTCGCCGACGAGGCGACGCAGATCCCGGAGACGTACACGCTCGACTACCTGCACTCGATCTCCGGCACGGGCCTGATCCCGTCGGCGACGGTGCGGCTCGTGAAGGACGGCCAGACCTTCCAGGACTCGGGCGTGGGCGACGGCCCGGTCGACGCGGCCCTCGCGGCCATCGACGCGATCACGGGCCTGAAGGGCCGGCTCCTGGACTACGCGCTGCGCGCGGCGACGGGGGGCAAGGACGCGATCGGCGAGGTCTCCGTGAAGGTGGAGTTCGACGGGACCGTCGTGTCGGGCAAGGGCTCGTCCACCGACGTCATCGAGGCGAGCGCCCGCGCCTACCTCAACGCGCTCAACCGGCTCGCCCACCCCACCGGCCAGAAGGTCAAGGAGATCGGCCCATAGTGGGCATGACCATCACCGAGAAAATTCTCGCCGACCACACGGGGAAGCCGGACGTCCATCCGGTCGAGCTCGTCGAGTGCCGGCTCGACATGCTCATGGGCAACGACATCACGGCCCCGATCGCGATCCGCGAGTTCGAGAAGGTCGGCGCGAAAGGGGTCAACCTCGGGCTCCCGCTGTTCGCGACCACCGACGCGTCGCGGATCGAGCAAGACGACGTGCTCGAGCTGAACCCGTCGACCGGCGCGATCAAGAATCGTACGAGGAACGAGAGCTACCGGGCGACCCCGTTGCCCCCGTTCGCGCAGGAGATCATGGCGGCGGGTGGGCTCATGAGGTACGTCGCGAAAAAGAAGGGGCTCGTCGGGAGGCCGAGCTGAGCATGCCCACCTGGCGGATCGCGGTGCTCCCGGGCGACGGCGTCGGCGTCGAGGTGACGCCGGAGGCGGTGAAGGTGCTCAAGACGGTCGGGCGGGGGGCGCGCGTCGGCTTTGAATTCACGGAGGCCTTGGTCGGCGGCGCGGCCATCGACGCGCTCGGCGAGCCGCTGCCCCCGGCCACCCTGACGCTCTGCGAGCAGTCGCACGCGATCCTCTTCGGCGCGGTCGGCGGGCCCCGGTGGGACCGCGCACCGCACGAGAAGCGCCCGGAGCGCGGGCTCCTGGCCCTCCGCAAGGAGTTCGACCTCTACGCGAACCTGCGCCCCGCCCGGTGCTTCCCGATGCTGGTGGACGCCTCGCCGCTCAAGCGGTCGGTGGTCGAGGGGACCGACCTCATGGTGATCCGCGAGCTGACGGGGGGGCTCTACTTCGGCGAGCCGCGCGGCGTCGAGCACTTCGCCGATGGCGGCTCGCGGGCGGTGAACACGATGGCCTACACGTCCCGGGAGATCGAGCGGGTGGCCCGGATGGGCTTCGAGGTGGCGCGCAAGCGCCGGCGCCGCCTCACGTCCGTGGACAAGGCCAACGTGCTCGTCTGCTCCCAGCTCTGGCGCGAGGTCGTCGACCGCCTGGCCCCGGAATACCCGGACGTCACGCTAGACCACATGCTGGCGGATAACTGTGCGATGGCGCTGGTCATGCGGCCGACCCAGTTCGACACGATTGTAACCGAGAACACCTTCGGTGATATTCTGTCGGATGAGGCCGCGATCCTGGCGGGCTCGATGGGGATGCTGCCGTCGGCCTCGATCGGCGGCCGCGTGGCGCTCTACGAACCCGTGCACGGCACCGCCCCCGACATCGCCGGCAAGGGGATCGCCAATCCGATCGCGGCGATCCTCTCTGCCGCGATGCTGCTGCGCTATTCGACCGACATGCCGGCCGACGCCGAGCGGGTGGAGACGGCGGTGACGAGGGTGCTGGAGCACGGCTACCGGACGGCGGACGTCCGGCAGGAGGGCACGAAGGTCGTGGGAACGGTGGAGATGGGCGACCTGATCGTCCGCGAGCTCGAGGGGCTCTACTAGTGCCGGGCCCGGCGTCGCCGGACGTCGCCGGCGGCCGTCGCCGCTCCGGGCGGCTGACCGACCGGGGCCTGGCCTCGCGGCTTCCGCCCCGGGGGACGGCCGGCGGCCGCGGGCGGCCGTCGGCGGAGGGTCGCGCCTAATGGCGGCGGGATACCGGGTCGCGGTCGTCGGCGCCACCGGCGCCGCCGGGCAGGCGACGCTGAAGATCCTCGAGGAACGGAAGTTCCCCGTGGCCGAGCTGCGCTGCTTCGCGTCCGAGCGGTCGATCGGCAAGCCGGTCGTGTTCAAGGGGGAGTCGCTCCAGATCCGCCGGATCGAGCCGGCGGAGTTCCAGGGCGTCGACATCGCCTTCGGCGCGGCGGGGGCCGCCCAGTCAAGGGAACTCGCGCCGATGATCGTCCGGGCCGGCGCCGTGCTGATCGACAAGTCGAGCGCCTTCCGGATGGATCCCGGGGTGCCGCTCGTCGTGCCGGAGATCAACGCACACGCGGCGAAGAAGCACGCCGGAATCCTGGCCTGCCCGAACTGCACGACGATCGTGACGGTGATGCCGCTCAAGCCGCTCCACGACGCCGCGCGCCTGCGGCGAGTGATCGCGACGAGCTATCAGGCGGTCTCGGGCGCCGGCGTCAACGGCATCGAGGAGCTCCGGCAGCAGACGCTCGCCTGGGCCCGCGGCGAGGCCCTCGTCGCCCGCCACTTCCCGTACCCGATCGCCTTCAACCTCATCCCGGCGATCGACCGCGTCGGCGACAACGGCTACACGGGGGAGGAGATGAAGGTCGTCAACGAGGCGCGCAAGATCCTCGAGGCTCCCGACCTCCGGCTGGCCGCGACGACGGTGCGGGTTCCGGTCTTCACCTCGCATTCCGTCGCCGTCAACGCGGAGACCGAGTCGAAGGTGACGGTCGAGCAGGCGCGCGAGCTCTTCGCGCGGTTCCCCGGCCTGCGTCTCTGGGACGAGCCCGCCGAGAACCGGTACCCGATGCCGATCCTCGTGGAGGGCCAGGACGACTGCTTCGTCGGCCGGATCCGCGAGGACCTCTCGCATCCACGCGCGTTGAACTTCTGGGTCGTCGGCGACCAGCTCCGCAAGGGCGCCGCCACAAACGCCGTGCAGATCGCCGAGCTCCTGATCCGCTAGACGTGGGCTGGCGCAGGGTCCGGCGCCGCTACTTCCGCTGGCTCAACCGGGGCGGGCGCTTCTACGTGGCCTTCACGTTCACGGTGATCGTCGTCTCGTACGTCGCGGTGCCCTTCGTGGTGCGGTTCATCGACGCCGTCGACGACTACAACCCGATCTACTACGAGCCGAAGGACTTCGCGCGACAGGCCTACCTCGAGGCGCGCCAGGGGGAGTCGCGGAGCCTCCTCGGCTGGGAAGTGCTGTTCAAGCTCGCGCTCCTGGTCGCGGTGGGGGTCGTCTGGCGCGTCCTCATGCCGTCCCGCCCGCCGGACCGGACGTCGCTCCGGCGGTAGCCCGACGGACGTCGTTCGCACGCTGCGCCTCACGCTCGCGTACGACGGCGGCGCGTACCACGGCTGGCAGATCCAGGCGAACGCCCGCACCGTCCAGGGGTGTCTGGTGGACGCGGCCCAGAAGGTCGTCGGGGACGCGATCCGGGTGGCCGGCGCGAGCCGCACCGACGCCGGCGTCCACGCGCTCGGCCAGGTGGTCTCCCTCGTCACCACGACGACGCTCACCGCCGCCTCGCTGCGGGCCGCGCTGAACGCGCTCCTTCCGCCGGACATCCGGGTGCTGGACGCCGACGAGGTCGAGGCGCCCTTCGACGCGCGACGGGCGGCGCGCGGCAAGCGGTATGCCTACGTCATCGACAACGGGGAGATCCCGATGCCCCTCACGCTGCGCTACGCCTGGCACGTCCGCGGCGCGCTCGACCTGGCCGCGATGCGCGCCGGCCTGACCGCGCTCCGTGGCCGCCACGACTTCTCCGCGTTCTGCGCGGCCCCCGGCCGGGACCGCGAGCCGACCTGCACGGTCCGCTCGATCCGTGTCGTCCGGGGCAAGCGGCTCGTCGGGATCTTCCTCTCCGCCGACAGCTTCCTGCATCACATGGTGCGGAACATCGTCGGGAGCGCGGTCGAGGTGGGGCTCGGGCGTCAGGAGCCGTCGTGGCTCGGGCGCGTGCTCGCGGCGCGAGACCGCACGCTCGCGGGGGCGACGGCGCCCGCCCACGGGCTCGTGCTCGTGCGCGTCCTCTATCCACGCTCTGCTCCCGACGGCAGCGCGGGCCTGTCGAGCCGGCGCGGGTGAGGCGCGGGCGGACGAGCCCGGCCCCCGTTCTCCAGCTTCCCGGTCGATCCGGGCGGCCGGGGCCGAGCTCGGGTTCCCGACGTCCTGCACGCCGGGGGGGGCTCGCCTCCTCGCCGACCAGGAAGATGGCGAGCAACTCGTCTTCACCGAGGTCCTGATCCCGCGCCGCCGGCGGGTCGGGCTCCAGAGCGAGGGCGTCGAGCCCCCGGCCGCGCGATCGGTCTGCTCGACTAGCCTCCCGGCCGGCGCCCCCGGCGGGCGCGGCCGGGGCGGGTACAATACGGGCATGCGGACGTTCCTCCGGCTCCGGGGCGACCAGTTCGAAGAGGTGAAGCGGGAGGTCGTGCGCGAGCAGCCGCTCACGGTCTACGTCAACGGCGAGCGGTTTCTCACTCTCCTCTGCTCGCCGATGCAGTTGGAGGCGCTGGTCGTGGGCTACCTGTGGATGGAGCAGGTGGTCACGGCCCTCGGCGAGATCGTGGGGCTCGAAATCTCGGAGGTGGACGGCCGGGCGGCGGTCACGCTCACGCGGCCGGTCGCGCTACCGACCGAGCGGGTCCTCACCTCCGGGTGCGGTGGTGGCATCACGTTCCGGATCGACCACCGGCTCTTCCCGAAGCGCCGCTCGTCGCTGCGGGTGCCGGCCGAGGCCCTCGCGGAGCGGATGAAGGACCTGTTCGCGGCCGCCGTGCACTACCAGCGCTCGCGGGGGATTCACGGCGCGGCCCTGTCCGACGGCGAGCGCCTGCTGGTCGTGGCCGAGGACGTCGGGCGGCACAACGCGGTCGACAAGGTCAAGGGCGAGGCGCTGCTCCAGGGGATCCCCACCGAGGACCTCATCTTGCTCTCCACCGGCCGCATCTCGTCGGAGATGCTGCTCAAGGCGGCGCGCATGGGCGTGCCGCTGGTGGCCTCCCGCACGTCGCCGACCGAGATGGCGGTGGGCCTGGCCGAGCAGCTCGACATCACCGTGTGCGGCTACGTCCGCCCCGGCTCGCTCGACCTCTACTGCGGCCACGCGCTCGACGCGGAGGCGGTGCCCCCCGCCTGATCGTTGCCGGCGCCGCCGGACCTCGATCGCTCCCGCATCGCGGCGGCGCCGCGGGGCATCGTCACGACCTGTCCGGGGGAGGGCGCGCGGGAGGGCTCGCACGAGGCGGGTGGCGCGTCGTGGTATGATCCGGCCGGCGGGTCCTGTCTCGATGGCCGAGCTGCCGGCCCTGGCCGGCGCGGAGGAAAGAGCCATGGACGTCACGCGGCGGGATTTCTTCCGGTTGTCGGCGAGCGCGGCGGCTGGCACCGCGGTCGGCGGCCTCGCCGGCCTCGGGGTCGATCTGAGCCCCGCGGTCGCGCGGGCCCAGGCGCTCCGCATCAAGGACGCCAAGGCGGTGCCGAGCGTGTGCCCGTACTGCGCCGTCGGCTGCGGCACCCTGGTCCACACGGTCGAGGGCACGATCGTAAACATCGAGGGCGATCCCAAGAGCCCGGTCAGCGAGGGGACCCTCTGTCCCAAGGGCGCCGCGACCTACCAGCTCCACGTCAACCCCAATCGCGCCACCCGAGTCCTCCATCGCGCCCCCGGCGCGACCGAGTGGGAGGTGTGGGATCTCGAGCGGGCGCTCGACCGCGCCGCCGAGCTCGTGAAGAAGACGCGAGACGAGACGTTCGTCGAGCGCACCGCCGACGGCCGGCCGCTCAACCACACGCTCGCGATCTTCTCGCTGGGCGGCGCCACCATGGACAACGAGTGGAACCACGTCCAGCAGAAGCTTCTGCGCGGCCTGGGGGTGGTGGCCATCGAGAATCAGGCCAGGATCTGACACAGCTCTAGCGTCCCCGGTCTGGGGGTGCGACTCGGACGTGGCGCGGCGACGACCTTTCCCCGGAACCTCACCGAGGCCGACTGCATTGTCGTCGAAGGCTCCAACATGGCGGAGTGCCACCCGGTGGCGTTCCGCTGGGTCATGAAGGCCAAGCTGAGGGGGGCGAAGCTCATCCACGTGGACCCACGCTTCACGCGGACGAGCGCGATGGCGGATATCCACGCCCCGATCCGCGCGGGCACGGACATCGCGTTCCTGGGCGGGCTCATCAACTACACGATCCAGCACGAGAAGTACTTCAAGGAGTA
>Ga0209689_1001413_pt1 | contig 17930 bp, 14 predicted proteins | sample GraSoiAngelo_149_FD_187119 | JGI IMG/M metagenome (GOLD analysis project Ga0209689, IMG submission 187119) | Grasslands soil microbial communities from the Angelo Coastal Reserve, California, USA - 14_1009_09_30cm (SPAdes) (version 2) | ecosystem: Environmental > Terrestrial > Soil > Grasslands ... | reverse complement strand
AGTGGGTGTTCGAGCCCCAGATGTCGATCTTCTTGTCGAACCGCCGCTCGCGGAGCGACTGGACGTGGTAGGCGATGTCCTTGCCCAGATATCCCGGCTCGCCGTTCGAGCGAACGAGCACCCAGCCCTCCTTGTCGTCGACCGCTTCGCTCGCCTCGAACCAAACGGCGCCGTCCCTGTCGTAGACCTTGCCGAGCTTTCGTAGCTCGGCGAGGATCCGCTCGAAATAGCCCGAGCGCATCATCTCGGCCTGCGAGAACCAGTTGTCGTAGCGGATGCCGAGCATCGCGGTCACGCGTTTGGCCTCGCCGAGGACCCACTCCACGCCCACGGGTGCGAACCGCTTCGACTGCTCCTCGAGCGAGAGCTTCATCCATTTGTCGCCGTCGCGCGCCTTGATGCCGGCAGCGATGTCCTTCACGTACTCCGCCGGGTACGCATCCGCGGGTATTTCGACCGCCTCGCCGTGCAGCTGCCGGTAGCGGATCGCGATCGAGCGGCCGAACGTGTCGAACTGCGTCCCGGTGTCCTCGACGTAGTACTCACGCTCGACCGTCGCGCCCGCGAACTCAAGGACCGACGAGAGAACGTCTCCGAGCGGCCCGCCGCGTGCGTTCGCGACGGTCAAGGGTCCTGTTGGATTCGCGGAGACGAACTCGACCTGGAGCCGTTTGCCGGCGAGGGCCACCGAGCGGCCGAAGTCGGTGCCTGCCCGGACGATCTCGTCCACCTGCGTGGCGAGCCACTTCTCATCGAGGCGCACGTTCACGAAGCCGCTCAGCTCCTCGACCGCGGCGATCGGAGGAGCGACGGGGACGCGTTCGCGGATGGCCCTTGCGATCTCGCGCGGCGGCTTGCGCACTTGTTTCGCCAGCTTCAGCGCGACGTTCGACGCGTAATCGCCGTGATCCGGGTTCCCCGGGCGCTCGACCTCGATCGGCACGCCGTCGACGCCGGTCCATCCGAGGTCGGTCGAAGCGCGCGCGAGGCCGTCCTTTATCGCGGCGGCGACCTGGTCGCGGAGCGGTGCGGTCACCCCCGCGAGTCTGGGACAGCGAGCGTGCGCGTGCCAATGTCGCCACCCGGCTCGTGCGTTGCGAAGAGGCGCCAGGTGAGGATCGCCGCGAGGGCGTACGCGAACACGAGCGTGACGAGGTTCACCGTGAACCCGTCCGGTCCCAGCCGCGACCGGATCCCGCCCGACAGGATCGCGCCGACTGCGTTCGCGGCGCTCCAGGCGAGCGCGAAGACGGCGTTGGCGCCGGCGCGCTCGGCCGGGGTGAACGACGAAAGCTGGAAGGCGTTCACGGTGCCACTCGCGCCGAACATCAGGAAGTGGCGCGTCGCGAGTGCGCCGACGGCGATGGGAAGCGCACCGGTGAAGGCCGCGACGAGCGCGAATGGCAGCGAGAGCGTCTCGACGAGGACGATCGACGGGATCGCGCCAAGGCGCGCCGCGACGAACCGTCCGTGGAGGAGCGCGCCGATGCTGCCGGCGACCGCCAGGATGCCGAGCAGCAGGCCGAGGGCAGAGAACGGCACACCGTAGCGGTCGACAAAGAAGAGGTTCACGAACGGAAGGAAGCTGCCCGCGCCGAAACCGAACAGGATCTCGATCGCGAGGAACCGTCGAACGAGATCGTTGCGAGTCGGCGCCTCGAGGGTGTGCTGCGCAACAGGCACGGCGCGGATCGCGAGGATCGGCACGATCGAAGCAGCCGCGATAATGCCGCCGCTTCCGACGAGAGCGCGGAGCACGAGCGCGTCTTCCGGGCGAGCGCCGAGCAACGAGGCGACCGGCGCCGCGAGCGCACCGGCGATCACGCTCGAGAGGAACGCGGCGGTCGTGCCGAGCGCGACCTGCTGACCGAAGCGCGTGGCGCGCCGTGCGGCGTCGGTCGCGTCGGCGAGAAGCGCGGCGCCCGACGAGCTCGCAATGATGCCGCCGAAGCCGACGAGCATCGCCGACAGAAAGACCGGCACGAGCGCGTTGAAGACGAGGATCCCGGCGATGCCGAACCCGGTCAGTGTCCCGCCAAGGAGGATCGCGGCTCGGCGCGAGCGACCCCTCGTGAAGATCGCCGCGGGGATCGCGCCGCCAACGACGCCGAGCGCCTCCGCGCCGGCCAGAAGACCAATGGCGAACGCGTCGAAGCCGAGCGCCCGGTAGAGAAAGTTCAGGTAGAACTGCGCGACACCCAGGCCGAAGCTCCCGAGACCCGCCGCAATCAGGTAGAGGACGGCATCGCGCCGTCCGAGGGTCGTTCTTATTGCGCGGGTTGCCCGAGGATCACGTCGACGGTCATCTCCTTGCCACCGCGGATAAGCGTGAGCTTCACCTTATCCCCTGGCCGGTTCTTCACGAGGAGGCTCGACAGCGGGTGGTCCGCGTCGATCACCTGATCGTTGACCTTCGTGATGATGTCGTTCACCTGGATGCCAGACTGCTCAGCCGGCGATCCGGGAACCACCTGGCTGACGATGATCCCGATCGTCCCCGTCGGAAGCCCGAGCTGTGCCGCCTGTCGCGGCGTGATCGGCGAGTACTGGATACCGATGTAGCCGCGGACGACCCTGCCGTTCGCGATGATCTCGTCGGCGATCTGTCTGACGGTGTTGCTCGACACGGCGAAGTTGATGCCTGTCGCCTGCGTCACGCCGAGCGTGTTCACACCGATGACCTGATGCGTAGCAGCCCAGAGGAGCGGACCTCCCGAGTTCCCAGGATTGATCGGAGCATCGGTCTGGATAAGGTCCTCGAGGATGACCTGCGAGGTCTCCGCGACGCGCCGTCCCTTGGCCGACACGATGCCGTGCGTGACGGTGTTCTGGAATTCACCGAGCGGGCTGCCGATCGCGACGGTCAGCGCGCCGACCGGGACCTCATCGCTGTTGGCGAGGGTCGCCGCCTTGAGACCCTGCGCCGCGACCTGAAGGACCGCGACGTCGGTGAACGGGTCGCGGCCGATGAGCTTCGCGGATGTCTTCTTGTCGTTCGAGAAGACGACATCGAATGACGCTCCGGCGCCGGACGTCCTGGTGTCCTCGACGACATGATTGTTCGTGATCACGTAACCCTTCGCGGCGTCCACGACGAACCCGGAGCCACTCGACTGCGGCTGCCCGTTCGATGCGTAGTTGATGACCGTCACCACGCTCGGCAGGAGGTCCTGGACAACTCCGACGATCTCCTCGTCGGCCGTCCCGCTGGCCGCCGGCGGGGGTGTCGCGATCGGTAGGCCGACGTTGATCGCTGGTTGACTGGGTGACTGGGCGGCCCGGTAAGTGAGATACGCCGCCGTGGCACCGCCTGAGATCCCGCCGATGAGAACTCCGACCAGAAGGAGAGCTGCCGCTCGTCCGCCGCTCACGCCCGGACTATTACCGCCGAGGAGCCCTCGCCGTTTCCGCGTTCGTGCCGGTGGCCACCTTGCGGCGTCGAGCGGTCGGGCGCACGGCGTCCGGTTCGACCATCTGGCCAACAGCCGTCGCGCGGACCTCGAGGTCCACGTGGGCGTCCGGCTCGATCGTCACGTTCCACGTCGAAGCGATCTCGAGCTGCTGATAGATGCGCTCGAAACCCTGCTCCGAGTTGGTGATCGAATAGATGGGCCGTGTCGTCACCTCGCACGGAGGATCGATGGCAATTGCGATGTCAAAGTGCCGCGATTCGGAGTGAACGGCGATTTCTGACACGTGCCGCGCATCGATCGGCTTGCCGGCTGTGGTCTTTTTCGTCCCGACCGTGATCACGTCGGCGGGATTCTGCTCGGAGAGCAATCCGATGTTCGAGGTACTGGTGAACTGGATGCTTATGGCTTCCTCGGCGTCGTTGCGGAGCCGATAGCGCACGCCCGCGGCAAGGCCTTCGTCGGCGATGCGGATGTCCTTGCGGATCCCAAGCCCCGGAACGGCGGCGAGCGAGCGGGCCGGGGGCTCGAGGATGAGGCTCACCGTGCGCGCCTCGCGCTGCGGGGTCAGCTGGTAGTAGTAGGCGTGCAACACGGTGGGCTCGGCCTTGCCCACGCGGAAGCTGTCCTGGAAGAAGGCGCGACGGGCGACGTCGTACTCCAGAAGCTTGGACAGGCCGCGCTCCCGCGCGCGGACGGCCTCGTGAATGGACTTCGTCTCTTTCTCGGCCGCCTTGCCGACGAGGACCTTGCCGGACTTCTCCGCGCGGCGCAGTGCTTCGTGCTCGGCCTCCGGGCGGCGCGCCAGGGTATCGACAAGGTTCGTGGCCGAGGCATAGATGTCCCACTCGATGACGGCGCCGCCCTGCACGTGCACGAAAACCGCGCCGGCGTTACCGCGGAAGATGTACTCGTCGTAGCCGTCGACGTCGTAGTCGCGCTGCTCGCCAGCCGCGGTGCGACGTTCCGACAGGATCCGCTCCGCCTTCAGGAGCGAGGCATAGGCATCGGCACGGAGATGCGGAAAATAGATGCCTCCGAACACCCCGTGCCAGTACACATCGTTGCCCTGAGCGCGCCAGAGGTTCTGCTGCGCCTGGCGGACCTCGGCCGACGCGTCGAGGATGCTGCGGCGCGCGAGCTCCTCGCTCACGATGAGCATCCGTTTCTGCAGGCCGTTGGATTCGGGGTACTTCGCCAGGAAGTTACGCCAGAGCGGCGCAGCAACGAGAGCCGACATGTCGTCGCCCAGCTTGTTCCGCGCCTGCATGTACCGCTTCGAGGCGTTGGGCTCGAGCGCCCATTCCGCCATCTCCGGATAGGAGCCCGCGGGGATGTAGATCCGCCGCGCGGGTTTCTGGAAGATCCACGCGTCTTCGAGGGTCGTCGTCTGTATGAAGTCGGCCTGCGCGATCGCCGAAAAGAACTGCTCGAGCCAGCCGTCCTTATGGACACGCTGGTACGTGCCGGGCCAGGCGCCGAACTTCTCGCCGTCGTCGGCGTACACGACGAGTCGCGCGCCCTCATCGGCTCGTGCGCGAAGCTCCTTCATCGTTTGGCTGACGTCGCGGAACGGGATGAGGTACCGGAGCCGCACACTTCCCGGGAAGACGATCACGGGCAGGCCCTGATCTTCGGTGACAAAGGACTCGCCGAGCTCCTGCGGCCGAAGGCCCGCTTGAAGGAAATGCTCGTCATCGAGGACCGTGTAGGCAACGCCTGCCTCCGCGAGGAGAGACGGCAGGTGGGGCTCCCAGACGCGTTCCGTCAGCCATGCCCCGAGAGGCCGTTGTCCGAATATCGCGTGCACCCGGTCGGAAAGCGCCCGAATCTGCCCGACCCCGTCGCGCCGTGGCACGCCGACCAGGACCGGCTCGTAGTAGCCGCCGGAAAGGAGCTCGATCTGACCTCTTCGGACGAGGTCGGCCAGGTCGCCGATGACGTCGGGTCGGTTGGCTTCGAGCCAGTCCAGGAGCGGACCGGAGAAGTGAAGACTGGCCTTTACTTCAGGGTGCCGATAGAGCGTGGCGACGAGCGGCGCATACGCCCGCTCGGTCACATCCTGGAACACTGACGGGAAATTCCCGGCCGGCTGGTGCTGGTGAAACACCAGCGCCAATCGCAGGCGATCGGCCACTGAAAACGCATTTTACCAAAAATGGTTGTGCCGTACGCTCTGCGTACAGAATGCTCGGCTGCTTGTCGACGAACTCGACAGCGAGGCGTTAGTCGATCAGGCTTGGGCCAGATGTTTGGACGCTTGATCCTCTACGGGGCGCTGGCCCTGGCCCTCGGCATCGTGGCCGTGAGCGCATGCGGTCCGCAACCGAACGCCCGATCGTCGCCCTCGACGCCGGCACCGTCCGCTTCGCGGTCACTTTCGCCGACCGCCGCGCCATCGACCTCGGCGACTTCGAGCGCGCGACCGAGCGCCACAGCGACGGCTGCCCCGACCCTTATCGCAGGTCCCGGGACTTCGCCCGCGGCTGCATGCCCACGGACGACCGGCGGCAATGCGAGCAACCAGGCGCAGCTCGTCGCGGTACGCGTGGCGCATCAGGCGGGCTTCGACCGCCTCGTCTTTGAGTTCGGCCAAAGCACCGCACCGGGTCCCTTCGGCATGCCGGGTTACACCATCGAGCCCGCGAGCTCGCTCTCCGGACCGAGCGGGCAAGCGGTCACCATAAGCGGGAACGCGCTGTTCGGGGCGCGATTCCAGAACGCCTCGACCCAGAACCCGAACGGCACGGCAAGCTTCATCGGCAGCACCGACATGAAGCCGACCACGCCGCTCATCAAGGAGGTCAAGCTCGTCGAGGACTTCGAGCGTGTCCTCCTCTGGGGCACCGGCCTCGACCACCTCGCATGTCCGAAGGTGAGCGAGCTTGCGGGTCCTTTTCGCGTCGTTCTCGATTTCCCCACCCCGCCTTGACCCATAATTAGGTCTCCGCAAGAACTTTCAGGGGAGCAGTCCATCGTGGCCGAAGCCCAGAAGCTGAACGTCCGCCCGCGCGAGGTCCTCGGTAAGAAGGTCAACGCCCTTCGCCGCAAGGGCCTGCTCCCGGGTGTCGTGTTCGGCGGCCGCACCGATTCGACGCCGGTCGAGACCGACCAGCACGCGTTCGAGCTTTCCTACCGCCGCTGGGGCAACACCACCCTCCTCTCCTTGACCGGACTCGATGGCGGCGAGGTGCCGGCCCTCATCTACGACGTGAGCCGCGATCCCGTCACGGGACGCATGTTGCACGTCGACTTTGCCCGCGTTTCCCTTACCGAGAAGACACACGCCGACGTGCCGCTCCACTTCGTGAATGAGTCGCCCGCTGTCCGGACGCTCGGCGCGGTGCTCATGCACGCGCGATCCGAGGTCTCAGTCGAGGCGTTCCCGCAGGACATGCCGCACTCCATCGAGGTCGACCTTTCCGGCCTTCTCGAGATCGATGACGCGATCTTCGTCCGCGACCTCAAGGTCGACGCGACGTTGATCCAGATCGAGAACGATCCGGACGAGCTCGTCGTCAAGGCAGTGCCGGTGAAGGTCGAAGAAGAGAAGCCCGCCGAGGCCGCCGTGCCCGCCGAAGGCGAAGCCGTCGCGGAAGGCGAAGTCGCCGAGGGCGCCGCACCGGCCGCCGGTGCCGAAGGTGCCAAGCCCGCTGTCGCTGGCGCGAAGCCGGCCGCCCCCGGAGCGAAGCCCGCAGCAGCCGAAGCGGCGAAGGGCGGCGCTCCCAAAGCGCCTGCTGGCGGAGCTCCTAAGAAGGGCTGAGCAGAGCAGCGCGAGCGCCGCTCGCGGGATTCCTAATTCTCGAAGTCCGCCAGGGACGCATCGGGAAACGGGTTGTCGGCGCGCTCCAGGCTTCGCAGCTCGACTTCGTCTTCGGTTGGATCGCCCGCTTGCGCCAGCGCGAGGGCTCTGTGGAAGCGATGCGCGTGCGAGCGAAAGCGCTCGACGGCGTAGTCGGCGGCCTGTCCGGTCGTGACCAGGAAGGGCCAGTCGCTTGACTGCGCGAGCAAGAGCTCGCGGACCGCCTGCCGCGCGGCGCGCTCGCGAAACGGATCGCCGCGAGGCGGACTCGCGCGAAGACCATCCATGTCGTGCGCGAGACGACCGAGCTCGTCCCACATCCATGCGGTGCCCTCGTTCAGCCAGGTCGAGTGATCATTGTTCTTGCCCCACGATCCTTCGGACAGCGCGATCCGCTCCTTCGGTGGCTCGCGGTCGAGATACTCGGCGGCGGTCGCCACACGAACGCCGGACTCCGTGAGCTCGCGAAGCACGAGGCCAAGCCAATCCACGCCCTCGAACCACCAGTGACCGAAGAGCTCGCTGTCGAACGTGACCGCGAGCAGCGGGTCCCGGCCGTCGGCGCTTCGACCGGAAAGCTCATCGCGGACGACCTGCACGAAGTGCCTCGCATGGTCGCGCGCGCGCTCCGCCGCGCGGTCCGGCGTGTACTCCTCCTTCTCTCCGAGGCCTTTGTGCACCGAGGTCACACGCCAGTAGCGGAGGCCGCTCGTCGTGTCCTTGCGATGGAACTCGCGGTATTGCGCATCTCCGGGATAACCGGTGAACGCCGACCAGACCTGACTCGACACGCGCTCGTGCCGCGCGATCGCGACGACATCGGAATCGCCGACGTAGTACGGACGAAGCAGATCGACGTCGCTCGATGTTGCGGACGCGGTCATGACCTCTGCCCGTTCCTCATGCGGTGCCCATCGACCGAGCTCGCTCTGACCGCGACGGCGCGCGCCGTCACCGGCGGGCCGCGCATGTCCAGGCAGGAGCGCGGCGTCGGTGAAGAAGTGCGTGATGCCGTGATCGGCGAGCGCCTTCTCGAGGCCAGGCGTGTACGCGCACTCGGGTAGCCAGATGCCTGTCGGATCAAGCCCGGTCAGGCGACGCGAGGATCGGCGGCCGATCCGGAGCTGCGCCTCGACCGAAGAACGGTCGAGCAGCGGCAGGTACCCATGGGTCGCGGCCGAGGTGAGGATCTCGACGTGGCCGGACTTCGCGAGATCGGCAAACGCACCGACGAGGTCGCGACCGAAGCGCCCTCGGTACGCCTCGCGCAGTCGACGGTACGACGCGACATAGAACCTCGCGAGCTCGGCGCGGCCTTGGTCCGGTGCTTCGGTGAATCGGCGCACGTCGTTCTCGGCCCGCGTGACCTGATCGTCGATGTATTCCAGCGTGCGGATGTTGATGTCACGGTCGGCGAGCTGCTCGATGAGAATCGGGGTGAGCCCGATGACGATGCGATACGCCACCCCGGCAGCACGGAGGTCGTGCAAGAGCACGAGCAGCGGTAGGTATGTGCCGAGCACCGCCTCGTGAACCCATTCCTCACCGTGCGGCCAGCGGCCGGCGCCCCGGCAGTAGGGAAGGTGCGAATGGAGCGTCAAAACGAACGTACCCACACTCGCATTCTGGCAGCGCCGGGATGGCGGCTCGCGGCCACGTTCGCGAGTTTGTGGTCGGATCGTTGCCTGATCGCGCGGCGGCCTGCCTAACGGTAGGAGGTCATGGCCCTTCCGCTGCAGCGAGCCTTTGCGGTCTCGGACTTAGGTCCAGAGGGAAAGGGGCCATAAATGCCCGCGCCCGTCACTGATCTTCCCACCGCGCTGCTTACCGGCCTAGCCGCCGGACTCGCGACGCTCATATCGGCAATCCCATCGATCCTCGGTGCGCTGTTGATCCTGATCCTTGGCTGGATCATCACTGGCGCTCTCGCCGGAGCGCTGGCGAAGGGCCTGCGCGCCGTCCGGGTCAACGCCGCGGCCGATCGCGCAGGCGTCACCTCCGTTCTTCAGCGCGCGCAGGTCCGCTCCGATGTGGCCGGCGTGATCGCCGGAGTCGTGAAGTGGTATCTGCGCCTCATCGTCATCCTTATGGCCGCAGACGCGGTCAAGCTCACCGCCGTGAGCACCATCGTCAACCAGATCCTCGCGTTCGTTCCGAACCTGCTGGTCGCGGCCCTGATACTCGCGGCGTTCTCGTGGCTCGCGTCGCTCGCCCAGAATTTCGTGACCGCCGCACTTCAGCCGACGATGCCGAATGCGAGAACCCTCGGCATGCTCGCCTCTGTGGCGACCTTCGGCTTCGGCGTGGTTGCGGCGGCGACGCAGATCGGCGTGGCGACGACACTCATCGACATCCTCTTCGTGGGGATCGTCGGGGCACTCGCGCTGGCGTTCGGGCTCGCGTTCGGCCTCGGTGGCCGTGATGAGGCCGCACGCGTCTGGCACGACATGCGGGGCACTGTCGGAAACGTGGCGACGGAACGCCCGCAGGCTGTCGGCACTACCGCAGGCAACGGTCGGCCCTTCGAGCGAAGCGAGCAACGCGTCCGAACGTAACCATCGCGCCAACACGTGGCAGTGCCGCCGGTACCCGGTACGCACCGAGATCCGGCGGCGCTGGCGCGCCTGAATTGACCGCCTGTAGGGGCGCGACTACGCTCGCGTAGCCGTGCTCGCCGCATTCGCGGTGAGCTACCTGCTCGCGAGAGTCAGCAGGATCCGCGGCGGTTAGGGCGGCGAGGTCCGCAGAGGGGGAAAGCAATGCCACGATCCGCGCGTATAGCCATCGTTGCCTTTGTCGCCTTAATGGTGGCGACCGCCTGTTCCCAGCCAGGGACGACATCGCCGTCCGGATCGGCCGGCGCTTCGGCGTCAGCGTCATCGGTAGCCGGCAGCACGATCAACGTCATGTCGCTCTGGGGCGCCAGTGAGCAGGACAACTTCCAGAAGGTCCTCGACGCTTTCAAGACAAAGACCGGCGTCACCGCGAAGTACGAGTCCGTTCGCACGGACTATGCGACGACTCTCCAGACGAGAATCTCCGGTGGCAATCCTCCGGACGTTGCGATCATTCCGGGGATTGGCTTCCTGCGCCAGTTCGCGCGTCAAGGCTCCCTGAAAAAGGTCTCTGACCTCGGCATCGACACCAACGCACTCAAGGCGAACTACCCGCCAGGCATCCTCGAGATCGGCCAGGTCGATGGGACGCAATACGCGATCATGGTGAAGTTCAATAGCAAGAGCACCGTGTGGTTCCGGCCCGACAAGTTCAAGTCCGCCGGGGTCTCCGCAGCGACGGACTGGAACTCGTTCACCAAGCTGCTCACGGATCTCAAGGCAAAGGGTCAGGCACCGCTCGGGCTCGGCGCCGGCGACTCGTGGACGCTGACCGATTGGTTCGAGAGCATCTACGTGCGCCAGGCTGGTCCCGACAAGTACGACCAGCTCTTCAGCGGCAAGCTTGCGTGGAGTGACCCAAGCGTCGCCACGGCCGTCGACACCATGAAGCAAGCTCTCTCCGACCAGAACGTCGCAGGCGGCATCACGGCCGCCCTGGGCCGCAACTTCACGGACGGCATCGGACAGGTGTTCAGTGCCAACCCGCAAGCCGCGATCTACTACGAGGGCGGCTTCGTGGGCGGCATCGCCACGGGTCAGACAAACACGGCCCTCAAAGTTGGTGACACGATCGACTGGTTCGACTTCCCCGCGATCAACAACAACAAGTCGGTCACCATCGGCGGCGACGTCATCGCCGCGTTCACGACCAAGCCGGGGGTCAAGGAATTCATCCAGTACATGACGACATCAGACGCGGGCTCGGTCTGGGCCGGCACCGGCGCGATCATCTCGCCCGTGAAGTCCGTTCCCGCGAGCGCATACCCGAATGATCTCGCCAAGCGCGAGGCGGCACAGGTTGCGAACGCATCCGCGGTCCGCTTCGACGGCTCCGACCTGCTGCCCTCAGGCGGTGGCGACGATATGGGCGCCGCCCTACAGGACGCGCTCCGAGGCAAGACCGTCGACTGGGCGAAGTTCGAAACATCGATACAGGCCAAGTGGAAAGCGGAAAAGTAAGCAGGCGCTCGAACTGAATCCATGGAGCGGGCGGGCGAACGGCCCGTCCGCTCCGTAATGAACGGGGTCAGATGGGGCTCGCGCCAACACCGGCGATACCCGCGAACGAGATGCCCGCACAGGCGGGTCTAACCGCGGCACGCCGCGCCCGCGGTCCCGAGGCGCCGAACTATGGAGCGGCGATCCTCTTCCTGCTCCCCGCCGCAATCCTGCTTGTCGTCTTCCTGCTCTACCCCGCGCTCTACACGATCCTTCTGAGCTTCAACCGCGGAAGAAACGGCGTCTTCGAGCAGTGGGTCGGCCTCGACAATTACACGCGGCTCTTCGCCGATCCCGATTTCCTGAACCTCGGCACGTTTCCGCCGTCAGGCGCGCTCTGGAACAACGTGCTCTGGATCGTCTTCTACACGAGCATCGTCATCTTCCTCGGGCTGATCATCGCCGTGGTGGCGGCTCGGGTCCGGTATGAGTCGGTCATCAAGGCGATCGTGTTCATTCCGATGGCGATCGCGGCGACGGCCCTCGCCGTCATCTGGAAGTTCGTCTACGCACCGGACGCGAACATCGGCCTGCTCAACGCGCTCCTCGGAACCGTCGGGATAGCACCGATCTCGTGGCTCGGCGACGAGGGACTGGTGAACTTCGCGCTCATCGCCGTCGGGATCTGGGGATCCGTCGGCTTCGCGACCGTCATCCTGTCGGCCGCCGTGAAAAGCATCCCGGCGGAGGTGATCGAGTCGGCCCGGGTCGAAGGGGCGACCGAGCGGCAGATCTTCTTCCGGATGATCCTGCCGATGGTGAGCCTGCCGATCTCGGTGCTCGCGGTCACGCTCGTCGTGAACGTCATCAAGCTCTTCGACCTCATCTACGTCATGACCGGCGGCGGACCCGGCAAAGCCAGCCGCGTGATCGCCTTCACGATGTACCAGCAGGCTTTCCAAGCCGGGCAGTACGGCTACGGATCCGCGGTGGCGGTCGTCATGCTCGTCGTACTGATTCCGATCATGATCTACAACGTTCGACGCTTCCGGACCGGCTCGGTCACGTGACAGTCCTCGCCGAGTCGATGGCCGGGTCGCGGCCCCGGACACCCGCGGGACGCCTCGTCGCGGCCCTCAACCATTGGGTAATCCATATTGCTCTTGGGCTCATCGGGGTCATCTGGCTCGTGCCGACGATTGGGCTCCTCGTGACTTCGTTCCGGCCGCGCTCCGACATCCAGGCCACCGGCTGGTGGGACATCTTCAACCTGCACCTCACGCTCGAAAACTACCGACAGGTGCTCGAGGCGCAGGGCATGCTCCAGGCCTTCGTCAACACGGTCTTCATTGCAGTCCCGTCGACCTTCCTACCGCTCGCAATCTGCTCCCTCGCGGCCTACGCCTTCTCGTGGATCAAGTTCCCGTTCCGCGACACCCTTTTCCTCATCGTGATCGCCTTCCTCCTCGTGCCGGTGCAAGTTGCCTTCATCCCCCTGCTCACAACGGCGACAAGCCTGGTGCCCGACCTCCAGCTCACTCGGGGCTATGTCGCCGTGTGGCTCGCACACACCGCGTTCGCGCTGCCATTCGGGATCTTCCTGTTGCGCAACTTCTTCATCACGCTGCCGCCGGACATGATCGAAGCCGCGCGGATGGACGGCGCGTCTGACTTCCGGGTCTTCAGCCGGATCGTCCTCCCGGTGTCGGTCCCAGCGATCGCCGCGTACGGCATCTTCCAGTTCCTCTGGGTCTGGAACGATCTTCTGATGGCCCTCGTCTTCGTGCAGGACTCGAGCAAGTTCCCGATGACCCGGGCGATCCAGAACCTGCTCAGCCAGTACGGCACCGAGTGGCACCTGCTCGCCGCGGGCGCGTTCCTCCTGATGATCGTCCCGCTGATCGTCTTCTTCAGCCTGCAGCGCTACTTCGTGCAAGGCCTTCTCGCCGGCTCGATCAAGTGACCTCCGCCTTCGGCTCCGGCTTTCTCGGGCAGCTCTCGCTGCCCGATCAGTAGTGCACGCAGTTCCGATCACCGCGACCAAGCGACTGGCCGATTATCAGAAGGTCATCGGCGACGAGCGCTACGAGGAGCTGCGCACCCTCGCGAAGGCGGCGAAGGGCCGGACCATGCTGCACGTCAACGCCACTGCGTACGGGGGCGGCGTCGCCGAAATCCTGCAAAACCTCGTGCCTCTCCTGCGCGACGCGGGGGTGGATGCGCACTGGGCCGTTCTCGACGCGCCGCCGGCCTTCTACGACATCACCAAGAAGATCCACAACGCGCTGCAAGGGATGAAGCTCGATCTCTCGGAGAACGAGAAGGAGCTCTTCCTCGACGTCGCGCGTGAGAACGCGGCTCAGCTCATGGACGCCGACGTCGTGCTGGCGCACGACCCGCAAGCGGTCGCGCTGCGCCACTTCGCCAAGGATCCCGACCGGGCCGGATGGGTCTGGCGGTGCCACATCGATCTCACGAACGCGCATCAGCCGGTGTGGTCGTTCCTGCGGCCGTTCGTGGAGGAGCACGACGCATCCATCTGGACGATGCCGCAGTTCGTGCGGCCCGACCTGAAGCAGAAGGTGCTCATCCAGGCGCCGACGATCGATCCCTTCTCGGTGAAGAACCAGGACATGCCGATCGACGAGGCGCGCGAGGTCGTCCGCAAATTCCGGGTGGACCCCGCGCGGCCGATCCTCCTCCAGGTCTCGCGGTTCGACCCCTGGAAGGACCCGCTCGGGGTTATCGACGCCTACCGCCTGGTAAAGAAAGAGGTGCGCGACGTTCAGCTCGTCATGATCGGGTCGCTCGCCGACGATGACCCGGAAGGCCAGGAGTACTTCGACCGAACGAAGAAACACGCGGGTGATGACAAAGATGTCTTCCTCTTCACGAATCTGGACGGCGTCAAGGACCGCGAGGTGAACGCGTTCCAGCGCGCGTCCGAGGTCGTGATCCAGAAGTCGCTCCGCGAGGGATTCGGTCTTGTGGTCGCCGAAGGGCTCTGGAAGGGCATCCCCGTGGTGGCGGGGAAGGTCGGCGGCATCGTGATCCAGATCCAGGACGGGATCTCGGGTTATCTCGTCACGAGTCCGGAGGAGTGCGCGGCGCGCTCCCTCGACCTGCTGCGCGATCCGGCGCTCCGAAAGCGCATGGCCGCCGCTGGACGCGAACATGTTCGACAGAACTTCCTGATCACGCGCGATCTCCGGGACCAGCTCGAGCTCGTGGCGACGCTCGCGAAGGCTGCCCAGATCCGATAGCTAGCATCGCCGACGTGGGCGACTTGTTTTTCGATATCGATCCGGACATCCGCGTGGCGCGAACACTTCCCGCCCGCATCTATTCAGATCCCGAGATCTTCCAGCTTCAGCGCGACCGCGTCTTCGCGCGCACGTGGCACTACGCCGGACACGACGACCTCGTGAAGGTCGCGGGGCAGGTCTACCCATTCACGCTACTGCCAGGCGCGCTCGATGAGCCGCTCCTTCTCACGCGAGATCAGAAGGACCAGGTCCACTGCATTTCGAATGTGTGCACGCATCGCGGGACGGTCGTCGTCGATGGCCCCGGCCACGAGCAGCAGCTGCGGTGCCGCTACCACGGCCGGCGGTTCGCCCTCGACGGCCGCTTTCACTCGATGCCTGAGTTCGAGGGGACCGCGAATTTCCCGTCGCAGTCCGACGATCTGCCCTCCGTCTCTCTCGGTACGTGGACCCGTTTCCTCATGGTCTCGCTCGCGCCGGCGATGCGGTTCGAGGAGATCGCCGGCCCGATGCGAAGCCGCCTCGACGCACTTCCGTTTCGCGAGCTCGCGTTCGACCCCGCGGGTGCCCGCGACTACTTGGTAAACGCGAACTGGGCTCTGTACCTCGACAACTACCTCGAGGGCTTCCACATCCCCTACGTCCACTCGAGCCTCGCGACGACGCTCGACTACGGCGAGTACACGGTCGAGCTCGATCGGTTCTCGGTGTTACAGGTCGGCGTCGCGAAGCCCGGCGAGCCCGCGTTTGCGCTACCAAGAACACACCCCGATCACGGACGGGCGATCGCGGCGTACTACTACTGGCTCTTCCCGACGACGATGTTCAACGTGTACCCGTGGGGCGTTTCCGTGAACGTCGTCGCGCCGCTTGCCGTCGATCGGACGCGAGTGTCGTTCCTGCCGTTCGTGTGGGACGCGAGCAAGCGCGACGCCGGCGCTGGCGCCGGCTTGGATCGCGTGGAGCGCGAGGACGAAGCGGTCGTCGAGTCGGTGCAGCGCGGCGTGCGCTCGCGGCTTTACGACCGCGGACGCTACTCGCCCGCACGCGAGGGCGGCGTCCACCACTTCCACCGTCTGCTCGCCGAGTTCCTCGCGTCCTAGCAATGGAGCGGAAGATCCGATTCTCGACGCAAAGCGGCGGCCTCTGCTGGACGGCCCGCGACGCTTCCGACCCACTAGGGCTCGGTCTCGAACTCCCACTCGTCGAGCACGTCGGTCCCGGCGACCGTGAGCGCCAGCCGCACGCGATATTTCGTACCGGCGGAGAGTGGCGCCACCGGCACGATCGCGACGTAGTCGCGCTCGTAGATCTGGGGCACGATCGAGACTGCGACATCGTGACCGCCGAGGTCGGTGAGCTCCGCGACCCGAAGGTCGACCACGCGCGCGCCCGAGTAGACCACCATGAGCGGATACCCGACCGGCCGGGTGGCACCGGCTGGCAGGGCGTCGGGGGATTCTTGCCCGGCCCACGATGCGGCGACGCGCTGACCCGCTGCGGGCGAGCTCACGCGGTCGGGCGCGGTGGCCGCGAAGTCGAACACGATCACACCGACCGTCGCGGTGTGCCCGCCGATCTCGGCGTGGCCCCATCCAGCGACGACCGCGTGAGGGTGCATGAGGCCGAGGCGGTGATAGGGAAGGTCCCAGAGGAACCGCACGTCCTCTGTCCCCGAATCGGATGACGCCGCGACCTCGCTCGCCATAGCCTCGGGGTAACCCTGAGCCGCAAGGCGATCGCGGACCGTCGCGCCGGTGAATCCCGGATCGCCCGGCGCCTCGTCATGGCCGATTGCGCCGGCGCGCGCCAGGTACTCGGCGTGGTGCTGTGCCGCCGCCGTCACCCGATCATCTCCGCGGACCGGCGGGGCGCCGATCGCGGCACGGAGCTCATTGTGTACGCGAAACATGTCGACCGCGTCGTTCGACCCCCCAGCCTTCGTCGCCACCGGCGTCGAGGGTGGCGAGCTCGGCGCTGCCGTCGCCTCGGTCGCGACGGTGGCAGGCGGGCTCGATGCGTTCGCCCGAGTCGGATCGGCCGGAGGACGCGGGCTCGCGACGTAACCGGCGAGAGCAATACCCGCCGAAAGCGCCGCGACAAGGACGAAGGGCGCGAGGGCGAAGATCGTTCCACGTGGCATCGATTCGCATTTTCATCGAACGACGTCGCGCGCCGGCATCAAACGGCGCGCAAAGACGATGCAGAGACAGAAGCCTGGTTTGACGCCGGACCCCGCGCGCCCCGATGCTGATATTCCCCAGCACGCGTCGGTGGCATCTCGCGCGCAAACAAAGTCGAGGTGAGTGCGATCAGGGAGCCCAGGGGCAAATCCTTCCGCGCCGCCGGCGATCGCATCGTGCGCCAGGAATCCGCTCTGCCGTCGATGGCGAGCCGTCTGCTCACGACGCCGGTCGTTGCGCGACGTCGGATCGCAAGCGAAGCCGACGAGTGGTCGATCAGGCTCGCGGCACTCGCGGCTCTCGGCCAGTACGACGCCCTGACATTCCTTGTCGATGGACCCGCACGCACCCGGTACGCGCACAACGTCGTGGACGATCTGCTCGGCGACGCAGCGACGCGGACCGCGTTCGAAGAGACGCGACGCACCGGCTCGACGGTACAGACCCAAACGGCGATCCGGCTGGCCGACGATCGCATCGCAAGCGCCGCGATGGTCGCTCCGCTGGTCGCGACCGAAGAGGTCAGCGGCGTGTTGATCGCGCTACGCGCCGGGCGCTCGTTCGCCGCGGCCGATGCGCTCACCGCATCGGGAATATCCGAGCTCGTCGCGCTGGAGGTCGCTCGCGAGGTCTTATCCGAGCGTGACGAGAAGCACCGCCGCCAGGCGTTCGCTTTTTACGAGCTCTCCCGGCTGGCTCTCTTCGGCGAGCGGATCTCGGACATTCTCAAGGACGTGACGACCCTCGTCACGAGCGCTTTCGAAAACGACGTCGCTCAGATCTGGTTGCTCGCGGCGGATGACGTTCTGGAGCTCCACACCGCACATCCGCATGGGGAACTCCATTTCGAGCGAATGCTTCCGTCTGAGCACGACGCGCTCGCTGAGGCACTCCACCAGCGGCGGGTCGTGCGCATCGGTCAGGGGGCTCTGCGTTCATGGGTCCCGGCCGAAACGCGGGAGCTTTTCGTCGTACCGCTCGCCGACGGCGCGCGAAATCTTGGTGTCCTCGTGCTCGGCCGCGCGCACCAACGGTACGAGGACGCGGACGAGGAGCTCGCCGGGGTGCTCGGGAGATTCATCGCGCGACTCATCTCGCGCGCGGCGGGGAGAGATCGTGAGGACGAGCGACGAACCCAGGTCGTGGTCGCGGAGCCCGAGGCCGACCGTGAGTGGGCAGAGGAGCCGCAGCTCACGCCAAACTGATGGTTGCCG
>Ga0209689_1001412_pt1 | contig 17938 bp, 16 predicted proteins | sample GraSoiAngelo_149_FD_187119 | JGI IMG/M metagenome (GOLD analysis project Ga0209689, IMG submission 187119) | Grasslands soil microbial communities from the Angelo Coastal Reserve, California, USA - 14_1009_09_30cm (SPAdes) (version 2) | ecosystem: Environmental > Terrestrial > Soil > Grasslands ... | reverse complement strand
TGGCTGAGAACCTGACCGGGCTTGCGGATGGAATCACCGTTTCCAACACCTTTCTGCGAAACCGCTTTGGCGGGGTGATCGTCTGGCACGGACGCGATACGGAAGCGTTCCGGCCCGATCGGGTCTCCCGAGAGACGGCCCGCGCCGCTCACGGCATTCGCCCCGAGGAACAGGTCGTGATGTTCTTGGGCAGTCCAGGGCCCCACAAGGGCGTGGAGGACCTGATCGAGGCGGTCCGAAGGATCCGCGAGCCGGATGTCACCTTGGCCCTCGTGGGTCTCCCCGACGGAACGCCATACGGGGCGCAACTCCGGGCCCAGGGTGCCTCGGCCCTCGGCTCCCGGTTCCGAGGGATCGGGTTTCAGCCGTTCGACAAGGTCCCGGAATTCTTGGCGATGGCCGACGTCGTGGTCGTCCCGCAGAGGAAGAGCCTGGCCACGGAAGGCCAAATGCCCGCGAAAGTGTTCGACGCGATGGCGATGGGGAAACCGATCGTGGCGTCCGCGGTCGCCGACCTCCCCTACGTCCTGCGAGACTGCGGGAAGATCGTCGAGCCAGGAGCCGTCGATGAAATCTCGACTGCGATTCAGGGATTGCTGGCCGATCCTACGGGTGCGGCAAACCTCGGGCGACGCGCACGCCAGCGGTGCGTCGAAGAGTTCAGCTGGGACGCCCTCGAGCCGATTCTCACAGGAGTGTTCAAGGAATATGCCTGATGCGTCGCGCCCGGTCGGCAACGTCTCGACGCCACGGCGTTCGGCCTAGGGAGGATGAACGGATGGGCCGCCCGAAAGTACCCCTCCCCCCGAAGAAACTCCGTCTCGGCGGTCCCCAGTTCTCGGACGATGCCTACTTTCTCGAGTCCGCGCGTCGAGAATCCGACCGGCTCGTCCAATCGTTCGGGCTCCGCTCCTCCTCTCGGCTCTTGGATGTCGGTTGCGGAGTCGGCCGGCTCGCGATCGGCATCATCGATCGGCTAGGTCCCATCAAAGCCTACCGCGGCGTCGATGTGGACCCCCGTTACGTTGACTGGTGTCACAAGCACATCGAACGGGCCTATCCGACCTATCAATTCATCCGCTTGGACGTCGGGAACCCACGGTACAACCCCGGCGGCCCTGCCCTCGCGGGCGATTTCCAGCATCCGTTTGACGACGGCTCGTTCGAGATTGTCTACCTGTACTCGGTGTTCTCGCACATGGGGGCCGAGCCGGTTCGCATCTACTTGCGAGATTTTCGCCGCATCCTCGCATCGAACGGGCGCCTTTTCTTCACCGCCTTCGCCGAAGACGGTGTTCCCGACATCTCGGTCAATCCAAAGGGCTATCGCCGGGAATGGTCCGGGCCCCTTCACTGTGTCCGCTATCGGCGCGGATTCCTGGAATCCATGCTCGAATCGAGCGGCTTCAAGGTCGACCGGTTCGACTACGAGACGGAGACGGACGGACAGAGCGCCTTCAGTTGCTCGCTCAAGGGCATCCATGCCCACCAATGACAAGTCGACTGGGGAGGTTCTGCGCCCGGAGGGCTCCGATCGGACGGTATCCCAAGTGCAAAGAGTGAGCCTTAAGGATTTTATCAAACGCCGCGGATTGGCCACGTCCGTGAAGGCGGTCATTCCAGCGGCCGGTCTCGGCACTCGTTTCCTCCCCTACACGAAAGCCCAGCCGAAGGAAATGATCCCGCTCGTGGACAAGCCTGCGATCCAGTTCGTCGTGGAAGAAGCCGTGGCCAGCGGGATGCGGGAGATTCTGATCGTCACCGGCCGGACGAAGCGCGCGATCGAGGACCATTTCGACACCAACGTCGAGCTGGACAACCATCTGGAGAAGTCGGGCCGGCCAACCGCTCTGGAGGACCTGAAGGCGCTGATGAGCGCCGCGCGGATCATGTACGTGCGGCAGCCAAGTCCGCTCGGACTCGGGGACGCGGTCCTTCGCGCCGCGCCCTTCGTCGGGGACGAGCCGTTCGGGGTCCTGTTGGGCGACGACATCACGGTCGATCCTCCCTGCTCGGCCGTCCTGAAGGCGGCGCACGAGCGGCTCGGTGGATCCGCCATCGCGCTGCAGCAAGTCCCGCGCGATCAAATCGGCCGGTACGGCATGGCGGTCGGGAAGGAGGTGGAGCCCGGCATCATCCGCCTAGAGGACATGATCGAGAAACCGACGCCCGCGCAGGTCCGGTCCACCCTCGCCACAATCGGCCGGTACGTCCTGACGCCGGAGATCTTCGCTCGCCTCCGAGCCACGGAACCGGGGAAGGGGGGCGAGATCCAGCTCACCGACGGGATCCGGAGCCTCATCAAGAAAGAGGACGTCTACGGGGTCCTGTACCGCGGCCGTCGATTCGACGTCGGCGACAAGGTCGGCTGGCTGGCCGCGAACTTGGAACTCGCGATGGAACGCGAGGACCTGCGGGACGGCTTGAAAGAGGTCCTCGACCGGATCCGCAAGAAGGCCTAGCCGATCCGATGGAACCGGACGCCTCGCATCTTCTTCGGGTCGAGGATCCGGCGGCCGTCGACGACGACCGGCGTGGCCATCGTCGTCATGAAGTCCTTCGCGGTGAGGCGCGAGAAGGCCGGCCAGTCCCCCTGGAGGATCGTGCCGTCTGCACCTGCGAGGGCTTCCTTGACGCTGTCGACGACCTTGACCTCGGGTACGACCTTCGAGAACGCAGGGCCCGCGAGAGGATCGTAGCCGACGACCAGCGCCCCCTTCGAGAGCAGGGACCGGGCGATCGGGAAGGCGCGGGTCTCACGGATGTCGTCCGTGTCCCCCTTGAAGGCGAGGCCGAGGATCGCAATCCGTTTCCCGTTCAGGTCCCCCAGCTCCTCCTCGAGGAAGGCGATGGCCCGCAGGTACTGAACCTCGTTCTGGGCGAGGACCGCCTCGAGGAGTCGCGGCTCCACCCCGTGACGTCGGCCCGCCGAGACGAGCGCCCGCACGTCCTTCGGGAAGCAGGAGCCTCCGAAGCCGACCCCGGGCACCAGGAACCGCGGATTGATCCGCGAATCGAGTCCCAACCCCTTGTGCACCTCGTCGTAGGAGACGCCGAGAGCGTCGCAGAGGTTCGCGAGTTCGTCCGCGAAGGCGACCTTGGTCGCGAGGAACGAGTTCGTGGCGTACTTCACCGCTTCCGCGGTCTTGAGGTCGGTCGCCAAGACCGGGCATTTCGCGGAGCGATAGAGAGACTTCAGGACTCGTGCCGTTTCCGGTCCATCCGCGCCGAGGACGACCCGGTCCGGTCGGAGGGCGTCCTCCAAAGCGCGGCCTTCCCGGAGGAACTCCGGGTTCACGCCAAGCCGGAAGGGACGGCCCGAGGCTTCGAGGATCGGACGGACGACGTTGTCGGTCGTGCCGGGCAGGACGGTGCTCTTCACGACAACGGTCCGACGTTTCCCATCCCGCCAAGCCGCCGCGATGGACTTCGTTGCCGCACGGAGCCCGCTGTCGTCCATGCTGCCATCCTCCCGCGACGGAGTCCCGACGCAGAGGAACACGACCGCTGCGGGCTCGATCGCCGCGTCCATCGTGTCGACGACGGAGAAACGCTTGGCCCGAAGCACCTTCCGCAACGCCTCTCGGATTCCCTTCTCATAAAACGGCGGCTCTCCTCGGGAGACCTGATCTCGCCGGCTCGTGTCGATGTCGAAACCGATGACCCGGTGGCCTTGCGTCGCGAAGGCGACCGCGGAGCAGAGCCCGACGGGCCCAAGCCCGACGACCGAAATATTCGTCACGCGGGCGTTGTAGCCTCGGCCTTCCGATAAAGATTACGGGTTCACAGAGAGGAGTCGCGACTCACGCGGCGCGCTCGCTTGGAGCACCTCCCGATAAAGCTGGAGGAGGATCGGCTCCATCGCCTTCCAGTTGTACCGCTGCTCAAACGCCGCTCGGCCGCGCGCCCCCATCGCCGATGCCTCCTCGGACGAAAGCATCAGTTTCTCCAGGGCCCGTTTCAAGGCCTCTCGGTCCCCGTAGGGGACCACGATCCCGCACCCGACTTCGCGGACGATGTCCGCCGCGAGCGTTCCCTCGGAGACGAGGACCGGTTTCTCGAACATCATGGCCTCGAAGAGTTTGTTGGGCGCGGCGAATCGGTTGTTTGGGACCGCCGGGTCGTAGAGGGCGGCGACGACCTGACATCCCGCGGTCTGATCGAGGACTTCGTCGTAGGAGATCGTGCCGAGGAAGATCGCCGCATGCGAGCTTTCGATGACGTTGGCCAGTTCCGCCTCGTCGGGACCATGTCCGGCGACGACGAGCCTCGCTCCCGTGTCCTCGCAGGCGATCACGAGGTCCTTCAATCCGCGGTCCTTCGCGATCATGCCTCCGTAGAAGACGACGAAATGGTCGGAAGCGGGTTCGCGGCCGGGTCGGCCGCGGTCCTGGGGGACATTCTGGATTTCGACGAGCCTCCTCGGCTCGACCCCACCGAGCTGCTCGCGTCGATGCAGGTCGGGGAGGACGATCGCGTCCGCGCGGCGGATCATCCGGCGCTCCGCCTTCGCGAGGAATCGCCGGAGCGACGGGGAGAGGGGGGCCGTGATCATCTCCGCGTAGAAATCGAAGATGTCGTAGACGAGGCGAGCGCCCGCGATCCGAGCGGCCGCGAAGGCCGGCACAACGGTATCGAAGTCGATCGCGTGGACCACGGCCGGTCGGAGCCGCAGGATTCGAAAGAACACGTGGGCCCACCACCGGGGCAGCAGCCACGCGAGTGCGGGTTGGCCCTCCGGTGCCCGGAGGCGGAAGCGATGGATTCGCAGCCCGGCTCGGTCTTCCTCGGCCGGATGCGCGAGTTCTCGGTCCCAGAGGATCGCGTGGACGTCGAAGCCGGCCCTCGACAAGGTCCCGGCCTCCTTCGCGATCCGAGGCTCCAGGCCCGCGGGGCTCTTCGAGCGCACGAAGACGACGCGGACCGCCATGTCATCCCAGGAACGCGTCGACCTGCTCCGCGATCTTGGTGCCTGTGGTCCCGTCTCCGTAGGGGTTCGGCCAATCCCGTTTCACGCCGAGTTGCTTCCGGACCGCGGCGCCGACCCGCGCCGGGTCGATGCCGGCGAGGACGTTCGCTCCGATGGCGAGGGTCTCCGGCCGTTCCGTGTTCTCCCGCAACGTGACGCAGGGCACGCGGAAGAAACAGCTTTCCTCCTGAAGGCCGCCGGAGTCAGTCATCACGATCGCCGCGTCCTTCTCGAGCATGAGCATGTCGAGGTAGCCGGTCGGCTCGATCCGTCGGAGCGACGTCAGCGCGTCCGCCCTCTTCTCGAGTCCGAACTCACGAAGCCTCTTCGCGGTGCGCGGGTGGATAGGGAAGACGATGGGAAGGCCGGACTCGCGGGCGGCGGCCTCGAAGGCGTCCAAGGCCTTCGCGAGTTGTTCCTTCGAGTCCACGTTCTCGGCTCGGTGAAACGTGAGGACGAGGTACCCGCGAGGCCTCAGTCCGAGCCGCGAAAGGACGTCCGATTTCTTTGCCGCGATCGGGAGGTTCTGGGTCAAGGCATCGATCACGCTGTTCCCGACCACGTGGATGCCCGACGTGACGTTCTCCTGTCGGAGGTTCTTCTCCGACGTCGACGTCGGCGCGAAGAGCAAGTCCGACAACTGGTCCGCGACGATCCGGTTGATCTCCTCGGGCATCGTCTTGTCGAACGAGCGGATGCCGGCCTCGACGTGCGCGAGAGGGCGGTCCTGCTTCCGGGCGAGGAGGGCCCCAGCGGCGGTCGTGTTCGTGTCGCCGTGGACGATGACGAGGTCCGCCCCCTTCGTCGCGTCCGCGACCTGCCGCATCGTCGTCGCGACCTGCAGGTGGGGCGGCTGCTCCTTCAACTCGAACTGTTCGTCCGGCTCGCGGAGCTGCATGTCCCGGAAGAAGATCCGGTCCATCATCAGGTCGTAATGCTGACCCGAATGGACGAGGACGTGGTCGTGGTCCAACCGGTCGAGGGCCTTCACGACCGGGGCCATCTTGATGATTTCCGGACGCGTCCCGATGATCGTGACGATGCGGCCCATGGGAGGAACGCGCGAATAATCGGGAGCCGATAATAAAGGTAGTCCCGCCCCCGCCGCTAGAAACCATCATTATCGGGACTCGGTTAGCCGCCGCGTTGCTCATCAGCATCATCACGACGGTCCGCAACGAAGCGAGGAACATCTCGGCGCTCCTGGACAGCCTCGTGGTCCAGGAGGGCCCGCTCGAGATTGTCGTGGTGGACTCCTACAGCACCGACGCGACCCGCGACATCGTCCGTGGATACGAGCAGCGATACGAGTTCGTCCACCTCTACGTCGTCGGCGGCACCCGCGGCACCGGGCGGAACTTCGGGATCCGGAAGGCTCGGGGCGAGGCCGTGGCCTTCATCGACGGCGATGCGATCGCGAACCCGTTCTGGCTCAAGGAGCTCCGGGAAGGGCTCGCCGGTCACGACATCGTCGCCGGCCGCACGATCCAGATCGGCTACCGTCCGTTCGAGGAGCTCGAGCGGGTGGAGCTGATCGTCGAAGGCACGGACGTCACCTATCCGTCGTCCAACTTGGCGTACCGCAAGTCCGTCTTGGCCGAGATCGGAGGCTTCGACGAGTGGTTCGTCACCGCGGAAGACATCGACCTGAACATCCGGGCGGTGCGGGCCGGCCATTCGATCGCCTTCCGCGCCGGGGCCATCGTGTACCATCGGACCCGCTCCTCGATCTACGACTTCCTCCGACAGGCGTTCTGGAACGGAGCGGGTCGGAAACAGCTGACCCTGAAACACGGGGTGCTCTGGAGCCGATACCGCCTCCGGGCCATGCTGCGGCCCAAGACGAACGTCTGGTCCTTGCTCCGTTTGAACGCCGCGCTCATGGGATACGTCGGTTACAAGTTCTTCGGGAAGCCGCTCCCTCCCTGAACCGCGAAACGCTTATGCGGGCTACCTAGCATGGCGCGCCCGCGTGTCCGAGGTCTCGGTCGTCATCCCCACGATGAACGAGGAGGCCTCGATTGGGCGGGTGATCGACGAGGTCCGGAAGGCCCTCGGCGGTCGCTTGCTCGAGATCCTCGTGGTGGACACGGATTCGCGAGACCGCACGCGCGAGATCGCGACGGCGAAGGGAGCCCGGGTCATCTCCGAACCGCGGCGCGGGTACGGGAGGGCCTACCAGACCGGGTTTCGGGAGGCCCGCGGGACGTACCTCGCGACCCTCGATGCCGACCTGACGTATCCGGCCGATCGGTTGCCGGACTTCCTCGCGGCGCTGGAATCCGGCCGGGCGGACTTCGTGTCCGGGGAACGCCTGTCGCATCTCGCGGGAGGCGCGATGAGCGGGATGCATCGGATCGGGAACGCGATCCTGAACGCGGCCTTCCACCTCCTCTTTCGGGCTCCGATCCGCGATTCCCAGTCGGGCATGTGGGCCTTCCGGCGGGCCGCCCTTTCCCGGATGCGGCTCGTCCACGAAGGCATGGCCTTCTCCGAGGAAATCAAGATCGAGGCGCTCCGCGTCGGCTTGCGCTTCCTCGAGATCCCCGTCGACTATCGGGTTCGGGTCGGAGACCGGAAGATCCGGAGCATGAGCGACGCGATGAAAAACTTCGTGTGGCTCGTCCGGAAACGGTTCGGCTGGCATCCCGCGCCGCACTGATCATTCGGCCAAGATCTCGGCGAGTTTCTGCCACTCCCGTACGAAGCGGCGCGCGTCGAACGCCCCGTCGACGTACCGGTTGAGGGCCTTGTGGAATCCCGGGTCGACGTCCGCGGTCAGCAGCTGCCAGGCCTCCCAATGCTCCATCGATTTCCACGTCCAGGAGCCCTCGAGGTCGATGTGGTGCGGCCCGTGGTCCTCCCACCCGACGCGGACGGTCCCGAACTCCACCGCGAGTTCGTATACGACGCGGGCGAGCAGCACGGATTCCTCCTTCGGCATCGTCAGTTCGTGCCCCTTGCGCAGCCGCGACGGATATTGGATCCGCAGCGCGGACAGGCCTTCCGCGGCGGCGAGCGAGGCATTCGTCTTGTCCATCGTCAGGAAGAAGATGCCCTTGCGGAAATCGATGCCGCGGAGGAACGCCTTGAACTGGTCTCGGATCATCGAGTCGGCGTTGAGGATCGTGACGCCGTCGGGGGAAAGATGCAGCTGCTCCGGATTCGTCGGTCCGACGACGAGGACGCTGAGGCCTTGGTACCCTTCCGACCGCTTGAGCGTCGTGATCTCCTGGAGGGCCCGATAGCCGCGCCGCCCGGCGTGGGACAGCCGGCCGCCCTTCCGCATGTTCGCGGCGTTCTCGAGCTCCTTCATGACGACGCCGGGGATGACCAGCAGGATCCAGTTGATGCTCTCCTTGTACGGCCGCACGTGGATCCGAGAAAACTCATCGAGCAGATGCTCGCCGAGGATCGAGGCGTAGAGGATGTTCGTGTCGACGCCGAGGATGAGGTCCTCGTATTCGGCGAGGCGCCGGGCCGTCGCGGTGAGGCCGATCGGTTCGACGAACCCCGCGCATAGGAGCGCCGAGTTCAGCCAGTCCAGGTAGTCCGGGGAGGATTCCAGGACCTTCAGGTGGAACCCGGTCGGCGTGCCGAGGATCTCCACGAGAGGGAACTCCTCCCGCGATCCTCCGGGTTGGAGGGAGGCGACCGTGATGCGCTCGACGCGGCCTTTGATCGAGCCGAGCGCGAGCTGCAGCGCCGGGAATTCCGCGATCTGCCCCTTCTCGAGGAGTTCGCGGAAGCTCACGTCACGCCTCCGCGAGGAGGCGGTCGACCATCCACTTCGCGTCGAACTTCCGAATGTCTTCGTAGGTCTGCCCGAGGTTCACGAACACGACCGGCTTGCCGATCGTCTTCGCCATCGACAGGGCGGCGCCGCCTTTGGCGTCCGCATCGATCTTCGTCAGGACGATCCCGTCGATCCCGACGGCCTCGTGGAACTGCTTCGCCTGCTCGATCGCGTCGTTCCCCGCGAGCGCGTCGCCGATGTACAAGATGAGGTTCGGCTTCGCCACGCGCTTGATCTTCTTCATCTGGTCCATCAGATTCTGATTCGTCTGCATGCGCCCGGCCGTGTCGATGAGGACGACGTCCCGGCCGCGGGCGCGGGCATGTTCCACCGCGTCGAAGGCGACGGCCGCGGGATCGGCGCCGGCCTGGTGTTTGATCAACTTGAAGCCGATCGCCTCCGCGTGCTTCTCCAGCTGCTCGATCGCCCCCGCGCGGAACGTGTCCGCCGCGGCGACGACGCAGGTGAACCCTTTCTTCTGCAGGTGGTAGGCGAGCTTCGCGATCGTCGTCGTCTTGCCGGTCCCATTCACCCCAACGAACATGACGACGAACGGCCTCGGGCCTTTTTCGATGAGTTCGAAGAAGTCCACCGGGGGGACCGACAGGGCCTGGGTGATCGCGTCCCGGAGGGCCGCCTCGACGCCTTTCGCCAGAGTGACGTCGCGGGACACCCTCTTGCCCTTCAGGTCCTCCGCCAGGCGGTCCACGATCTCCTTCGCGACCGGAAAGGCCACATCCGATTCCAGGAGCGCGATCTCGAGGTCGTAGAGGATTTCCTCGAGCTTGTCTTCCTTGATCTTGCGGCCCGCGTCCCCGATCGCGGCGGGGGTCGCTTCGGCCTCCGCCTTGTCCTGCCAGCCCGCGAGCCGTTCGCGGAGGGACTTGAACATCCTAGCTCCGCGGACCTGGCGGGGCCCCGGCCTGGAGGCGCTCGTACAGGTCCTGGACCGCGGCTCCCTGGGCCTCCGCCCGCCGTTGCAGCTCCGCAAGGCGCTGGCCGATCGCGTTCGCCGCCTCGGTGATCGACTTGAGCCGCGCGTCGAGCCGCTCGACCTGTTTCGCGATGTCGTCGTAGATCACGAGGTCCGAACCGATCGAGACGAACGCCTTGTCGACGTCCTTCGACTCGGCCGCGACGAACGAGTTCGCGCCGATCGGGACCAGGACCTCGGCCCCGCGGCCCGCCTGCCGATACTGGGTCAAGGTCTCCTTCGCCCGCAGGTGCTCCTCGAGCGAGATGCGGACCAGGTCCTGCTGCTGGGCCAAGGCCTCGATCTGCTCGCGGTATTGGTCGAGGACCGCGATGCCGCGACGGAGGTCGGACTCCCCGAGGCTCACGCGCCCGCCTCCAGGGCGTACCGGACCGCGTGGTCCTCGACCTCTTCCTTCGGGACCTCCTGGACGGTCGCGATTGTGACGTACTTCCGCGGCACGCCATGTTGGCTGCCGAGGATCGACAGGAGCTTCTCGCGGGCCGCCGCGTCGTCCTTCGCGGCGAGTTCCTTCGCGAACGGCTGCCAGGCGCGCCCCATGCGGAAGCGGCCGCTGATTCGAAACGCCTTCATGGAACGTCGAGTCAAGGGACCAGGCTACTTAAGAACTTGCTCGGGTCAGCGGGCCTCGGCCAGGGAGGCGCGGAAATGCTCGAGCAGATCGTCGGCGAGCTTCCTCGTGATGCCCTTGACGGACATCAGGTCCTTCGCGGTCGCCTTCGCGAAATCTTCCGCGGTCTTGAACCCGGCATCGATTAAGGCCTTCGCACGCGCCTTGCCGATTCCCTTGATGCCGAACAGGTCCTGGTAGATGCCGGAGTCGTCTACCTTCGCCGCCTGGAGCTCGAGGATGCGCCGCTGGATCCCTTCGTCCCCGGGGCTGCGCTTGAGCGCCTCCGTGTACGCGCGGAGGGCATCGTCCTCGCGCCCCATCTTGACCAGCACGTCTCCCTGGGCGGCCCACGCCTCCTCGTCGTTGGGATAGAGCTGCGTGAGATGATCGAACGCGTCCAAGGCGGTTTCAAGGTCGCCTTCCGCGAACAGGATGTTGCCGCGGTTCAGGAGGGCGGAGGCGTTGTTCGGTTGCACGCCGAGGACCAGGTCGAGGCAGTTCACCGCCTCCTGAGGCTTCCCGCTCCGCCGGTACGCGACGGCCTTGCCGATCAGAGCGTTCACGTTGCTCGGCTCGACCTCGAGGATGTCGTCGAACAAGGAGAGGGCCTGCGTGTAGTTGCCGCTCGCGCTCGCGATGAGCGCGCGGCTCAGGAGGCCCGGCACGTCGACGCGGACCTCTTCGATCTTCTGCCGCAGGTTCCCGTTCTTCGGGTCCAGGGCGGCCGCCTCCTCGTACGCCGCGAGGGCCTCTGGTCGACGGCCGAGGTTCGTCAACGCGTCGCCTTTCATCTCGAGGGCCGCGGGATCGTTCGGCCGGAGTCGCAGGAGTTCCCCGACGGCCTCGAGGCACTCCCGCCAGCGGCGTTCGTCGGCGTAGATCCGCACGATCATCCGGCGGGCCGCGAAGTTCCTCACGTCATTCCGCAGGATCCCCTTGTACACTTCCAGGGCCTCTGCTTTCCGATTGAGACGCGTGAGGCACGAGCCTCGACCGAGGAGCGCGGGAAGATACGTCCGGTCGATATCGATCGCCGACTCATAGGCCTCGAGGGCGTCCTGGTAGTTCCCTGCGGCGGCGAGACCCTCGGCTTTCTTCGCGAGGCTCGCGGGCGTCTCGGGCTGCCGGACCACGGGACGCGGAGGGGGCGGAGCCGGTTCCGCGGGCGAGGTCGCGGCTCGCCGCGGCGAGATGAGAGCGGACGGGATGGAAACGGGAGCCGAGGCCGGATTCACAGGTCTTGAATTCGAAGCGACAACGGTGGCGGGGGCGATCTCGCGCTCCGGCTCAGGCCCCTGATTCGTGGCTTGCACGGTCCCGTCGTACACGCGCTCGTCCTCGTCCAAATTCGCGGCCACGGAGAGGCTCGCGGACTTCGTCCGATCGCGGACCGGACGGAGGACGATCCACCACGACGTCTCCGTCACCCCATACAGGAAGAGCAGGAAGGGGACGGTTGAAAAGAGCGTCGGAACGACACCTTTCTCGAGCACGAAGGTAAGGAAGGTAGAATTGCCGACCTGATTCTGGAAGATGAGGGACCACGTGGCGGACGCCGCCCACATCCTCGGTTCCACGTCGAGCGTGCCCCGTTGGGTCGCGTTCAGGTCCGCCATCGAGACGTTCACGCCGTTTCGCGTGAGCGTGACGAGTGCATGTCCGCTCGTCACGACCACGGTGGCGTGGGTGACGAAGGAGACGCCGAGCGGGTCGGGGCTCGTGAACGTCACGACTTCTCGGTTCCGCGGATCGATCTGCACGACCTGCGGCGCGTCGGAGAACAGCGTGGCCGCGAGGGACGGGGTGACGGCGAGGAGCAACGCGACCGCGAGGCCGATCGCGAATCCGGCCGTGCGGATCGCCCGGGCCATGGAGGACTTCGCCATCAGGTACCGCTGCCCGTCCCTCGGCGCGTGCTTGATCTCGAGATGTCGGAGGAACAACCCGATGATCGCCGAGACGAAACCCATGATCAGGCAGAGTTCGATGATGCCATTGACCGGGAGAAAGAGCGGCTTAATCCGCGCGCCTTCGCTGTCCAGCCTCGCGAAGATGAGGACGAGCGTGAGGGCGATGATGCCCGCGAAGACCGCTTTGCGGATCCGGCGAATGCGCAAGAGACGGTCCGTTCCCTGGATTCTGTCTGCGTACCGCGACATTGGCGACTAGGCCTCTGGCACGACCGTAGCGAGTCCCCTGGCCGCGAGGAAGATCGCCAGGTACTGCGGTACGTCGTTTACTCCAGGTGCCAAGTTAAACACTTCGCCCCGAATCTCCATCGTGATTTTATTCTTGAGATTCACGCGGATCCGGTCCTCCGTCCACGTCTTCGGCACGGCGTCGCGGAGCGGACGGAAATCGTCAATCGCGCCGCGGGAGAGCGTCACGACCTGCAATCCGGTCTTGCCGTGCAGGGAGGACGGCATGCGGATGAGCCGCTTGATGTCCGAGGTGACAGGCTCGTCCGTCTCACCCCGCTGGACGATCCCTTCCAGCGACACGCCGGCCTGGGCCTCGTCGCGGACCGGTTGCAGCTCCTTGACGAGTCGGATGATCAGGTCGCGGCTCCGGTCGGAGAGGGACTCGATCTGGCCCTCTCGTAGGCGATCGATGCCCCGGATGATCCGCGGCTTGGTCGCCCGCGGCTTGAACAGGTTCTCGTACAGATTGGACGCGTCCGCGTCGGTCACCCCTTCGAACGAGGTCAGGAACTTGATCGCCTCGTTCGGGCTGAGTCCCTCGAGCTTCGCCGCGAGGCCGTTGACCCCGCGCATGATCTTGCCTCGCCATCCGGGATCCTCGGACGTCGGGGCGACGAGTCGCGTCTTCACCCGCGTATGACCTTGGAAGTCCTTTCGGTCGAACGCGGATTCCCGAAAGACCGAGCCGACCTCGAGCCCCTTTCCCGTGACGTAGTCGACGATCTCGCGACGTTCGTGCGAGCCGAGCGACCAGACCCGCTCGTCGAAGACATGGATGTGATAGCCCCGCCCGCCCGAGAACACGAGGCGCATCGACTTCGGGTCGAAGCCGAAGTCCGATTGCAGGAAGTCGTCGTAGAGATGCACGATCTTCAGGCGGATCGCTTCGAGCATTTCCGGATACGACATCGAGGCCGCCTTCGGCAAGTGGTCCGCGTCCAGGTCGAAGACGAGATCGGCCCCCAGCCAGCCCTTCTCCTCCATCGTCGGAGCGTTCGGATGGTCGTAGTACGCACTCGAATAGTAGGCGTGGGTCGGCACCCGGGAAACCAGGAAGTCTTTCAGCTCTTCCTCCTTCGAGAAACCGAGATGCCGCTGCACGATCCCGGGCGTCCAGAACATGAAGCCGAACTCGCGCCGGCCGAAACGGTCCGGGAGGGTGGGTTTCGTGCACTCGTAGTATCGGTGGAACTGGGACCGAAGGAACCGGGTGGTGGCCTCTTTCGCGGGGTCCGCGACCGCCATCCCGGCCGCCATCGAGGCCATGCCCTTAAGGGTTGGCGGGAGGTTGGCGGACTGAGACCTATCAGAGGACGTCGGGTTCGGAGCGGCCTCGAACCGGGTGGCGAATGAATCGGATTCTGGCCTGGCTGGAGATGTTCGGGCTGTTCGCCCTTCTCTACGTCGGGATCCCCTATGCGGGCCTTCGGATCGACCGAATCTTGGGCCTCCCCCCGCTGCCAATCTTCGTCCTCGGGTTGGGACTCATCCTTCTCTCCATCGGTGTCGCGATCTTGGCGTGGTGCTTCGCGCTCTTTTCCCGGGTCGGCCACGGCACCCCGAATCCGGCGATGCCCCCGGAATCGCTCGTGACGATCGGTCCGTACGCATGGACCCGAAATCCGATCGCCCTCGGGCATGCGACGGCTTTGATCGGCCTTTCGTTGTTCCTCGGGTCCGTGTTCGCCGCGGTCATCGTCGTCGTGCTCGCCTTCCCCGTCCACCTCGCGATGCTGCGAGAAGAGCGAACCCTGGAGGCGCGATTCGGCGACGCGTATCGGTTGTACAAGATCTCGGTGCCCCGTTGGGTGCCGCGACCTTGGAGGCGCTAGAGTTGGACGGAGACGCTCGCGCTCGCGTTCGGGCCGGCCGCGGGGGTTCGGAGCTGTTGGAGATGGACGACCTGGACGGGCACTCCAGCCAGCTGGTGCAGCAGACCGTCGACGTGACCCTCACCGACGACCGCAACGACGTTCCCTTTCGATTCGGCAAGCCTTCGGATCGTCCCGGCCATCGCGATGTCCCGCTCGTCGATCAGGATGCGCTTCGCCGTCGGCAATTCCCGCGCGAATTCTTGGATGAAGCCGGCCTCGTCCCGATAGAACCGCTGCAACTCGGCTTCGACTCGCTCCTTCCGCGTGAACAGGCCGCTGACGGTCGACGCGAGGAGACGGCCCCGTTCCCGGAATGACATGTCCGTCCAGACCCGCTGCAGGACCGCGCGCGAGTCTTGGTCGATCAGGGCAATTTCGGCGCCAATCTCCTGGGCCGCGCGAGCCGCCGCCACCATCTCGTCGCCGACCTCGACGCCGTACTGACGGGCGATCCGGATCTGGAATTGGGCCAACAGGGCAAGGGGGGACAGGCCACGGCCTCGCGGGGCGCGGTTCAGCAGGGCGTTGTAACGGATCGGGTCTAATTCCAGGGCCACGACCCTCGGACGACGGGCAAGGATCTCGGCACGGATGGACCGGCCGATGTCGAAGACATGGCCGACGCCGAGGAGCGTGATCATTGGGCCGACTCAAAGGACGGCAGCGCTTAACCCTTTCTCACATCTCTCGGGAGAATCGGAGCGATTCGCCAGTTTTGTCCCAGAGAAATCGGTCGGAAAGCCCGGAGGGAACGATGACGACCATCGGGCTCGGGATCATTCTCGCGACGCTCTCTGCCATTCTCTTCGTCGCCCTTCGCCTCATCCGGCGGGAGGCCTTGCAAATCCGGTCCTGCCGCGCGTGGGGACGTCGAGTCCCTTTCGATGCTCTCCTGTGCTCCGATTGCGGGCATCAGTTTCGGCCCTGAAGCCGCCAGCGCGTCTCACCTGGACGTCCGCTCTCGCACGATCCGTCCGTACATGCGGACAATCTCATCCGCGCGGACGCGCCCTTGTCGCATCGTCCGCAGTCGCGTCCGGATATGATGCACGACGGCCCGGTCCTTGCCGAGGTCCACGATCTCCCCGATCTCGAATTCCTCATCGGGCGCGGCGAGGACGTCGTGCGGGACCGTCCGGTTCCCTTTGTTCACCGAGAATTTCACGCGGACCTGGTCGATTCGTTTGGCCCAGATCGTGTCGACCGCTTTCGCCGTTGCGGCGTCGACCCGCCGGCCTCCCGATTCGATCGCGGTGACCGCGATCCGGGTGTCGCCCAAATCGAGCTCTTCTCCGAGCGCAACATCCTCGTCCGGGGAGAATTCGAGGGACGTTTTCTCCGAGCGGTCGAGCCAGGACAGGATGAGGGGGACCACGATCGGCTTTGGTTCGCGCGTCACGACGTTCGAGGTCGCGTCGCACTTCGAGCACCTCACGACGCCTTCGAAGACGATCTCATCTTTTCCCCCGATCTTGCCGCGGAGGACCCGGTGAGGCACGACCTCGCCGCAGTTCGGACACTTGAGGACCAGGGCGCTCGGCGCAGACATCGTCGATGTTCGGAACGCACCGGTCCCCCTAAGGATTTGCGTTCCTGACCGGCATCCGGAAGGCGTCACACGAACTTGTCGAGGATCCTCGCGATCTTCTCCGCCGCGTGGCCGTCCCCGAACGACTTCGACTTCGTGCCTTCGGGATTGAAGTTCCGAATCGCGTGGAGGATGTCCTCCGTCTCGCTCCCGACGAGGGCGTTCCACCCGTCCTCCATCGTCTCCATCCATTCCGTCTCGTCGCGGAGGGTGACGCACGGGACGCCGAAGAAGTAGGCCTCCTTCTGGACGCCGCCGCTGTCCGTCACCACCTTGGCCGAGGCCATCAGCAGGGCGATGAAATCCAGGTAGTCGACCGGCTCGATCGCTTTCACCTTCGCCGTGAGGCGGTCCCACAGCCCGAACGCCGCCAAGTTCTTGCGGGTCCGCGGATGGACCGGGAACACGACCGGGCGCCCCGCGTTGACGAGGGCTTCGACGATCGAAGAGAGGGTCTCCTTCTGGTCCACGTTCTGCGGCCTGTGGAGGGTGACGAGGATGTACTCGCCCCGGGTCAGGCCCAGCCGGGCCACCGTGTCCCGCGACCGGGCCGACTGGGCGCTCTGCAAGGCCACGTCGTACATCACGTCCCCGACGAGGTGGACGCCGCGGGTGATCCCTTCGCGGGTCAGGTTGCTGACCGCGGTCTCCGTCGGCGCGAAGAGGAGGCTCGACAGATGATCGGCGACGACGCGGTTCACCTCCTCCGGCATCTCCCGGTTGAAGGACCGCAGGCCGGCTTCCACGTGTCCGAGGGGCATCCCCATTTTCGCGGCGACGAGGGCCCCCGCGAGCGTCGAGTTCGTGTCGCCGTACACGAGGACGAGGTCCGGCCTCTCCTTCTCGAGGACGTCCTCGAGGCCTCGCATCATGTCGGCGGTCTGCCGGCCGTGGCTCCCGCTCCCGACTCCGAGGTTGTAGTTCGGCCGGGGGATGTCCAGGATTTCGAAGAACACATCCGACATGTTCTCGTCGTAATGCTGCCCCGTGTGGATCAGGATCTCTTCGTGGTGCTGCCGAATCTCGCGGCTCACCGGCGCGGCCTTGATGAACTGAGGTCGTGCGCCGACGATGCTCGCAATTTTCAAGGCGCACAGGACGGGCTCCGCGGCCTATAAGCGTTCTGGCCAAAGGCCCTCCGGACCGGGAGAAATCGAGCCTGCGACGTCAAATTCCAGGAGGCGTCTCGCGCTTCGTATCGCGGTGCGCAAGCGCGGTTGAAACCTTTATCCGAAGCTCGCATCATGAGCGCGGCCGTGAAGGTCGCGGTGATCGGCCTCGGCTACGTTGGCGTGCCTCTCGCGGCCGCGGTCGCGGCGACCGGCGCCAACGTCGTGGGCATCGACATCGATTCGGAAAAGGTCGAATCGATCAACGCCGGTCGCAGCCCGCTTCGCGGTCGAGAGCCGGGATTGAACGAGCTCGTCAAGGCGACGGTTTCCAAACGAAAATTCCACGCGAGCCTCGATCCAGCGGACGGCGCGAACGCAGAGGTCGTCGCGATCTGCGTCGAAACTCCAATCGAGCCGTCGACCCGCGATCCGTCGCACAAGGCTCTGAAGGCGGCGATTTCCAGCATCGGTCCGCATCTCAAGCGCGGTGCCCTCATGACGATCGAGTCGACCCTCGCTCCCGGGACGATGGAGTCCGTCGTCCGGCCGGCCCTGGAGCGCGCCTCGAAGATGAAGGTCGGTCGCGATCTCCATCTCGTCCACTGTCCCGAGCGACTGACGACCGGCAAGCTCCTGCACCATCTCTCGGAGCTGCCGCGGATCGTCGGAGCAAACGAGCCGGTCGCCCTGCGGAAGGCGCTCGCGTTCTACAAGCGATTCGTCAAGGCGGAGATCCATTCGACGGATTGGACGACCGCGGAGGTCGTGAAGACCGCCGAAAACGCGTACTG
>Ga0209689_1001407_pt1 | contig 17965 bp, 16 predicted proteins | sample GraSoiAngelo_149_FD_187119 | JGI IMG/M metagenome (GOLD analysis project Ga0209689, IMG submission 187119) | Grasslands soil microbial communities from the Angelo Coastal Reserve, California, USA - 14_1009_09_30cm (SPAdes) (version 2) | ecosystem: Environmental > Terrestrial > Soil > Grasslands ... | reverse complement strand
CTTGATGCCGTAGAGGAGCGATGTGGCTTGGGGGAGCGCGCCCCAGCGCACGTACGCCCACGCGCAGCCGAGCACGATGAGCGTGGCCGGCGTGGCGAAGCAGACGCCAGCCAGGAGCAGGCCCCACCAGCCGGCGCGCACGAAACCGAGATGGATCGCCATTTCGGTCGAATTGGGGCCCGGGATCAGGTTGGTCGCGCCCAAGAGATCGAGGAACCGCTCGCGCGAGACCCAGCCCCGGCGATCGACGACCTCGTTCTGCATGAGGGCGATGTGGGCGGCCGGCCCGCCGAAGCCGACCAGCCCGAGCTTGAGGAAGACGCCCCCGACCTCGGCGAGCCGGGCGGGGATTATCTGAACCTCGGGATGACCTTCTCGGCGAAGCGCCGCATCGATTCCCGCGCGGTGTGGTCGCCCAAACCGCCGAAGTTCATCCAGCAGATCACGTGCGTGAGGCCGAGTTCGTCCCGGAGCATGGCGAGCCGGTCGATCACCCGCTCGGCCTCGCCGAACAGCACGACCTCCCGGGCGAGGAAGTCGTAGGTCACGCTCTCGAGGTTGGCCTTCGCGCGGGCGTAGAAGCGGTAGGCGGGCGGGACCTGGGCCGGGTCTCGGGAGGCGGCGACCACCCGCGCCAGCGTGGCGAAGTACCAGAGGATCGAGCGCTCGGTGTCGCGCCGCGTCGCGGTGGCGTCCGCGCCCACGTGGGTGAAGTAGAGGGCCGGGATCTCGAGCTGGTCGGCGGGATGCCCGGCCTCGCGCCAGACCCGCGCGTAGGTGGCATAGGCGGCCTTCATGTAGTCGACCGGCGTGATCGACGGCGCCGAGAGGAACTTCTCGCCGCGGCGCGCGACGCGCTCGAAGGTGTCCGGGCTCACGCAGGCGATGCGGATGGGGGGGTGCGGTCTCTGCACCGGGCGGGGCAGCACGCGGACCTCGCGCACGCGGTAGTGCGCGCCCTCGAAGTTCACGCGGTCCTGCGTCCACGCCTGCTTGATGATCGCGAGCGCCTCCTCGAACCGCTCGCGGCTCTCGTCCATCGGGATGTCGAAGCCGCCGAACTCGCCGGGCTGGTACCCGCGGCCGACGCCGAAGTCGAGCCGACCCTCCGAGAGCTGATCCACCATCGCCCACTCCTCGGCGGTGCGGAGCGGGTGGTTGAACGGCAGGATGGTGACGGCGGTTCCGAGGCGGACCCGCCGCGTGCGCTCGGCGAGCGCGCCCATGAGGACGGCCATCGAGGGACAGATGCCGTACTCCGAGAAGTGGTGCTCGGCGAGCCACACGGAATCGTAGCCGAGCGCGTCGGCGTACGCCGCCTGCGCGAGGACGTCGGCGTATACGCGGGCCTGCGTCGTCCACTCCGGCTGCTCGAGGAGAAAGAACACGCCGAATTTCATCACGGCACCTCTGCGGGGCTGGCGTCGACCGGCCGGGCAAATGATATACTACCGGCGCAAAAATAAGGAGGTCACGCCGTGAGCCTCTATATCATGCTGAGCAGCCTCTCGGACTCTGGCCGCAAGGTGCTCCGCGAGCGGCCGGGCTGGATCCGGAAGGTCAACCGAGAGGTCGAGCGTATGGGGGCCAAGGTCCGCTCCCAGTGGGCGGTGCTGGGGCCCTACGATTTCGTGACCGTGCTCGAAGCGCCCGACAACGAGACGGTCTCGCGCGTCTCCATCGAGCTCGGGGCGCGGGGCTCGGTACAGATGATGACGATGGCGGCGATCCCCCTCGAGGACTTCATCGCGCGGCTCGGCCGGGGCGGTCGGCGCGACGGGAAGCGGGGCCAGAAGCCACGATGAGGGTCCTCAAGCTCACGCCGGACAAGTGCACCGGCTGTCTTCGCTGCGAGCTGGCCTGCGCCTACATGCAGACGGGCGAGTTCCAGCCCGCGAAGTCCGTGATCCGGGTGTCGCCGTTCGAGGGGCACACCTCCTACGCGCCCTACACGTGCACGCAGTGCGCCGAGGGGTGGTGCATGACGGCCTGTCCGGTGGGCGCGATCACGATCACCGCCGCCGGCGCCAAGGACGTGCTCGACGACAAATGCGTCGGGTGCAAGCTCTGCACGATCGCCTGCCCGTACGGCACGATGTTCTACGACCCGGACACCCGCAAGGCCTTCAAGTGCAACCTGTGCGGCGGAGCCCCCGCGTGCGCGGACGCCTGTCCGACGGCGGCGATCACGTACGAAGAGGTCGCCACCGCCGACTGGATCGGCGACTTCGCCCACGAGCGGGCGGCGCGCGTCCTGGCCGCGAGATGACGGGAGGCGCCGTCGAGCGTGCCGGATCGGTCGCGCCGCGGCGGGGCGGCGCCGGCCACACGGCCGCCGCGGGCGCCGCCTCCGCTCGGAGCCGCCCGTGACCCGACACCTCGTCATCGGCGGCGGCACCGCCGGCATGAACGCGCTGCGGACGATCCGCGAGGAAGAGGGTGAGCGGTCGGAGATCACGCTGGTCTCCGCCGAGCGGCCGTATTCCCGGATGGTGCTCCCGTACTACCTCGACCGGTCGATTGCCGAGTCGCACGTCTTCACCGCGACGGCCGCGGTTCTCGCGGAGTGGAACGTGAAGACCCAGCTCGGGCGGCGCGCCGCCGCCCTCGACACCCGGGCCGGCGTCTGCACCCTCGACGACGGCACGAAGCTCGCGTACGACGACTGCCTCGTCGCGACCGGGTCGTCGGCGGTGCGGGCGCCCGTCCCCGGCGCCGACGGCCGGGGTGTCCACTCGTTCTGGACGCTCGACGAGGCCCGCGGCGTCCTCGCCCACATCGCGCCGGGCAGCCACGTCGTCATGATCGGCGCCGGCTTCATCGCGTTCACGATCTTGAACTCGATCCTGGCGCTCGGGGCCCGGCTCACGATCGTGGAGATCGCGCCGCGCATCCTCCCACGGATGATCGACCCGACCGGCGCCGAGCTGGTGGAGGGCTGGCTCCGCCGCCACGGCGTGGAGGTCCGGACCGGCGCCGCCGTGACGCGGATCGAGGACCGGGGCGCGCGCACGCGGCTCCGCTTCAAGGGCGGCCGCGACATCCTGTGCGACGTCGTGATCATGGCGACGGGCATCAAGACGAACCTCGAGTGGCTCGCGGGCTCGGGCCTTCGCGTGAACCGCGGTATCGTCGTGGACGAGCGGCTCCGCTCGAGCGTGGCCAACGTGTACGCCGCCGGCGACGTCGCCGAGGGCCGCGACCTCGTGACGGGCGAGCCGGCGATCCACGCGATCGAGCCGACCGCGCAGGAGCACGGGCGGGTGGCGGGCGCCAACATGGCGGGCCGCGACGCGACCTACCGCGGCAGCCTCTCGATGAACATCGTGGAAGTCTGCCACCTCGACGTCGCGTCCTTCGGAGCCTGGGACGATCCCGGGGCCGAGGCCTTCACGGCCGTCCGCCGGGAGCGCCCCGCCTACCGAAAGCTCCTGTGGCGTGGCGACCGGCTGACGGGCGCGCTGATCCTCGGTCGCTCGAGCGACGTGTGGACGACGAACGACATCGGGATGCTCAAAGGCCTCGTGCAGAGCGGGAATTCGCTGGCGGCCTGGAAGGAGCATCTCCGGGGGAACCCGTTCGATGTCAAGCCGGCGTTCATCGCCTCGCGGACGACGGCGACGCTCCTCCCCCTGACCCTGCTCGGCCGGGCCGCGAAGGCGCCCGGGAACACCCCCGTGGCGGTGTAGACGATGCCCGCCCTCAGCACCTCGACGCCCTCGCGGGCGAAGCACCCCGCCTCGGCGGCGGCGCCCCGGCCGGGCGGCTACGCGGGGAAGCTCCTCCGCGTGAACCTCACGACGGGCAAGATCTGGAGCGAGCCCTGGTCGCCGGAGGACATGCGCGAGCTGATCGGCGGCGTCGGGCTCGGGGCCCGCATCCTCTACCGCGAGGTCCCGGCCCACGTGCACTGGGACCACCCGGAGAACCGGCTCGTGCTGGCGACGGGGCCCCTCGCGGGGCTTCCGGTGTGGGGCACGGGCGGCCTCACGGTGGTCACGCGCGGGGCGGGCACGGACGGACCGACGTCGACCCAGGCCAACGGCTTCTTCGGCGCCAACCTGAAGTACTCCGGCTACGACGCGATCATCGTCCAGGGCGTCTCGCGGAAGTGGGTCTACCTCCACATCCACGACGACGTCGTCGAGCTGCGCGACGCGTCGCACCTGCTCGGCAAGGACACCTGGCAGACCCAGGACCTCCTCTCGGCGGAATACGGGCTCTCCGGGCACCAGCTCTCCGTCTACTCGATCGGCCCCGCCGGCGAGCACCTCGTGCGCTTCGCGGCGATCCAGGGCGACTATGGGCACGTCGCGTCCAAGAACGGCTGCGGCGCCGTCATGGGCAAGAAGAAGCTCAAGGCGGTGGCGATCGTCCGCGGGACCCACGGGCTCGCGGCCGCGGACCCGCGCGGCCTCGTCCAGGCGGCCGATGACATCGCCCACGACCTCCAAACCGACCCGACGGCCCGCTCGCTCTATGAGTACGGCACGCTCCCCGGCGTCGTGAACCTACACAAGCTCGGGATGCTGCCGATCAAGAACTACACGACGAACGTGAGCCCGGTCGACCTCGGTCCGTGGGAGGCGCGCCGCCTCCGCGAGGGCTTCGACCACCGCGGCCACCAGTGCAACGCCTGCGGCATGCACCACTGCCACATGCAGGTGATCCGAAGCGGCCCCCACACGGGGACCCTGGTCGACGAGCCGGAGTACGAGGGCTGGTCGGGCGCGGGATGGACGATTGGCGCGACCGATCCGCAGGCGGTGAGCTGGCTCAACACCGAGCTCGACCGCGCGGGTCTGGACGTCAACGAGTTCGGCTGGCTCTGCGGCTGGGTCATGGAGTGCGTGGAGAAGGGCTATATCACCCGGGCGCAGCTCGGGTTCGACCTCAGATGGGGCGACGTCGAGGGCGCCAGAAAGCTCGTCGACCTGATCGTCCACCGCCGCGGGCTCGGCGCTGTCCTGGCCGAGGGCGTCAAGCGCGCGGCCGCGAAGCTCGGGCCGCCGGCCCGGGACTGCGCGGTCTACACGCTGAAGGGCGCCGTGCCGCGCGGCCACGACCACCGCGCGCGCTGGCACGAGATGCTCGACACGATCACCTCCGGCACGAGCACCTTGGAGACGGGCAATCCCGTGCATCCGACCGAGGTCGGCGTGCCCGCACGCGTCGATCCCTTCGACGGCGTCGCCGTCGCGAAGATGGTCGCCGGCCTCCGGGGACGCCTTGGCTTCGAGGACTCCCTCGGCATCTGCATCTTCACGACCCGCACCCGGCTGGAGAACCTCTGTCGAGCGCTCGGCGCGGCCACCGGCTGGTACTACACCGTCGACGAGGCGATCCGCTTCGGCCGCCGGACGGGCGCGATCCTGCGCGCGTGCAGCTTGCGCTGCGGGATCACGCCCGCGACCGAGTATCCCTCGACGCGGTACGCCTCGATCCCCGTGGATGGACCCGCCAAGGGGCAGTCGATCGTGGAGCAGTGGGAAAAGATGCTCGACACCTGGTACGCCGAGGTCGGCTACGACCGCAAGACCGGCAAGCCGCTCCCGGCGACCTGCAAGGCCCTCGGCGCGGAGTGGCTCGCGAAAGAGCTGTGGGGACGGTCGCGGTAGAGGTCGTCGCCTGGGTCACGAAGTTCGTCGGCGGGGACGGGTCTGGTCGGAAGGTGTTCGACGAGCCGATCGTCCCCGGCGCGACCGTCCGCAGCGTTCTGGAGGGGCTCTCGACGCGCTACCCGGAGCTCCACGCCGCGCTGTGGGAGAAGCGGGAACTCGGCGAGCACATCGAGGTGCTCGTCAACGACGCCGTGCTCGGCATCGCCCACACCCTCGAGTCTCCTCTCCGGCCCGGCGATCGGCTGGCGCTGCTCGGACAGTTCACGGGCGGCTAGCGAGCGGACCCCGCCGCCGCGAGTCTTAACGACTCCGCGAGAGCGAGCGGCCTCAGGGCGGGCAGCGTCCACGCGGCGCCGAAGGTCGTCGACGCCGACCCGACTAGCGGCTCCTGTCGAAGGCACCGAGCGTCACGTCGATCGCCCGCACTCTCGTCCTCCTCGCCCCCCGCCATGATCACGCCGACCCGCGGCGGAGCCGCGCTGATCCCGGGGCGGAGAGTCGAGAGCGTCCAGCCCGTGTCCACCCGGTCACCGAGTGCTCGGTCATCGTTCCTCGGAACTTCCGGGTTGCCTCGGCGATCGGGAGAGTCCGGCGCGTCGCTCCCTAGCGACCGTGATGCGGTGGAAGGACGCCCAGGGCGTAACCAGCCGACTTTACTGATGTTCCCGAGGGTCTTGTGCGACACGCCGGGCAGAGGGCTGCCGGCCTGTTCGCCGCCCCGGAGGGATCCGGAGCCGTCCTCCTGGATACGCGGCTCCGCTCGTCTTTCGCTGGAAAAGGGCGGGGCCCGGCGATAGGATGGGGTTCCACATGTTTGACGTCGGCTTCCAGGAGATGCTCCTCATCATGGTGCTGGCGCTGATCGTCTTCGGGCCGTCGAAGCTGCCCGAGCTCGGCAAGATGATCGGGCGCGCGATGCGGGAGTTCAGGCGTGCGAGCGACGAGTTCCGCTCGACCGTCGAGACGAACCTAAATATCCACGACGTCGACGTCCCGAGCACCTCCTCCCCAGCGCAGGCTGGGTTCTTCCCGACGATCGCCCCCTTCGCGTCGTCGGCGCCGGCCGAGGCGGCGCCCGCGCTCCCCGCGGCGCCCGAGGGCGCCCAGCCCGTGCCGGAAGCGGGTGGGGTCGCGACGGAGCAGGCGGCCACGGGCGCGGGGTACTGGGCTCAGCGGGGGTCGCGCCTGTTTCACAGCCGCGACTGCGTCTGGGCGGCGCGAATCGTCGAGGAAGAGCGGATCCCGTTCGAGACGGTCACCCGGGCGCGGGAGGAGGGCTACGTGGCCTGTCCCGTGTGCGAGCCGGTGGAGGTGGGGCTCGCCCTCTGAGCGAGGGGGCCGAATTTTTTTTGCTCGTTATGGTCAACAGATGTCTGCTAGTCTCATGGCGAGCCTTAACCGACCCCGGGAAGGAGACGGCGAGACGACATGCGGGAGCTAACGGCGCGGCAGCGGGAGGTCCTGAACTTCGTTCGGACGTTCTGCGAGCGCGAGGGCGTGCCGCCGACCGTACGCGAGATCGGCTCCCGCTTCAGGGTGACGCCGCGCGCCGCCTTCGATCATCTTGCCGCCCTCGAGCGGAAGGGGATGCTCGAGCGGCGGGCGACCGCGGGGCGCTCGTCGCGCTCGCTCGTGCCGAGCGGCCGATCGTCGTTCGGAGGGACGGTGTCGATCCCCATCCTCGGCCGGATCGCCGCCGGCCAGCCGCTGCTCGCCGCGGAGAATCGCGAAGGGACGCTCCCGATCGTGGCGGCGGCGCTGCCCGGGCGCGGCGAGGATATGTTCGCCCTCCGGGTCCGCGGCGAGAGCATGATCGGCGCCCACATCGTGGAGGGGGATCTGGTGCTCGTGCGACGGCAGGACTCGGCCCAGGTCGGCGACATCGTCGTCGTGCTCGTCGACGACGAGGCCACCGTCAAGCGGTTCGGGCGCGACGGCGAGCGGATCGTGCTCAGGCCCGAGCACCCGACGATGGCGCCCATCCTGGTGGATCCCCGCGAGCAGAGCGTCAGGATTCTGGGGAAAGTGGTCGGATTAGTCCGAGGGTTCTAGGGAGGAGGACGTGCGATGGACACGCTGAGCTCGCGCTACGGATTCATTCCCCACCGGTCGTCCCCGTCATTTTTTTTGCCCCGGACCGCTCAACAGGTGAAGAGCCGGAAGGGCGTGCACGAACTGGCCCGCGCCGCGGCGGCGCTGCTGGGTCTCGTCTCCTGGGGCGGCGTACTCCTGCTGCTGGCCGGCTAGCGTTCAGACCAGGGGCCGCTCAGCGGCGGGGGCGGGTCCGCTCGTAGACCTTGGCCTCGATGAACAGGGCGAGCAGCGTGCCGTCGATGTTGCCGGCTTTCCGCTCGTAGTCCAGGATGTCGAGGGCCTGCTCGACCGAGGTGGCCTTCTTGTAGGGACGGTCCGCCGCGGTCAGCGCGTCGTAGATATCGGAGATCGTCATGATCTTGGACTGAAGGGGGATCTGGTCGCTCGTCCACCCGTACGGGTATCCGGATCCGTTCAGCTTCTCGTGGTGCGAGCGGGCGATCTCGGGGATGTTGCGGATCTCCCGCGTCCACGGGATCTGGGCGAGGAATTGGAAGGTGTGGACGACGTGCGACTCGATCTGCTTGCGCTCGGTTTCCGTGAGGGTGCCCCGGGGGATCGCGAGGACCTTCGCCTCCTCGGGTGTGATGATCGACTGGGGCCGGCCGAGGTGGTCCTCGAAGGACTGGAGCGCGAAGCGCTGGATGGCGGAGGCGAAGTCCTCGGCGATGACGGACGGCTCGTTGGCCGCGATCACGCTGGCGAGCCCGTCGTCGAGTTCGGCCACGAAGGATGCCAGCTCGGCGTCGAGGCCCTCGGCGTGCGCGGCGAACTGCTCGCGCCCCTTCTGGAGCAGGTACTCGATCTTGCGGCGGCTGTACTTGAGCTCGAGGCCCCGGCGGATGACCTCGACCCGCTGCTTGATCAGCTCGAGGTGGTTCGGGTAGAGCTTCTTGGCTTTGACCAGCACCTCCTCCCGGACGCCGACCTTGCCGAAGTCGTGCAGGAGCGACGCGTACCGGATCTCCTTCATCTCGTCCGGGCTGAAGCGGACGTCGCCGTACGGCCCGCTCGGCGTCCGGTCGACGGTCTCCGCGAGCCCGACCGTCAGCTCGGCCACGCGGAACGAATGACCGGACGTGGTCGGGTCGCGAGACTCGATCGCGGTGACGGAGGCCTTCACGAACCCCTCGAACAGGGTCTGGATGCTCTCGTAGAGCCGGCTGTTCTCGAGCGCGACCGCGGCCTGGGACGCCAGCGAGACGGCGAAGTCGGTGTACCGGACGCCGAACGGCTCAACCTCCCTCTCGATCTCCGCCGGGGAGGCGAACCGGCGTTGCAGGTCCGGCTTGCAGTTGATGAGCTGGAGGACGCCGATGATCTCTTCCTTCTGGGTCTTCATCGGGACGACGAGCATCGACTTCGTCCGGTAGCCGATCTGCGTGTCAAATGCCCGGTTGACCTTGAAGGTCGAGCCGAGCGGCGGATGGTAGGCGTCCGCCAGGTCGACGACCTGGCCCGTCAGCGCGACGTAGCCCGCCACGCTCTCCCCGTTGATTGGGATCGTGAACTGCTCGAAGGGCACGTCCACACTGTCGTTCTGCGTGAGCGTGAAGCGCAGGCGCCGATCGCCGGTGTCGCTCTCCTCCACGAGATAGAGCGAGCCCGCGTCGCTGTGCGTGATCTCGCGGGCCTTGGTCAGAATGAGCTCGAGGAGCCGCTTCAAGTCCCGCTCCGCCGAGAGGCGGACCCCGATGCTATTCAGGTCGCGGAGCTCGACGGAGAGACGGTCGAGGTCGCCCCGCGTCGCCATGTGCTCGAAGGCGTTGTCCAGGATCCTCGCGAGCACGGCCGGAGGGGCGTTCCGTGGAAGACACGCGTACCACTGCGCAGGGATCGTCTTGGGCGCCGGGCCGGGGGGCAGGAGCGCGATCAGGGCCAGCTGGTTGGTCCGGCCTGGGAGGCCGGCGGCCCGCCCGAGGTGGCGGGGGGCACGTTCGACGAGGAGCACGGCCGGACCGTCGACCGCGATCGGATCGCTGGGGCGCAGGGGAACCAGATCAAACTGCCCGGAGAGCCTCGCGGCAATCTGCGCGGCAGCCGATCCGGCACGGAAGAGAACCTGGCGGCGCAGATCGCGCGCCTCGGAGCGACGCATCGTACTTCCATTAAAGGACTTTTGGGTTCGGAGTGTCAATGGAATCCGCGAGGCGCCCCGGGCCGCCCGGCCGAGCGACGCGGAACCTGCGTGATACAATCCGCCCGTGATCGAAGACCGCGTCTTGACAGGAATCCCTAAGCTCGACGCGATGCTCGGCGGCGGCCTGCTCGCGGGCACGCTCGCCGTCGTCTACGGGGCGACCGGGATCGGCAAGACGCACCTCGGCCTCACCTTCGCCGACCGCGGCCGTGTCGCCGAGGGGGCCCGCGGGCTCGTCTTCGACATGAACGGGCGCGGCGACTCCCAGCGGCATGCGGACTACGCGGCGCGACTCTTCGGCTGGAGCCTTGCCCCATGGACCCATACCGTGACGCCGATGGCCGACCCCTACCCGCCGCCGGGCGGCACGGACGCGCACTACTCCAACGCGTTTCCGTGGGTCGGCCGCACGCGGGACTTCCAGGCCGAAACGCGGGATGGGTTCGAGTTCGACTGGAACTGGAAGGCGGCCTATAAACACGCGCTCTACACGGTGCGGCCATTCTTCTACTTCCACTTCGCCGCCGGGTCGCGCCGGGTAGTCGTCGACGGCGTCGAGCCGATGGACTCGCCCGCCGACTCGATCCAGTTCTTTCTGTTCGATGAGCTGTACCGGAAGGTCATCCACCGCGACGCCGAGACGCTGGGGATGGAGATCTGCCTACCGGTGTGGAAGCACCGGCAATTCATCGACTCCCACTGCTATGACCACCGTCAGATCACGACCCTGCTGCTCGTCACTACCGAAGAGACCCGGCTCGAGGACCTGGTCGCTCGGAAGGTGGCGGCGGGCGACCTCGGGGCGACGGCGAACACGATCGTCGTGATGGGCAGCGAGCGGGTCGGCAATCGGCTCGCGCGCCTGCTCGGGGTGGTCAAGCACCGCGGGAGCGCCATGTCGGACGAGATCGTGGAGTACCGGATCGGCGCGACCGGCATCGAGCTCGCCTGAGCCCCCGTCGAGGGCGATGCCCGGAGGGCCTGATGACGTCACAGGCTCGGACGCTCCTCCGGCGGCGCAACTGGAACTTCCGCCGCCTCCCCGGCCGCCGGGTCCGCACCGCCCGGAGCGCCCTCGCGTTCGTGAACGCGGTCGGCTGCTGCTCGACCTTCTACCGGTTCCCCGAGGGCCTGGCGTGCCTCTGGGAGGCCGTAGTCGGGCGCGCGGCCCCGCGCTGGCCCCGCCGGTCGCACCACGACGACGGGGTCGGGCTCACCTGGGAGCTGAAGGACGCGCTGCCGGCTGGCCGCCGGGTCTATTACGGCAAGCTCCTCAAGGGGCGGCCGGTCCTTGTAGCGCTCGACCTCTTTCCCGCGTTCTATGCCCTCGTCCGCGGCCGGCAACGGTCGGCCGACTACCTCCGCGAGTATCGGGCCGGACGGCTCACGCACACGGCGCGGCGGCTGCTCGACGTCCTCGTCGCCGACCACCCGCTCTACACGCGCCAGCTTAGGGCCGCCACCTTCATGCTGACGCCGAGCGCGACGCAGGAGTTCGAGCGCGGCATGGCGGAGCTCCAGCAGGGGCTCTGGGTCGTGAAGACCGAGGAGCGCTACGAGCCGACCTTCTCCTATCGATGGGACCTCGTCGATGCGTGGCTGCCGCGGGAGGTCACCCTGGCGCGGCGTCTCTCGCGGGCGGCGGCGATCGATCGCCTGCTCGCGCGCTACCTCGCGGGAGCGGCGTTCGCGAGCGAGGCGGCCCTCGCCCGACTCTTCGGCCTCCCGCGCGCCGACGTGGCTGCCTCGCTCGCTCGCCTCGCCCGCGCCGGGCGGGTTCGCGTCGGCTGCGAGGTCTCCGGGTGGCCGGGGCGCTGGGTGGTCGTTGCGTAGGGACCCCCCGCCGCGCGGCGTGACTGGCGTGGGGTGAGGAACGTGCGACGGCTCCGGCTGTCCCGGCTCCCTCCGGCCCAGTCCGAGGCCCTTCGCGTAGTCTCCCGGTGCCTCGGTCGGGAGGCCGCCTACCTCGTCGGCGGCGCGGTGCGGGACGCCCTGCTCGGCCTGACGTTCGACGACCTCGACCTCGCGGTGCCGTCAGGCGCGGCCGCGCTCGCGCGTCGGCTCGCCGAGACCGACGGGGGGACCTACGTGGAGCTGGACGCCGAGCGAGGCTCGGCCCGGGCGCTCCTGCGCGTGGCCGGAACCACGGTGCAGGTCGACGTGACCAACTTCCGGGGCCCGACGCTCCCCGACGATCTCGCCGACCGCGACTTCACCGTCAATGCGCTGGCGGTGTCCGTGCGCGGGCTCGCCCGCGGCGGCGCCGCCGTCGTCGATCCCCGGGGCGGCCTCGCCGATCTCCGTAGGCGACGGCTTCGCCTGGCGACACCCGACGCGATCGCGCGCGACCCGGTGCGGGCGCTCCGGGGGATCCGACTCGAGGCTCTGCTCCGGTTCAGGCTCGACGCCGGCGCGGCCCGGGCCATCCGGCGGGACGCGGCGGCGCTCGGCCGCGTCGCCGCCGAGCGGATCGGGCAGGAGATCGTGGCGATCCTGCGGCTCGCGGGCTCGGCCTCCGTGGTGCGACGTGCCGAAGGACTCGGAGTGCTCGCCGCCGTCATCCCGGAGACCGTGGCGATGCGCGGGGTCACGCAGCCGGCGCCGCACCGCTTCGACGTGCTCGAGCACTCGCTTCGCGCGCTCACGGCCGCCGACCGGCTCGTGGCGCGGATCGGCGCGCTCGGGCCCTGGGGTGACCTCATTGCGACGCACCTCGCTGAGCCGCTCGGCGGCGGGATCACGCGCCGCGAGGCACTCAAGCTGGCAGCGCTCCTCCACGACGTCGCGAAGCCCGAGACGCGGGCGGTCATCGACGGACGGATCCGGTTCTTCGGTCACGACGGTCTCGGCGCCGAGCGCGTTCGCGCGGTTGGCGAGCGGCTCCGCTTGCCGGCGAGCGCGACGCGGGTCGTCGAGACCCTCATCCGTCACCATCTTCGCCCTATGCACCTCGAACAGGCCGGGCGGGTGACGCGGCGCGCGCGCTACCGGTTCTTCCGCGACCTCGGCGACGAGTCCCGCGACCTCCTGCTCTTGACCCTTGCCGACGGCGCGGCAGTGCGCGGCCTCTCGCCGTTCGCGGTCTGGCGCCGGTCCGGCCTGGTGCGCGAACTCATGGCCGGCTGGCAGGAGGACCGGCAGGCGCGCGCCGTGCCCTCGCTGCTGCGCGGCGAAGACGTGATGGGAGCGTTCGGTCTGGCCCCTGGCCCGGCGGTGGGCCACCTCCTGGCGCGCGCCCGCGAGGCCCAGGACACGGGGCTCGTCGCAACCCGCGAGCAGGCGCTCGCGCATCTGCGGATCAGGCTCGGGCGCAGGCCCTTGCCGCCGGGGAAGGGATCGGTGATATGATCTGAGCCCCAGGGGACGCGGCCGTAATTCAGTGGCAGAATGCCAGCTTCCCAAGCTGGACGTCGCCGGTTCGAATCCGGTCGGCCGCTCCAACGAATCAGGGCCCTAGGAGACACTCTCTAGGGCCCTGCCCCCTCTGAGTGACCACGGGACCTCAATTTCTAGCCGCCCAGGAGATGGCCCTGTCAAGGCTGCAATCGGGGCCACCCGACTTCGGGACACAGAGCGTGTCACGCCATGTCACGCAGATTACTGGTCTGGGGCGGTGTAGCGACTGGCGAGCTCTGACATTCGAAGAGATCGAGGCCGGTACAGGTCAAGTCCGAGCGGTGCTGGATGATCGGGCGGGGACCCGCGCTCACTGTCGCTTTAAGTTGAGCGTGTGAAGCAAATAGCCGAGGGGAAACGACGTCAGCCCGAGAACAGCACTGCCTAAGTCAAGGTAACGACCACCGCCACGTTCGAGTCCCCATCGAGCATCAGCTCTGGAGGCTCGTTCCTCGGGGGGCGTCGTCGTCACCACCTTGACCGGGACGAAGCGAGCGGTCGTCCGCTTCCACAACCTGCACGGGCGGCCGAGCAGTGGATCAAGGAGGGCGAAGAAGCCATCCACTGGACGAGGGCTTTCAGCGCTGCGGACCAACGAGGTGCGGTTGCTCCTCGGGGTGATCGCCTACAACGTGGGCAACCTGCTGCGTCGGCTCGTCCTGCACGTCGCCATCCAGAGCTGGTCGCTGACGAGCCTGCAGCAGCGATTGCTCAAGACCGGCGGGCGCCTTCTTCAGCGCGCTCGCTCCTTCATCCTTCAGCTGGCCGAGAGCCACTTGACGCCGACTCTCTTTCGGCAGATTCTCGGGCGCACTTGCGTTGCTGCTTGGGGGATCATGGCCGAAACCAGCATTTATGTGCCTGGCAGGAGGAGGTGCGCCATGAAATCGATGGTCGCGGTTCTCGGGCTTGTTGGCGTGGTGGGGCTCACGGTGGCGCCGGGGGCAGCGGTCGCGCAGACCGCCAAGAATGTGGCGGCAAAGAGTCCGTGGGGTCCCGCCGATGAGATCGGCACCCTCAACCTGATGACCGATGCCTCAAGGTTTGACGTTCTCAAACAGGTCGGCGGCGGCAAGGTCTACGATCTGGGCGTGGACCTGTTCGTAGGGATGCCGACCTGCTGTGGTCCCTTTGGGGACCCGACGTTTCAGATTTGGATGACGCATACGCCCGCCCGAGACACCGCCAAGGAACTGCTGTCCTACTCCGGCGACGGCGTCTCGATGTATACCCACACCGGCACCCACATTGACACCCTCAATCACTTCGGGCTGCACGGGAAGATCTGGAATCAGGTGAGCGCCGAGGACGCCCTTGGCGTTCGGGGATGGACCAAGTCTGGCGCTGACAAATATCCTCCGATCATTGCCCGAGGGGTGCTCGTCGACGTGGCGAAGTCCAAGAACATGCCCTACCTGCCAGCGTCCTATGCCATCACGGTGGCGGACCTGCAGGAGGCGCTGAAAAAACAGGGTACGACGCTGCGACCGGGCGATGTCGTGTTGACGCGGACCGGGCTCATGACCCTCTGGCCCGATCAAGCCAAGTACCGTCTCGCGGATCAGGCCGGCCTGAGCCTCGCGGCGGCCCAGTGGCTGGTTGAAGGGCAACAGGCGATGCTGCTCGGGGCGGATAACTTCGGCGTCGAGAGCTTTCCCTCTACGGACCGTGAGAACTTTGTTCCTGTTCACACCTATCTGCTCGCCGAACAAGGGGTCTCGATGCTCGAAGCCTTATGGTTGGAAGACCTGGCGAAGGATCAGGTGTATGAGTTCTTGTTCATAGCCTCTCCGCTAAAGTTGCGGGGCGGAACCGCGTCGCCGATCCGCCCGCTGGCGATTCCCATTCAGCAGAAGTAGGGGCGGGGTCACGGGCGCCACGGAGATCGCGCGCAGCTCCTCACGGAGGGTGAGGAGCGCGCGCAGCGCTGCCTGAGCTCGAATGTGCGCTCCCCGAGCGCGACGGCAGGCCGAGGTGCGCCAAGTGCTCGCAAGCTTTGCCCCTGCCGATGGGGCTATGTGGTCCAGGCTTGCGACATCATTCGCCGAGTCGCTGCTCCCGCCATTCCCGTATTGCCTTGGCGTGCTGCGGGTAGTGGCTGTACGTGTCGAGCCGGAGGCGGCGACGGAAGCGCGTATTGCCGTAATTTGCTTCGGGCGTGCGCCGGACGAAGTCGATGAGGTGGCCGTGAGTGTCTTCCAATTGCCTCAGCACCTCCGAGAGCGAAAGGCCTCGCTTCTCCTCCGTCATCTTCGCGTTGAAGGCGTCGATGCCGCCATACCTCACGTACCGCGGGGGGCGGCCTCCCGCGAGGATGAGCGGTAGGTGCCTCAGCGCCTCCCCCTCCCACGTGGTCACGTGCGCGAGGACGTCCTTCACCGACCAGTCGCCCGTCACGCCAGGCTCGCCCAGCCGCGGTTCTGACAAACCAGCGTAGGATTCTTTGAGGGCGGCCCACGCCCTGTCGAGTCTTCTCAGGAGCGGCTGTTTATCCACGGTTGAAGTCGAATGACGAGCGAGCGGTCGGGTCGCCGGCGATCACGCCGCCCGTCCCCGTACCCGCTAGACGCACCCTGAGGCGCGGCTGATTGGGCGTCGGCGGGGGGAGCATCACCTCTGATCGCCGAGCTCCCTGGACCACGATCAGACGTGTAGGCGACGTCGTGTCGCGCCCCTATCGGTGCATGTTGTACCGCTCGACCACGACACGCATCGTGTTGCACTGTACGGTTCCGGTGTGGAACCCGGCCGGCACGATGTAGCCGTCGTCCGCGTCACGGACCTGGACCAGCAGGTCCGTCAGGACGTTGTCGTCGGGGAACGCCCGGCATGCCGCGCGATGCGAGACTTCGTGCCACACCTCGGGCGGCGGGACTGAAGTGTTCCCCACGAGCACGAGCGGCGTCGGATCCGCGGGGGACAGCGCCATCGCGCGGATGGTCGCGGTCTCGAGCCAGGCGGCGATGGGAACGTCGGGCATGAGGTTCTCCCTCTCAATTCGGCTTTGGGCCTATCATCCCCTGTCCTGCCATGCTCTGAGACACCGACAGGGGCGCGGTGTGAAAGCGGCGGGACGTCGACCTAGCCCTGCTTACTCCCGCAAGATAGGGCGACGAGCGGCAGCGGGCCGAGGCGGAAAGTAATGTGGGTCGGGCCGGCAGGTCGTGCACCGCGCAAGGCCCGCGGCCGCCGGCTCGCTCCCGGACCTCATACCTCAAACAGTCCAGTCGCTTAGCCCAGTTCTTCAATAACTGAAGGCGCTTAGCCCCCTTTAGGGGTTGATCGGGCACGGCAGGTTGCCGTGGCATCACAGATAACTTGACGGCTCCCAGCGCCGAAGCTACTCCTGGAAAGGAGAGTTCGAGCGGTGTGCAGATCCTGTCTGGCGTCCCTTCTGCCCCACTTCGCCCCGGCGGGGTTCTGACTCTCGGAAGAACGGAAGGGGGAGGCTCCGAGGCGAAGGGTAGGTTTGTCCCGTTCGATGTCGGGGGATGTGTCGATCAAAGAGTGCGGCCACCGACGCTGCCGCACGGAGGTCTGTGAGCCCATGGCCACGAGCATCACCGAGCGCGGACGGACACGGAGCATCTCGCGCCGGGGCGTGAACGGAAATGAGGGCTATCGAGCGTACTCCGAGCGCCAGTTGCGGAACCTGCTGATGGCGCTTGAGGCGTTCCGCAAAGGAGACATCAGCGTCAAGCTCGCGAAGGAGCGCGATGATATTTACGGCCAACTCGCCGACTCCTACAACCAAGCGGTGGCAATGGTCGGCGGGATGGCGGTCGAGGTGTCCCGCGTGGCGCGGGCAGGCGGCGAGGAAGGCAAGCTGACCGAGCGGGCCAAGGTCGAGGGCGTATCGGGCTCCTGGAAGAACATCGTCGATACGCTCAACTACCTGCTTGACTCGATCGCGACCCCCGTCACCGAGATCGGGCGCGTCGTGACAGCGATCTCCCAAGGCAACCTCACACAGAAGATGAATATCAAGGCGGCCGGGGACATCCAGACTATGGCGGAGACCATCAATCGGATGGTCGACACCCTGAACGCGTTCGCGGGCGAGGTGACGAGGGTCGCGAGGGAAGTGGGCACGGAGGGCAAGCTCGGCGGGCAAGCGCAGGTGCCGGGCGTGGCCGGGACCTGGAAGGATCTCACCGACAACGTCAACACGATGGGAAGCAATCTGACGGCGCAGGTCCGGGACATCGCCAAGGTCGCGACGGCCATCGCGAATGGCGATCTGTCGAAGAAGATCACGGTCGACGTCAAGGGCGAGATCTTGGAGCTGAAGGACACGATTAACCGGATGGTGGACCAGCTGAACGGGTTCGCGTCGGAAGTGACGCGGGTGGCGCGCGAGGTCGGGACGGAGGGCAAGCTCGGGGGGCAGGCCGAGGTCAAGGGCGTCGCGGGCACGTGGAAAGACCTGACCGACAACGTCAACCTGATGGCGTCGAACCTGACGAACCAGGTCCGGAACATCGCCGAGGTGACGACGGCGGTGGCCAACGGCGACCTGTCGCGCAAGATCACCGTCGAGGTGCGTGGAGAGATTCTCCGGCTGAAGGAAACGATCAACCGGATGGTGGACCAGCTGAACGGGTTCGCGTCGGAAGTGACGCGGGTGGCGCGCGAGGTCGGGACGGAGGGCAAGCTCGGCGGGCAGGCGGACGTCAAGGGCGTGGCGGGCACCTGGAAGGACCTCACGGATAAC
>Ga0209689_1001406_pt1 | contig 17969 bp, 17 predicted proteins | sample GraSoiAngelo_149_FD_187119 | JGI IMG/M metagenome (GOLD analysis project Ga0209689, IMG submission 187119) | Grasslands soil microbial communities from the Angelo Coastal Reserve, California, USA - 14_1009_09_30cm (SPAdes) (version 2) | ecosystem: Environmental > Terrestrial > Soil > Grasslands ... | reverse complement strand
GAGTCGCGCACGATCGTGCCGGTGTCGAGCAGATCGAAGCGCCAGGCCTCGCCGCGTGCCGCGCGTCCGACGGCCCAGGCGTCGCAGAGCACGGCGGAGGCGCCCGGAGCCAGGTCGACCTCCACGCTCTGGACGAGACGTGCCCCGGGTGAGGGAATGACATGATCTGGCACGTACTCGAGCCGGGCGCCTTCACCCACACGAAGGATCACGCGCTGGACGGACGCCTCCCCCGCGCTGCGATAGACGCGCGTCGCGCTCGGCGTCGAGAGACACACGTGGCTACCCGGGCCGAGCTCCACGCGCGTCTCGAGGTGATCGCCCCCGAGCACGCCGCCCGTCGGGTTCAGGACAAGCAGCGTGGCCGCTCCCGTGCCGTCGAGGTCCACGGGCTCGAGCGCCTGGAGGGGCAGCGTGAAGCGCCGGCCCGTCAGGACCGTGCGGTCGGCGCGGCGCTCGAAGGCGAGACCGAGGAAGCCGTCGCGCCCCGTGCGCGGGGGCGACGGCGCCTCAGGCCTCGAAGAGGAGCTCGCGGCGAATCCAGTCCACCACGCGGTCGGCGCCGGTTCCATCGCGAAGGTTGGTGAAGATGAAGGGTCGGTCGCCCCGCATCCGCTTGGAGTCCCGCTCCATCACGGAGAGATCGGCGCCGACGTAGGGCGCGAGGTCGATCTTGTTGATGACGAGCAGATCGGAGCGGGTGATGCCGGGCCCGCCCTTGCGCGGGATCTTGTCCCCTTCCGCGACGTCGATGACATAGATGGTCGCGTCCACGAGCTCCGGGCTGAAGGTGGCGGCGAGGTTGTCGCCCCCGCTCTCCACGAAGAGCATCTCGAGGGCGGGGAAGCGGCTGAGCAGCTGGTGCGCCGCTTCGAGGTTGACGGAGGCGTCCTCGCGGATGGCCGTGTGTGGGCACCCGCCCGTCTCCACGCCCATCACCCGCTCCGACGGCAGGGCGCCTCGTCGGATCAGGAACTGCGCGTCTTCCTGCGTATAGATGTCGTTGGTGATCACGGCGACGTCGTAGCGATCGCGCAGACGCAGGCAGAGCGACTCCACGAGGGCCGTCTTGCCCGAGCCCACGGGCCCGCCGATGCCGATGCGAAGCGGCCGGGGAATCCTGGAGTCAGCGCTCACGAGCGGAAGAGCCTCATCTCGAGGGTGGCGTGCCGGATGCCGGCCAGCTCGATGCCGGGGGCGAAGCTCCACAGGTCCTGGGGGCCGCGTCCGCCCGCCTCACTCGCCACGCGCGCGATGACGGGATGGAGCGCCCACAGGACCTGCTGCCCCTCCATCTGCCCCATGGAGAGGAGCCGCAGCGCCGCGCCGATGAGAAGCGCCGTGGTCGAATAGAGATAGGCGGCGGCCGCCGCCTCCGCCTCCCAGCCGAGCACGGCGGCCGTCAAGCCATAGCCGACGGCGTGATGGCCCGGCACGAGCGCCTTGTCGACATCCGCCGAATAGATCGCGAGCCGCGAATCACCGGTGAGGGCAGCGGCCACCCGGAGGGTCTGGCGCCCCATCTGGCGGCTGCCCTCGCGGAACTCCTTCACGGGCTTCATGGCCTCGAGGGTGGCGTCGATCTCGCGGCACGCGTCGAGATCATCGCGGGTGGCCGCACGGAGCGTCCCCACGGCCGCAGTGGCGTCGCACGGCCCGACCGAGCCTTCGAGCTGCGCCATGAGAAAGCGCTCGAGATCCTCGCGTCCTTTCACCCGGCCCTGCTGGCAATAGGTCTCGAGACCGAAGGAGTGCGCATAGCCCCCCGTCGGGAAAGCGCTGTCCGCGAAGTGCAGCAGCGAGAGCAGCCTCGGATCGTTCATCACGGATGCTGTGCCGCGGTGGGGGGGCCTGGGGGAGGAGCGGCGTCGCTCCCCCCCAGATCCGGATGACTATGGCCGTCTAGCGAGCTGTGGCCGTGCTCGTGCGAGTGGCCTGCCCCCAGAGGAGCGAAGACGGCCGCCGAGCGCTTCCAGGCCACGCCGAGCCGGGTCAGGAGCTGGGTCATCGCGGTGTCGTCGGGCACGAGAAGATCGTCGCCCGCGATGGCGAGGGGGAAATGCCGGTTGCCGACGTCGAAGGCGATGCGGATGGCCTCGTTCCTATCCCTTGGCGTCACGGCGAGCACGGGCTCGGATTTGCCCTCGATCTCGAGGTACCACTCCGCCTCGACGGCCACGATGTCCCCCGGATGGAGCAGGCTCCCGGTGGGCAGCGCGAGAGCGACCTCTCTGCCGTCCGTGGTGGTCACGCGCTTGCGCGTCCAGCGCCGCTCCTCCCAGGTCAGGCAGAGCGTGTCGCGCTGCTTCCCCGCCAGGGTCGGCCCATCCACGTGCACGTGTGTCTCCGTGATCAGGAGCACGGTCGCCCGGCCCTAGACGAACCGCACTCGTGAGCAGAGGAGAAGGAGCGCGGCGAGCCCGAGAAGGCTTCGCACCCAGTGGAGATGGCCCCACCGAGCCAGCAGCGTGGCCGCCTCGGACTCGGACGGTGCTCCGCGGAGGAGCTGACGGTTGGTGGGCATGATGACGAGCAGCGTGAACGGGATGGCCAGCCCGACCGTCACGCCGCTCACGGCCCAGACCCACTCCGAGGTCAGCAACGAGACGATGACGCCGGAGACGAGGGAGATCGCCGCCGCCCCCGCCTGCCACGGCGCGGCCCGGCGATAGCTCTCGCGGAACTCGGCCACCCCCGACGCGACCCCTGTGCGTAGCCGAGCCGGGTGCTCCACGAGCGACACGTACAAGGCCCAGAGGGCGAAGAGGCCGGCCGACCCGAGGGTCAGCGACTTGAGCGCGATCGCCCCCATCGGCTAGAAGAGATAGTAGCGCTGGGCCATGGGAAGCACCCGCGCGGGCTCGCACGTCAGGAGCTGGCCGTCGGCGCGCACCTCGTAGGTCTCCGCGTCCACTTCCATGCGCGGGCAATACGAGTTGTTGACCATCTGGGCCTTGGTCAGCCCGCGGCAACCCTTCGCCGCGGAGACCATCTTGCGCAGGCCGAGACGCGCGGGCACGCCGTCATCGAGCGCGGCCTTCGACACGAAGGTCATCGAGGTCGAGTACACGGCTCCGCCGTAGGAGGCGAACATGGGCCGGTAGCGGACGGGCTGGGGCGTGGGGATGGACGCGTTCGGGTCGCCCATGGCCGCGGTGACGATGAGGCCGCTCTTCAGCACGAGCTCCGGCTTCACCCCGAAGAAGGCGGGCTTCCAGATCACGAGATCCGCGAGCTTGCCCGCCTCGATGGAGCCGACCTCGTGGGCGATGCCGTGGGAGATGGCGGGATTGATCGTGTACTTGGCGACATAGCGCCTGGCGCGGGCATTGTCGTGGCGCCCGTCGCCCGGAAGGGCGCCGCGCTGGCGCTTCATCTTGTCCGCCGTCTGCCAGGTGCGCGTGATCACCTCCGCAATGCGCCCCATGGCCTGCGAGTCCGAGGAGAGCATGCTGATGGCGCCCAGGTCGTGCAGCACGTCCTCCGCCGCGATCGTCTCGGCGCGGATGCGCGACTCCGCGAAGGCGAGGTCCTCGGGAATCTTCGGATTCAGATGGTGGCAGACCATGAGCATGTCGAGATGCTCATCCATGGTGTTCACGGTGAACGGCATGGTGGGATTGGTGGATGAGGGCAGGCAGTTAGCCTCGCCGCACACGCGGATGATGTCGGGGGCGTGCCCGCCCCCCGCGCCCTCCGTGTGATACGTGTGGATGGTTCGGTTCTTGAAGGCCCTGATGGAATCCTCGACGAAGCCCGCCTCGTTCAGCGTGTCCGTGTGGATGGCCACCTGCACGTCCATCTCCTCGGCCACGGAGAGGCAGGCGTCGATGGCCGCCGGGGTCGTTCCCCAGTCCTCGTGGAGCTTGAGGCCGATGGCGCCGGCCGCCACCTGCTCGCGCAGGGGGTCGGGCCGAGAGGCGTTGCCCTTGCCGAGAAAGCCCAGGTTGATGGGAAGGCCGTCCGCGGCCTCGAGCATGCGGTGGATGTTCCACGCCCCCGCCGAGCACGTCGTGGCATTGGTGCCGGTGGCGGGGCCGGTGCCGCCCCCGATCAGCGTGGTCATGCCCGCCGAGAGGGCCTCCTCGACGAGTTGCGGGCAGATGAAGTGGATGTGCGAATCGATGCCGCCCGCCGTGACGATGCGTCCCTCGCCCGCGATCACCTCGGTGGAGGCTCCCACGGTCATCCCCGGAGTGACGCCCGCCTGGATGTCCGGGTTCCCCGCCTTGCCCACGCCGACGATGCGGCCGCCGCGCACGCCGATATCGCCCTTGACGACGCCCCAGTGATCGAGCACGACGGCGTTGGTGATGACGAGGTCGAGCACGCCCTCGCCCGCGGTGGCGCGGGCGGACTGGCCCATGCCGTCGCGAATCACCTTGCCGCCCCCGAACTTGACCTCGTCGCCGTAGACGGTGAAGTCGCGCTCGATCTCGATGAGGAGCTCGGTGTCGGCCAGCCGCACCCGGTCGCCGACGGTGGGGCCGAAGAGATCGGCGTACTGACGCCGGGGCAGCCTCAGGCTCATGTCGTCACGCTCCCTGGAATCCGGCCTGGGCGGCCTTCTTCACCGCGGCCTCCCGACGCGCGTCGTCCACCTTGCCGTCGGCGAGCGCGTTCAGGCCGTGCACCTCTCGCGCGCCGGCCAGCTCCACGAGCGTCACGATCTTCTCGTCACCGGGCTCGAAGCGCACGGCGGTGCCCGCGGGGATGTTGAGCCTCATGCCCCAGGCTTTGCCCCGCTCGAACCTGAGCGCGCGGTTGGCCTCGAAGAAATGGAAGTGCGAGCCCACCTGGATCGGCCGGTCGGCCGTGTTCGCCACGGTCAGCTCGAGGGTCCGACGCCCCTCATTGGCGACGATGTCGCCCTCGCCCAGGATGTACTCGCCCGGAATCATCAAGTTGACTCCCACGGTTGACTGCCATGTGGGGGAGTGCGGGGGCCATTTCTGGGCCCCCGCTGATAAATGGATGAACGGGGCCCCTGTCCACTCATCGTATCGGGTGATGGATCGTCACCAGCTTGGTGCCATCGGGGAACGTGCCCTCGACCTGAACCTCGTCGAGCATCTCCGGCACTCCCTCCATCACGTCGCCGCGGTTGAGTATGGTGACGCCGAAGGCCATGAGATCCGAGACGCTCCTGCCGTCGCGGATGCCCTCGAGCACTTCCGCGGTGATGAGGGCGAGGGCTTCCGGGTAGTTGAGCTTGAGTCCCCGCCCCCGCCGCCGGCGCGCAACCTCCGCGGCGGTGAAGATCAGCAGCTTGTCCTGCTCTCGGGGGGTCAGATGCATGGCCGGGGTGATTCTACTTCAGACGGTCAGGTGCTGTCTCACCACGTCATGGCGCAGGTCGGCCGTCAGGCCGCTCGAGACGATGGCGCCCTTGCGCATGATGGCGTAGGAGTTCGCGAGCCGCCAGGCGAACTCGAGGTATTGCTCCACGAGGAGCACGGCGATGCCCCGCTCCTTGATGCGCCCGATGGCGTCCTCGATCTGGAGGATGACGTTGGGCTGGATGCCCTCGGTGGGCTCGTCCATGAGGAGAAGCTTGGGCCGCGCCAGGAGGACGCGGGCGACGGCGAGCTGCTGCTGCTCCCCGCCCGAGAGCACGCCGCCCTTGCGGGACAGGAGCTGCTTGAGCCGCGGGAAGAGGCCGAACACTTCCTCGTAGTCGCCCTGCGCGCCGCGGCCATTGCCCGCGAACCTCGGACGTCCGAGAAGGCCGATGCGGAGGTTCTCCGCCACGGAGAGATTCGGGAAGATCTCGCGCCCCTGCGGAACATAGCCGATGCCGCGGGCCGCGCGCTCTTCCGGGCGCAGGCCGCCCAGGTCGGCGCCGTCGAACGTGATGTGGCCGGCGCGCACGGGCAGCAGGCCCATGATCGACTTGAGCAGCGTGGTCTTGCCGACCCCGTTGCGTCCCATCAGACAGACGACGCCGCTGTCCGGGACCTGGAGGGAGACGTCCCAGAGCACCTGGCTCTCCCCGTAGGCAACGTCGAGGCCGTGAATCTCAAGCATAGGCATCACACATCAGCGTCGCGGCTCCGGCCCAGATAGACCTCCATCACCCGGTCGTCCTTCTGCACCTGCTCCACGGGCCCCTCGCAGAGGATGCTCCCCTCGTGGAGCACGGTCACCTTGCGCGCGATGCTGCGCACGAACTCCATGTCGTGCTCGATCACGAGCACCGCCCGCTCCGCGGCCACGTCCTGGAGGAGGCGGCCCGTCTTCTCCGTCTCCTCGTCGGTCATGCCCGCCACGGGCTCGTCCACGAGGAGGAGCTCGGCGTCCTGAACCATGACCATACCGATCTCGAGCCACTGCTTCTGCCCATGGGACAGCCCGCCCGCGCGCAGGTCCGCCTCCGCGGAGAGGCCGATGCTCTCGAGCGTGGCCTGCACGCGGTCCCCTTGCTCCCCCGTCAGCCTCGACCGCAGCGTCGCGAGCACGCCCTTGCTCGTCCGGACCAGGGCCAGCTCGAGGTTCTCGCGCACGGTCAGGTTGGCGAAGATGGACGGCGTCTGGAACTTGCGCCCCACGCCGAGGGAGGCGATCTCGTTCTCGCGCCGGCCCACGAGATCCGTGTTGCGGCCGAAGATCACCCGGCCCGCCGTCGGCTGCACCTTGCCCGAGATGACGTCCAGCAGCGTGGTCTTGCCCGCCCCGTTGGGGCCGATGACCACGCGCAGCTCTTTGTAGTCCATGAAGAAGTTCAACGCGTTGAGGGCCTTGAAGCCGTCGTACTCCACGGTCACGTCCTCGAGATAGATGATGGAGCCGCCCGGCGAGGCGTTCATGGTCATGTCAGGAGCCCCGATCTGACCCTCAGCGAGGGGTCAGCTCCGCGGTCTTGGCCGGCTCGCTGGGCGCAGGCGCCTGCCGGGGCGCCCCGACGCGAGCGAAGCGCGACATGAGCTTCTGGGCCGTGCCGACCACGCCATCCGGGAAGAAGAGAACCACGGTCACGAACATACCGCCCAGCACGAGGATCCACAGGTCCGGGTAGTGCGTGGTCAGCAGGCTCTGGAGCCAGTTGACCCCGAAGGCTCCCACCACGGGTCCGATCAGAGTGCCCCGGCCACCCACCGCGACCCAGATGATCATCTCGATGGAGGGAAGCACGCCGATACGGGCGGGTGTGATGATGCCGACCTGCCCGACGTAGAGGGCGCCGGCCAGTCCAGCCAGCACGGCCGAGACAGTGAACACGAACATCTTGAAGGCGGCGGGCGAGTAGCCACAGAAGAGCACGCGGGTCTCGCTGTCGCGGATGGCCACCAGCACCTTCCCGGCGGGCGAGCGGACGATCCATCGGCAGAGCAGATAGGCGCCGCAGAGGAAGAGCGCGGTGACCACGTAGAGGCCGCGTTGCGTGCCGGGCGAGTTGAGGGTGAAGCCGAACATGGTCTTGAACCCGCTGAGCCCGTTGGTGCCCCCGAGGTTCATGGCGTTGCGGTTGAAGGTGAGCCACGCGCAGAGGGCGAGGGCCTGGGTGATGATGGAGAAGTACACGCCGCGGATGCGGCTGCGAAACGTGAGGAAGCCGAAGATGGCGGCGAACAGGCCGGGAACGAGAACCACCGCGAGCAGGGTGAACCATGCGCTGTAGAACGGCTTCCAGAACAGGGGCAGCTCCGTCACGCGGTTCCACACCATGAAATCCGGGAGCACGTTTTGGTACACGCCCTTGGCGCCGATCTCGAGCATGAGGTGCATGCCCATGGCGTACGCGCCCAGTCCGAAGAAGACGCCGTGGCCGAGGGACAAGACCCCCGCGTAGCCCCAGATCAGGTCGATGCCGAGGGCGAGGATGGCATAGGTCAGGAACTTGCCGAAGAGGTTGAGGGTGAAATCCGAGACGCGCAGGGGCGAGCCCGCGGGCAGCGCGTTCAGCGTGGGCAGCACCACGACGAGGACGGCGGCCACGGCGAGAAAGGCCCAGCGCTCACGAGTCCGCATAGCGTCCCTTGGCCGCGAAGAGCCCGGACGGTCGCCGCTGGATGAACAGGATCACGAGGACCAGGATACCGACCTTGCCGAGGACGGCGCCCAGGCCCGGCTCGATGATCTTGTTGAGGCCGCCGATGCCCACGGCGGCCAGGATGGTGCCGAGGAGCTTGCCCACGCCGCCCGTGACCACGACCATGAACGAATCCACGATGTAGTTCTGGCCCAGCTCCGGACCCACGTTGCCGATCTGGGTCAGCGCGCAGCCGGCCAGCCCGGCCAGCCCTGCGCCCAGGGCGAAAGTGAGAGCGTCCACGCGTCGCGAGCGCACCCCGAGGCAGGCCGCCATGCCCCGATTCTGTGTCACCGCGCGGATCCGGAGGCCGGCGTCCGTGCGGAAGAGGAGGAAGTACATGGCGGCGACGGCGGCGGTGGCCAGGCCGATGATGAAGAGGCGGTTGTAAGGCAGCACGACGCCAATCATGACCGGAATGCCCCCGGAAAGCCACTTGGGCGAGAGCACGTCCACGTTGGCGGCCCCGAACCAGAGCCGGAGCCCCTGCTGGATCATCAGGCTCACGCCCCAGGTCAGGAGAAGCGTCTCCAGCGGTCGCCCGTAGAGGAAGCGGATGACGCCGCGCTCCAGCGCGAACCCGGCCACGCCGGCCACCAGGAACGCCAGGGGGAGCGAGACGAGGAAATAGTATTCGAGAGACCCCGCGGCGTGGTCCTGGAACCAGGTCTGGGTCACGTACGTCGTGTAGGCGCCTAGGGCCATGAGCTCGCCGTGAGCCATGTTGATCACGCCCATGAGGCCGAACACGATGGCCAGCCCCAGCGCCATGAGGAGCAGGATGGAAGAGAGGGACAGGCCCTGGAAGAGGATCTGCATGGTCTGGGTCAGGAGGGCCCAGCGCTCGATGCGCTTGACGGCATCGCCGGCCGCCGAGCGAAGCTGATCCGACGACGCCGAGTCCTTCGCCACGTCCCGGAGACGATCGATGGCGTCCTGGCTGCCCAGCGCGCCCAGGGTGGCCGCGGCCCTCGTGCGCTCGACCTCGGACCCGGACTTGAGCTGGATGAGCGCGATGGCTTCCTGAAGCGCGTAGCGCACCCAGCGGTCCCTCTCCTTGGCGAGGGCTTCCGTGAGCGCGGGCAGCGCCCCCCCGTCGCCCGCATTTCCCATCTTGACGGCAGCAGCCTGGCGCACCGTCCAGTCTGGATCGGTGAGCTGCGATTGCCCGGAAAACGCGTCGATCAGGGGCCGGATCGCGATGCGGAGACTTCGTCCGGTGGAGACCTCCTCGAGCTTGCCGAGCTCCATGAGGAGCGGCTTGCCGTCGGGACCGAGGACGGGCTCGCGGCCGTACGCGGTGAAGAGCGGGACCAGCGTCTTGTCGCCCTCGTTGACCTTGTCGCCGACGATGAGGGTCTCTTTCTTGCCACCGGGAAGCGGACGCACATAGACACTGCCTTCGCGGAGGGCTTCCAGGAGCGGGAGGAGCCTGCGGTCGCCGGTCTTGCCCAGGGCGACGGCCGCCGCCTCTTGGACGGCGGCGTCGCTCGAGGCGACCTCGGCGATGGCCTTGACGATCTCCGGCGGGAGCGCCGGGGCAGCGCCCTGCGCTGCCGCCGGAGCGGTGGGCCCCGACAGCAGCGCGAGCGCCAACAGCAGACGGATGATCACGTGCGTGGCTAGGCCTTCTTCTGGTACGTGCCCTTTTCCTTGACCCAGTCGCAGCCCTTGTCCGGGCTCGTGTACTTGCTCCACGGCTCGGCCCTGACGAGGCCCTTCGAGCGCGACACGATCTTGAACTGCCCGTCCTTCAGGATCTCGCCGATGAGCACCGGCTTGTAGGTGTGGTGGTTGGCCTCGTCCATCTTGATCTGCCCGCCCGGGGCCAGGAACGTCTGGCCGTAAACGGCCTTGCGGACCGCGTCCACCTCGAACGACTTGGCCTTCTCCGCGGCCTGCTTCCAGACGTAGACCCCGAAGTAGGCGGCTTCCATCGGGTCGTCGGTGACGCGCTTGTCGCCGCCCGGGAGGTTGTTCTTCTTGGCGTAGGCCTTGAAGGCCTGCACGAACTTCTTGTTCTGCGGCGTGTCCACCACCTGGTAGTAGTTCCAGGCGGCGAGATGGCCGACGAGGGCGGAGGTGTCCATGCCGCGCAGCTCGTCCTCGGCCACGGAAAAGGCCATGATGGGCGCGTTCTCCGAGCGGAGGCCCTGGTTGGCGAACTCCTTGTAGAAGGGCACGTTGCTGTCGCCGTTGATGGTCGAGAGCACGGCCGCGCTGCCTCCGGAGGCGAAGCGCTTGATCTTGCCGACGATGGTCTGGTAGTCCTGGTGATTGAAGGGCGTGTACTCCTCGGCGATGTTGTCCGCGGGCACGCCCTTGGCGACCAGGAAGGCGCGCAGGATCTTGTTGGCCGTGCGCGGGAACACGTAGTCGGTGCCCAGCAGGTAGAACTTCTTGTAGCCGCCGCCCTCCTTGGACATCATGTACTCGGCGGCGGGGATGAGCTGCTGGTTGGGCGTGGCGCCCGTGTAGAAGACGTTCTTCGAGCACTCCTCGCCTTCGTACTGCACGGGATAGAAGAGCAGGCCGTTGTTGTTCTCGAACACGGGCAGCACGGACTTGCGGCTCACGGACGTCCAGCAGCCGAAGACCACGGAGACCTTGTCCTGGAGCAGGAGCTGCTTGGCCTTCTCCGCGAAGAGGTCCCAGTTGGAGGCGGGGTCCACCACCACGGGCTCGATCTTCTTCCCCATCACCCCGCCCTTGGCGTTGATCTCATCGAACGCCATCATGCACACGTCGCGGAGCGATACCTCGCTGATGGCCATGGTGCCGGACAGCGAGTGAAGCACGCCGACCTTGACAGTGCCGCCGCCCTGCGCCCGCAGCACGGCGGGAAAGCCCAGCCCCGCCGCCGCGCCGACGCCGGCCGCCGCTGTCCCCTTCAGAAAGTCCCTTCGCGAGAATCCTTGCATGCCCGTCTCCTTCTGACTTCGGGGTGAGTGGTGGGCCCTCCGTCGGGCCAGTGATCTGGGGACAGAACCGGCGCTCGGCCTCAGACGCCGCTGTCTCGGCGCGCCGCCCTGGGGGGAGCAAGCCCCATGCCCGTGTACAGCCTCAGTCTTTTCCATTAGTTGCGTGGCTCAGGCTGAGAAAATTCAAAGGGCCGATGCCTAGTTGGTAGGCAGCGGCCCTTTGGTGCCTCAGAATTCGGCAGATCTATCGCGTCGTGCTAAGCGGCCCCATCGTGTTGGTCAGGAGCAGGGCCTGCGCCACCTCAGCCATGGTCTTGCGCGTATCCATGGCCGTCTTCTGGATGCGACGAAAGGCCTCGGGCTCGGTCAGTCCCATGCGCGTCATCAGGATGCCCTTGGCCCTGTCCACCAGCTTGCGCGACTCGAGCTTCCGCTTGAGCTCCTCGTTCTCTTTCCGTACCGCCTCGAGCTCGCGGAAGCGCGACACGGCGACGTCGAGAGCCGGGGCCAGCTCCTCGGGGCGGAGCGGCTTGACCAGAAAGCCCAGCACCCCGGCCTCCACCGCGCCCGCCGTGATGTCGGGATCGGTGTGGCTCGTGAGGAGCACGATGGGACACGGCAAGGCCGTCATCACCCGGCGGGCGGCCTCTATCCCGTCGCCATCGGGGAGGCCGACGGCGAGCAGCACGACGTCCGGGCGATGCTTGTCGACGAGCCGCACGGCATCCTCGACGCGGCTCCCGTTGCCGACGACGGTGCCCCCCTGGGCGCCGACGGCCTCGGCCACGGCCGCCCGGGACGGGGCGTGATCATCCACGATCAGGACTCTCCAGCGTCTGGTCTTCATGCCGAGCTGGAGGCAGCAAGGACGATGCCATGGAGCGTGCCTGCAAAATCGGGCGATTATGAACCTCGAGGAGTCTCGCCCCTGCTCAGCGGCCGCGCACATTACGCCAAACGCTCACTCGATGAGCAATCTCACGGCCAGCCGTTGAAGAGGTTGACTTCCCTAGGGAGCCGGTGGGATGCTCTGCCCGTGAGACGGCGTCCCCTCTCTGTCAAGCTCGTGGCTACGCTCTGGCTGGTGACCTATGTCGTCTGCATCGGGCTCGTGTGCTCCTTCATCCTCTTCGAGGTCCTCGACGTCGACGGCTCGGACTTCCCCACGCCGCCGACGACGACCACGCCGATCAAGCTCGCCGAGCCCGCGCACGAGATAAAGCGCGCCCTGCTCTCCGGTCCGGCGCAGCTCTGGATGCTCCTCTCGGTCGTCGTCCTGGTGCTCGAGGCCAGCGGCCTCCGACAGATCAGTGCGCCCGCGCATGCTCCGGCCCAGCCCGGCCCCCGCGGCCGGCGTGGCCCTCGTCTCGCCCTGCCCCGCGCCTCGCTCGCAGACTCCGCTCCGTCCGCCTGATCGCTTCGCCGCTTTCACCGGATCAATCACGTCGGATAGAGGGAAACGTTTATGTTCAGGATAGCCATCGCCGTCTGCTGTCTCGCGCTATTCGGCGCCGGGGCAGCGGTCCATGCGCAGGAGCGCTTGTCCTCGCTCACCCTGGAGCAGGCGCTGCGGCTGGCGAGCGAGACCAACCCCAACGTGCGCGCCAAGGAGTTCGAGCTCAAGGCCGTGGGCGCCGGCGAGATCACGGCCGGGCTCAGGCCAAATCCGACCGCCAACTTCCTCGCTGAGCAGTTCGGCGGAGCCTCCTCCGCATCCCAGACCCAGTACACCATCAACATCGGCCAGCCCATCGAGCTGGGCGGCAAGCGCCAGCGCCGCATCGACAGCGCCACCGCCCAGACCAAGGTCACCACCCACGAGCTGGCCGACCTGCGACGGCAGATCGATTTCCAGGTCAAGAAGACCTTCACGGACATCCTCGTGGCCAAGGACGCGCTGGCCCTGTCAGAGCAGAATCTGTCGGCCCTCGACGAGCTCGAGAAGATCCAGCGCCTCCGGGCCGAGAAGGGCGATCTCTCCGGCCTGGAGCTCTTGAGGATCCAGGTGCAGCGCTTCGCTTTCGAGCGCGACGCCGCCGATGCCCGTCAGGCGCTGAGAGCAGCAAAGATCGGCCTGCGGAGCCTGATCGGCGCCGACAAGGTGACCGATGACTTCGACGCCGCCGGTTCTCTCGAGCTCCGGCAATCCTCCTACACACAGTCCGAGCTCTACCGCCGGGCCCTCGACACGCGCCCGGACATCCGGGCGGCCGAGGCGGCGCGCAACAAGGCCAAGGCCGACATCAACCTCGCCAAGGCCAACGCCTGGTGGGACGTCACGCCCCAGGTCGAGTACCAGCGTATCGGGCCGGACAACACCATCGGCTTCGGGTTCGGACTGCCCCTCCGTATCTTCGACCGCAACCAGGGCGAGATCGCGCGGACCCGGGCCGACGCCCTCCGGGTGGACGCCGTGCGCGATGCCGTGGTGATCCGGGCCCTGTCCGAGGTGGACACGGCCCTGGCCGCCGTCGACACCGAGCGGGGCAAGGTCGAGGTGCTGCGAGACACGTATCTGCCCAAGGCGAAGCAGGCGCGAGAGACGGTCGAATTCGCCTACCGGCGCGGCGGGGTGAGCCTGCTGGACTACCTCGACGCCCAGCGCACCTATCGCGAGACCGCGCTCCAGTACCTGCAGGCGCTCGGCAACTACCAGACGGCCATCTACCTTCTCGAAGCCGCCGTGGGCGCACCCCTGGGCCAGTAAGATGCGCATCGTCCTCATCATGGTCCTGGTGGGCGCCCTGGCGGCCGGGTGCAAGGATGCCAAGTCCGCGCAAACCCCCACCTCCCCGGGTCCGGCCACCACCACCCAGAGTCCCGTCCGAATCGTCCAGGCGGAGCCCCGCACGCGCACCGCCGTCCTCGAGACGACGGGCAAGGTCCAGTTCAATGAGGAGCAGCTCGTGCGCGTCAATGCTCCGGTCACGGGTCGGGTACTCGAGGTTCTCGCGCGCCCGGGAGAGGCCGTGGAGCCTGGGCACCGCCTCTTTGTCCTCGACAGCCCCGATCTCGGCCAGGCCAAGAGCGACTATGCCAAGGCCCTCTCGGATCTCCAGCGGTCCGAGAAGGCGATCAAGCTCGCCCGCGAGCTCTTCGAGATCAAGGCCACTGCCGAGAAGGATCTGCGCGAGGCGGAGAACGACTACAACAAGGCGATGGCCGAGCGAGAGCGGGCGGCCTCGCGCCTGAGAACACTCGGCGTGAAGCCGGAGCAGCTCAAGGACATCGCGGCTCGCGCGGACGCCTCCACCGCCATCACGGTGACGGCTCCGCGCGGAGGGATCATCGTCGAGCGCAATATCACCCCCGGCCAGGTGGTGGCCTATGGCCAGTCGGACACTCCCGTCAGCCTTTTCGTCATCGCCAACCTGTCCACGATGTGGATCCTCGCCGACGTGTATGAGCCCGACGTGCCCAGGGTGCGTCTGGGCCAGACCGTCCGCGTCACCCTCCCCTGCTGTCCCCAGGATCGCCACGAGGGCAAGGTCGCCAATATTGGCGCCGCCATAGACAAGGACAGCCGGACCCTCAAGATCAGAGTGGTGGTGCCGAACGTCGGCGGCACGCTCAAGGCGGAGATGTTCGTCAAGGCCGCCATCGAGACGGGCGCCTCGCAGGTCCTGACCCTGCCCCAGAGCGCCATCCAGCGTCAGGACGGGCAGACCTTCGTGCTCCTCGAGAAGGCTCCGGGCGAGTACGCGCGACGCCCGATCAGGACGGGCGCCGAGTTCGACGGCGTGGTCGAAATCCTGGATGGCGTGACGGCCCAGGATCACGTGGTCAGCACGGGCGGGGTCCTCCTCAAGCGCGACGCCCGATGATCGACCGCCTCATCGCGTTCTCGCTACGCCAGCGCTTCATCACGCTGGCCCTCGCCCTCCTCCTGACGGTCATGGGCGTCGCCTCCTTCCGGAACCTTCCCATCGAGGCTTATCCGGATGTCGGCGACGTCCGGGCCGAAGTCATCACCCTGTGGCCGGGGCATGCGGCCGAGGAGGTCGAACGCCTCATCACAATCCCGCTCGAGAACGAGCTCAACGGCATCGCGCGCGTCACGGTGATCCGGTCGGACACCCTCTTCGGCCTGTCCAACATCCGTGTGGTGTTCGCCGACGGGACCGACGACTACTGGGCCCGGCAGCAGGCGCAGGAGCGTATCGCCCAGGCCCAGCTACCCGCCGATGCCAAGCCCGGCCTTGGCCCCATGTCGAGCGTGATCGGCGAGGTCTACCGCTACACCCTCGAGTCCAAGACCATGTCGCTCGTCGACCTCAAGGCGCTTCAGGACTGGGTCCTGGAGCGCGAGTTCCGCCAGGTCCCGGGCGTGGCCGACGTGGTGTCCTGGGGCGGCGGCACCAAGCAGTACGAGATCACCGTGGATCCGGCCCGTCTCCGCGCCTACAACCTCACCCTCAAGCAGGTACTGGACGCCGCCGCCGCCTCCAACTCCAACGCCGGGGGTGGCTACATCGCCCAGGGCGAGTACCGCGTGACCGTGCGCGGGCTCGGGCTCGTGCAGTCCATGCGCGACATCGAGAACATCGTGGTCAGCGCCCAGAAGGGCACGCCCGTCCGCGTCCGCGACATCGGGACCGTCGGCATCGGCACGGCCATTCGGCTGGGGGTGCTGGGCCGCGACCATGACGACGATCTCGTCCAGGGCATCGTGCTCATGCGCAAGGGCGAGAACCCGGATGCGGTGATCCAGGGCGTGGCGCGAAAGATCGAGCATCTCAAGCGAACGCTGCCTGCCGGCGTCGAGCTGCGCGACTACTACAGCCGCGACCGGCTCGTCCGCACCACGGTGACGACCGTGATGCGCAATCTGATCGAGGGCGCCGTTCTCGTGGTCATCCTCCTCTCGCTCTTTCTCTACAACATCCGCGCGGCCCTCATCGTCACCGTGACCATCCCGCTCTCCCTCCTCTTCGCCTTCATCTTCATGGATCTGCGCGGCATCCCCGCCAACCTCCTGTCCCTGGGCGCCATCGACTTCGGCATCATCGTCGACGGCGCCGTCATCATGACCGAGAACATCCTCCGCCATCTCTCGGAGCACAAGCCGACGGGCCGCCGGGTCGTCCGCGAGGTCCAGCACGCGGCCATCGAGGTGGCGCGGCCCCTGACCTTCGCCGTGCTCATCATCATGACGGTGTACGTCCCCATCCTGACCTTCCAGCGCATAGAGGGAAAGCTCTTCCGCCCCATGGCTGTCACCATCTCGCTCGCGGTCATCGGCGCGCTCCTCCTGACCCTCACCCTCATCCCGGTCCTCGCGAGCTATCTCTTCCGGCGGCCGCCCTCCGAGCGCGAGAGCCCGCTCCTCGCCATGCTGCGTCGTCCCTATCTACCCGCTCTCCGCTGGTGCGTGCGCCGGCCCGCCATCCCCATCCTGGGGGCCGCCGGCCTCCTCGCGATCTCCTTGTGGACGTTCAGCCTCCTCGGAAAGGAGTTCCTCCCCGAGCTCGACGAGGGAGATCTGTGGGTGCGTGTCCAGTTCCCCGTCGGCGTGTCGATCGAGGGCGTGCGCCCGTACGTGCGGGAGATCCGTGAGCGGCTCCTTCGCTTTCCCGAAGTCCGCGTGGTCGTGTCCCAGCTCGGCGCCCCGGACGACGGCACCGATCCCGAGGCGCCCGACAACTCGGAGTTCTACGTCGGGCTCAAGCCGCGCGAGGAGTGGGCAAATCCGAACAAGGAGCGGCTGGTCACGGCCATGACCGCCGCGCTCGCTGACATTCCCGGCGTCACCACCAACTTCTCCCAGCCCATCAAGGACAACGTCGACGAGGCGCTTGCCGGCGTGAAGGGTGAGCTGGCCATCAAGCTCTATGGGCCGGACATCTTCGTGATGGACGGCGTGGCCCGGCAAATCGCCGACACGCTCCGGAACATTCGCGGCGTCGCCGACCTCGACTATGACCACTGCACGGGCCAGCCCCAGCTCCAGCTCGTCATCGACCGCGCCGCGGCCGCCCGCTACGGCATCAATGTCCAGGACATCCAGGACACGATCGAGGCCGCCACCAAGGGCCGGGCCGTCACCGAGATCTTCGAGCAGGAACGACGTTTCAACTTGGTGGTCAAGGTCGGGCTGCCCGGCGAGCCTACCGCGAGGCTCCGCAACGTCATGGTGAGCGCCCCGAGCGGGGAGCGCATCCCCTTGAGCCAGCTGGCTGAATTCGTCCGGACCGACGGCTTGGCCGAGATCTTCCGTGAGAACAACGTCCGGAGACTGTCCGTCAAGTGGAGCGTGCGCGAGCGCGACATGGGAAGTCTCGTCGCCGAGGCGATGCAGAAGGTGGAGGCGGCCGTGCAGCTGCCCCCGGGCTACCGGATGGTCTGGAGCGGCCGCTTCGAGGACCAGCAGCGCGCCCTTGCCCGCCTCTACGTCATCGTGCCCCTGGTCATCTTCATCATCTTCGTGCTCCTCTTCGGCGCCTTCAATTCGGTCGGTGACGCACTTCTCATCATGCTCAATCTGCCCTTCGCGCTGATCGGCGGCACGCTGGCCCTGTTCTTCTGGCAAAGCAACTTCAACATCTCCGCGGCCGTGGGCTACATTGCCGTGTTCGGCGTCAGCGTGCTGAACGGCACCGTTCTCGTCTCCTCCATCCGTCAGGCCTTCTCCGACGGACTGCCCCTGCGCGAGGCCATCGCGCGCGGGTGCGAGATCCGCTTCCGCCCCATCGTCGTCTCGGCCATCGTGGCCGTCATCGGCTTCCTCCCGGCCGCCCTCAGCCACGGCATCGGCGCGGAGATCCAGAAGCCGCTGGCGCGGGTGGTCATCGGCGGGTTGATCTCCTCCACCGCGCTGACCTTGTTCGTGCTTCCCGCCGTCTATGCCCTCTTCGCGGGCCGGCAGGGCGCGCGCGGCGGCTCGCCCGCGCCGGCTGACTAGCGGCGGGGGACAACAAACAGCGGCCGCCCGAAAGGGACGGCCGCCGTCCGATCGCCGATATGGACTAGATGTCGTAGTAGAGGGCGAACTCGTACGGATGCGGCCGCAGCCTTACGGG
>Ga0209689_1001397_pt1 | contig 18015 bp, 17 predicted proteins | sample GraSoiAngelo_149_FD_187119 | JGI IMG/M metagenome (GOLD analysis project Ga0209689, IMG submission 187119) | Grasslands soil microbial communities from the Angelo Coastal Reserve, California, USA - 14_1009_09_30cm (SPAdes) (version 2) | ecosystem: Environmental > Terrestrial > Soil > Grasslands ... | reverse complement strand
TCGCCAGCGCTGAGCTCGGTCCACTCACCGCCGCCGTCTCGGCCAGCGGCAACCTCAACGCGGTCATCACCGTCCAGGTGGGCAGTCAGGTGTCGGGCCAGATCAAGGAGCTCCTCGTCGACTTCAACTCGGTCGTGACGAAAGGCCAGGTGATCGCGCGGATCGACCCGGCCATCTTCGAGGCGAAGCTCATCCAGGCCAGGGCGGACCTCGACTCCGCCAAGGCCGCGGTCCTCAACCAGCAGGCGCAAGTCGAGCGCTCGCGCGCCGACGTCGGGAACGCCCGGGCGGCGCACGCCGAGGCGCGCGCCCAGACGGCGAAGGCGCAGGTCGCTGTGCTCGACACCAAGCGCGATTTCGACCGGAAGACGGAGCTGTTCGCCCGCCAGCTCATCGCCAAGAGCGATCTCGACACGTCCCAGGCGGCGCACGACTCGGCGGTCGCCCAGCTGGACTCGGCGCGGGCGCACGAGCAGGCGCTGGAGTCCGCCATCCAGTCGGCGATCGCCCAGCTGCGCGTGGCGGAAGCCATGCTTGTATCGGCGCGCGCGCAGGTGGAGCAGAAAGACGCCGGGCTCAAGCAGGCCCAGGTGGATCTCGATCACACCACGATCCGCGCGCCGGTGCAGGGCGTCGTGGTCTCGCGCCAGGTGGATGTCGGCCAGACCGTCGCGGCGAGCCTGCAGGCGCCGGTGCTCTTCACGATCGCCCAGGACCTGACGAAGATGCAGGTCGAGACGAGCGTGGACGAGGCCGATATCGGGCGCATCAAGCTCGACGACCGTGCCACGTTCACGGTGGACGCGTTTCCGGGCGAGACGTTCGAGGGCACCGTCACGCAGATCCGGAAGGCGGGGCAGATCGTGCAGAACGTCGTGACGTACACGGTCGTCGTCGCCGTGGACAACCCGGCGGGGAAGCTCCTGCCCGGCATGACGGCGAACGTCAAGCTCGTCGTCGCGGAGAAGCCGAGCGTGCTGAAGGTCCCGAACGCGGCGCTCAGGTTCCGCCCGCCGGGCGCCGAGGCCGCGGCGCCGAGCGGATCGCCGGGTGGCCCGGTGGCGGGTGGCGCAGCGCCCTCAAAGAAGAAGAACCCCGACCGTCCCGCGAAGGACCCAAAGCTCTCTGAGGATCACGCGAAAGAGCTCGCCGGCCGTGTCTGGATCCTCGGCCCCGATGGAAAGCCGGCGCCGGTCCGGCTCGCGCTGGGTCTCAGCGATGGCAGCTTCACCGAAGTGCTGCGGGGCGATCTGAAGGAGGGCCAGGAAGTCATCGTTGGTCTGGCGGGGAGCGTGGGCGGGGGCGCCAAGAAGCCCAAGAGCGAGCGGCGCCTGAGACTCTAGCCGTGGCCGGACCGATCATCGTCGCCGAGGGCCTGACGAAGGATTACCATCTCGGGCCGCACACAGTTCATGCCCTCCGTGGCGTCTCGGTCACCATCGAGCGCGGCGAGTTCATCGCGGTGATGGGCCCCTCGGGCTCGGGCAAGTCCACCTTCATGAACCTCCTCGGCTGCCTCGACACGCCTACCGCGGGCCGCTACGTGCTCGACGGCGAGGACGTCGCCGGCGTCTCGTCGGACGCGCTCGCGCAAATCCGGAACGCGCAGATCGGCTTCGTCTTCCAGCAGTTCAACCTCCTGCGCCGGACGACCGCGCTCGAGAACGTCGAGCTTCCGCTGCTCTACGCGGGCGTGCCGGCCCGCGAGCGGCGCGCCCGCGCGCGTGCGCGCCTCAGTGCGGTGGCGCTCGCCGACCGCGAGGACCATCAGCCGAGCCAGCTCTCGGGCGGCCAGCAGCAGCGCGTCGCGATCGCCCGGGCGCTCGTCAACGACCCGGCCGTGATTCTCGCCGACGAGCCCACCGGCAACCTCGACTCGCGCACCAGCGTCGAGGTGCTCGCGCTCTTGCAGCGGCTCAACCGCGAGGGGCTCACGATCGTGCTGGTCACCCACGAACCGGACATCGCCGCCTACGCGGGCCGCGTCCTCTCGTTCCGGGACGGCAGGCTGCGCAATGACGAGCCCGTGGCGGCGCCGCTCGACGCCGAGCAGGCCCTGGCCTCGCAACCGGCGGAGGAGGCCGCCGCGTGAGCGTCTGGCAGAGCGTCCGCATCGCCATCCGAGCGCTGCGGGTCAACAAGCTTCGGAGCGCGCTCACGATGCTCGGCATCATCATCGGCGTCGCCGCCGTCATCGCGATGGTCGGCGTCGGCGCCGGCGCCCAGGCGCGCGTGGCCGAGCAGATCCAGAGCCTCGGGTCGAACCTGATCATCGCTCGCTCAGGCAGCGTGACCGCCGGTGGTGTACGGATTGGCTCGGGAAGTCAGCTCACGCTCACCGAAGACGATGCCGTGGTCGCGCCGCGCGAGCTCGAGAGCGTGCAGGTCGCCGCGCCCGCGGTGCGTGATACTGACCAAGTCGTGTACGGCAACCAGAACTGGTCGACCGTCGTGTATGGCGTGACGGCCGACTATCTCGAGGCGCGCGACTGGCCCCTTGCTGCGGGTCGGCCGATCGCACCTGCCGACGTCCAGGGCGCCACGAAGGTCGCCCTGGTTGGTCAAACGTGCGCCGTGACCCTCTTTGGGGACGCTGATCCCGTCGGCGAGATCATCCGGATCAAGAGGATCCCGTTCACGGTGATCGGGGTGCTCGAGCGGAAGGGACAGAGCACGTCGGGCCAAGACCAGGACGATACGATCCTCATTCCCCTCTCCACGGCGAAAAAGAAGGTCCTCGGTGTGAGCCGAGCCGGGTTCCGATCGGTCTGGGCCATCTATTTCAAAGTCCGGCCCGGCGAAGACATGACGGAAGCGGAAGCGCAGATTCGCGTCCTCCTGAGAGAGCGCCACAACCTGAGGCCCCAGCAGCCGGACGACTTCTCCCTCCGCAACCTCTCAAACGTGCTCGAGACACAAGAGGAGTCGTCGCGCGCGTTGACGTACCTGCTGGCCGCCATCGCCTCGGTCTCCCTGCTGGTCGGCGGGATCGGCATCATGAACATCATGCTCGTCTCCGTGACGGAGCGGACGAGGGAGATCGGGTTGCGGATGGCCGTCGGCGCCCGACGCGGCCACATTCTTGCCCAGTTCCTGGTCGAGGCGATCACGCTCTCGCTCATCGGGGGCATCATCGGGATTGTCTTGGGTCTGGCTGGCTCGCACGCAGTCAGCTATTTGGCCGAATGGCGGACCCTCATCGCGCCGGAGTCGATCGGGCTCGCGTTCGGCTTCGCCGCCGCGGTCGGAATCTTCTTCGGATTCTATCCGGCGCGAAAGGCGGCGCGGCTCGACCCGATCGATGCGCTCCGCTACGAATAGGATCGGGCGTGGGAAGGATCACATGACGGAGGGGGGACACTGACATGTTTGCGACTCAGGACGAGGAAGCGCGTCGTGGGATGCGTCGGCCCGCCGCCATTTCCCTTCCGAAGGGCACGCTGGGTGTTCTCACGCCCGGCATGGGGGCGGTCAGCACGACGTTTATGGCCGGGGTGGAGCTCGTCCGCAAGGGCCTGGCGCTGCCAATCGGCTCGGTGACCCAGCTCGCCACCATTCGCTTGGGGAAGCGCACCGAGGGCCGCTCGCCGCTGATCCGGGAGCTCGTCCCGCTCGAAAAACTTGACAGCCTCGTCTTCGGCGGCTGGGACATCTTCCCCGACACCGCGTACGAGGCCGCGCGGAAGGCCGGCGTGCTCGAGCCCAATCACCTGGAGGAGGTGAAGGGCTTGCTCGGCGGCATCTGGCCGATGAAGGCGGCGTTCGACCAGGGGTACGTGAAGAAGCTCAACGGGCCGCACGTGAAGAAGGCCAAGACGAAGTTCGACTTGGCCGAGGAGATCAAAGACGACATTCGGCAGTTCAAGAAAGAGGCCGGGGCGCAGCGGCTGGTGATGGTCTGGTGCGGCTCAACCGAGGTTTTCCTGACCCCGGACGAGGTGCACGCCGACCCGGCGAGGTTCGAGAACGCGATGAAGACGAACCATCCCTCGATCGCGCCCTCGATGCTCTACGCCTGGGCAGCGATCACCAGCGGGGTGCCGTTCGCCAACGGTGCGCCCAACCTCACTGTGGACATCCCCGCACTGCAGGAGCTCGCCCGCGAGCATCACGTGCCCATCTGCGGCAAAGACTTCAAGACCGGCCAGACGCTCCTGAAGACGATTCTGGCGCCCGGCTTCAAGGCGCGGATGCTGGGGCTGAACGGGTGGTTTTCGACCAACATCCTCGGAAACCGGGACGGCGAAGTGCTCGACGACCCCGAGTCGTTCAAGACCAAGGAGGAGTCCAAGCTCGGCGTGCTGGAGTACGTTCTCCAGCCGCAGCTCTACCCGCAACTCTACGGCAAGCTGTGCCACAAGGTGCGCATCAACTACTACCCGCCGCGTGGCGACAACAAAGAAGGCTGGGACAACATCGATATCTTCGGTTGGCTCGGCTACCCCATGCAGATCAAGGTGGATTTCCTTTGCCGCGATTCGATCCTGGCGGCGCCGATCGTGCTCGACCTGGTGCTGTTCCTCGATCTGGCCCAGCGCGCCGGGCTGCGCGGCATCCAGGAGTGGCTGAGCTTCTATTTCAAGTCGCCCATGTGCGCGCCGGAGCTCTACCCGGAGCACGATCTGTTCATTCAGTTGATGAAACTGAAGAACACGTTGCGCTGGATGATGGGCGAAGATCTGATCACGCACCTCGGCGCGGAATACTACGACTGAGGCTCGCGCAGGCTCACCATAGAGGTCGGTTGACGGGTCACGGGTCGATGAAGCGCCGGATCGACGGGTCGCTGCTTGCAATCGTGGGCGAGGGGCTGCTCTCTCGCCTCAGCTTCGGCCTGATCAACTTCGCCTTGCCTCTCTACGCCCGGCACCTGGGGTTCAGTCTCGCTGAGGTTGGCATTCTGGTCGGGCTCAACAGCGCGGTGGCCGTGCTGTCGAAGCCGTTGCTGGGTTGGGGGGCGGACCGCTTCGGCCTGAAACGCACCTTCGTGGCCGCGATCAGCTTACGCAGCCTGGTTTCGCTCCTCCTGGGCTTCGCCAGTGCGCCGTGGGAGCTCTTCGCCATTCGGAGTGCGCACGGGTTGTCCATGTCCCTGCGCGATCCCTCGGTCAACGCTCTGATTGCCGAGCATGGTGGAGAGAAATCTGTGGCGTCCGCGTTCGCCTGGTACCAGACAGCCAGAACTGTGGCGGGCTCGATGAGCAGGGCTCTCGCGGGCATTCTCTTGACGGTCACCGCGGCCAATTACCCGCTGGTGTTCTTCGTAGGCTTCGCGCTTTCGGTGCTGCCGCTACTGGTGGTGACCCGCTATGTGAAGGAAACAAGCGACCGGGGATCATCCTCTCGGCCTGTGGTGCAGGGAAACGAAGTCGACACTCCGGCGAGCGCGGTGCAACACGGACCGAGGCCGAGGCTACTCCCCTTCGTCGGGCTGGGGTTCTTGATTGCCGGCAGTGCCGAAATGCTCGGTGGCCTGTTTCCCGTCCTGGCGACTGAATACGCGGGCTTGAGCACGGCCCAGGCCGGCATCGTCTATGCGGTTTCGACGCTCGCCACCATGGTCTCCGGTCCCATCTTCGGCTGGCTCTCCGACAATGTCAGCCGCAAATTGGTGCTGATGGTGCGAGGAGTCGCCAATACGCTCTCATCCATCCTCTATGTGGTCGCTCCCACGTTCGTCGGGGTCGGGGTAGCGAAGACGATCGATGACATGGGGAAAAGCGCCTTCCGTCCGGCCTGGGGCGCGCTGATGGCCCAGATCTCTGGCTTCGACAAGCGCAACCGCGCGCGCACCATGAGCTGGATGAGCATGGGCGAAGACGCAGGGGGCCTGGTGGCGCCCATCCTGGCCGGTGTCTTGTGGAGCACATGGGGCATCACGGTCTTGATGGGCGCCCGCGCGCTGCTCGCCATCGCGACCGAGGTCTACGCTGTGGCCCTCACCCGTCGGGGAGAGTCGTCCAAGCTACGATCGGACCTTCCGGCGAGAGCGGGACATGCCCTCGTTGCCGAAGAAGAGTGAGCCCGAATGTATCTCCCACCCCGATCCAGAGGTTTCCCCACCTTCGATTCAGACATACCCCTCATTGCGAAGCCGTCCCGCGTGCCCGCACAGTTGCCGTGTTACGCCACTGTTACCCGCATGTGACGCGTACCCCGAACCTTGGAGAGGGAACCGGAGCTGAAGGTGGTCGGTGAACCGGGCGAGGCAACGCGGAAAATGCGTTTGTGCTTCATCGTTGAGGAGCAGTATCGAGGCGACTCGATGCCACTGGTCATCGCCGACCAGCTGCTGCGATGGGGCCATACGATCGATCTCTTGGAACCACCCGAGACCGTCACTTGTTTGTCTGATCTCCAGAGCCAACGTTACGACGCCTTCGTCTTGAAAACGGTATCGGGCGGCCCCGGGCTGAGCATCCTGGAGGCGGCCGAGGCGGCAGGTATTCCAACCATCAATAACTCGCGATCGATCAGTCTGGTGCGTGACAAGGCCATCGCCACGGCATTCGCCCATGCGCAAGGGCTCCCCGTCCCACGTACGTACTTCATCACTCATCCGCGTCTTCTCAAGAAGATTCCACAGACAGAGTATCCTCTCGTGGTCAAACCGACGAACGGGAGCTCGTGTGTTGGAATTTATCGAGTGAATGGTCATGCCGACCTGGCGACATTCGACATGGCCGAACGCAATCCGTGTTACTTCCTCGCGCAACGCTACGAGGAAAACGCGGGATATGACATCAAACTGTATGTGATCGGGAAGGATGTCTACGCCGTCGCGAAGCAATCACCGCTTCATCCCGAGGTGGAGGTGGAGGAGCAGCCGATTCCGCTCACGTCGGAGTGGAAAAAGCTGGCACTGCGCGTTGGCGAGGTCTTCGGGTTGGACATCTATGGCCTGGACGTGCTCGCGACGAGTAACGGTCCGGTCGTGGTCGACATCAATGACTTCCCGAGCTTTGGTCATGTACCGGGAGCGGTGAGCCAGGTTTCGAACTATATCCTCCACATTGCCGAACAGGCCAGGCTGCGACGCCGCCGTAACAGCGCCATGGTGATGCGGGCCTTTACCGCTTTGAAACCCGTCCTCCAAGGGGGGCATTTGTCTCAACGGCCATCCGCGGCGCGAGAGTAGCGATGGCGTGTTACCGGAAAGGACGACGGAGTGATCGAACCCCTCCCCGGAATCCTCGTGAGCATCCTTCGCGCAAACCCCGGGCCCGGACATGGCCTCGGGACGATGTACGTCATCATCGCGCAAACGCATGCCTATCTCGAGGGGACGCTTCGAACGGCCTTTGAGGGACAAGAGAACGTCAGGATCATTGTGGACAGGCGCCATGGCGAGCGGCGCGCGACCAGCGAATCTGTCCCGTTCGAGCGCCGCCAGGCCGATGCCGATCGGCGGAGATCGAGGGAGCACCTCGTCGAGCTGGTCGTGACCGCAGAGGGAAAGAGCTAGCCCTGTGGACGTGTGCCTGATTCTGGACAATCCAGAAACACCCAGGCATCCAGTTCTGGGCACGATGCTTCAACAGCTGAGCGCGAGACACACTGTACGGCTGCTCGATGTTCATCGACTGACGGGCGATGAAGCGATCGCGCGTGAGCAGGGGCGCCCCCTATCCGACATCTACTTACTGAAGTCACACACGCTCCAGGCATTGGAGGTTGCGCTTCACCTGGAACAGCGTGGGGCGTTGGTGGTCAACAGTTGGGCGTCATCATCGGCCTGTCAGGATCGCGTGCTCATGGCACAACGCATGACAGAGGCTCGTCTTCCCTGGCCTCGCACCTGGAGCTTCCATTCGTGGGGAGACGTGCGAGGACTGGATCGGGCGATCTCGACGCTGCGATTCCCGCTCATGATCAAGAGCCGCTACAGCCATCGTGGAGATCTCGTCGCCAAGGTGCATGACGTCGAGCAGCTTCAAGCGCTCGCAGGACAATGGCGCCACGAGCCATTCATTCTCCAGGAGTTCGTGCGTGGGGATGGGTGGGATATCAAATTGTGGGTGATCGACCGGCAGATATTCGCGGCACGTCGTCGGACGCCTCTGGACGCGAACGCGCCTCAAGAAGACGTTCCCATGCCCATCGAGACGCTTCCGGGCGATTGGAGATCCGTGACTCTGGAGATAGGGCGGGTCTTTGATTTGCGTCTCTATGGCGTCGATCTTCTTGTGACCGAGCAAGGGCAAGGGCCTCTCGTCGTCGACGTGAATTCATTCCCTGGCTATCGAGGTGTGGCTGGCGCCGCCTCCGCATTGATCACCCTGATAGAGCGCCTGCTTGAGGAGAGGCAGGTGACTGTCTGACCCCCTGATGGCATGATCCAGAACGAAGCCGTCGCGGCCCTCCCCATTCAAGAGCTTCCGTCCGTCGTCGTCCAGCTCTTCGAGCGCGCGCGTCAGCCGTTACTCCCGGGCACTCAAGGGCAGCACGGCCTCTTTGTACGCTATCTGCGTCGTAAACCGGGACGGGGACTGGCGGTCGTCTATAACGCGAGCCCGCTGAATTCCTCGCGTGGAACTCGCAGCCGCACTCCGGAACGCTGGGTCAGTCTGACGCTCGGTGAGGCAGCACTCGCGGGGACGCAGATCCGCTTCGCCGCGCGGCAGGCTCAGGAGGCAGCGCTCGAGGCACTGCCGCCAGGCGTTTTACGGATTCCGGACCTGGACCTCGTGGTGCAGGCCTTTCCCGCCGATGATGGCCTGCCGGGCCTCGCCGCGAGCTGCACGCCCGCGCGAGAGACCCCTCTCTTCTCAGGACTGGAAGCGGCGGCGCGCGTCCAGCTTTGTGACCCTGCCTGGCATCTCGTCTCGGCGAAAGCCGAGCCCGTACGCTACAAGCCCTCCAGTCGCTGCGTCATACGCTACACGCTCCTGCTCGCGAGAACCACGACGGAGGGAAGCCTTCAGCGGCGCCTGGCGCTCTTCGGTAAAGTGTACGGCGATCGTGAACAGGCACGCGCGATCCAGGCAGCGATGCAGCAACTCTACACGGAGCAGGCGGCGGCAAGTCAGCCCATCCTTCCGCGGCAGCTCGGCGCCGTGGAGAGGCTGGGCCTTACGCTCAACGAGGCTGTAGAGTCGCCGGAGGGGACCGAACCAGAGCCGCTGCGCACGGGATTACGCGCCCTGCAGGCTCGCGTCGTCCGGGGCGGCGCGGGCGAGATCCTCGACGTGGTCATCCCTGGCACAGAGCTACGCCACGCGGCGCATGCCCTGGCACGTCTGCACACCAGCGCGGCGCGACCTGCCGGGGCGCTGCGCACGGGAGCCAAAGAGGCGAAGCGCGCGCGCGAGCGGGCCGCGCTGATCGCCGCCCACGACCCGGCCCAGGCGGCAGCGGCACAGCGGCTCGCGGAGCAACTGGCGACACGCCTGGAGGCGCTCGAGCCCGACGCGTATCGTCCGGCACACGGTGGGTTCAAGGCGAGCCAGTTGCTCTTCCACGGTCAGCGGGCCTTTGTCGTGGATTTTGACGGTTTCTGCCGCGCCGATCCCGCGCTCGACGTCGGCTACTTCCTGGCCTACCTGCGCCCCAGCGGTCTGTGGTATCGCCGTCCGGGTATGCGCCCGTGGTTCGAGAGTTCAGCGGCATGCTTCGTCAGCGCCTATCGCCAAGCGCTGCGCGAACGCGGCATCGACGAGGTAACGACGGACGGCATTCTGGAACGTACGCACCTCTACGAAGGCGCCTTCTTGCTCAAAATCGCGACCCGGCGGGTCAACCGCATGAACAGTCCGCGCACCGGAGAACTTTCGACCATGCTCGCCGAAATCGCGACGTGTCTGTCTGGCGAGGCAGGGCGTCTCGAAGCGATCATTTCCTCCCGATGAGAAGCCTCGGCTCGCCGACGGTTGCAATATCTTCCCATCGGTAAACCAGAAAATTTCGGCTGGCGCTGTTCATGGCCACGAGCAGACCGTTTGGAAAGCGAGCGCCGAGGCTCGCCGACGTCACCTCGACGCCGTCGGTCGAATCCGCCCCGCCCCGAAAGCCTTTCACCAGTTGAGAGTGATCGTGCGGATTGCCTGGCGTCCCTTGGCGAGGGTAGATATAGTAGGCGCTCTGGCCCGCGAGTTGATCTGTGCAAATGATGTAGCCGGTCCCATCCTCCCGCGCATAAATCCCGATGCCTTCGCGATCGCCCGAGAACCCTGCCGTGCCAAAGTGAGCCAGCTCGCGGCCCGCTTCGGGATGGTCGGGGTCGGCATGCCACTTGTGGATGCCGTCGCCTTCGTCGGCGTAGTACACGTAGCCGAGGGCGTCGTCCACCGCGATGGCCTCGATTTCGCCCGCGCCGCTGAACACGCCGAACTCGCGCACTTTCGTTGCCTTGACCCGGCCGCGACCGTCGTCCTCCAGCCGGTATTGCCAGAGATACCCCACGCGCGGCCCCGCTTTTCGGCTCACAATGGCGAAGACTGTTCCATCCCGAACGCGGCGATACAGGGCGATCCCCATCGGCTCCCCAGCTTCTCCGGCCTCGCCTTCGAATGCCGGCAGGCCACCCGCGGAAGAGACGTCGGTGAGCGCACTCCCGTCGCTCGCGATTCGAAACACTCGCAATCGTCGCCGCAGGCGCTCCGTCAGGACCGCGAAGTCCGTGGCCTGGCCTTGCAGCATCAGCCCGTACTCGACGTCCACATTGTTGGGCCGATCGATGCCAGCCAGTGTTTGCCGGACCTTGCCGTCCAATCCAAAAACCACCAGCGCGCCGTTGGGCGCCGGCGCTTTGTTCGTGCCGAGGATCAAGCTCCGCTCTGGAACAGACGCGTGGATCCAAACGGCGGGATCGTCAGGATCATCGGATACGGATGCCGTGGCGAGGGCGGGGCGAACCTCCACCGGCACATGGGCCGGAGAGCAGGCGGCCCAAAATATCGCCACCACAACCGAGCCGAGCCGGGTCAGTGTGCGCACGGTTTCATTTTGCGCGCGGCGCCGGGGCCGACGGGCACGCGCGGCAGGGATCACGGGACCACGCGGCACGCGTGCGCTGCCCCGTCGTGGCTGGGCTCCATCTGGGGACGCGGGGTCCGTTGCCGGCGGGCGGGAACGGGTCCCATCGACCCCTGCCGCACGCGCCCGTCGGCCTGCTTCGCGGCGTGAGCGTGGCAGTCGTTAACATGGCTTTTCAGACGGAACACTAGCGGCATTTCATCGAGCCGCTGTCGGTGTAGGTCCCACCCGCCACCGGTACGAATTTCCAGTCGTAGGAACCGTCTTTCAGCGTCAGTTGCAGAACACCGTAGGTGCCGTTGTCGCGAGTGACGCTGTTGGGGGCCGTGTCCGTAAACTTGTAGAGGTCCTTGCCGCCCGTACCGACCACAAAGGCCTGAGGGCCGTGAGGATCGGGCTCGCGCGCGGCGTTTTGTGGTGCAAAGCGCTCATAGAAGTGATTGTGGGCCTGCAGAATGATATCGACGTGCCTGGCAACCAGGAGGTCAACCCAGGGTTTGATGCTGGCTTCCTGGCCGTGACTGCTGGACGTGCTGGTGAAGTACGGCTGGTGCCAGTAGGCGATCGTGCAGCGATTCGTGTGGGTGTCGAGGTCCTGCTGAAGCCAGGACGTGATGTTATTTATCCTACATCCGCGAGTCCGGGCACAGGCATCTGGAAGCGCAACGAAGTGCCAGGAGCCCTTGTCGAATGAGTAGGGAGTGTACGGCCGAAGCCGTACGGCGCTCTTGTAGCCATGCGCGCCGCTACCGTTAAAGTACTTCAGTGGATCAGCGTCACTCCAGTCCTGGTCATGGTGCGGTGCCAAGACTGGATACATCTTCGGAACGTTCGGGCCCCAATCCTTATCGAAGTATCTGTTGTATTGCCACATCGCGCCGTCAGGGTACTGATAGTCGCCGAGGCCCAGAATGAAATCGGCTTTGGCCGCCTCGGCCGCGGTGGCGGCGGCGATCGATGAGGCTTCCTCCTCGTGAATATCGCCAACCGCAGCCACCCGCATGACCGACCCGGTCGGCGCTGGCGGAGTCGATTGCTGGCTGGCAGCACTGCCAAACTGGATGGCGCCAGTAACCAGCGCCAGACCAATCGAAACAACGAGCGTGATTTTCTTGTTTCTCGCTTGTGACGGTAAACGACTGGCCGTGTTTTCCCGCATATTTCCCCGCGTAGACATGCTCACCTCGAGTTGGTTGACCATGACCGTTACTTCGTAGTGTCAATGTTATCCAAGCTGACCCGTTCCACCTATTTGACCGTGCCGGCCTGCACCCCGTTTACAGCCATCCTGCCGGTTCTCGAGTTGCCTCATACCCGCCGGTTCTGCGGTGCCAAGCATGAGGGTTTTACCCGAGTCGTCTGAGGAAGGACGTAGAACAGAGGGGCGGAACGTCCGGCGATTACGCCCGCGAGGCGAGAGCGACGGTCGCTCGGCCGGTGACGACCTTCTCGCCGCGCTGGTTCTCTGCCCACACCTCGAGCTCCACGAGGTTGACGTCGTCCTTCGACGACTTGGCGAGGACGCGACCCCGGCAGGTCACGACGTCCTTGAGCCGCACGAGCGCGGCGAAGCGGACGCCGAGCTTCCGCACCGTGCCCGCGCCCGCCCAGTCGGTGGTTGCCTGGGCGACGAAGCCCATCGAGAGCATGCCGTGGGCGAAAACGCCACCCATGCCAGCCGCCCGGGCGAACTCGTCGTCCTGGTGGATCGGGTTGAAGTCACCGGAGGCGCCGGCGTAGCGCGTGAGCTGGATCTGCTCGATCGGACCCTTGACGAGCGGTGGCAGCTCGTCGCCGACCTTGACGTCCTCGAAGTAGACTTTCGCGTACTTCATCGGCGCGCTACAGACGGACGACCGTGATGTGGCGCATGGTGGCGACGATCTCGTTCGTCCGGTCGGTGATCGCGGTCTCGCGGATCACGAACGCCATGGGGCCGCTCTTGCCCGTCTTCTCGTAGATGTCCACGACCTTCGTCCGGCAGAGGTACGTCTCGCCGGGCGTGAGCTGCCTCACGATCTCGACCTCCTGCTCGCCGTGGAGGACGCGCGCGATGTCGACGCCGAGATCGCGGAGCAGCGCGCCCGCGCCCGCCCGCTCGTCGCGGAAGGTGACGGCGAAGGTCGGCGGCGCGATGATGTCGCCCCACTCGGACGCTGCTCCGACTTCATCGTCCAGATAGAAGGGGTTCAGGTCACCGATTGCCCTCGCGAATTCTTTGATTTTCCCGCGTTCTAGTGTGACCGAGAAGGGCGGGTACTCCCGGCCGACAACGCCCCTGTTGACCTGGATCGGCATCAGGCGCGCGTCGTCTTGCTCATCGCGCGCTGGAGAAACTTCTGGAGGTCCGGGACGACGAACCGCTCGTGGCGCCCCTCGGCGATCTTGTCCTTCTCGTCCCACGCCTCGACGGCGAAGAGGAAGCGCTTGCCATCGGTCTCGAGCAGTGTCGCCTTTGCGCGCACCTTCATGCCCACCGGCGTCGCCGCGAGGTGTTTCATCTCCACCATGGTCCCGACCGTGCCCGCACCTGTTGGCAGTCGAGGTCTCAGGATCGCGCCCGCGGCATCCTCGAGGAGCCCGATGAGGAAGGGCGTGGCCAGGACGTGGACACCGTGGTTCCCGAGCGCGTGCGCGGTGCGGTCGGGCCCGACGGTCGTGGCGACTTCGGCAGTGGCGCCGGGCTCGAGGTCCATGACGCAGACTATTACCCCGGAACGCGCCGGGACTGCAAGCGAGCCGTGTCATCATACACGGCACATGGTCCGCTGGGTCGCGGCCGCGGGGGCCTTCGTGGTCTCGCTCGACTCGATGGTCAACATCTCCTTCCCGGCGATGGCCGCGGCCTTCGGCGCCCCGCCAGAGCAAGTGCGCTGGGTCATCATCGGCTACGTCGGCAGCTACGCCGTCACGTCATTCGTCGCCGGGGCGGCGGCGGACCGCATCGGCCATCTCCCCGTGTTCCGCGCGGGGTTGGGACTCTCTGCCGCGGCCTTCGCGCTCTGCGGCTGGGCACCGAGCTTCGGTCTCCTCGTCGCCGGGCGCGCGGTGCAGGGGATCGCAGGCGGGCTCGTGTACGGCACGGCGCCCGCGCTGGTGACGCTCGGCGCCGCCGCGCCCCTCCGCGGGCGCCGGCTCGGCTTCCTCAACGCGGCGATCGGCTGCGGCTTCGCGTCCGGGCCTCTGCTCGCGGGCGTCCTGATCGATGCGCTCGGCTGGCGCGCGATCTTCCACGCACGCGTCCCGGCGGCACTCGTGGCGCTCGCCTGGGCTCTGGCCGTGCGCAGGAGTGAGCGCGTCACGGCCTCCCGCCGGCTCGTCGCGGCGCGTGACATCCTGCGCGCCTCGGTGCTCTTCGCGAGCGGTCTCTCGTTCGTCGCCAACGCCGCGATCTTCGCGATCTGGCTCCTGGCGCCCTTCTACCTCGTCACCGTCCGCGGCCTCCCGGCCGCGAGCGGCGGCGTGCTCTTCATGCTGACGCCGCTCGGCACTGCGGCGGCGGCGCCGCTCGCCGGGTGGCTTGCCGATCGCGTCGGCGCCCGCCCGCCGATGGTCGCGGGGCTCGTCCTGGAGGCGATCGGGCTCGGCGTCATGAGCCGCGTGGAGGCGGCGACGCCGCTCGCCCTCGTCGCTCTCGCCCTCTGCGCTGCCGGCTTCGGGCTCGGCGTCTTTCAGGTGCCGAACATGGTGAGCGTGATGGCCGCGTTCCCCGCGCACCACCAGGGGGCCGCCGGCGGGCTCACATTCCTGGCGCGGACGCTCGGCGTCGTCACCGGCGTCGCGATCCTCGCGGCCGTCTTCGCCGGACGCCGGGAGATCGTCGGCTTTCAGCCCGCGTTCGCCGAGGCGTTCACGCTCGCCGCTCTCGCTGTCGCCGTCGCGGCGGTGGCCGGACTCGCGGTCGGGCGCGCGGCGCCTTATACTCTCGGGCGATGAGCCGCCTCAGCGTCCTGAGCCCGCTCGGTACCGCGGCGGGCGCGATCAAGCCGCTCGCCCGGCGCCGCGGGAGCCTGCGCGGCCTCCGGATCGGCATCCTCGACAACTCCAAGCCCAACGCCGAGGTGCTGCTCGGCCGGGTGGCGGAGCTGCTCGTGGAGCGGGCTGGCGCCGGCCCGATCGCGCTCTGGCGAAAGCCGGGGGCGTCGCACCCGGCGACCGTGATCGACGAGGTCGTGGCCAGCTCCGACGTCGTCCTGACGGGATCAGCCGACTGAGGGTCCTGCACGTCGTGGAGTCTCCACGACGCGGCGGAGATCGAGGCGCGGGGCATTCCCGTCGCGGTGCTGGGTACCGACGCCTTCGCTGGGCTCGCGGAGGCCGCGGCCGCGTCGCTCGGCATGCCGCACCTGCAGCTCGCCGCCGTCGCCCATCCGATCGGCGGCATCGACCCGAAGCTCGTCGCGCCAAGGCCGAGACCGTCGTTGACCGCGTCCTCGAGGCGCTGACGCGGGATCCCTCGCCCCCGTTGGCGGCATCCGTGGCCACCGTCTGCGCGGTGGCCGCGCCGGGCGATCTCGACGCGTTCCAGGACTTCGCCGTCGCCGAGGGTTGGTCGGACGGGCTGCCCGTGCTCCCGCCGACCGAGGAGCGCGTGGGACGCATCCTCGGGCGCCTAGCCGGCGACCGCACCGAGGTGATCGCGACGCTCGTACCGCGCCAGGGAGTGGCAACCCTCGAGGCGATCGCCGTCAACGCGGCGCTCGCGGGCGCCTTGCCCGAGCATCTGCCAGTCGTCGTCGCCGCAATCCGTGCGCTCGCCGATCCGCGCTTCAACCTCAACGCGATCCAGACGACCACGCATCCGTGCACACCGCTCCTCATCGTCAACGGCCCGATCGCGGCGCGACTCGGGATCAACGCCGGCGCCAACGCGCTCGGCCAGGGCCACCGCGCCAACGCCGTGATCGGGCGCGCGGTGCGCCTGACCCTCCAGAATGTCGGTGGCGCGCGGCCGGGACGCGAGGACCGCGCGACCCTCGGCCACCCCGGTAAGTACTCGTACTGCGTCGCCGAGCACGAGGCCGCGTCGCCGTGGGCGCCGCTCCATGTCGAGCGCGGCTTCCGAGCGGCCGAGAGCTGCGTCACCGTGTGCGGCGCCGAGGCGCCCCACAACGTCAACGATCACGGCTCGACGACCGCCGAGGCGCTCCTGTTCGCGATCGCCGGCACGGCGGCGACGACGGGGAGCAACAACATCTATCTGGGCGGCGAGCCGCTCGTCGTCCTCGGGCCCGAGCACGCTCAAACCTTTGCGACGGGAGGCTGGTCCAAGGCGGACGTCAAGCGGGCGATCTGGGAGCGTGCCCGCGTCAGGCTCGACCGCTTCAGCCCTGAGAACCGTGAGCGCTTCGCCGTGATCGACCCCGCGCGCTTCGGGGATCGGCTGCTCGCGGACGAGGTGGCCCTCTGCGCCAGCCCGGACGACCTGATGGTCATCGTCGCGGGCGGCCCCGGCAAGCACTCCGCGATCATCCCGACGTTCGGCGCGACGCGCTCGGTCACCGTGCGCATCGAGGAGTGACAGGCGCCCGACGGGAGCTTGCGCTCCCGCGGCACCGGGTGGTAGCGTGTGCCCCGTCAAGGAGGCGCGCATGTCCGTCACGCTCACGTCCAAGCGCCACAGGGTCGCCGACGTCGGCGACGCCATCGAGTTCTGCTTCGCGCAGGGATGGACGGATGGTCTTCCGGTCATCCCGCCGACCGAAGACCGGGTCGGCGCGATGCTCGAGGCCGCCCGGCTCGACGGCAAGCAGGAGGTCGGGTTCATCGCCCACCGCTCGGTCTCCGTCACCGCCGAGAAGGTCGCCATCAACGCGGTGATGGCGGGCTGCAAGCCCGAGTACATGCCCGTGGTCGTCGCCGCGGTCGAGGGCATCGCCGACCCTCGCTGGAGCTACCACGGCCCGGGAACGTCCACGGCGGGCGCGGGCGTGCTCATGATCGTCAACGGGCCGATCGCCCGCGCGCTCGACATCAACTCGGGCGACAACCTCTTCGGCCCCGGCTGGCGCGCGAACCTGACCATCGGCCGCGCGGTGCGCCTCGTGATGCGCAACGTCTGCGGCTCGATCCCCGGGACGCTCGACCGTGGAACGCTCGGCCACCCGGGCAAACTCTCGTACGTCATCGCCGAGAACGAGGCGGAGAGCCCGTGGACGCCACTCCATGTCGAGCACGGCTTCCGCCCGGACCAGTCCACCGTGACGGTGATGGCGGCGGAGGCGCCCCACCAGTTCTACAACCAGCTCTCGAACACCGCCGAGGGGATCCTCACCACGCTCTGCGACGACATGAGAATCTCGGGCAACGTGATGGGACAGCCGCACTACGCGATCGTGCTTGCCGGCGAGCATATGCGGACGATCTCCGGCGACGGCTGGGGCAAGAAGGAGATCCGGCAATTCGTCTTCGAGCACACGCAGAACTCTCACGCGCACCTGAAACGCACCCAGCGCATGGCCGGGGCGATCCAGCCCGGCGACGAGACGAGGCTGCGCCCCCTCGTCGCCTCGCCCGATGACATTCTCGTCGTCGCCGCCGGAGGCCGTGCCGGCGCCTTTTCGGTCTACATCCCCGGATGGTCCAGCAGCCGAAGCTCCCAGGCCGTCACCAAGGAGGTCGCGCGACGAGGTCACACCGGCGGACCCGACCCTCTTTCGCACGCGTGAGAAGCCCGGCGCGCTCAAGGACGCCCAGATGCTTCGAGATGGCTGGAAGCGACACATCGAACGGCTGGGCTAGTTCGGTCACCGACGGTCGATCGTATCGCGCCGCGGCCCGTGCTCTTCATCACCACCGACGACGACCGGCTCGTCCCCCGGAGGAGTCCCAGGCTCTCTACGCGCGAGCTGGCGAGCCGAAGAAGCTCGTGATGCTGAAGGGCTATGGTCACTACGAGGTCTACCTCGAGCCCGCGTTCGGCGAGGTCATGCAGGCGGCGCTCGCCTGGTACCGGCAATACCTGCCGGCGCGGGGCGCCTGAGGGAGGCCCCTCACCGCGCGGCGCCGGCCAGCGGCGCCTTGGGCCCCGCCCGCCGCAGG
>Ga0209689_1001395_pt1 | contig 18023 bp, 10 predicted proteins | sample GraSoiAngelo_149_FD_187119 | JGI IMG/M metagenome (GOLD analysis project Ga0209689, IMG submission 187119) | Grasslands soil microbial communities from the Angelo Coastal Reserve, California, USA - 14_1009_09_30cm (SPAdes) (version 2) | ecosystem: Environmental > Terrestrial > Soil > Grasslands ... | reverse complement strand
CCTTGCGCAGATCGAGGCCAGCCGAAGAATACAGAGATGTGCTGTCCAGGATTTTGCTGACCTCCGTCGAGACTTCAGGCCTGCTTGAAAATCTCCTGACCCTCGCCCGAGCGGATGCTGGCGCCGCGGGGCTCGAAATGCTCCCGCTCGATTTGAACGCTCACTTGCGCAGGGCGCAGGAGCAAGGAGCGGTCCTGGCGGCGGGCAAGTCTCTCTCGATCACCTTGCGAACCCCGGACATGCCCGTGTGGATCCGAGCCGACGAAATTGCCATTCATCGTTTGTTGCTCATTTTGATCGACAATGCGGTGAAGTACACGCCACCCGGCGGTCACTGCGAAATCGCGTTGTCCCAAAATCAGGACCACGCGCACATAGCCGTAAAAGATTCAGGTATCGGGATTCCGGAGAGCGATTTGGACTTTATCTTTGAACGATTTCGCCGTGCGGACCGCGCTCGCTCGCGCGAGCCTCCAGGCGCTGGGCTTGGCCTGGCAATTGCCAGATGGATCACCCAAATGCACGGGGGGACAATCACTGCCGAAAGTACCTTGGGGCTGGGCTCCGTCTTTCACATTCATTTGCCCATTGCTGCTGCCTAGCTGCGTAAACGCAGCGTTTTCAGTAAGATTTCGGCGCGCCTGAAAGAAATTCAGCTTCTATTCAAACTCCTATCAAATCCGATTAACCATGACGTCGCGCCCTTCCGGCTACCTTTACGGGAACCCAGAATCGCAAAGAACGGGGTGTAGGCAATCATCCTTAGTCCTGAAGTGAGGGATTCGTCCATGATTTCGCAACGCTTCGGCATAAAATCTTTTTTTGTTCTCTTTGTACTCTTCGAACTTTTCTTTGCCACGGTGGCTCTTTCGCAGGGGGCCAAAGGCACCATAACCGGTCGCGTAGTCGATTCGGGCGGTGGCGTCCTCCAGGGCGCAAGAATTGTGCTTGAGCCAGGAGAGATTTCGCTGGTTTCAGATGCTCAGGGGGAATTCACGATCACGGGTGTGAACCCTCAAACATATACGATCACTGTGAGTTTTGTCGGGCTGGGTGCATACACGGGTTCCGTCGAAGTGAAGCCGGGAAGCGTGTCGCGGGCCGACGCCGTACTTAAAGTCGGCGCGCAATCGCAAGAAGTGATCGTCACTGCCGAGCGCGCTCACGGAGAAGCGGATGCCATCAATCGCGAGCGCACCGCCGACAACGTCCTGCAGGTGCTTCCTGCCGAAGTGATTCGCAGCTTGCCGAATGCAAATATGGCCGACGCGATTGGACGCTTGCCGAGCGTTACGCTCGAGCGCGATGAAGGCGAAGGCAAATACGTGCAGATCCGCGGCACAGAGCCTCGCTTGACCAATGTGACGCTCGACGGCATAAACGTTCCTTCGCCCGAATCCGGCATCCGTCAGATCAAACTCGACACCATTTCTGCCGATCTGGTTGAGTCCGTTGAAATCAACAAGACCCTCCAAGCCAACATGGACGCGGACGGAATCGGTGGTTCCGTAAACCTGGTTACCAAGACGGCGGGCGAACGGCCTACCATCACCCTCAACGGAATGGGGGGATACACGCCCATCGTAAATGGCCGCGGCCTGGTCGAAACCGCTGCCACGATGGGCCAGCGATTCGGAAGCGACAAGCGTTTCGGTGCGCTCATTGGTGGCACCTACGATTGGAACGGCCGCGGAATTGACGACATCGAGCCGGTACCAGATATCGCCAGCTTGCTTCCGGGGAGTCCACGCTGGTTCGACACCATCGACCAGCGCGAATATCGTTACTACCGCAGCCGCTGGGGCCTAGCTGGCAGCACGGACTACAAACTTGCCGAGGGGTCCAATATCTATCTTCGCGGTTTCTACTCGGACTTCAAGAATTTCGGTGATCGCTGGGTGTACACGTTAAACGACAATACCGACCCGGTGGCCGCCGGTCTCCTGAACGGCAATGGTGGCACTCCGAGCTTCAATACCCAGATTCGGATCCCGGACTATGGCATCGGAAGTCTGGTGCTTGGCGGCAAGCACGTGCGTACGAGTTCATGGTTCGCCTGGGACGTCTCTGCCGCGCGCTCCCGGCAGTTGGGCGAAAACGATCCCACGGCATCTTTCAGATCAAATCTCGCGAGCGGCAGCTGCAGCTTCGATCCCGCCGCGACCAAGAACATTTACCTGCCGCAGTGGGCTCCGGTTTGCTACAGCGAAGCGCACGATCCGACAACTATGTCGCTCGACAGGATTGGCGGCGCCGCGATCGGGCTCACCGCTCAGTTGAATCTGCAAGTGAACGGAGCGGTCGCCAAGAATTACCACCTGGGTTCACACCTCTCCACCATCGAAGTTGGGGGCAAGTTCCGCAACGAACACAAGTTTGACAATTCCTTCACCCCCGATTTTTCGGTTCCTGCCGGGACGACGCTGCTGCCGCTGAATGCATTCCCGAATGTTTTATCGAACAGTAATTATTATAATGGTACCTACCCACTGGGATACGACCCAGGTTACCGCGCCGTCCTCGCCGCTTTCAACACCGCTATGCCCGGCGCACTCTCCGGCCCTCCCGTAGTAAGTGGCAATAACTTTGACCTGATTGAAAAGGTTTCTGCCGGCTACCTGATGAACACCATTGATTTCAACCGAGTTCGCCTTGTGGCTGGCGTTCGGTTTGAGGGCACCAACCTCGATGCCTTGAGCTTTGATTCGGTTGCGGGCACGCTAACAAGCAAACTCGGCGGTTCTTATCTTAAGGTGCTTCCGAGCGTCTCCGCACGCATCGCCCTCACCGGTGACACCGACCTCCGTCTTGTCTACGGTCGAGGTTTGTCGCGTCCGAATCCGCAGGACATCGCCCAGGCAGCGAGCTTCTCGACGGGCGGTGGCATCAACACCGCTTCCCTGGGGAATCCCCATCTCAAAGCGGAAACCGCTGACAACTTCGACGTGCTCCTGGAGCATTCGCTGAAGCCTTTCGGACTCATCGCGGTAGGGTTTTTCTATAAGAACCTCAGCGACCCGATCGTAACGAAAACGGTCCAAATCGCCAACTATCAGCCTCCTGTTTCGGGGGCTCCGCCGGGCCATTACAACGTGACGCAGCCCGTCAACGCCGGCAGCGGATGGGTGACGGGGTTTGAAGTCGCCTACCTGCAACATCTGACATTTCTCCCAGGACTGCTCGGTGGTTTCGGTATCTCGGCAAATTACGGCTACACCGATTCTAGAGCCATCGGGCTCTTCAACCGCGCCGACAACCCAAGGCTCTCGCGCTCCGCCCCGCACACCTGGAACATCAGTCCGACGTATGATCGCGGTCGTTTCTCTTTTCGTGCAGGCTTGTCCTACAACGCCGCGAACATCTTCGAGTATAGATATCAGGACGGATCCGATCCGCTCGCTGGTGGTCCTGCCACGATAACTCCTGGAGGAATCAAGGGGCCAGATAGCGACATCTACCTCTATGCGCACCTCCAGGCGGACGTTCAAGGCAGCTATCGCCTGGTTCATGGCCTGCAGTTCGTCATGTATGGCCTCAATCTCAACAACGAGGTTTTCGGCTTCTATCAGGGCAGCCCGCAGTACATGATCCAGCGGGAATATTACAAGCCCACAGTGGCCGCGGGCTTCCGCTGGTCGCCCTTGCACGAGAAATGAGGACTTTGAAATTCATGCCAATGCCCGGAGTCTAGGGCTAGGGGGGGTGCTCCACTTCCCAACTAGGAGAGCTTTGGATCTCTTAACAACATTGTGCATTCATCCCCTTTTGTTTCGATACTCTGGCGCACTGTTTGCGCTGCGGGAAAGGCTAACTCTCCTGTTTTCAAACACTACCGCTCCCTTTGGCAAAAGCAACTACGGGGTTGGGTACCCCCTAGGAAGGGCTCCGCGGGAATTTCCGGCTAGGTCACAGGGGGGGTCGCCCTTGTCGAAGATCGTCTTACAGAGTCTCTAATCTCTCCTGGCCGTGATTTAAGCTGTGTTTAGGTTGTTTGGTTTACTTTTCCTTCTCACGCTATGGTCATGAATCGATCGAGGGGTTGGCGATGCAAAAGCACTTCTGGGGCATAGGCTTGATAGTTGCTGCGGAGGCGTTGGCAACGCTCTCTCCATGCCCGGCAATTCTGTCCTCGGCCACGCCGCCTGCGGATCAATCTGCCATCCTCGTCGGTGCGGGTGACATCGCCGACTGCAAGGATCTTTCCGGCGCGGAAGCCACGGCAAAACTGCTCCAGAATGTCGGCGGCACTGTCATGGCCGTAGGCGACCTGGCCTATCCGGATGGCAGCAAGGAAAACTTCACCTGCTACGACAAAACGTGGGGCCGCGCAAAATCCCGCACCCGCCCCGCACCCGGCAATCACGAGTTTCATGCCGCTGGTGCGGCACCTTACTTCAACTATTTCGGAGCAGAAGCCGGCGACCCGAAGACCGGCTACTACAGCTACGAACTCGGAACCTGGCATATCATCGTGCTGAACAGCGAGTGCCGGGATGTCGGCGGCTGCGAAGCCGGTTCACCGCAAGAAAGGTGGCTGCGTGCGGATCTTGCCGCTCACCCCGCTGCCTGCACGCTCGCCTACTGGCACCGACCGCTCTTTAGTTCCGGCAGCGCCCACGGCAATGATCTCACCGTTAAGCCTCTCTTCCAGGCACTCTACCAAGCCAATGCCGATATCGTTGTCGGCGGCCATGATCACGATTACGAGCGCTTCGCCCCGCAAACGCCTGCGGGCGTTGCCGATCCGCAGCGTGGCATTCGCGAATTCGTTGTTGGCACGGGCGGCAAGAATCACCGCCCGTTCGGCGCGCCAAGGCCCAACAGCGAGTTGCGCGACGCCACGGCCTTCGGCGTCTTGAAACTTACTCTCAGGCCCGGCGCCTACGACTGGCAATTTATTCCCGAAACGGGCAAGAGCTTCACAGATTCCGGCAGTGGAAAATGCCACTGAGAGCTTCAAGTTTTCAGGGGAGAACCGGGCAGAGCATCACATTTCATCATAGGAGAAAAAATGAAACGCAATTTCACAGTGTGCACAGCGATTCTCGGCCTTTTCGCGATAACCAGTCTGGCGTCGCCGTCATCCGGATACCACATCATCAAGAAAGTGAACGTTCCCGGCACGGGTAGCTGGGACTACGTCACCGTGGACGAAGCGGGGCGGCGCGTTTACATCGCGCATGCCACGCAAGTCGAAGTCCTCGATGCAGATACCTCCGAACTTGTCGGCACGATTCGAAATACTCCGGGCGCTCACGGGGTGGCCGTCGTGCCGGAATTTGGCCGCGGATTCGTCACTGCAGGCAAATCAGACTCCGTGATCATCTTTGACCTGAAGACGCTAAAGACGCTGGGTGAAGTCAAGGTCGGAAAGAAACCTGACGCGATTATTTATGATCCCGGTACCAAGCACGTCTTCGCGATGAACGGTGACAGCGATAACACCACGGTGATTAACCCGGCGGACGGAAAAGTGATTGGCACCATTGACCTGGGCGGCGGACCGGAATTTGCCGCAGCGGATGGAAGAGGCAATGTTTATATCAATCTTGAAGAAAAGGCGGAGACCGTTCACATCGACTCGAACACGCTGAAGGTTCTGCACCATTGGCCGCTGGCGCCGGGAGGAACGGCCACTGCTTTGGCTTTCGATCCACAATCCCGCCGGTTGTTTGCCGGCTGCCGGGGCGGCCAACTGATGGTTGTGCTGGACGCCGATAGCGGCAAAGTGATCACCACGGCTCCGATCGGCGAGCGCGTGGACGCAGCCGCTTACGACCCCGGGACGAAACTGGTGTTTCAGTCAACAGGAGGCGGCACCATCGCGGTATTCCATCAGGATTCCGCGGACCAATATACGCTTCTTGAAAACGTCACAACCAACCCAGGTTCAAAGACCATGGGCCTCGATCCCAAAACGCATCATCTTTTCGTGCCCGCGAATCTAGGAGGACAATTCACGATTCTCGTTTTCGGTCAATAAACAATCCGCAATTGGCCCTTTTGGTGGTGCGCGAGCCGCCACGCTCTCTCGGCTCGCGCGCATTTTTTTTGCCGTTGCTCGATCCCTCGTGGGCATTCCAATTTTGTGGCAAAGTAATCTGTGATGGCCGCGCTCGAGATCTCCAAAGCCACCAGGCGAATTGCTTCCACCTATCCGAGTTTGGTTCTCTTCCAGCTGGCGCGTTTCTTCCTCGTGCTGGCCACCGAGATGCAGGCAGTCGCCGTCGGCTGGCAAGTCTACGAAATCACGAAAAGGCCGCTGGATCTTGGCCTCGTCGGCCTGGCGCAATTTCTTCCCGGCATTTTCTTGTTTCTGGTTTCCGGTCACGCGGCGGATCGGTATCCGCGTCGCACGCTACTCGTCCTCTGCTATTGTGGATTTACGCTCTGCTCGGGCTCGCTGCTCTTTCTCACTTTGCGCGGCCTGCATTCCGTTTACCCGATCTTCGCCGTGACGGTACTACTCGGTGTCGTTCGCTCCTTCAACGGACCCGTGAGCCGCGCGTTTCTTCCCCAGCTGGTCTCCGGGAAGGATTTTCAGACTGCCGTTGCCTGGTACTCGATCTTCATTCAATCCGCGGTGATTTTGGGTCCTTCACTCGGAGGTCTGGTTTACGCCGCTTTTCGTGGGCCCGCCGCTGTGTACACGCTTTCTTTCATCGCAGCGGCCCTCGGCGCGATGTCTACTGTGGCGATCAAGGCGCAATCTAATCCCCGTCTGGGAGAGCCGATGAGTTGGAAAACCATGCTTGCGGGTTTTCACTACATCCGGAGTGAAAGACTGATCCTCGGTTCCATCTCCCTGGATCTCTTTGCCGTCCTGCTGGGCGGTGCCGTCGCACTGCTTCCGGTCTATGCAAGGGAAATCCTAAAGACAGGGCCTTGGGGCCTGGGAATTCTTCGCAGCGCACCGGCGGCCGGAGCCGCGACTATGGCGGCCTTGATTGCGCACAAACCTTTGGGACACCGAACGGGATCAACCATGCTGTGGTGCGTGGCGGGATTTGGAGCAGCCACCATTGTTTTCGGCTTGTCTCGCAGCCTTACCATTTCTCTGATCGCACTTCTTCTCGTGGGCGCGACGGACATGGTTAGCGTGATTGTTCGCCAGTTGTTCATTCAGGTTAGCACGCCCGATGAAATGCGCGGGCGCGTGAACGCCGTGGACATGATTTTTGTCGGTGCTTCGAACGAGCTGGGACAGTTCGAATCCGGGCTTACCGCACATTGGTTCGGGATCGTGCCTGCGGTTGTGCTGGGCGGCCTCGGCACTCTGGCGGTAACCGCCTTGTGGTCTTGGTATTTTCCTGAATTGCGAAAAACTGAAAAGCTCCACAGCCCGGCGCCTTAATTCGGCGCGTCGAATCTATTTCTTCTTCGGCGCCGGATTGCCCGCGGGCATGGCCATTTCCATCGGTGTAGTCGCGCCTGCGGCGAGCTCCTTTTTCACGGATTCCGTGATTTTGTCCGCATTCTTCACCAGTACGCTGACCTGCCAGATCTGCGTTTCCGTCAGTTGGCCCTTGAATCCAGGCATCCCCGACATGCGAATCCCGTTTTCCACTTTCCAGTACGATTCCCACGCATCGTCGTCCGTCACGCCAACGCCATGAAAGAGTTGCGGCGGCGCGGGAAACATCCCTTGCGCGACCGCGGTTTTGGGTTCGTTCGGTAGGCCATGGCATGTGGCGCACTGCTCCTTGTAAACCTTTGCGCCGGACACCAGGTTGGCTTCATCCGCCGGTGCCTGGGGCTCCGGGTGCGGCAGCTTATCCAGATAGGCATGCAGTCCCAGCCTTGCCAGCGTCTTTTCAAATGGGATCGGAGGTGCCGAAGTGGCCACCGGGGCGCGCCCCGAGGAGAAGTAGAAGTAGACGCCCCCCGCTACCAGCAGGACTCCCAGCAAAATCCCCAGGATCAAGCCCTTGAGCATGTATTTTTTGTCTCCTAGTCATCCAAGTTTTTGGCTGTTTGTTCCGAAACCAGCACCGTTCCGCGACAGTCTACTTTCTCCCGGACAATTCTGCACGTCTCAAATTGCCAGAATCTCCTCGGTTGCGATGCTGGTTTGACCACCCGGGCGCCACGGCTGGCTTCCCGGCGCCCTTCGTAACCATTTGCCTCCAAAAACCGTCTTATCTAGGCGCAGGCCATAGTTTCCGGTAGGCTGTTTGTGTCTGACGCCGCAGCCCCCAGCGTCTACTTGCGATTGTCCTGCCTTCGGCAGATTCTCTCGCGGAACCGCCTTCATGACAGGAGCGAACGGATGGGCCAGACCAAGTCCATAGACCTTCCCGAACCTGGCTCTCGCGGCACTGCCGCCACAGTGCCCTCCAAGAGCCGTTGGTGGCTCTGGGTTCTCGTACTTGGAGTTATCGCTCTTGGTGGTTGGTATTACCGCAACTCGAGGAACGCCAGTTCGGCAGCAGACGCCGCCGCTCCCGGGGCGGCCGGCAAGGGCAGGGGGGGGTTCGGCGCGGGCAGCCTGATCGTGCCGGTTGTCGTTTCGACCGCCCAACGTGGCGATTTGCGCGTCTATTTCAATGGCCTTGGCACGGTCACCGCCTTCAACACCGTCACGGTTCGCAGTCGCGTCGATGGCCAGCTCAGCAGCATCGCGTTTAAGGAAGGTCAGTTTGTCCACGAAGGAGATCTTCTCGCCCAGATTGATCCCCGTCCCTTCCAGGTCCAGCTTGAGCAGGCTCAGGGACAACTTGCTAAAGACCAGGCGCAACGGAAGGATGCAGAGGTCAATTTTGAGCGTTATAAGCTGCTCCTTAAAGAAGGCGTCATCCCGCAGCAGCAGCTCGATACCCAGGCCGCATTGGTTGGCCAGTTTGATGGCGCCATTACATCGGATCAAAGCCTGATTGACAACGCCAAACTCCAGCTCACCTATTCCCGCATCACTGCGCCGATCAGCGGCCGCATCGGTCTCCGCCTCGTCGATGTCGGCAACATCGTGCATGCCTCAGACACCAACGGACTCCTGGTCATCACCCAGCTCCAGCCAGTATCGGTGATTTTTAGCCTGCCACAGGATCAGCTTCCCCAGGTGAACGCCAAGCTTCGTTCGGGCGTCCAGCTCGCCGTCGATGCCTATGACCGCGACGACACCGCCAAAATCGCCAGTGGAAAACTGCAGACCATTGACAATCAGATTGATCCGACTACCGGGACCTATAAGCTCAAGTCCATCTTTAGCAATGCCGACAACGCCCTTTTCCCCAATCAATTTGTCAACGTGCACCTGCTCGTCGACACCAAGCGCAATCTCACCATCGTTCCCACTGCTGCCATTCAGCGCGGCCCACAGGGTACTTATGTCTATGGTGTCGCTAAAGACCCCGCGACGAAGGACACGGTTGCGAGAATTTATCCCGTCACCATCGCGCAAACTACCGGCAACAGCGTCGGCGTGAGCTCTGGTTTGAATCCCGGTGATGTCGTGGTTATCGATGGCCAGGACAAGTTGCAGGATGGGACCAGAGTCAATCCTAGCGCTGCGGCCAGCGCGAATGGCGCGGATCGCGGCTCTGCGTCTCCGTCTCCCGCTCAAGGTGCGCCACAATCCGGGAGCCCGTCGAAGGGCCGCGCCGGAGGGTCTCCGCGATGAGCCCGTCACGGCCGTTCATTCTGCGGCCGGTCGCCACCACCCTCTTGATGGTCGGTGTCCTCCTGGTGGGTTGGGTGGCCTTCCGGCAATTGCCAATCTCTGCATTGCCCCAGGTCGACTACCCCACCATCCAGGTACAAACGTTTTATCCCGGTGCCAGCCCGGACGTCATGGCTTCCTCAGTCACCGCGCCACTCGAGCGCCAGTTCGGCCAGATCCCCGGCTTGAACCAGATGACCTCTACGAGCTCCTTCGGTAGCTCGATCATCACCCTCCAATTCGGCCTGGACTTGAACATTGACGTCGCGGAGCAAGGAGTTCAAGCCGCCATCAACGGCGCATCCAATCTCCTCCCGCAGGGTCTTCCCAATCCTCCGATCTACAGCAAGGTCAATCCTGCTGACGCGCCCATCATGACCCTCGCGCTCACTTCAACATCTCTTCCGCTCTCCAAAGTCGAGGACCTCGCCGATACCACACTCGCCCAGAAGATTTCTCAACTCTCTGGAGTCGGACTCGTCAGCATCAGCGGTGGCCAGCGTCCCGCCGTTCGTATTCAGGCGAATCCCACGGCCCTGGCTTCTTACGGCATGAGTCTGGAAGATCTCCGCACCGCCCTCGGCCAGGCCAATGTCGATCAGGCCAAGGGCACTTTCGACGGCCTGCATCAGGCCTACACCATTGGCGCAAACGACCAGCTCATCTCCAGCGACAGCTATCGCCCTCTGATCGTTGCCTACCGAAATGGCGCGCCGGTGCGGCTGACCGACGTGGCCACCGTTGTTGACGGCGTAGAAAACGTCAGGCAGGCCGCCTGGGCCGATCAGAATCCCGCCGTCATTCTGAATATTCAGCGCCAGCCCGGCGCGAACATCATCGCCGTGGTCGACCGCGTGACAAAGCTTTTGCCTCAGCTTAAGGCCGCGCTTCCCGCCGCTGTTAAGGTGGACATTCTCACGGACCGCACCACCACCATTCGGGCCTCCGTCGAAGACGTGCAGTTCACCTTGGTGCTCACCGTCGCTCTCGTCGTCATGGTTATTTTTCTTTTTCTCCGCAGCATTCGCGCCACCATTATTCCCAGCATTGCCGTTCCTCTTTCTCTCATCGGCACCTTCGCGGTGATGTATCTTCTCGGCTACAGCCTTAACAACCTTTCTCTCATGGCGCTAACCATCTCGACCGGTTTCGTCGTCGACGATGCCATTGTCATGATCGAGAACATCAGCCGTTACATCGAAGAAGGGGAATCGCCGCTGCAGGCCGCGCTCAAGGGTTCCGAGCAGATCGGCTTCACCATCGTTTCGCTCACCATTTCGCTCATCGCCGTGCTCATCCCTCTTCTCTTCATGGGTGATATCGTCGGCCGCCTGTTCCGTGAATTTGCCGTGACCCTTGCTGTCACCATCCTCGTTTCCGCCTTTGTTTCTCTGACGCTCACCCCCATGATGTGCGCCAAGCTCCTCCGTCATCACAAAAAGGAAGAAGAAAGCTGGATGTATCGCAAGTCGGAAAATGCTTTTAACTCCATCATTGCTTTCTATGGCCGCACCCTGCAGTTTGTCCTGCGGTTCCGCACCACCACGCTGCTCGTCACCGTCGCCACTCTTGTCGGCACCATTCTTCTCTATATCTACGTTCCCAAAGGATTTTTTCCGGTCCAGGACACCGGCGTAATTCTGGGTGTCTCCGAAGGTGCGCAAGACATTTCTTTCGCCGCCATGGCCCAGCGACAGCGGGAGTTGGCCGGCGTAATCCTCAAGGACTCGGCGGTCGAGAGCCTTTCCTCTTTCATCGGCATCGATGGCACAAACACCACGCTCAACAGCGGCCGCATCCAGATCAATCTCAAGCCGCTCGCTCAGCGCAAAATCAGCGCCTCCGATGTCATCCGCCGGCTCCAGCCCGAACTCGCCAAAATCGACGGAGTTTCACTCTTCCTCCAGCCCGTTCAAGATCTGACCGTAGAAGATCGTGTGAGCCGGACCCAATTTCAGTACAGTCTTGAGGATGTTGATCCCAAGGAACTCTCCTACTGGACGTCCCACTTTATCGACAAATTGAAAACACTACCCGAGCTGCGCGATGTCGCTAGCGACCAGTTGAACCAGGGCCTCGTCGCCGCACTCACCATCGACCGCGACTCCGCTTCGCGGCTGGGCATTCTTCCTGCCGATATTGACAACACGCTTTACGACGCTTTCGGACAGCGCCTGGTCTCCACCATTTTCACGCAACTCAATCAGTATCACGTCGTCCTGGAAGTGGACCCGCGATTCCAGCAGGATCCCGATTCGCTGAAATATATTTACGTAAGATCCTCCAACGGTTCGCAGGTTCCCCTCAGCGCCTTCACGCGCTTCGAGCCCGGCGCTGCCGCTCTGGCGCTGAACCATCAGGGTCAGTTTCCTGTTGTCACGCTCTCGTTCAACCTTGCTCCCAATGTCTCGCTTGGCGACGCCGTCAACTCCATTAACCGCGTCAAGCAGGATCTGAACATGCCGCCCAGCGTGCAGGCCACCTTTCAGGGCACCGCGGCGGCCTTCCTTAATTCCCTCGCAAATGAGCCGATCCTCATCCTCGCGGCAGTGATCACGGTCTACATCGTTCTCGGCATCCTGTACGAAAGCTACATTCACCCAATAACGATTATTTCCACGCTCCCGTCCGCCGGTGTCGGCGCTATCCTTGCTCTCCTGATCTGCCGCACCGATTTCAGCGTTGTCGCCCTAATCGGAATGATCCTTCTCATCGGCATCGTCAAGAAAAACGCCATCATGATGATCGACTTCGCTCTCGAGGCGGAGCGCAAGGAAGGAAAGGCGCCGCTTGACGCCATCTACGAAGCCTGCCTCCTTCGTTTTCGCCCCATAATGATGACCACCATGGCAGCGTTGCTTGGCGGTTTGCCGCTCGCGCTCGGCACTGGCGTCGGTTCAGAATTGCGGCGCCCCTTGGGGATCACCATCGTCGGCGGCCTGATCCTCAGCCAGTTGCTCACGCTCTACACCACGCCGGTGGTTTATCTTGCATTTGACTGGCTGGCCCACCGCTTCTCGTTCCACGTCGGCAATCCCGTCGAGGAGCCTGCGCCAGGAGCGGTGTCTGGAGATTGATCGGTGAATTTCTCTTCCAACTTTTCAGCGCCCTTCATCCGACGGCCCGTGGCCACCTCGCTGATTACTTTCGCCATTCTTCTGTCGGGAGTCGTGGCCTTCCGATTCCTGCCGGTTGCGCCGCTTCCGCAAGTCGATTTTCCAACCATCTCCGTCGGTGCCGGCCTGCCGGGCGCAAGCCCGGAAACCATGGCTTCCGCTGTCGCCACGCCCCTCGAGCGCCAGTTCGGCCGCATTGCCGGCGTCACCCAGATGACTTCCTCGAGCGGCCTCGGCTCCACGGGCATAACGCTGCAGTTCGATCTCAATCGCGATATCAACGCCGCCGCGCGCGACGTGCAGGCCTCCATCAACGCCGCTCGCAGCCAGCTTCCCGCCGATCTTCCCGGCCAGCCTACTTATCGCAAGGTCAATCCCGCAGATGCTCCCATCATGCTCCTGGTTCTGACGTCAGAGAACATTCCACCCGCGGAAATCTACGATGCCGCTGATTCCATCCTTGCCCAGAAGCTCGCGCAGGTCGAAGGCGTCGGCCAAGTATTTACCTGGGGCAGCGCCCGCCCCGCCGTGCGTGTCGAAGTGAACCCTAATCAGCTCAATAGCTACGGCATCAGTTTGGAAACGGTTCGCAAGTCGCTCCAGGCGGCCAACGCAAACCTTGCGAAAGGCGCCCTCGCCGACCCCAGGCACACCTGGGCCGTCACCGATACAGACCAGCTTTTTAAGGCCTACGAATATCAGCCTTTGATCGTTGCTGGACACGTAGGCGCTCCGGTACGCTTGCGCGACGTCGCAGAGGTCATCGATTCCGTCGAAGACACGCGCAACTTGGGACTTTCAGGCGGAAAGCGTGCTGTGCTTCTTGCCATCTTTCGCCAGCCCGGTGCCAACATGATCGAGACGGTGGACCGCATCACCGCCCTTCTCCCACTACTCAGCGCTTCCATTTCTCCCTCTCTCCATCTGAGCGTCGCCGTTGACCGCACCACCACGATTCGCGCTTCGGTCCATGACGTGGAAGTTGCGCTCATCATTTCCATCATCCTTGTGATTTTCGTGGTCTTTGCATTTCTCCGGAATGTTTGGGCCACCATCATCCCCAGCGTCGCTGTCCCGCTTTCGCTCATCGGCACTTTCGGGGTGATGTATCTCTGCCACTACAGTCTGGACAATCTCTCTCTCATGGCCCTGACCATCTGTACGGGTTTCGTAGTTGACGACGCCATCGTCGTCATCGAGAACATCTCCCGTCACATCGAAGGAGGCATGAAGCCCTTCGAGGCCGCCATGAAGGGCACCAGCGAAATCGGTTTTACCGTGCTCTCGATGAGCACTTCGCTCGTGGCTGTCTTTATCCCCATTCTTATGATGGGCGGCATCGTGGGCCGTCTTTTCCGCGAGTTTGCTGTCGTTCTCAGCGTGGCCATCGCGGTCTCTCTTTTCGTTTCTCTCACTACCACGCCCATGATGTGCGCGCGCTTCCTCCGCCACGAAACAGGCAAACACAACAGGATCTACCGTTTTTCCGAAAACGCCTTTAACTGTCTTCTCCGGACTTACGATTTCTCCTTGCGCTGGGTGCTTGGCCACCAGTTCCTGATCTTGCTGGTCACGATCGGCACGGTTTGCCTGAATGGTTACCTCTTCTACCAGACTCCCAAAGGCTTCTTCCCGCAGCAGGACACCGGCCGAATCAACGGCAGCATCCAAGGCGATCAGGATCTCTCTTTTGCCGCCATGTCGAAAAAAATGCGTACTTTTACCGACATTGTTTCGCAAGATCCCGCCGTGGACACCGTAATTTCATTCACTGGCGGCGGCAGCGGTGGCAGCACAGCCCGCATGTTCGCTCAGCTCAAGCCGCTGAACGAGCGGAAGCTGAGCGCAGACCAGGTTATCGCACGGATCCGCTCCAAGACGAGTGGAATCCCCGGCGCCGCTTTGTATTTGCAGGCCGTTCAGGACCTCAGCGTTGGTGGTCGCGGAAGCGCCGCTCAATATCAATACACCCTGCAGGCCGACAATCTTGACGATCTCACTCATTGGGCTCCCATTGTTCAGCGGCGCCTGGCTAAAATCCCCGAGCTGCGCGACGTCAATTCTGACCAGCAGATGCACGGGCTTGAAAGCGCCATCGCTATCGATCGCGACACCGCCAGCCGTCTGGGCGTCGATGTGCTGGACATTGACAACACCCTGAGCGACGCCTTCGGCCAGCGGCAGGTCTCCAACATCTACAAAGGCCTCAACCAGTATCACGTCGTGCTGGAAGTCGCGCCGGAATTCCAGCCAGGTCCGGAGGCCCTCAACTCCGTTTACGTGCCCTCCAGTTCCGGGAAACTTGTCCCCCTTAGCGCCTTCGCCCACTACGAGCATTCCAACACCGCGCTTTCCGTCAACCATCAGGGCATCTTCCCGGCCATCACCCTATCCTTCAATCTCGCGCCGGGCGCCTCGCTCGGCCCCGCTGTCCTGCATATTCAGGCAGCCCAGCACGAACTCGGTGTTCCCGCGACCGTCCATGCCACCTTTCAGGGCACCGCGCAGGCCTTTCAGGATTCCCTTGCAAATCAGATGGTGCTCATCATCACTGCTCTCGCCGCCGTCTACATTGTTCTCGGCATCCTCTACGAGAGCTTCATTCATCCCATCACCATCCTCTCCACGATTCCTTCTGCTGGAATCGGCGCGCTCCTCGCGATCCAGTTCATCAAGTCCGATCTAAACATCATTGCGCTCATCGGCATTATTCTGCTGATTGGCATCGTCAAGAAAAACGCCATTCTCATGATTGATTTTGCGGTTCAAGTGGAAAGGGAAGAGGGATTGTCTCCCGTCGAAGCGATCTACAAGGCCTGCTTGTTGCGTTTCCGTCCGATTCTGATGACCACCATGGCCGCGCTACTCGGTGCCATGCCTCTGGCGCTCGGAGCGGGTGTCGGCTCCGAACTCCGCCGCCCACTGGGCATCACCATCGTCGGCGGGCTCATCTTCAGCCAGATGCTCACGCTCTTCACTACGCCCGTCGTTTATATCTACATGGATCGCTTGCAGTCTTGGATTCAACGCGCGCGCTCCCACGGGGTTTCACCCGCCCCTGCTCCAGCCCAGACGGACTAGCCACCTTGCTTGATGACCAGATTCTTGGCTGGGCCATGGCATTGTTTACCTGGAGGTGCGAAGTGCTGTGCGTGTCTTGTTGCGCTCTCGTCACACATCACGCGCTGCCGATCAGCCAACCCGTCAAAAATACCAGTACCCCGCCGACAATCACTTGAAACGCTGCCTGCAGGAACGGCGTATCCATGTAGCGGTGACGGATGTAACTGATAACCCCGAGCTCCACGGCCACGATGATGACGGCCACCAGCATTGCGAGACGAAAATTGCTGATCAGGAAGGGAAGGGTATGCCCGATTCCGCCGGCCGTGGTCATCAACCCGGTCACCCCACCGCGCAGCCACGGCGATCCGCGCCCCGTCAGCGACCCGTCGTCGGAAAGCCCCTCGGAAAAGGCCATCGAAATCCCCGCGCCGATCGAAGCTGCCAGTCCCACCAAGAACGCTTCCCAGCTCTTGTGCGATGCGAAGGCCGCTGCGAACAGCGGCGCCAGCGTCGACACCGAGCCATCCATCAAACCCGCCAGCCCCGGTTGCACTACTTGCAGCAGGAACAGCTTGCGGTGTGATTCATCCTCAGTGGCTTTGGCGCTTGCGGTAAGGTGCTTTTCTTCGAGTTCACCCGCTGTCTGTGTGTGCTTTCTCTCTTCGTCCGCAAGCTTGTTCAACAATTCCCGCGTCGACACGTCCCCGGTCCGGCTTGCCGCCCGTGCATAGAACCGGCTCGCTTCCATCTCCATCAATTCCGCTTGTTTCCTTGCAACCTTCACGCCCAACGGCCGGACCAGCCAAACCGGTTTCCTGGTCAAGAATCCCTTCACGTTTTCCCGACGAATCAGCGGAATGTGATCTCCGAATCGTTGGCGGAACATCTCAAACAATCGGTCGCGATGTATCACCTCTTCTTGGCGCATCTCCTCGAACATTTGCGCCGTTGATGGATATGCTTCCCGCAGGGCATCCGCAAACTCCCCGTAAATCCGGCCGTCTTCCTCTTCCGCGGCAATGGCGATCGCCAGAATCTCTTTTTCCGTCAGCTCTTTGAATTTTTTCAGCATCGTTCTCTGTCCTCGGACTTCTGTGCGGAAGAAGAATCGCACAAACCGAGCAGGGAAGTCATCCTCAGCCTCGGATGCGACGCAAGTTACTCTTTGCTATGCGTGTCAATTCAAGAATCGGAAACTGAACACTGAACGCTAAAAACTACGGCATGAACTCCTGTGTCCGGCACGCCTGCTCAATTGTCCAGACGATCGTCTGCGCCGATGTTGTGCGTCATTCAGTACAAGCGGTTTTTCACCGTGCCTTCCGACAGACAAAAGCGATTGGCAATTTCCTTGTTGGTGAGCCCCTCCACGATGAGGGGAGTCGTAATCAGCGATTTGCTGGAACTCCACGGAACACCACACCAATGCTATTCTCCGCAAACGCGCCGGGATACACCCACCAACTCTCTCCATCCGCCGTAAATCCCCAGCAAAGGAACCGTTTAGGGTCTCGACCATAACTTCCTCTGACGTCTCGAATTGGTACCAAGTCGGTTCGCGCCTTCCCTTTGGGATTTCTCGCTCTCCTCTTCTTCGTCAGCACTCAGCGCCGTTTTCCACACCCCTCCCTTCCGTTTGTAGTACTTCCGTACTACCATTTTCTTGGAACGTCCTTGGGTACGTTTCCGCTATAGGTTTAGTTGTCGCCCCCGGGTTACACTCTTCTCGGATGGAGCGCGACGTTTCTCCGGAAAGATGGTTTACCCTTGGCGACCCAGCACGATCTGATGACGAAAAAACCCCCAACAGGAACTTCCCCTAAACAGCCGGTTTCACGTACGGAGCGCCGCGGCAGCCGCCGTTGCAAGATTACGCAGCTCATGCGCGTGCGTCCCTCCGACCCGGAAAAAGACGACTTTGAAGACATGCGCGGCTCAGTCAGCGTTTCCCGCTCCGGTGTTTTTTTTCAGTCCAGTGAACCTGGCTATGAAGTTGGCATGCGGCTGTTCGTAACCATGCCCTACTCACAAGATCCCGCTTCCATGGCCCGCGAGTACCTAGCGGAAGTCGTTCGAAGGGACGTTCTCCCGACTGGTATGTTCGGCATCGGGATCAAGATCCTCATGGAAATGGGAATCCGACACTCTTATAACTTTGGCTCCGCCAACTTTCGTTAGTCTAG
>Ga0209689_1001386_pt1 | contig 18085 bp, 17 predicted proteins | sample GraSoiAngelo_149_FD_187119 | JGI IMG/M metagenome (GOLD analysis project Ga0209689, IMG submission 187119) | Grasslands soil microbial communities from the Angelo Coastal Reserve, California, USA - 14_1009_09_30cm (SPAdes) (version 2) | ecosystem: Environmental > Terrestrial > Soil > Grasslands ... | reverse complement strand
GGTTCATTTGAACTTCGGTCATGATTTGCCTTGGAGGAAACGCCCAGATCGATTCTCGACCAGAGGGCGAAGAATGCAAGGCCTACCGCGATGCCGATCGAAACTTCGAAGAATCGGTGAAGTGCCACTAACCGAGCGCTGGTAGATCGTGGCACGAGCATCACAATCGCGAGGGTGATGCTCGCATATCGGTAAGCGCTCCTCTCGACCCCCAGCACGACGCAAAGGGATCCAATAATAAAGACGGCTCCGCCAAACGCCCAGACGCTTCCGGGGAAATAGATATCCGTCACCGCACCAACAGCCGCTCCGACGGCAGTTCCCGCGACATATTGCACGGAAATGGGCAATGCAGCGCTCAGGGTTGACTGCATGACGATTAGGGTCGCCATGGGCGCCCAGTATGCTTCCGGTAAGCGGAACAAATAGGCGATCAAGTAGGACGCAACTACCGCCAGCGCGGTTTGAGCGGCATAAGTTACAGACGGAGGGTTAGCCTTGGCGATAAACCACTCACCGAGTTGCCCTTTTTTCATGCCAGGATTCTTAAACATCGTACTGGTGACCCGCTAGCCCCTGGGAAGGAACATCAGCACAAATAGCAACGGAAGATAAATGATGGATGACGCAAGCAGGCGTCGTGCCGCCGAGTTGGATCTGAGAAGCACGAACTGCGCTCCGTAGTAGAGAAACCCAAGGCTCAGGAGCAGGGCTCCGATGCAGTAGAACGTGCTTGGCCGACCCGCAAAGGCCGGAAGCAGACTCAAGGGTAGCAAGGCCAGGAGTGGCAACAAGGTTTGCAAGTTCACAAAACGGTCTCTTGCTCTGCCATTATCAGGCAGCACCAGGTACCCGGCTCGGTCATAATCCTCGCGGTACATCCAGGCGATTGCCATGAAGTGCGGGAACTGCCAGAGGAAAAGCACCGCGTAGAGTGTCCATGCCTCAAAGTTGAGCTTATCGGATGCTGCGGCCCAGCCAATCAGAGGAGGCATGGCGCCCGGAAACGCCCCGACCAGAGTGCACAGCGGTGTTTTTCTTTTCAGCGGAGTGTAGAAAAACAGGTACGACAATAACGTGGCAATCGCAAGCACGCTTGATAACAAATTGACGGCTACCGCAAGGTAAACGCTGCCGACGACCGACAAGACAATACCGAACCATAGGACTGCGGATGACTTGAGCCGCCCGGCAGCAAGCGGCCGCCGGGCCGTCCTGCGCATTTGGGCATCGAAGCGCCGCTCGATATATTGATTCAGGGTGCCGGTGCCGCTGGCAACCAGCAATGTCCCCAATACAGCATTGATCGATAGCCAGAACGGAAAATCTCGCCATTGAGCTGTACAACCCAAGTAGAAGCCGGCAAAAGTTGTGACCACAATCAGGAAATTGACTTCGGGCTTGGTCAGAGCCCAGTAGTTGGAGAGGACTGTGGAATCCGCAAAGCGGCGGCGCTGCACGACTGGAACATCGAAGGCCGCGAGAATTGGTTCAGTGGCCATTGCTCAGAGAGATTCCAGGCTGTGCGGAATACTTTGCGTCGCCGCACTGCCTGGCCATTCCGATTGCACCAACTCTTTCCCAAACGAACTCCGCGGCGAGAGCAAGTGCGTCGTGAGAATCGCCCCGGCCACGACGTAGACAACTGTTACGAAGGTCCACATCAGCGCACCCGCGCACTGCTGATCTTCGAGAGCAGAAAGTCCGAACGGCTGCGATGATGATAAATAGGCGGTGTAAACCACCCGGTCGCAAAACACTAGAAATCCGGAAAGGATGTCGCAGGGCAGTGTGGCGAGAAAGAGATACAAGATTACCGACATTTCCGGCCACCTCAAGACACTCGGCCAAGGCTGAACGACGGGCCACCAGAAGAGAAGCCCGGCTACAAGGAAGGATGCGTGCTCGATCATGTGCCACGCTCCTGATTGCAGCCCAACTGTAAATATCCCTGGAATGTGCCATACGACGAGCGCCGCAGCTGCGGCCAGCCAGCAAAACGCTGGTTGCCCGATCGATCTTCCGACCCGTTGTACCGCCGGCAACCGCAACGCTGGTTCGATGATTGCGTGTATGAATTGCTGTGGCAAGCCATTGCGCAACACAATGATGGGCGCGCCTAGCCACATAAGGGGAGGCGCAAGAGTCATCAGCAGCAGGTGTTCAGCCATGTGGGCGGTTAACAACTGGTGATCGAACCCGGCGAGGGGGGAAGCCAGCGCGACCCAGATTAGAAACATTCCGATGAAGAAACTGCTAGCGCGCCTGGCCGCGATGAGGTTTCGTGAAGTGGGACGAAGACGAAGCCATCCCCGCAGATAGACCAACGCGACGACCGCGAAGATTACATCCAGCAAAATCACAGACTGGAGCGATTCCATTGCGCCGTGATGGAGGTGGGGCATGGATCGTTCTCCTTATTATTGCTGCCCGCCGGGCCGTTTCTCGTTCCCGGCAACGACATCCCGTGAAGCATCACGGGCAGGACGTTGCCCCACCGGATGCAGGGTCTCAAGAAATGCCACAAGCGCCGTGGTCTCCGCCGGACTCAGATTCTTTCCGTAGGCTGGCATGTTGCCGCCGCCTTGAATCACCTGGCGGATGAGCTGGTCCTGCGTTAGCCGTACCGCAACGCTGTCCAGAGTCGGCCCTCTTTGCCCGCCGACGTCTCCAAGGGAATGGCAGTTGCGGCACTGCTTGACCTGAAACACCAGCGCACCTTGGCGTTCAAGCGCGGTTGTGCCGTGAATAAATCGCGCCGGCACGGGATCACCGCTCCACGCGTTCATGTGCGGACTCCAGGGTGTGAACCCAGCGAGATGCGTAAAGGTCCCGAGCATGATCGCGATCAACAGCACGGTCAAAACTGCAATCGGTCTCCGGCGCCAGCTCTTCTCTCCTTCGCCGGAGAGAAATGGAAGCAGCAGCAACCCTAGAATGACCACGACCGGTCCGATCAGAAGCGCCGGCGTCTCAAGCGACGGCGGAAGCAGCGAGAGCAAGGCATAGAGCCAGAGGAAAAAGTAGTCCGGCTTGGGAACAGTCTGGATAATCGTCGGATCGGGTTGGCCGGTCGGCCCAAAAGGACCGAAGTAAAGCGCGCACGCGGCGACGGCAAGGATGACGAACGCGGCAAAGAACAGATCTTTCCACACCGCGTAAGGAAAGAATGGTGCGCCATCCTTTTTCGTCAGTGCGTGGTATTCACTCTCATAGGTCGCTCGTTTCACAATGCGTCCCGGCATCGGCCATTCGTTGATTCCCAGCTTGAGCACCATCAAGACATGAAGGCCCACGAAAGCGATCAGCAATCCCGGAATCACGAAGACATGCAGGGCGAAGAACCTCGACAGCGTTGCACCGGCGATGATCGGACCACCCAGCATCAATTTCACAATTGCGGGACCGAGAATGGGAACGCGGCTCGCGATTGACGCGCCGATCCCCAGCCCCCAATAGGCGTCTTGATCGAAACGCAGCACCTGGCCGCTGAAGGCCATGCCCAGAGTCATCAGCAATAGAAAGACGCCGATGATCCAGGTGAGTTCCCGGGGAAACTTGTACGCCCCGAACAGAAAGACCTGGACCATGTGGATCAGAACAATCGCCACCATGAAATTCGAGCCCCATCCATGCATGGCGCGAATGAACCATCCGAGAGTTACATCGTGGTTCAGAGACTGCAAGCTGCTCCATGCTTCGCTTGCGGAGGGCACGTAAATGAGGGCGAGCAGAATTCCGGTTACGAGCTGAAGAAGGAACACGGTGAGTGCGGCGCTGCCAAACACGTACCACCAGCTCGCCGTGTTTCGCGGCACGGGATGTTCGACAGCTTCGCGAATGGGCGCCGCCAGCTGCAAGCGGCGGTCGAACCATTGCCCGATTTTGCCAATCATGATACGCATGGCGGCTTTTCTCCGGTGAGAGCTGCAACAGCACCCGGTGTAGGTAGTTCACCAGCTTGAATGGTGATCAGGCCGTTCTCAACTTTGTTCGGGTACTCGAACAGTCCCCGCTCCGGCGGTCCCGAGGCGCGTGAGCCGTCCCGGTAGTACGCTCCGCCGTGGCACGGGCACATGAACAGACCGGATTGCGGAAACCAGCGGACAGGACAGCCCAAGTGCGCGCAGTTGATGGCAAAAACCTGGAACTGATCGCCTGTGACACGTCGCACCCAGCAGGCTGTGTCCACTGTCTTGCCATCGGTCGGCATGACATACGGATTCCGGAAGGTAGCCAGCCGCGTCTCGCCTTCGGGGAAGGCGCTGACCGGGCCGAGTGGCACCCAGGCGAGGTAGGCATTGCGCCCGCGCGTAATCGAGGAGAGAAGAAACTGAACGATCGGAACTGCCAGTGCGGTTGCCACCAAGCCGTTGAACAGAATTCCCATCTTCGTGAAGAACCCACGGCGAGAAAGAGTGTTTTCGTTGGACGGTGGCACGTCGTTGTCCTTCTTGGCCAGCTTTGCGGAAGTGGAAGTAGATGTTGACATCGTCAAACTCCTAATGCTGCTCATTCGCGACGGAATAAGGCTGCCCGGGATTTTGCACCCGGCGCGAGGCGAGCCAGGCAACTACGTCGGTGATTTCCTGGTCCGACATTGGCTTGCCAGGAAGATTTCCGCGCCAATCCGGCGCACCCAATTCAGGACGGCCCGTGATGACAATCGTGCGCAGCCCCTGATCGCTGACCAGCGCCAGAAAAGAATCATTGGTGATGGCGCTGCCCTTGGGTCCGCCTTGGCCTTGGGAACCGTGGCACGATGCGCAGTAAGTTCCATAAACGACTTCGCCCTGCCGAGTGTTGCCGGTGGACTTCGAGGCGTAGGCAGGCGGATTGGCTCCATCGAGAATTCCCGGCCGACCCCAGCGCGCCCGGATCTTGCTCGTGATCACATCGATCTGCTTGTCGGTCAGCATCCCACCAGCGCTTTGCGCGAAGGCTGGCATTGAGGTTCCGCGTACGCCGTTGGCGATGACCTTGCGCATCGCGGTTTCATCCGCGAGGCCCAGATAAACCGGATCGGCAAGCGCGATGGCCGCTCCTCCTCGTCCTTCCGCGCCGTGGCAACCCGCACAATTTTCTGAGTATAGAGTCCCAAATTCCACGACCTCATTCGGCGACAGAGTCTCCAAAGCTTTGCGTGGCTGGCCGGGCGGAGCACTGCAACCCGAGAGTAGCAGCATCGGGCCCAGCGCCGCGGCTGCACATAGATGTCGAAATCGGTTCACGGGCGTTTCTCTCCGCTTCCACGTGGTGGAATTATCCCTGGAGCTTCAACTCCTGCGCGCAAGGCGAAGGACAGATTCTCGCGTGTTGGCATCCGCGACTGGCGTACGACAACAAGGCCTGCGACAACGCCGAAGGCCACTTGCGAAGCCATAAACCAGAGCCAGTCAATGTGGCTCGCGAGCAAGGGATTCAGCAGGCCCAGCATCGTGTAAAGCAGTCCCGACCATAACACTGGGGCGATCAATCCTCCGAGTACGATGGGCCGCCGAGGGAACATGGGAAGCATCGCGCCATAAAGCAATCCCACAAGCGTGGACACCAGCCCGTGTAGACCCAAGGCAATAAAAAAGCTGTCCGCATGGAACGAATACAGCCGTGCGGATTCGAGTTTCAGCGATTGCGCGTACACTGCCGCGGCAAGAAGATTGATGGGATACCAGATGCTTCCGACCCTCAACACGCCGTAGGCACAGGCCAGCACGGCCATCGCTACGCTTCCCGCGAATCCGCCCTTCACGCCAGCCGATACTGGGTACGTGTGGACAGGAAGCCAGGCGCGCAACTGCTCTGCCGCAACCGGAAGCCGTTCGACCACGCGGCGCTCGGTGGCTAAGCGAAGGTCCTCCGGAACCAGCGGCACAGTTACTTCATGCTCGTGAGGGAAGACTTCCCAGAACCACCCGATGCAACCCGCCACAGCAAGCACGGCACCGAGGAGGGTGACCGACACACTCGTGAGGAGGCCCGCGAACATTAAGGTAAACCCAAAAGCCAAAACAAATGGCCACGCTGTCGGTGCGGGAACGTCGATCTCGCGCGGCGTCCGAGGGTTTTGGCCCATCTGTTCCGCGGATAGTTGCGTTGCCATTTTTTCCTCAGCGTCCAAGAACGTAGACTACGGTAAAAACGACCACCCACACGACATCCACAAAATGCCAATACATAGAAAGCACTTCGACACGAGCGGACTGTTCCACACCGACACGCCCAGCCAAACCGAAGATAAGCACGATGCACAGCATGACCATACCTGCAGTGACGTGAAAGGCGTGCAAGCCGACCAGCGAGTAGTAAGTCGTTCCAAAGAGGTTCGTGGAGATTGTCAGCCCGTGTTCGTAGATCAGCCGGTGCCATTCACGGCCTGTGCCGAACAAAAAGAGGGCGCCTAGAACGATTGTGAACGACCACAAGGCTAGGAATGCGCCTCGCTTATCACGTTCCAGAAATTTTCCCGCGAAGTGAATAGTGAGACTGCTTGACAGCAGGCAAATCGTGAAGAAGATGGGTGTCTCGAGCACTTCGCGCGGAGTCGGTCCGGTCAGGCTCTTCCCGACGTAGAAGAGATAGGCAACGACGAAAATCGTGAAAATCGCCGACTCGGCAATGATGAGAGAAGCCATGGCGACCTTACCGCGATGTGGAAGACTCCAGGCTCCAGGTGTTCCAGGGAACAGAGTCGTGATTGCGCTCATTACTCTCCCCCTTTAGTCATAGCGGCTGTCCGGATCTTCGGGATGCTTCTGGTCCCACAACGGCCGGCGGCTCGCAACCACCGGTACGGTTGCAAAGTTGTAGGCCGGCGGCGGCGAGCTTGTGGACCACTCAAGCGTCCAGGCATCCCACGGATCGTTGCCCGCCTTGTCGCCTTTGAAATAAGAAATAACGAGGTTCGCCACAAACACCAGGATGGCCACGGCCTGAATGAACGCGCCGATCGTGATGATCAGATTCAGGGTGTCCCAACCGCGGCCGGGCTCATATGTATAGATTCGGCGCGGCATCCCGAGCAATCCCGGAATATGCATGACAGTAAACGTCAGGTGAAATCCGATCAGGAAAAGCCAGAAGTGCCACTTACCGAGGCGTTCACTCAACATCCGGCCAGTCATCTTCGGGTACCAGTAATAAAACGCGGCAAAGAGAGCAAACAAAATTCCGCCCACAATCACATAGTGAAAGTGCGCCACAACAAAGTAGGAAAGGCTAAGCTGCCAATCGAAGGGCGCAGCGGCCATCATGATTCCCGTCAAGCCTGCAATGAGGAATTGGAATAGAAATCCGATGCTGAACAGCATCGGAGTTTTGAACTGAATCCGCCCGCCCCACATGGTGCCGATCCAGTTGAAAATCTTGATCCCGGTAGGAACACCGACAGCCATTGTTGTAATCGTGAAGAAGCTATTGGCATAGGAGTTCATTCCGACTGTGAACATGTGGTGCGCCCAGACGCTCAGGCTCACAAAGCCGATGCAAACCGTGGCCGCCACCATAACCGGATACCCGAAGATCGGTTTGCGCGAAAAAACCGGAATGATTTCCGACATGAAGGCGAAGCACGGAATGATCAGCACGTACACTTCAGGGTGGCCAAATATCCAAAAGAAGTGCATCCAGAGCACAGCTGAGCCACCGGCCTGCGCGTCGAAGAAATGCCCTCCCAAATACCGGTCGATCAGCAGCATAATCTGGGCTGCGGAGAGCGGGGTAATGGCAATCAGAACCATTCCGGCCATCACGAGATTCAGCCACACCAGCAGGGGCATGCGGTTAAGCTTCATGCCCGGGCATCGCAGGCAAAGAATCGTCGCGAGAATGTTGATCGCGGTTCCGATGCTGCCAAATCCCGACACCAGCAGCGAAAGCGTCCAATAGTCTGAGCTATGACCCGGTGAAAACGCGCGCGCTGTTAAAGGTGCGTACGACCACCATCCAACGTCAGGTGCATTTCCCGCCCCATAGAGTCCGCTTCCTCCAAGGAAACTGAAATAAAGCAGAAAGCCGCCAAGCGCCGACAGCCAGAAGCTGAAGGCATTCAGCCGCGGGAAAGCCATGTCGCGCGCGCCAATCATCAATGGGACGAGGTAGTTCGCAAATCCGAACAGGATGGGCATGGCCACGAAAAAGATCATGGTTGTGCCGTGCATGGTGAACATGCGATTGAACACTTGCGGAGAGACAAAATCGTTATGCGAATGCATCAACTGGATGCGAATAATGAGCGCTTCGATCCCGGCGATGACGAGGAACAACAAAGCGTAGGCGATATAGAGAATGCCCAGCCGCTTGTGATCAACCGTGGTCAGCCATCCGTGGAGGGTCTCAACCAACGGAAGGCTCTCAACCTCGACGTTTCGAATTGCCATCGCATCCGATGACATAGCTGCTCTCTCCCAAATCCGTCGACTACTGAAGTGTCTCCAAGTAATTCACGAGTGCATCCAGGTCTTCATCGTTCAATTGCATGGCAGGCATTAACGAGCCAGGCTTAATCGCGTCCGGCTTCTGGATCCACAGGCGCAGGTTTTCTTTTGTGTTCTCGGCCGCACCGGACGCGATAGTTTCACGGCTCATCAAGTGCGTCAGATCCGGGCCGAAGCGTCCGTTTGCCGCGCTGCCGCCGACCGCATGACAGTTGATGCAGGCAGTCGTTTCGAAAACACGCCGGCCAGCGATCACCTTTTCGTCCTGAATCGCGGGCTTCTGCTGTGCGCGAACCCACGCGCCAAAATCTTTAGGGCTGTCCACCGACACGCGCAGAAGCATCTTGGCGTGCTGCGTCCCGCAATATTGGGCGCACTGCCCGAGAAAGATACCCGTGCGATGCGGGTCCATCCACATGCTGTTCGGGTGGTTCGGAATCAGGTCAGTCTTACCCGCGAGTTGTGGGATCCAGAAACTATGATCAGTGTCGGCGGAGAGCAACTTTAAAAATGTGGGCGTAGGAAGGGCCGGATCGCTCACCGGAATGTGCAGCTCGTTCGCAGTGACGATTCCGAGCCCTGGATAGCGGAACTCCCACCAGTACTGGTGTCCGATGGCGGTGATCTCTATGGCTGTAGCAGGTTTTGGGGCATCTTGGACCGCGTGGATGACCCGCGCGGTAGCCAAAAACAACACGACCACGATCAAGATTGGAATGATGGTCCAGGCCAGTTCAATCTGTGTACTCCCGTACACCTGGGCCGGTTCGCGGTCAGCAGTGCCCGCCCTTTGGCGGAACTTGATGACGGCATAGATCAGTAAACTGAAGACCACGACAAAAATCATGCCGGTGATAGCGAGGACGAAATCTGATAGCTGCTTGATCGAGTCCGCCGGTGTGGATTGCGGCTGAAAGATATTGGGCACTGCATTGTCACCGCCCGGATTCGTAGCGCACAATCCCGCTGCGAAGGGTATTCCAGCGAGGAGAACAACTATTGCAGCACGACCGAGGACCATTCCCCAATGCGCCTTGTGCGTTGTCTCAGTCATTTGTTTCATGCCACGACTATGGAGTCGTACCTCCCAAAACCCGGCTCAGATCGTCTCGCGCCAACAGGTATGCCAGGCTTGCATCCAGTAATCCGGCCCGTGCCTTCATGGCCTGGGCCCGCGATGCATCGCGCTGGGACGCCAGTGTGATGCCCTGTTTGAACTGATCTTCGGAGAGACGGGCGTTTTCTTGCCGTGCGGCCAGATACTCTTGCCTGACTTCCACCATGGCACGCGCTACATCCAGCCGGTTATAGATTGTGTTGACGCGTACCTCGACTTCGTCCTTCACGCGCTTTAGGTTCTCTTCCGCCTCTGATACTTCATCGCGGCGTTCTCGTACGAGCGCCCTGCGTTTGCCGGCATCGAAGATGTCATAGCTCAAATGGATGCCGAACGTACCGAAATTCCGATCCACAAAGGGCACTCCATTTTGGTAGCTGTGCCGGGCGAAGGCAGTGACATCGGGTATGTATTCCGCCTTCGCTGCAGAGTGCGCAGCCCGTGCCTTGGCGAGTGCCTGTGCTGCTTCTTTGATTTCCGGATTGTCATTCAGCGCCGTTCTAAGCGACTGCTCGCGTGGCGGCAAATCGAGCGCCACATCGACATTAGGGTCGAGAATAAGCTTGGTATTCAGCGGCAGTCCTAGCACATCGTTCAACTGAAAGGTAAGATCGGCAATCTGCATGTCCGTGGTCAGCAGCGCCTGCTGGGCCTCGAGCAGGCTCGCTCTGCTTTCAACCCGCGCTACTTCAAGCAAACTGCCGTTTTTGACCTGCTCGGTGTTTTCGTTCAAATTCTCGCTTCCAGACGTGATCTGCAGTTCGACTGCTTCCTTCTGTAGTTGGCTGGTGAGTACACGATAGTAGAGCTCGTGTACGCGGAAAACTACATCAGTCGATGCCTTGGTGAATGCGGCTTGGGAGAGGTTCACATCGGCGGCCGCAATTTTATTGGACTGGTGGATCTTAATGAGCTGGGTTATCGGCTGGGCAATCATGGTGCCACTGGATTCAAACGTCTGCGTTCCCTGGGTAAGAAAAATGTTCGAGGACGGAATGGCTGGGCCGAAGGCGCCGGCAGGCACTTCGACCCGTTGCAGATCGGTAATGTGCAGAAAATTGGAGTCGTTGGTGATGGCGGGAAAGTAACTGGATTTTGCGATCCGTTCTTTTTCCTGATCCGCCGCGACGGCATAAGATGCCGCTTTCAGAGTATGATTCGAGCGCGTAGCGAGATCGATTGCCTCTTGGAGGGTCAGTTTGCGTTCTTGCCCGACTGCCACAGACACCAAGCCCAAGGCACAGGCCACTACAATCGCCCATCGACCGATCGCGTAATTTCTCTTCTCCATAAAACGTTTCTCCAGGCGTACTTCATGTATAGCTGGCGTTCCTCGACGAACAGCATTTAAGTCACCATAGATCAGAGTGGCCCTTCGAGTAGCGAAAACCTGATGCGCGCGTTCATGATTTTGCTTCCTGACGCGTGGCCAGTTGTTGCTGAACGGCGCTGAGGTCGCCGTAGTTAAGAGGTGACTTGCGAAGCAGGGCAACAAGCAGCAGCGCAACGACGCAAGCCCAAGCCACCAGGTAGAATCCATCAATAAGGCTGAGTGTGTAGGCCTCGAGGCGCAGGCGGCCGCCGATGACTCCGACCGCCCGGCCGGTTGCTGCAGCGAGGCCGGAAGATTTGGCAAACAATCCCGCCGTCAGCTGGCGGATGTTAGCATCCGTAATCCAGTTCCCGCTCTGCACATGCAGGCCGAGGAGATTCGAGTGCAGCTTTTCTCGCTGCGTGATGAAATGGCCCATGTACACCGCGCCAAGATTTCCGCCAAACAGCCGTATGGTGTGAAAAAATGCAGAGAAGGTCATAATCCACTGCGGTTTCGCTAGTCCCCCCGAGAAAATCCCTTGCAGGACAATCGTTGACACCAACCCGATAAAGGCAAACGACTGTCCAATGCCCATGAGCAATTCGGTACGGTAATAGTTCGCTGCCGACCACGCGCTGGTGATATCCGCGTTCAGGCAGGAGGCAAGAGCCATGCACGCAAAGCCTGAAGCCATGAGCAGGCGTGAATCCAATTTCGATAGCAGCAGGACTCCGGCGACAAATGCCAGGAGAAGCAGGGGAGCGGCGCTCCAGATCACGGCGGGCCCGATCTGATCGGGTTCGAACCCATGAATGGCCAGCGATTGCGGGACCAGAATGATGGTTGTCACCAGACAAAAGCGAAACAAGAAAAGTCCAACGCCAAGCAACACCGTGTTCCACTGCCGTAGATAGGGCATGTCGACCAGAGGATTGGGGCTGCGCAGGCGCCGTACGAGAGCACACAGCAGAAAGAATGAGCCGCCAGCGAACACCGCGGTGAACACTCCGGAGCGCCACCAATCGAGCCTTTCACCCTGATCGAGCGCAGCGTACAACATCGCGAATCCTGCGCTGGCATAGAGAAAACCCGCAAAGCTCGGTGCCGCGGCGGATTTCTTTCTGGCCGGAGCCGCCGGTATCCCGTAATAGATACAGAGCATCATCAACGGCGTAATCCACGCCGAATTCCAGAACATCCAGTGCCAGGAAAGATGCTCTCTGTACCATCCATAAAGGGATGGAGCGATGTTCACGGCTCCATCGACAAACGTCGCGTAGAGGGCAATCGTGAAGGGAAGGAAGCGAGAAGGAATGTTCCGCAGCGCGAACGTGAGCGTGAGCGGGTAGAAGGTGCCGGAGGTTAGCCCGGCGAGAACGAGTGCGGTAAGGAGCAGGCTGTAACTGTGAATGAAGGGTATGAACAGGCAGAGGAACGTGAACGAGGTGGCGGTAAAGAATAGAATTCGCCGCGGTCCCATTAAACCGCCCAGGTACACGGTAAAGGGCCCGATGAACACCAGCGCCATGTTGTAGGCGGTGCTGATCCACGCGCCGTCGTCGAGACCGATGCCGACGTGGCCCTTCAGATCGGCTAGGCCGAGGGTGATCATGCGCCCTGTGAGCGTAACAATGCCCGCGCCCATAATGACGCCCAGGATCCCGAGCAGGGGACTTTTCGAGAGATCAGCGGGTATCGCCCCCGCGGTGGCTTGCGCAATTTGTATCGGCGTCGGCCGAGGTACAGCGATCGTCGATGCAGCCATCGTTGATTCCAATCAGTGTCTTGTGCGTACGGTAGCGATTACGGAGAGACCCGGACGCAAGGTGGTGGCGATGCCCGGATCGTCGAATGCGATCTTCACGGGGACTCTTTGCACGACTTTCGTGTAATTGCCGGTAGCATTGTCCGGCGGCAACAGCGCGAATTGCGAACCGCTGGCAGGGGCGATCTCGATGACTTTGCCGTGGAAGAGCTTCCCCGGATACGCGTCGATGCGGATCTCGGCCGGGTCGCCGACTTTCACGTTCGTGAGCTGCGTCTCGCGATAATTTGCCTGAACCCACTTGATCTTGCTGACAAAGGAAATCGCTTGTGTTCCGGGGGACACAAACTGTCCGGGTCGAACCTGCCTTTCACCCACGGTCCCGTCATCGGGCGCTTCAATCTTGGTGTAGCCGAGGTTCACTTGCGAGACGGTCAGCGCAGCCTGCTTGCCACGCAGGTCGGCGATCAGCTGGACTTCCTGCGAATTCAGAACGTCGAGCCCGCGGCGTTCGGCATCGACTGCCGATTGACTACTGGAGAGCATTGCCTTGGCTTGCTCCAGTGAGGCTTGACGGCTGACCAGTTGTGCGCGTGACCGTTCTTCTTCAGACACCACTTGCTCAACCTTCTGCCGGGTCGTGGAGTTGGTCTCCATGAGGCTTTCTTGCCGGCGACGTTCGGGAACAGTGCGATCCAGGTCGGCTTGGGCAGCCCCAATTCCCGCTTGCGCCGCGGAAATTTCGGCTTGCGCCTGCGTCACGCCTGCCACCGCCCGATCGACTTTGGCTTGTTGCAGTTGTTTCTGGCGTCGGTTGTTCTCGATTGCAGCTTTTGCAGCCTCCACCGCCGCACTCGCCTGCGCTACTTGCGCGCGGTAATCGTCATCGTCGAGCTGAACTAGGAGATCTCCCTTGCGTACCGATTGGAAGTCAGAGACCTTCACATCGCGAACGACGCCGGCGACCTTTGTGCTCAACGGCGTAAGATCGCCCCGGACGTAAGCATCGTCTGTGACCTGTTCGATTCGGCCACCCTCCCAGGAATTCCAGTTCCGGGTGATCGTGAATACGACCGTAGCGGCCAGCAGCACCACCAGCAGCGGGGTTCCATATTTCTGCCAATTCGGTTTGGCTTGCGCTGGAACGTGCTCAGGTTCAGCCGTTCGGGCGGGAGCAAGCGCCGGCTTCACGGTCTCGGTTGCAATAGAGCTCGCTGCTTGTGGAGCCATTTTCCATCTCCTCTCGATTTGCGGCGAGGGTAAGTCTACGAGGTGTGCGGTGCCACGGTCAAAGCACTCTCATATTGCATTCGCGATGCCAGACCGAATTCTCAAAATCGAACGGTTTTCTCTATTCAACGGCTTGAACCCATCTGATTTCTTTGGCGGGGGATTTGTCTTATGACAAAGGTTCGTCACGCCAACCGGCAACGGCCGAATTCTGTGTCCAGGCTGTTCCAGTTAGAAAGTCTCAGGTTTGGTTGAGGCTGTTCAAGGTTAGCACTGCCATTCGACGCGACAACTGTTGCAGGCATTGTTGTCTAGCCAGAGTTGGCCTTTGTCTTGCATTTAGCCTTGTGTCCAGTTTCAGCCGGACAGGGGTGAACCGTGAATGCTCAGGGTCAACGTAAGTGCGCCTACCCGGAGTGCAGATGTGTGGTGGCAAGTGCGGAAACGTACTGCAGTGACTATTGCTCCGACGCCGCTGACGTGCAAGAGACAGAAATTCAATGCGATTGTAAACACGCTCCGTGCGCACTCGGCTGACGTGAGCGCGCGCTGAACGTGCGGGAAACGACCTGGCAGTTTCTCGCACACGGACATCACAAAATGGCATTCCTCGAGCGCCGCACCGCGGACGTCCTGCTGACGATACTGTTCTTTGCCGTGGTGTGCGCAGCGCTCTACAGCGCTCGTCGCATCATTCTAATCTTCGTGTTTGCCATATTTTTTGCCTACTTGATTGATCCCGTGGTCAAGTTTCTGCAACGGCATTCCTTGTTTTTCAGAAATTTGAGAGGGCCCGCAGTAGTGGAAGTGTACCTCGCCTTCGTGGTTCTGATTGCGCTGCTCGGGTATTCATTTGCTCCGGGTCTGGCTAGGAATACCGCGAAGTTTGTGGATGAAACGCCGGCTTTGCTAAACAGCCTCTCTACGGGAGACATAGCGACCGAACTCAGAGGGAAATACGGCTGGAGCGAGGAACAAGAATTTCGATTCAGGGCTTTCCTGGCGAGGCACAGACAGAGCATTGAGGGCCTGATACCCGCCGTAGATCGTTATCTTTCCAATGCCGCGCAACTGTTTGGTTTGTTGCTTCTGATTCCTGTCCTCGCAATCTTTTTCTTGCGCGACGGCGACCACATCGCAGACGTCCTAATCCAGTTGTTCTTTCCTCCGAACCGCCGTCCGAGAATTCGTGCTGCAGCGAGCGAACTGCACATAATGCTCACCAGCTATATAAGGGCACAGGTACTTCTCTGCGGTTTTTCCTTTCTATTCTATTCCGCGGCCTTGCTTCTGCTGCGGTTTCCACACGCCATCGCATTGGGCGCTTTGGGCGGATTGCTGGAGTTCGTTCCTGTGGTTGGCTGGATAACCACATTCGCTGCGATTGTCAGCGTCGGTATTGTGAGTCACTCGCATTGGATCTGGATGGCGGCATTGCTAGGCATTTGGAGAGTGATTCAGGACTATTTCGCTTCGCCGCAGATCATGGGCCATCGGTTGAAGATTCACCCTTTGGCGGCGATTTTCGCGGTGCTGGTCGGTGCGGAGATCGGGGGAATCGTCGGCATTTATCTAGCGGTACCGCTGATGGCGTCGATGCGCGTAATCTGGCGTGTGGGTGCTGGAGAACAAACAGAGGAAGGCTATCATCGCCAGTCGAACGGCGATGTGAAATCGCCATCTCGCCTCGTCGAGGCGGCGACCACCTGAGCACAAGGATCACGCACGGGCTTTGTCGATCATCGCTTCCCAGCTACCCTTGGACCTAAGAATGAGTTCGATGGCCTCACGGACCGCGCCGTTGCCGGCGAGGGCTTTCGTGGTGTAGTGCGCGATCTGTTTGACCTCAGGGACGGCATTGCCCACGGCAATAGCGAGACCGGCACGGCGCATCAGGGGAATATCCGGAAGATCATCGCCGATGTAGGCAACCGCGGAATCCGACATCCCTGCTTTTCGAAGGATCTCCTCATAAGCCGGCATCTTCAACGGTTGTTTCATGTAGATGAATTCCATCTTCATTTCGTTGGCCCGGCGCATGAGTGCGGCGCTTTCGCGACCGGTAATACAGCCAGTACGCAACCCGGCGGTATGCGCAAGCGTAAGCCCTTGGCCATCGTGGGCGTTGAATGTCTTGATTTCTAGGGCGGTGCCGTCGGTTTGTGACAGCAGCGTCACGCTGCCGTCCGTCATCGTGCCGTCCACGTCCATGAGTAGCAGTTCGATTTGCGCCGCGCGCCTCTTGAGTGCGGGAGAAATTCTCGAGAAACGCGCCAACGAAGCCTCCATGAAACAGTCCGAGTAGATCAGCTCAGCGAATCGATCGCAAGCGCACAGCACTCTCGCTAACTGGGCCTATCTAGACAACCTTAGTTCCCGCTCGCACGTGCGTGACAGCAATCTGCATGCCCAAGTCGAGACGTCAACCAGAATGATAAACGCAACACGAAAGCAAGCCTCGCAACGAGCACCTTCGCCGCGGTTTACTGCTCCGCAAATGGCCAGCACGAAATCGGCACCCACAACTCGCAGGCACCCCATCATTTGGCTTGGCGAGATCGGCTTACCACGAATGTGGTATCCGCAGAGCAGCCTTCGGCGGTAGCAAAAAAACCCTGCATATCGTGATGTGTTCCTTTCTGCCGTGTAGCAGAGTAGTTGGAAAGTAAGAGAAGAACTAAAATGGCTGCACAGGCAATCTCAATCGACCGACGCCAAAGCCCCAGGGAAGGCGTCATGGGGCAATTGGAGGACATCACGTATGCCGCGTTGCGCAGATATGGCGTCATAGGCGAACCCAGAGCCGACCAGATGAATTCCTTCAATCAACCTCCTGCGAGCATTCAATAGGTCCAGTCAACTCGATCCCTTTCTGCGGTTGATCACGCCTTTTACGGTCTGCCGCTATTCCAACTGCAGACAGCCAGTGTGCCTGCGTCTTGAGAACCCCTCCCCCGAGAGCGAAAAGCGAGTAGAATGCCCTACACTACCGCCAGAAAGCTGGGTATCGCTTTATGAATCCGATCGCTGAAGAGTGATCCATCCGGACGACCTCACGGGATTAACCGAGGAATGGAACGGTCCTAATCGCTATCGACAAAATTGAAGTGATATATGGCGACGCACGAACATTCCGTACAGACTCGACTGTCCTCATCGAGGGGGAAACCGGTACGGGAAAAGAACTCATTGCTCACGCCGTTCACAACGCCAGTCAGCGTTGCGGGCGCGCTTTTATAAAACTCAATTGCGCGGCCATTTCGCTGGATCTTCTGGAAAGCGAATTGTTCGGTCATGAGAAGGGTGCTTTTACCGGTGCGATTGCGCAGAAGAGCGGGCGCTTCGAAATGGCCGATAAAGGCACGCTGTTTTTGGACGAAGTAGGCGACATCCTCTCGGCGCTGCAACCGAAGTTGCTGCGCGTCTTGCAAGAGCAGGAATTCGAGCGTTTAGGAAGCGGTCGCACCCACAAAGTGGATGTCCGGCTTGTAGCTGCAACGAATCGGAATCTCGTGAAGATGGTAGCTCGCGGTCAATTTCGCAGCGATGTGTATTATCGTCTGAACGTCTTCCCCATCTTGCTGCCGGCGCTCCGAGAGCGCCGGGAAGACATTCCTGCGATTGTCACGCATTTCGTGAAGCTGTTTAGCCGCCGCATGGGGAAACAAGTGGACTCGATTCCTGCGGAAACCATGGCTGCCTTCCAGTGGTATTCGTGGCCTGGCAACATTCGCGAGTTGCAGAACTTAGTGGAACGCGCGGTTATCCTTTCGCGGGACAGCGTGCTCCCAAACCCACTTCACAAAAAGCAAACAGAGCGCATGATCCCCAGTCTGCATCGCGCCCGAACTTTCCACTCATCGATGACCTCGGAAGACTCGGATCGTGCTTTGATATTGGAAACACTTGAGCAGGCCGGATGGATCGTCGGTGGACCGCGCGGCGCAGCGGCGAAACTGGGACTGAAACGAACCACGCTGCTTGCCAAGATGAAAAGGTTGGGTATCTCGCGGCCTATCCCTCAGGAAGGAACCAGCGTTCCCGGAGTCGCGCAAGAAGATGCTCAGATTAGAGAGTAGAATTGGCAGCTCACCTGTGGAGAACTGGTTGGCCTCTAAACCCTAGTTTGGGACGGGTCGAAAATAATGGATCCCGGGCTGGAGCCATTCATCGTGGGTACTCCGTCACAAAAACCGGGTGATCTGTTCGACGGTTCGATTGCAAGT
>Ga0209689_1001384_pt1 | contig 18091 bp, 15 predicted proteins | sample GraSoiAngelo_149_FD_187119 | JGI IMG/M metagenome (GOLD analysis project Ga0209689, IMG submission 187119) | Grasslands soil microbial communities from the Angelo Coastal Reserve, California, USA - 14_1009_09_30cm (SPAdes) (version 2) | ecosystem: Environmental > Terrestrial > Soil > Grasslands ... | reverse complement strand
CTGGCAGCTCGACGCGCACGAGATCGAAGCGAGACCGAACGCCGCCGGCCGCGCCGGCGTGGGCTGGGAGAGCCACTGCGACCACGGCGTCTACACGCTCGTGCACCGCGCCGTCGACTGGCGACCGTTCGACTATCTGACCCTGGAGTCGACACCGGTCGTGCGGGCGCCGCTCACCTTGCCACGAAGCTATTCCACCTTCGAGTTCACCGAGGACGGCCCGGGCCGCTGCGTGGTCGCAATGCGAGTACGCGCCCAAGAGCGGGGGCTCTTGACTCGCCTCACGATCCCGCTGGGGGTCTGGCTCATCCGCCGCCAGTTCCGGGCTCATTACGAAGTGCTCGCGCGCGGCCTCGAGGAGGACCGGCGTCAGTGGTCGGCTTGAGACAGCTCAGCGCCCGCTCAGCCGAGCGACGAGCGCTGGGAACTCCGCCAGCGATGTCAGCGCATATTCCGATTTCACCGGTTCCGCGAGCGGATAACGCGGAATCAGGCATACCGGGATCCCAGCCGAGCGAGCGGCGGTGACTCCGACCGACGAGTCCTCAACGACCAGACAGTCGTGCTTCGCCGCCAACCTGAAGGACTGAAGGCGATGGTACGCGACCTCGTAGCATTCCGGGTCCGGCTTGCCGCGCGTGACATCGTCGCCGCCAACCACGAAGCTCACCAGACGCGAGAGGCCGTAGTGCTCCATCGTCAGGGCGACGGTGGCCCGCTCTGATGAAGAGACGATCGCCGCCATCGCTCCGTGATCGCTGACGCTGGCCACCGCCTCCGAGGCCCCGGGCAGCAAGCACACGCCCGCCGGGAAGAGATCGACGTAGTGCTCCCAGCGCAGCGCCAGGAGCGTGTCGACCGGAGCCGTTGATTCGTCGACGCCCAGCGCATCACGTCTCGCCTCCAGGATTTCTCGCATCCGACGACCGAAGAAGGGGCCCGTTCGCCTGAGCGCCGCGTCCCAATCCATCCCGAACGCGGCGAAGGCGCGACGGCTCGCCTCACGGTGGCAGCCGTCGGCGTCGATGAGCGTCTCGTCGAGGTCGAAGAACACGGCACTCAGCATGTCGCGGCCGAACGATCAGCCGAGCTTGACGCCGTACTTCTCGAGCGTGTCCTGACGGAGCTCGAGCCCGAGCCCCGGCGTGTCGGGGACGGCCATGAAGCCGTCGACGATCTTCGGCTGCTCGCGGAACAGCTCGAACCAGAGCGGGTCGCGCGTCGGGTCGGCGAACGATTCGAGGATGAAGCCGGTCGGGCTCGCCGCAACGGCGTGGACGTGGATCTGCGGATCGTGGTGGGCGGCGAGCGGGATCTGATAGAGCTCGGCCATGACCGCCGCCTTTCGCCACACTGTGAGGCCGCCCGCCCACGTCGAATCGATGATCAAGTAGTCGACGAGACCTTCGGCCACCATCGTGCGCAGGCCGAAGGGTGTGTACTCCGTCTCGCCGGCCGAGATGGGCACGTCGACCTCGGCCTTGAGACGGCGTAGCGCGTGGCGCTCGTCGTACCAGGGCATCGGGTCCTCGAGCCAGAAGATGTCGTGGGGCTCGCAGAGTCGAGTGGCGCGCAGGGCGCTCGGCAGATCCCATCCCTGGTTGGCGTCGAGCATGATGGCGACGTCGGGGCCGACCGCCTTCCGGATCACGCCCACGCGCTCGGCGTCGGCTTCGGGCGACAGGCCCGCCACCTTCACCTTGATCGTGCGATAGCCGTGCTCGAGATAGAGCGCCGCCTCGCGCCTGAGATCGTCCGGGCGCTCGCCGTCGCGATAGTAAAAGCCGGTGACGTAGGCGGGCACGCGCGAGCGGAGCGCTCCACCGAGCAGGGCGTGCACGGGCCGGCTCGTCGCCTTGCCCATGAGATCCCAGAGGGCGATGTCGATGGCGCTGATGGCCGTCACGAGCTGACGGCGCTGCTGCGCCAGGGTCGGGACGCCGCGCACGCTCGTGTAGGTGAGCGCGAAGAGATCCTGCCAGATGCGCTCGACGCTGAACGGGTCCTGGCCGACGACGAGGGGCCTGACGCGCTCGAGGATCTGATTGACCGCGCGCATGCCCTCCTGACCGCCCTGGGACAGGAAGGGCCCGTGCGCCTCGCCGATGCCGACGAGGCCGGCATCGGTCGCGAGCGTGACGATGAGCTCGCTCACGCGGCTGATCGTGGAGGTGGAGGTGCGGACCGGCTGCGGGAGGGGCGCGGACAGGAAGTACGTGTCGAGCGCTTTGATTTTCATCATCGCCTCCGCGGCGATGATACCCTAGCTCGACTTCTGGAGCTCACCACGGAGGCGCGATGCAATCACTCGTGATCCGATTCGTGCTCGTGACTTTGCTCCTGTTGCCGATCTTCGCCCAGCCCGCGACGGCGGCTCCTGAAGGGACGATGACCTGGGGCGTGCACGTCACGCTCGCCGCGCGGTGGCTCGATCCGAGCGACACCGAGGCATTCATCACGCCGTTCATGGTGCTCTACGCCCTGCACGACGCTCTGGTCAAGCCGATGCCCGGCGGCGACAACACGCCGAGCCTCGCCGAGTCGTGGACGATGTCGAAGGATGGTCTCACCTACGAGTTCGTGCTGCGCAAAGGCGTGAAGTTTCACAACGGCGATCCGGTTACCGCGGAGGACGTCAAGTTCTCCTTCGAGCGCTACCACGGCTCGGCGGCCAAGCCGCTCAAGGACCGCGTGCGCGAGGTGCAGATCGTCGATCCCGGCCGCGTCCGCTTCCAGCTGAAGGAGGCGTGGCCGGACTTCATGACGTTCTACGGCACCTCCGCCACGGGTTCCGCGTGGATCGTGCCGAAGAAATACGTCGAGAAGGTGGGTGAGGACGGCTTCAAGAAAGCGCCCATCGGCGCCGGGCCCTACAAGTTCGTGAGCTTCAACCCGGGCATCGATCTGGTGATGGAGGCCTTCGAGGGCTACTGGCGCAAGGTTCCCAACGTGAAGCGGCTCGTGTTCCGCAGCATGCCCGATGAGACGACGCGGGCGGCGGCCCTCAAGGCCGGTGACGTCGACATCGTCTATCTCCTGAGCGGACCCGTCGCCGCCGAGGTCAAGCGGTCGGCGGGGCTGCGCCTGGCCGCCGCGATGCCGCCCGGCGTGGTGTTCCTCGATCTGCCGGAACAGTGGGACCCCAAGTCTCCCTGGGCCGACAAGCGTGTTCGGCTGGCGGCCAGCCACGCGCTCGATCGGAGCGCGCTCAATCAGGCGGAGACCCTGGGGCTCTCACGGCCGACCGGCGGGCTCGTGCCGCGCGTGCTCGAGTTCGCGAAGACGTTCGAGCCGCCCGCCTATGACCTGGCGCGGGCCAAGAAACTCCTCGCCGAGGCGGGGTATCCCTCGGGCTTCGACGCCGGCGACCTCACGCCGTTCCCGCCGTTCTTCTCGCTCGCCGAAGCGATCGGCAGCTATCTGCAAGAGGCCGGCATCCGCACGCGCATGCGCACCATGGAGCGTGCCGCGTTTCTCACGGCGTGGCGCGAGCACAAGATCAAGGGCGTCATCATGGGCCTGGGCGCGCCGGCCGGCAACGCGGCCACGCGCATCGAGGCCTACGTGACCAAGGGTGGGATCTACGCCACGGGTATGGTGCCGGAGATCGAGGATCTCTATGCTCGGCAGGCGCGGGAGCTGGATCGAAAGAAGCGCGAGTCGATGCTGCACCAGATCCAGCAGATCATGTACGACCGGGTGCTGCACGTGCCGATCTACGAGCTCGCCTTCCTCTGGGGCGTGGGCCCGCGCGTCGACGAAGCGTGCGTCGACCACATCAAGGGCTTTTCGTACTCAGCGCCGTACGAGGATCTGAAGCTGAAGCCGGGGCGCTGAGCCGGGCGGCGGCGCTGTGCTTAGCGGTTCAGCCTCGAACCAAGAAGACCCACGCTGACAAGGCCCGCGCCGAGCAGCAGGAGAAGGCCTGGTTCCGGCACCGCCAAGGTTGCGTTGAAGCTCGTTATCCCCGGTCCGGTAATGCTAATCGTAGCTCTTTGGGTCAGCGAGAAGGGACCCCCCAAAACTATCTGGCTTGAATTGGTCGAGCCCGCGAAGGCAGGTACGCTGAGCGGACCAACCGAGCCGAGGGGAGTCGTTGGTGCGAAGTTCACGTTTGCGGGGTCGAGAAAGGCCTGATAGAGGATGCTGCCACTAGTTGTTCCACCGATGCCCAGGTGGAAAGCGGAGTTAACGGGCCCGAAGCCGGTATCGGAGAACTCCACAACGAGATTGTGCGTTCCGCTTGCTGCCGATGAGATGTCGACCGAGTTGAGATCCATCGAGGGGCTGAGGGCGCTCCCCAAGATGGGTTTCGTGAATCCCGTGCTCACGTTGAAACTGAAATCACCAACCGGCCCGAGAAAGGTGACTGCGCCAACCGCCGGGTTCATATCACCGGCAAGCTGATCAGTTATCGTGACAGGGGCCCCGCCGTCGGCGCTCAATCTGAGCACCGGGACGGGTTGGCTCGGAACTGCTATTGCGAGAAATACCAGGGTCAGCGCCATCACGAGGACTGTCTTGTTCCGCTTCATTTTCGGGTCGCCTCTCTTTCGTCCATCTGGACGAATCCCTCGAAATGCGGTCCTAGCCTCGAGTGTCGGCAAACTTTACAAAGCGTCATCCCGCGACCACAAGCCAGGGAATGTGCATAAAAGTTGCCATCTGAAAAGATCTTAATTCTCAAAGGCCTGGTGGCCAGCCTGGCGGAACTGTAAAGTACATTTGACGTTCGCGAGCGGAACGCCGCTTGGGTCGACCAGCAATCCTGCGCGCTACCGGAATTCCTTCGCATTCACCTGATGCTTTTCGATCATTCCGTGGAAGGTCGGTCGGCTCACACCCAACAACTGCGCGGCCCGACTGATGTTTCCGCGGGTCTTGATCAGAGCTTCCACCAACGCCTCGCGCTCCGCCTTCTGCCGCGCCTGGCGCAGGGAGGACAGGTCGGAGCCCCCTTCAGCCACCTCGATGCCGAGGTCGCGGGCCTCAATGAGCGTTCCCCTGGCCATGATGACGGCGCGCTCCACGGTGTTTTCCAACTCGCGGATGTTGCCCGGCCAGGGGTAGTGGACGATCGCCTCCAGGGCCGCGGCGCTGAACCGGAACTTGCGCCGATGCAGCTGACCACTCCGACGAAGGAAGGCGTTGGCGATCAGGACAACGTCGTCGCCCCGTTCGCGGAGCGGGGGCACCTTCAGGTTGACGACTGAGAGGCGATAGTAGAGATCCTCGCGGAATCGTCCGGAATGAAGCTCAACCTTCAGGTCCTTGTTGGTCGCGGCGATGACGCGGGCGTCAACTGGGACCACCTCGCGGCCACCGACGCGCTCGATCTCGCGCTGCTGGAGGAACCGGAGCAGCTTCACCTGCAGCGGGCCACTCATCTCGCCGATCTCATCGAGGAAGAGCGTGCCGCCGTCGGCCATCTCGAGCTTGCCCTTGCGCTGGATGTGGGCGCCCGTGTAGGCACCCTTTTCGTGGCCGAACAGCTCGGACTCCAGCAGGGTCTCCGGGATCGCCCCGCAGTTGATCGCGACGAACGCCTGGTTGCGCCGGGCCCCGTTCGAATGGATCGCCATGGCGAGCAGCTCCTTGCCTGTGCCGCTCTCGCCTTGGATCAGCACTGTCGCGTCAGTCTTGGCGACGCGCGTCACGATGCCGAAGATCTCCCGCATGGCGGGCGCGTTTCCCAGAATGTCTTCGAAGCGCGTCGTCGTCTCGTGGGTGCGCAGGCTCTTCTCTGACTCGGCCTCCAGCGCCTTGAGATATCCTGCCCGCTGCAGGACCACCTTCAGCTCGTTGAGCTGGATCGGCTTCAGGTGATAGTCGAACGCCCCGAGCTGGACGGCCCGGATGGCGTTTTCTCGGTCGCCGTTGCCGGTGAGGACGACCACCTTGGTATCGGGCGCGGCCTTCATGATCTCGTCGAGCGCCTTCAGGCCCTCCTCGGCGGCGTCCGGGTGAGGAGGCAACCCGAGGTCGAGGCTGACCAGCTCAGGATGCTCGGCGCGAAGTGTGGTGAGGGCGCTGCCCCGGTCCTCAGCGAACAGGAGCGTGAAGTCCTCACGCAGCGCGTACTTGAGCTGCGTGCGGATCGCTTCGTCGTCGTCGACGATCAACAGTTTCGGCTTGTTCATGGGTGTCGTGCCGTAGTGATCGGAAGCCTGACCGTGAACGTGGTGCCAACGCCCTCCTTGCTCGACACGTGGATGGTACCCCGGTTTACCTCCACGATTGCCTTCGCTTGATGCGGACCGATGCCCCAGCCGCCGTTCTTGCTGGAACGGAACGGAGCAAACAGGGTCACGGTGCCCTTGCCGTCAATCGATTGTACGCGTTCGTGACGAGGTTCTGGATGACCTCAAGATCGCCTCGGCGTCTGCCGGGCGTCGGGGCCTTCGACAGCTCTTCGGCGCCGAGGGGACGCCTTCTCGATCGACGGCCCTCGGATTCATCCAGACCAATAGCATCACCGGCGTGCCGGAGCCGACGACTTCGTCCTGCTGGTTGTTCCTATCGGGCGAGTTTCTCCGCTTGTGTTCGCGAGCGGATTGCGCGCCGGCTTGCGGTAACATCGCAGTCCAGTACCTGAACATGGAGCCACCCCACAGAACGTACGAAGATATTGAGGCAAGATGAACGAACAGCGCATCCCTTCGGTAAGTAGCCTGGAGCGGATGATTCCGGAGACGATACAGACCGACGAAGTCGCCGGGATGCAGGCCCTCAGACTTCATGTGGAGCGCTACGAGTTCGCATTGCGCCACGTCAAAGGCTTGGTAGGCGACATCGCCTGCGGCTCAGGATTCGGGAGCAAGATTCTCGCGCAGAAAGGCGAGCAGGTCTTGGGCGTGGATCTGGACCAAGATGTCATCAACTACGCGACGAGGTCCTATAACGACAGCAATATCCATTACATCTGCGCTGATGCGATGCAACTCACCCATGAGCCGTTCGACGTGATCGTGTCCTTTGAGACGGTCGAGCACGTTCCGCGGCCAAAGGCATTGCTTCATCACCTCGCGAGCTTGCTCAAGCCTGGCGGGACGCTTATCGCCTCAGTTCCGATAACCCCCTCGATGGACGCCAATCCCTACCATCTGCATGACTTCAACGAGCGGAGCTTTATGCGCTTGTTCCCGCCGAACTTACGTCTCGTCGACCAACTGCACCAGACGCAGCCATACAATCCTATTGCAGTCACAAAGAAGTCAGAGAAGCACCTGCAAGATCTGCGATCTAATCTTTTGCGCTATTACGTGCAGCATCCGACAAAAGCGTTGCGTCGCTTGGGGTCCACGCTCCGGTATGGGTTCACAAACCGGTATCTTTCGGCGGTGATGGTTAAATGAACGGGCTGGCGATGAAACCACGGCTCGTAGACGTAAAGCGGCGCGTCTGATCAGTGCTATGGCCGATCTGCGCACGATCGCGGCGCGAGATTTTAGCCAGGTACTCAGCGATACGTTCGTAATTGTCCCCGCGTACAACGAAGCGCGAGTTATTGGCGATGTGATCAAGAACGTCTCGCGTGTTTTCCCACATGTCATTGTGGTGGACGACGGATCATCTGATGACACGTCAGCCGTTCTGAGAGGTTTGCCGGTGACCGTAGCAAAACATCACGTCAATCTGGGACAAGGGGCGGCGCTGCAAACCGGAATAACCTTCGCATTGGAGCGGGGCGCAGACTATATCGTCACATTTGACGCTGACGGCCAACACAGGGTCGAAGATGCTCTGGCCGCACTACGCATGCTTAGTGAGGACGAGTGCGACGTCGTGTGTGGATCACGCTTTCTCGGCACTACCAGCAACATTCCGCGCATGCGAAAAGTCATCCTAAAGACCGCTGTCCATTTCGCGAATCTCACGACGGGGAGCAGGATGACGGATGTTCATAATGGTTTACGCGCTCTCAGTCGTAAGGCTGCGTCGTGCCTGGAGATTTCCAAGTCAGGAATGGCGCACGCATCTGAAATTATCGGTCAGCTCATGCAGCATAAGATGATCATCCGGGAAATACCGGTGCAGTTTTATTACACCGAATACTCATTGGCAAAAGGTCAGTCGTCACTCAACTTCATCAACATTCTGGTCGATCTCGTGATCGGGAGGTTCGTGAAATGACTTTCAAGTACTTTCTTGTTGCCGTACTCATTAGTTTCATCTTTTATTTGCTCTTGTTGCCTCGGGTAGGCTACTTGCGCAAGGGCGTCATTTTCGCATTCGTACTGGTGATGTTGATATTTGCGATTCAGCCGGATTGGTCGACCTACGTAGCGCACCGCGTCGGCATCTCTCGAGGTGTCGATCTGCTTTTCTACTTAACCCATCTGATCCTGTTGTTCATCGCTTTTGTGTACTTCCTGAAACTCAAGGAGATGGAACTACGATTTACCAAATTGGTGCGGGAGCTGGCGTTGGAGGCAGCGCGGACAAATTCGCAGCGGTAATCGGGGTTGGTGTCCAATCCCAGCTCCCCGGCGGACGCCGCCGGCAAGAGGAGGCATTTACCCGTAGCTTCACGAGTACCGGCAGCGGAGCGGACAAGCCAGACGCTTGATGAGTTGCTAACCGGGGGCGTGGCCGACGGCGACGTACTCAATCGATGTTGATGGCGGGAGGGCCCGCATCCTTCATCCACGGCTGGGGTGGGATATCGAACCAGGACAGCACCGTCGAGGCAATGTCTGTAACGGGCATCGTCGGCCGCACAAGCTCCAGCCTGCGCCCTTCGGAATAGGCTAGGAGGAAGCCCGGTTCCTGGTGCTGCGCTGTCGATTGGTCGTTGGTCGGATGCTCGAGGACATGCCGTTCAAACGGTGCCTCGAAGTCCGGAAGCGCCGTGTGCCGAATCGGCGGCAGCATCTCTCCATTGCGCCGCCGGGGCATGATCAGCTCAAGGAAAACCTGCCGCTCTCGGCGCTCGACTTCGAACAGTCCCTTGCCTGGATGGACATAAAGACCGCGGAGTATGTCCGCCGCACGCCCTGCCGTCGTCTCGTCAGGCAGGCTGATCGACACATCAGGGTTCATTTGAGTGAGGATCTTGACGCCGGGAAAACCGAGAGCAGCGAATAATTCGTCCTCGCGCACGAGCCGCACCACGGGGTTATGGATCTCGTGCACGGGATCGTGCGGCTTCTGACCGAGAGCCGTGCCGACCAGCAGAATCGTGGCGTCGTCGATAAGTTCGAGAAGTTCCCCGAGCAGGCCATTCGTCCAAATCAGACTCCGCTCGATCCAGTCGGAGAAACGCCGCTCGTATGCCTTGCGCTCCGACACACTGTCGAAAAAACGCGCGTCAGTCAGGCTCAGCTCGTCGCGAAAACGATGCGGTTCAGCCGCCCGCCAGTAGCGGTGCTGCATGTACGCCACATTGTTGAGGTGCAGCGTCGCAAATGCGGGCCGGTAACGGGCGTACAGGCGCTTGAATGCGTCGGTGAGCACGTACGACAGGAGCATCGCGCGCTCGGGTACGCGTGCGTCCCCAAGCAGAAATTCACTGGGCATCTGTAAGAGCGCGCGCAGCACCGTGTCGGGCCGCACTCCGCTCCGCATGGAACCGAACAGAAGACGTGTGGCGTCGAACGCCTGCCGGGCAAAGCTCTCGCTGTAATTGCGCGATGTGAACACGCAGAATTCCTGTACCGCCCGAGCTTCTTCGGGAAAGCAATCGGCATCATCGGCCAGAGACTCCGGCACGTAGTAGCGCGCCGCGCCGGCGTTGCGTGGTGGGAACGAGAGCAGACTGCCGAACACGCCTGTCGAGATCCCCGCCTTGTCGAGTACATCCCACAGGCAGCGCCCTTGGATCGACGTAGTATCCTGTCCAAAGGCGATGATGCCGTGTTCCTCCCGCTTCATGCCGGTGTAGACCGAGGGCCAGATAATCCAAGGGGTGATCGTGCGCCACGCCCTTTCCGCACCCGGGTCGAATCCTGGGATCGAGGTTTCGAGACACACCCCGGCCGTCAGCAGCCGGCTGAAAACCGGCAACTTGCCCTGCGCGACGAGTTTATCGATGAAATATTTCTCGGCTTCGTTGAGCTCGAGGAACAGCACCGAAGGATTGTTTCGCCGGGATGTCGTCATGGCGCCATCATAAAGCGTCTCTAGTTGTGCGCCACTTCCAGGACAAGGTCACTCGAAGGAATATCGTGGCATGTGTCGTCATTGGCCTGATTACAGCGGCCACATGGTGGCCCCGGATCAGCGGACCCATCGATCTCCGCTGGGATGGGGGCGCTTATTACATCCTAGGTACGGCACTCGCAGAGGGTAAGGGATACAGACTCCTGAGCGAACCCGGCAACATCCGGAGCACCCTGCACCCGCCCTTTCTCCCGGCGTTCGTAGCAACGCATCAACTGGTTCTTAAGACCTCGGACCCGGTTGTCGTCGGTCGAGCATTGCGACTTTCGACAGCACTGTTTTCTATGGCGTACGCCACGGCGATTTATCTGCTGCTCAGTGCCTACATCCCATGGATATACGCATTCGTCACGGCATTCATGGCCGTGTTGCAGCCTCAGTACGTGTACTTCTCGGATTCACTTTATGCGGAAACGATTTTCGGCCTGTTGACGGTTCTATTTTTTATCGTTCACAGGTACAGCAAAAATACTCTCTATTTTCTCCTTTGTGGGCTATGTGCTGTTCTTGCATATGAGGCCCGCACGGCTGGAATTGCTTTGCTCGCAGCGTGGGTGGCGGACAACGTCCTGCGGAGGGATTTCAGGCGCACCCTGATTGCGCTCGGAATGTCGCTTCTCCCGATTCTGAGCTGGATCGGCTGGATCGCGGCGGTGGAGTCCTCACCCGAGTACCAGCAGCCCGCGTACGCGTATCAGACGGCGCCCTACCTCTATTTCAACGTAAGTTATGCGCGAAACATGTTGACGCTGGTCGATCCGTCAAATCCTCAGCGTGGTCCTTTGACAGAGCGAGCTTTGATGCGCCGAGTATGGGCGAATGTGCGAGCTATACCCATCAGTATCGGCCAGGCGGTAAGCAGTTGGGCTGTGCCGCCTTACGTCTCCGTGCCTTTAGGTGCGCTTGTGTTCATGGGGCTGCGTCTGCAGCTTGCGCGCAAGCAATACCTCATGCTGATGTACGTAGTTTTATCTCTCGCAGCGGTGTGCTTGACCCCATTTCGAATGCAGTTCGTGCGCTATCTCTTGCCGCTTTATCCATTCTTTGCTCTTGCCATGTTTCAGTTTCTGACACCTCTGGTAAGAAAGTCCGGATCTCGTTGGCTGGTCCTTCCCACGTTCGCTCGCTCGGCCCCGGTTTGGCTGGTCGTATGCGTAGTGACCGTCCAGGCGCTAATGGGTCTTACTGAGCTGTACGGGATCGAATACCACAATGTCGCATATGAGCAGGATGGGCGGCCCGTAAAGTACCGGCTCTTTTATTACGAGCCGGTTGGTACGGCATTCGATGAGGCATTGGACTGGCTAAAGCACCGAGCGGAACGCACCGATGTGATAGCCGCTACCGATCCACAGTGGGTGTATCTGAGAACCGGCGTAAAAACCGTGTTGCCACCGTTCGAGCTGAACGGGAAGAAAGCACAGCAACTCGTCGACACAGTGCCTGTGAAGTACCTGATCGCCGAAACAGCGCCGCAAATTCTCGGATTGGGCGCATATTATCGGTTCACTTCAGCGCTGTTGCGCGAGAATCCGACCAACTGGAATCTCGTTTGGAGGAGTTCGAACGACAGTATGGCCATCTATGAGAGAAGCACCATGCGGCATGCAGCCCGGGCCCCAAAATGATTCAGCCGCCAGTGCAGATCGAAACGAGCGGTTCGGTCATTCCGGCGGCTTCCGTTTGAGGACGAATACACGGCGTTCCTCGAAGAGGGCGTTCCGATACGGGATTTGCTTGATCACCTCCATGGTCCTGTCGTTCGGCTTGTTGAGGCCGTCTGCGAGCACGAAGTGCGCATTCCGCGCCCGTTCGGGCACCCATCGCTCGAAGTAGTCGCTAATGTCGCCGAGGGTACGATTGCCGATGTCCGCGAGATAGTCCTGAAAGGTGTAGTAGCCGTTCCACGTCCAGTACCCATAGATCTGCTGAGGCGCGATACCCTCCCGCCGCAGGGCCTCGGCACCAGACCAGAGCGCTTCTTCCCGCTCGAGGATCCCGCGCGTCCACATCGCCGAGACGCCGAGCATGACGAGGCATGCGATGACCAATGGGCTGCGGAAGCGCCGGCTCGTCCGCGACACGTGACGGCCGACGACGATCAGAACATACGGAAGAAATACCAGGAGATATTCGTCCCAGAAATTGAAAAAGACCATATGAAACACGAGCAGGAGCAGCGTGACGAGATCGAGCAGCCACTCACTGACGCCGCCCTCGCCAAGTCCCGCGTGGCGGCGGTATCTCAGGATGAAGATGCGGCCGAACAGGAGCGCGCCGGCCGATGTCAGCAGTGACAGCTCCCGCCGCGCGCGCGGCACGAAATCCTGGAGATCGTCGAAGTGCCCATACATGTACGGCATGTAGAGCGAATGCCCGTAGACGATTCGTCCGTAGAGGAGTCCCGCCACGACAGCGACGGCCAGGATGGTCAGCCCCGTCGGCCCGCTGAGTCCCGCACGCGACGCCGTGGGCGCGCGGTCCCCGCGCAGCTCGCCGATGAGCGATCCCGCTGCGACGAGCACGAAAGGAAGCGCGAAGAAGGCCACGTATTCCATGACGACGGTGAGCCGCCACGGTACGGCCGCCGCGACCAGCCACGGCTTCGCGAGGTACATCCGCTGAGCCAGCATGTTGTACCGCATCCCCCAGCTCGGCGACCCGAGCCCGTACGCCAGTTGCCACACGGCGGCCGCGACAGGCAGGGCGAGGCCCAGGACGCAGAGCAGTAGCCAGCGCCGGCGGTTGCGATCCAGGGCCCAGCTCAGAAAGAGGCCGCCGATCAATGCGACGCCGAACTGACGCGTCAGGACCGCGCCGCCGGCGGCGAGCGAGGCCAGGGCCATCAGGGGAACGCTTTCGCGCCGAATGGCCTGACTGTAGAGCAGCAGGGCGACGATCACCGACACGAGGAATGGTACGTCGCTCATGAAGGTGAGGCTGAATCGGAAGACGAGCGGGCTCGCGAACAGGGCCAACGCCAGCACACCGGCCTCGTCATCGTCGAGCCCGTGGTGCTTCGCGAGGAAATAGAAGGCCACCCAGCCGACCATCGCCAGCACGAGAGTCGAGACACGCAGGACCGCGAACGAGAAACCGAAGAGCGTCGAGAAGAGCCAGCCCCAGTACACCAGTAACACGGGGTTCGCCGCGGCCCAGTCATGCGCCTCGAAGCGGCCGGTCTCGACGAGGCGCTCGACCGACCACGCATACGCCCAGTCGTCCTCCAGCGGCATGTCGCGGAGGGGGTTGACGAAGACGATCGCCGCGACGAACGCGGCCAGTCCGAGCCACAGAAGGCCGTGTCGCCGCACGACAGAGCTCCGGTCCATCACGCCGCTGAGCAGGGACATCGAGCGAGGGGACGGGGCCTCGGCGTCCGCGGCTAGGTCGCCAGCCGGGCCTGCCAGGTGTTCACGATCTCGGCAAAAATATCGTCAAGCGACTTGGTGATGTTCCAGCCGGGAAGCTCCCGTTTGAGCCGTGCCAGATCGGAAATATAGCAGATGTGGTCGCCCGCACGCGGCCTTTCGACGTATTTGTACCGCATGGCCTTCCCGGTGAGGGCGGCGACCCGATCGAAGGCCTCGAGGATCGACACCGAGTTCGCCCGCCCGCCGCCCAGGTTGAACACCGCGCCCGCCGACGGCATCTCGTAGAAGGTCTCGATGCACCGAGCCACGTCGAATGAATGGATATTGTCTCGTACTTGCTTCCCCTTGTATCCGAAGATCGTATATTCCCGCTCCTCGAGATTGCAGCGGACCAGATAACTCAGAAATCCATGGAGCTCCACGCCCGAGTGATTCGGCCCGGTCAGGCACCCTCCTCGTAGACAGCAGGTTCGCATCCCGAAGTACCGACCATATTCCTGTGTCAGCACATCAGCCGCGACCTTCGAGGCGCCGAAGAGCGAGTGCATCGACTGATCGATGCTCATATTCTCGTCGATCCCATCGGCATAGGTCGCATCCACGTAGTCCCAGCGTGTGTCGAGCTCACGCATGGCGATCGCGTTGGGCCGATCGCCGTACACCTTGTTGGAGGACATCAGCACGAAGACCGCTTCGGGGACGAAGCGACGCGTGGCCTCGAGCAGGTTGCTCGTGCCGACGGCATTGACCTCGAAGTCGTCGAAGGGGCGTGAAGCCGCCAGATCGTGGCTCGGCTGGGCGGCGGCGTGCACGATGAGATCGGGCTTGAGGCTGGCCACGAGCTCCGAAACCCGCTCGCGTTCTCGGATGTCGAGCTCGTAGTGGGTGAAATGCCGGCACGTCGCGACCAACCGACGTTGGTTCCAGCGTGTGTCGCCTTGCTCGCCGAAGAAACTCCGTCGCATGTTGTTGTCGACGCCGGCCACCTGCCAGCTCTTGGCATCGAAATAGGTCACGACCTCCGAACCGATCAAGCCGCTCGAACCGGTCACCAACAGTTTTTTCATCGGCGTCCCGATGCGCGCATCACGCCGTCACGAGCCGGAACGGCGTCCCGGGAAGGACGCCGCATCGTAATAGCGGTACGTGTCCCGCGGGCCGGCGCCCACGGGAAGGGCCCGGTACGTTCCCCTGCGGAGCGCGCACCGGAGCCAGAGCTGCCACAGGACGCGCCAATACCCGCTACCGACACGCACGAGTCTGAACGAGGAGGCGCCCATGTCGGGCGTTCGGTTGATCCACGAGATGGGAATCTCTTTGACGGTGTAGCCCATGACCAGCGGTTGAAGCCCGGTCTCGGCGTTCACGGCAAAGCCCGGCTGGCGCAGCTGCAGCTTCTCGACCACCTCGCGGCGAACGAGCTTGAGATTGTTGGTCAGGTCGCGGAAGCGCCGCCGCAGCACGACCTGCGCCAGGGCGTGAAAGCCACGGTTCGCGACGATCTTCTGCCAGGGGTAGTTGAGCAACACGCTGTGCCGCGAGAAACGGCTCCCCACGACCACGTCGTAGCCCTTGGCAGCCGCATCGAACAGGTCACGGAGCTCGGGCAGCAGGTGTTGAAAGTCGGAATCCATCGACAGGACATACTGGCCCGTCGCCGCGCGGTATCCTTCGGCGATCGCCCGGCCGACGCCATTGGGCGGCGAGCGGAAGATGGGCTTGACCCTGGGATCCTCCGCCGCGAGCCGGCGAATCACCGCCGCCGTCGCGTCGGTGCTGTTGTCGTCGACCGGGATGATCTCGTGGATGTAGCCCCCGAAGAGATCACGCAGCCGCGTCACCAGCGGCCCGATGTTCGCTTCTTCGTTGTGGCACGGGATCACGATCGACACGGCCTGCCGGAGCTGCTCGTGCGCGAAGAGCGGAATCTTCGGGCGCTCCACCGCTCGCGGCGGCTTCTGCGCGTAGACCAGAATCGAGCCAGCCAGGGTTTGAACGCCCGGCGTGTTCTCGAGCACGATGGACAGGTTGCGAAGCAGCCAGACGAGCCACGCGTTGAGCGGGGCATACACGAAGTCGTTGAACACCGCGAAGACGCGAATGAACCCCACTTCGGACAAGAGCGCGTAGAGTTGCCGCCGATCGAGCAAGGAGCGCGGATCGTGCCGTCCGATCAGCCCGGACAGGAGCCGCCGGGCCTTGAGGACGACGTTCCACGGATTGCTCTCGTAGAAGAGTACTTCGCCGCCCGGCTTCAGCGCTTCGTAGGCGTACTGGAGAAGCGGCGCGCAGGAGCGTCGATCGAGGAGGCCCACCGCAACGACGAAGTCGAACTGACGATCCCGCAAGGGCCCCGGCAGGGACGATGCGGTGAGAAAGGACACCTGCGGGGGCAGGTCCGCGGGTCGCGGCGCGTCGGGCACGAATGTGACGGCGGTGATGGGGTTCTCGCCGCGAGAGACCCGTGCGAGCTGGCGAGTGAACGTGCCCTCTCCACACGCGAGCTCGAGGATCGTCTGTCCCGGCATGAGGTGAACCATGTGCCGAAACGTATGCGCGCGCCAGAGCATGCGGTCGTCCGCGATCGGGTCGGACAGCTCGAGATAACGGCGCCTGAACTGCTCGCTAATGGCAAGCGCCTCGACTAATGACGGGGCACCAGGTCTGCTGATGTTCTCCCCCCAGAGTCGCTTCGGCTCAGGCCTTCAGTCGCGGACAGCGAGGAGATTGCACACGCCGGATGGCCAGACGGTCGAGGGGCGCCATTGCCGCGATGTTGCGCGGGCACTTGCGGTCTGTCAAGGAGTATTGGCTTTTGTCGATCATTCCTCCATGAGAACTGCCCTTGGCGTCAAGGGCCTCGTCGCCAAGATTTTCGGTTCTGGACCGCACGTGGAGGAGGACGCAATCGCAGAATTGGCCCAGGAGTGACGATGACGGCGTGAGCCATATCGTGCTTCCACCACGGCCTCGCGCTCGGCCTTGTGCGGCGCCTGGCGTAGCGATGCGAGGGCGAAGCCCGCCTCAGCCCACGTCGATGCCGAGGTCGCGCGGCTCGATGAGCTTCCCCTTACTCATGATGACCGCGCGTTCCACCGTGTTCTCCAACTCCCGGATATTGCCCGGCCACGGGTGGTGGATGATCGACTCCAGAGCCGAAGCACTGAACTGGAGCTTTCGCCGATGCCGCTGGCTACTCCGACGAAGGAACGCGTTGGCGATCAGGACGACGTCATCGCCGCGCTCGCGGAGCGGCGGCAGCTTCAGGTTGACTACAGAGAGGCGGTAGAAGAGATCCTCGCGGAATCGTCCGGACTGGAGCTCAGCCTTCAGGTCCTTGTTGGTCGCAGCGATGACTCGAGCGTCCACGCGGACCAACTCGCGGCCGCCCACGCGCTCGATCTCGCGCTGCTGCAGAAACCGCAGGAGCTTCACCTGCAGGGGGCCGCTCATCTCGCCGATCTCGTCGAGGAAGAGGGTGCCGCCTGCGGCGATCTCGAGCTTCCCCTTGCGCTGGACGTGGGCGCCCGTGTAGGCGCCTTTCTCGTGGCCGAACAGCTCGGACTCCAGGAGAGTCTCCGGGATCGCGCCGCAGTTGATCGCGACGAAGGGTTGGTTGCACTGGGCACCCTTCGAGTGGATGGCTCTGGCGAGCAGCTCCTTACCCGTACCGCTCTCGCCCTGGATCAGCACGGTCGCGTCGGTCTTGGCGACGCGCGTCACGACGCTGAAGATTTCCCGCATCGCGGGCGCGTTCCCCAGAATGTCTTCGAAGCGCGTGGTCGTCTCGCTGGCGCGCAGGCTCTTCTCGGAGTCGGCCTCGAACGTCTTGCGATATTCCGCCCGCTGCAGGACTCCCTTCAGCTCGTTGAGCTGGATCGGCTTCTGGTGATAGTCGAAGGCCCCGAGCTGGACCGCACGGATGGCGTTTTCTCGATCGCCGTTGCCGGTGAGGACGATCACCTTGGTATCCGGCGCCGCCTTCATGATCTCGTCGAGCGCCTTCAGGCCCTCCTCGGCGGTCCGGGTGGGGAGGCAGCCCGAGATCGAGGCTGACCAGCTCGAGGTGCTCGGCCCGAAGTGTGGTGAGGGCGCCGCCCCGGTCCTCGGCGAACAGGAGAGTGACGTCGTCACGCAGCGCGTACTTGAGCTGCGTGCGGATCGCCTCGTCGTCGTCGACGATCAACAGTTTCGGCTTGTTCATGGGTGTCGATGGTACCGCGGTTTGCCTCCACGATATCTTTTCGATCGACGGCCCTCGGATCCATCCAGGCCAACGGGATCACCGTCGTGCCGGAGCCGACGACTCCCGTCCTGCTGGTCGCGGGGCTGGCGATGATCGGCGGCCTCGCGCTCAGGTCTCCACAGACACGGGACACCGCAGCGCGTCGGTACGGGGGAACTAAGCTATAGGTTATAGCGCGGGTAGGCCCTAGCGAGAAATCATGGAGTCACGCCGAATGGATTGCTGGTAGCCAGCCGGGTGAAGGTGTCGTTCGGGTACAGCCGTAGCTCGTAGCTCCCCGGCGCCAGTCCGCTCGGTATCGTGAACGGGC
>Ga0209689_1001378_pt1 | contig 18124 bp, 11 predicted proteins | sample GraSoiAngelo_149_FD_187119 | JGI IMG/M metagenome (GOLD analysis project Ga0209689, IMG submission 187119) | Grasslands soil microbial communities from the Angelo Coastal Reserve, California, USA - 14_1009_09_30cm (SPAdes) (version 2) | ecosystem: Environmental > Terrestrial > Soil > Grasslands ... | reverse complement strand
GCGCTGGAACGACAACGACGTCTACGGGCACGTCAACAACGTCGTCTACTACGCGTACTTCGACACCGTCATCAACCGCTTCCTCATCGAGCAGGGCGGGCTCGACATCGAGCGGAGCCCGGTGATCGGCGTCTGCGTCGATTCGCAGTGCTCCTACAAGCACTCGATCGCATTCCCGGACCTGCTGCACGCCGGGCTGCGGGTGGAGAAGCTCGGCAACAGCAGCGTCCGGTATGCGATCGGGATCTTCCACGGGCAGGTACTGTGCGCCCTCGGTTCGTTCGTGCACGTGTTCGTCGAGCGGACGACGCGAAAGCCCACGCCCATCCCGTCTCCGATCCGCAAAGCGCTCGCGCGCCTCGCCGCCGGAGCGGAGGTGAAAGAAGGGCGCGGCGCACACGAAAGCTAGAACCGGTGCTGGATGCGTCCGTAGAAGTAGCGGCCGAGGTAGTCGTACGTGCCGGGATCGGAGCTGGCGAGCGCGGCGCTGTAAATGAATGGCGGCGCCTTGTCGGTGACATTGAGGACGCCGGCAAAGAACGTGGTCTTGCCGAGGTTGCTCGTCAGCGTGTACCCGGCGTGCAGGTCGATTTGATAGAAGGACTGCACCCGCCGCCGGTTGTCGTTGCGTGAAACCGTCGTCTGGTGCGTGTTGGGGTCGACGCTGATCACGCTGCAGATGCCGCCAAAGGCAGTGGTGAGATCGAACGGGCTGGAACACTCGTTGAAGCTGCTCACGTATCGCCCGGTCACGCCCGCGACGAAGCCGCCGAGGCTCCAGTCCAGGCCGCTGGTCGCCTTGAACTGCGGCAACGCCCCGAAGCTGCCCGCGTCGTAGTTGTCCTTTGCCGGGATCTTGGCGGGGCCCGTCTTCAAGCTCAGCGTGATGTCGTAGGTGGCAAGATAGCTGCCGTCGAACCCGAAAGCGAAGCGGCCGACGTCGGTGGGCAGCGCGTAGCGGACGGCGAAGTCGACGCCGCTGGTCGTGATCGTTCCGATGTTCTGGTAGAAGTCGTTGACGTACGCGATGGTGCCGTCATTGTTGCGGACGATGCGCGAGCAATACTCGTCAATTCCCCCGATGTAGCACCCACTCAGGATGTTGGGTGTGCCGGTGACGCTGATGGCGTCGTCGATCGTGACGTGGAAGTAGTCCAGGGCGAACGAGAGATTTCGCACTGCCTGCGGTTGGAACACCAGGCCGGCGGTATAGGTCTTGGCTGTCTCGGGCTTCAGGTTCGGGTTGCCGCCGGTCCGCGTCAACTCCTGGGTGCCGGTGTCGCCGGAGCCGCCGGCCGCGCCCGCTGCCGTGCAACGCTGTGCAGGCGCCCCGCCAGGGCCCCCCGGAATCGTAGTGAAGTCGGCGCAGGGGTCGGTCGCAGCGGGATCGGTCTCTTTGTTCCCGAGAAAGAGCTCGGAGATGCTCGGCGCGCGGAACGCCGTCGAATAGGTGCCGCGGACGGTGAAGTCGCGGATGGGCGTGTAGCGTGCGCCGAACTTGTACGTGAACTTGTCGCCGAAGGTGTTGTAGTTCACGTAGCGGCCGGCGACGCTCGCCTCGAGCGCCTCGACACCGACCATGTTGGCGAGGATCGGCAGCGACAGCTCGCCGAAGGCTTCGTTGGAATAGAACCCGCCGCTCGTCGACTGGAAGTTGAAGTCGGCGGAATCGAAGGAGGCGGCGATCGGATCGGCGATCTGCGAACCGAGCTGGTGGCGATACTCGTAGCCCAGCGCCACCGATATCGGACGGTCCGGCGAGATCTGGAACAGGTCGCCGCCGAAGTCCGCACCCACCGTGGTGAGCTGATCGTATGCGCGCGAAGTGCCCGTGAACGCCAGGTAGTTCTCCTGCGGGGTCCCGATGGTCCCCGGTCCGCCGAGGAGGTTCAGCGGCGTGCAGCCGGCGATCTGCGAGCTGATCTGGCCGGGGGTCTGGACGCACACCGGGCCGTTGGGGCCGGGCACGCTCGGCCCCGTCGCGGTCTGCACCCGGGAGTTGCGGAAGGCCCCGCCGGTCGTGAACGTTCCGGACGTGCGGCCGTAGTTCAAGGCCGCGTTCCAGTACCAGCCGTGCAGCGGACCGGCGACTTCAGGGAACGTGCCGTCGATGCCGGTGACCACGCGGAACGTGTTCAGGTCCTCGGAGTACGTGCGGTTGTTGAACTCGACGAGGCGTCGCCCGAGGAAGTTCAGATCGGTGCCGAAGGGATTGTAGACGCTGTCCTTCGAGTAGACGATGTTGGCGTAGTCGCCAGGATTGAGCGGCATGGGTGCCGCGTTCTGCGTCGAGCTGCGCTGCGTGTACGAAAGCTCGTAGTAGCCGCGCAACAACGAGAACTTCGCATCGCCCGCCGAGAAGCCCTGGATCGTCGTCGAAGGGATGGTGAGATAGTTGGCGGCGTTGAAGTTGTAGAAGTCGACGCCGGACAGGTTGTTGTCGGGTGCCTTCGTACCCCACCGCCGGAAGCACTCCAGCTGGTTCAATCCGTTGTTCCCACAGTACAACTTGATGCCCTCCGGCGTAGTGAACACGCCAGGCCCGGACATCGTCCTCGAATCGCGGATCCAGCGCTGCCCGGGATCCCAGCCGTCGGCGACCATCGCCAGGCAAAGCGCGTTACCGTTGCACTGGTACGTGTTCGGGTTGGTTTTGTCCTTGGGAATCCGCAGCGTCCCTTGAGGAGTGCGGCTGCTGCCGCTGAAACCCGGGCCTCCGCCCGTGTAGTCGTAGTCGAGCGCCACCGCCGCCCAGTCGCGATCGCGGAGCCAGGAATCTCCCTGCCTGAAGTAGCGGGCGGAGAACATGGCGCCGGCGGCGTCGCCGGAGGTCCCGGTGGTGACGTGCGCATCGAACGTATTGGCGTCGCCCTTTCCGGAAACGCCGTACTGCGCGCCGAGGTCGGTGCCGGTGTAGTTCTTGCGGGTGATCACGTTGACGACGCCGGCGATCGCGTCCGATCCGTACACCGCGGAGGCGCCGTCCTTCAGCACCTCCACGCGATCGACTGCCTCGGTCGGAATGGTGTTCAAGTCCGGCGCGGCCGTCGCTCCAAGACCGGCCGGCACCAGGCGGCGCCCGTTGACGAGCACCAGCGTGCGCTGGACGCCGAGGCTGCGCAGGTTGATGCGAGTGGCGCCGTCGGCGCCGTAGTTGATGCCGCCGGTATTGAGCTGGAAGTTCGGCGCGTTGCCCTGCTCGGGCATCGTCTGCAGGTAGTCGCCGATGGTCATCCTGCCGCTGGACTCGAACTGTTCTCTCGTCACCACCGTCACGGGAGCCGGCGTGGTCAAGTCCTTGCGCCTGATGCGGGACCCCGTGACGATCAACTCCTCTGTCACGCCTCTCCTGTCCGCAGGAGGCGGCGCACTCGTCGGTGCCGAGGGTTCGACGGCCGGCTGCTGATCCGGCGTGGCCGGCGCCTGCGCCGAGGGCGCGGGCTCGGTGGGCGGCGGCGTCTCCTGCGACTGCGCGGCCGCGAGCCCGGCCGACAAGAGAAGGATCGAAGCGACCTGGATCGTCGTCCGCCTTGGATTCATGTTGTTCCCCTCGATCGAGTGACCGATGACGCTCGTTGCGGCGCTGCTCGACCGTCGCAGACTACACTTCCTCACCTCGACATCGCAATCGCGTGCGCTCAGCGGGCCGCGGCGGCCACGTCGCGCGCGGGGATCTCCCGGCCGGCGTGCCAGACGGAAACGAGCTTCCGCGTATTGCGGATGTCCTCGAGCGGATTCGCCTGCAGCACGATGAAATCTGCGCGCTTGCCGCTCTGCAGCGTCCCCCGATCGGAAGCGCCGAGCATGCTGGCGCTCCCCCGCGTTGCGGCGACCAGCGCATCCATCGGCGACAGCCCCGCGCTGACCATCAGCTCGAGCTCGCGGTGCTCCGCCCAGCCGGGGATGCGTGCCGGGTTCGCGCCGGAATCCGTGCCGAAGGCGAGGTGCACGCCCGCGTCGTGAAGCGTCTTGAGGTTGCGCATCCCGTTCGCCAGCGCGGCGCGGGCTTTGGGCACGTTCGGGTCCGCCGCGACCTTCGCCCTGTACTCCGGGCTGCGGAATTGCTGGACGGACTCCGGCGCGAGCGCACTGGTGAGAAATGGGTCGTCGAGCAGCGCCGGATCATCCGCGAGGGCGAAGAAGGACGCGTCCACGTTCAGCGTGGCGACGTAGAAGGTGCCGCGCTTCTTCATCATCGCCACCAGCTCGTCGTCGACCGGCTGATCGCGGACGCTGTGCGCGAGCGCATCCACGCCGCTCTCGATCACCGCCTTCGCATCGGCGAGATAGAAGACGTGCGAGGCGACCTTGATTCCGTCGGCATGCGCGGCTTCGATGACCGCCTTGAACACCGCGGGCTCCATCTTGGGGAACTTCCCGAAGACGTCGTCGACCCAGATCTTCACGAAGTCCGGCTTGTGCGCCGCCGTCTCCTGCACGTCCGCCACGGCCTCCGTGGGCGTCGTCGGCCGGTACACCTGGTCCGGCGCGAGCGGCACCGGTGGAGCCCCGTCCGGCGCGCCGATGCCGCGGCCTGCCGTGAACAGCGATGCTCCGGGCACCGCTCCACGCCGCTGCTCGTCGCGCAGCTCATAGACGAGGTCGCGGTTCAATCCGAGCGTGAGGACGGAGGTGACCCCGTACCGCTCGTATTGCAGCAGCTGCGCCTGGACGTTCTCGCGCGTGTACGCGTCCGCGCGGTTCTGTCCACCGGCGACCAGCCCGACGTGGCCGTGCGCGTTGATGATGCCCGGCATGATGGTGCGCCCGGTGAGGTCCAGCACCCGCGCGCGTCGAGGCACCTTAACCTTGGCCGAGGCGCCGACGGCAAGGATTCTCTCGCCGTCCAGCACGAGCAGGGCATTCTGCTGGGGAGCGCGGCCGGTCCCATCGATGATGGTCGCCCCTTTGAGGACCACCACGTCGGCAGATGCCACTGGCGAAACCATGAGCGCGAACACGACGAGGAGCGTCTTGCTCATATCCGTCCTCCGTGTCTGTGCCGCCGACTTATAGAGCTTCGCGAACGCCGCGCGCCAGCGCCCGCACGCAGCGGATGGAGATGCCGCCCTCCGACCTTGGGCGGGGGTCGAAGCCGCGTGCTCGGCCGGCGAGCAACCGCCGGCGTACTTCCGCCTTTCCGGCCGCCGGCGTTCCCCGGTCGAACCATTCATCGAAATCGAGCTCGAACTCTTCCTCGGCGAGCTCGATCCGCCTCATGCCGGCCCGCGCGAGGAGATCCACCAGCTCGCCGGAGGTGAGGTTGCGCACGTGCGTGCGATCGCGTGCACGCTCGATCTCCTGGTGCCAGGCCGCCGCGGCCGGATCGATGTCCGCGACGTGGTCGCAGGCGACCAGAACGCCGCCCTCCCGCAGCCGCGTAACCTGCGCGCGCAGGAAGTCGAGCGCATCGACGACATGGTGCAGGACGAACCGGGACAGGGCCGCATCGAACTTGTCCGGCAGCGCAAGCTCGAACACGGATCCCTCGTCGAACCGTCCCCGCTCCCCGAATCGCGCGCACCGCTCCCGCGCGCGGCGCACCATCTCGGCGGAAAGGTCGACGCCGTGAACGCGATGCCCGGCTCCGAGCAGCGCCTCGGAAACGAGCCCCGGCCCGCAGCCGGCGTCGAGGACGAGCGAGTCCGGCGGGAGGGCGGCAAAGGCGACCAGCCGCGCCAGCGCTGACGGATCGGACTGCACCGGGGACCGCTCGAAGCGGGCCGCCTGCGCGTCGAAGGCTTTCGCCAGCTCGGCGTCGTGCGTCGCCATCCCGAGCAAGCTACCGCAGTCACAGCGGCGAGTGTGTCTCCCCTGCTGCTTTCTGCTAGCTTCGCGCGCCCATCCCCGCTGCCGAGGAGCCCCCAAATGAGATTCGCGGCCGCAGCGCTGATCGCCGTTCTTTTCTTCTCCGCCGGCGCCAAGGAAACCGTCCGCATCGCGTTCGTGGGTCCGCTCACCGGCGGCAACTCGGCCGTCGGCCTCGGCGGCCGCAATTCGGCCGACCTGGCCGTCAGGCTGCGGAATGCAGATGGGAAGTCGAAGTACGGGTACGAGCTGGTGGTGTTGGACGACGAGTGCAAGCCGGACGCCGGCGTGCAGATGGCGACCAAGGCGGGGTCGGACCGCACCATCGTGGCAGGCGTGACGCACTATTGCTCGGTGGTGGCGATGGCGACGGTCGACACGTACCATCGCTTCGCGCTGCCGGTGATCGTCTGGGGCGCGGTGTTGCCCGACATCACCTACGCGAATGACTTCAAGGAGATCCACCGCGTCAACGGAACGATGATCAACCAGAACGAGACCAACGCGAAGTTCATGTCCGAGCGCGGATTCAGGAAGGTGGCGGTCATCCATGACACCACCGACTACGGCAAGGGCCACAACAAGTACTTCTCGCAGTTCTTCCAGAGGGCCGGCGGCCAGATCATCGCCACCTTCGGGGTCACTGCCGACCAGCAGGACTTCACGGCCGAGCTGACGCAGATCAAGGCGCAGAATCCGGAGGCGCTCTATTTCGGCGGACTGACCCCCATCGGCGTCCGCGTCCGCGCGCAGATGGACAAGCTCGGGCTGAAAGCGCAGTTCGACGGCACCTCCGGGATCGTCAACGACGACTTCATCAAGGCGCTCGGACCGCTCGCGGAAGGCGCGCTGGCATTTCGCGAAGGGGCGCCCGCCGAGAAGCTGCCCGGCGGGAAGAAGTTCCTCGAGGACTACAACAAGCAGGGCTACTCGAACCCGCCGGAGGCCTACGGACCGTTCGCCTACGCGGCAGCCGAACTCCTGATGGACGCCATCGACAAGGTGGGGCCGGACCGGAAGAAGATCGTCAAGGAGCTGGCGAACGTGACGGACCGCGACTCCATCGTGGGCAAGATCACGTTCGACGATCACGGCCAGAACACCGTGCCGGCCATCACCAGATATGTCGTGCAGGACGGCAAGTGGCTGACCTGGGAAGAGAGCGAGTACGCCGCGGGGAAGCGGAAGCTCACCAACGGGAAGTAGCGATGTCGGCGAGCGTGATCGCGCAGTACCTGATGAACGGCGCGATGCTCGGGATGATGTACGCGCTGGTCGCGGCGGGATTCACGCTCTTCTTCGGCGTGCTGGACATCATCCAGTTCTCCCACGGAGACGTGGTGGCGGCCGGCGCCTTTGCTGGGCTCGCCGCCTGGACGCTGCTGACCGCCGCCGGCGTCGCGGCGCCGGGCGTTCTCCTCCTCGCAGTAGTCCTGTCGGCGGTCGCCGTCACCGCGTTGCTCGGCGCGGCGGTTGCGCGCTTCATCGTGTTGCCGGTCAAGGGCGCGCCCCAGTTGAACGTGCTCCTGGTCACGCTGATGGCCGGCACCGTGCTGCGCGAATGCTTGCGGCTCTTCTACCCGGGCGGTTCCCAGCCCAAGCTGTTCCCGGCGCTGCTGCCGACCTCGGGATGGGACATCGGCGGCTTCCACCTCCGATTCGACAACGTCATCCTGCTCGTCTCCGGCACTCTCTTGATCGCCGGCACGCACCTCATCATCACGCGCACCCGGCTCGGTCTCGCGATCCGCGCGGTCGCCCAGGACGAGGAGACGGCACGAACCATGGGCATCGACTTCCGCCGCGTGGTGCTGGTGACATTCGCGCTCGGCTCAGCGCTGGCCGCCTTCGCGGGCGTGATCGACGGGCTCTACTACAACGAGGTCTTCTTCGGCATGGGACTGTTGCTCGGCGTGATCGGGTTCGCGGCGGCGATCCTGGGCGGCCTGGGCAACCTCTACGGGGCCATCGTCGGCGGCTTCCTTTTCGCCGCGCTGCAGACCATCGGGGCCGTGGCGCTCCCCTTCGCCAGCGCCTACAAGGACGTCTTCGCCTTCGGCGTGGTGATCCTCCTCATGGCCATCCGTCCCACCGGTCTGATCGGCGAGCGCGCGAGCGAGCGGGTATGAGATCGCGCGCCGTCGCGGTCTTGTTCACGGCGCTGGTCACGGCGTACGCCTGGCTCTTGCTGCGGGCGGAATCGCAGGGCGCGATCGCCGCGTTGATCCTCGTGGGTATCGCCGCCGGAATCCTCGCCATGCGGACGCAACTGCTGCGGCCGGTGGTGCGCTCACTCGGCAGCAACGAGCGGTTCGCGCAGGGGCTCGCCTTCGCCGCGGTCATCGTGATCGCGCTGGCCCTGCGCGAGGACGATTTCGCGCTGCTCTTGCTCACCCGGGTGCTGATCGTGATCGTCGCCTGCCTCGGGCTCAACGTGCAGTTCGGCTACGCCGGCGTGGTCAACTTCGCGGGGGCAAGCTTCTTCGGGGTCGGCGGGTACACGGCGGCGGTGCTGGCGAGCTCGGCGCGCCTCCCGCACCTGCTCGTGCTGCTCGCGGGCGGAGTCACGGCGGCGCTGGCCGGGACCGTCCTGCTTCTGCCCATCCTGAGAACGCGCGGCCATTACGCCGCCCTGATCACCATCGGTTTCGCCCTGCTCTTCCGCACCTTCCTCGAAGTGAACGACGCGTTGGGCGGCCCGCAGGGGCTGAAGCTGGGCGAGATGCGGATCGGACCCCTGCGCTTCAACGATCCGATCTCGGTCGGACCCTTCGAAGGCTCGTTCTATCTGCGCTACATCGCGGTCGCGCTGGTGCTTCTCGCGCTCGCCTTCGCCGTCGTGCAGCGCCTCGACCGATCGTGGGTCGGTGTCGCCCTCGACGCGGTGCGCCTCGACGAGATCGCCGCCGCGAGCTTCGGAATGGACATCGCCCGCTGGAAGATCGCGGCGTTCACGGTGGGGAACTTCATCATCGGCGTCGCCGGCGCTCTCTCCGCGTTCCTGATCGGTTTCATCGCGCCCAACAACTACAGCTTCGCCGAGTCGTTGATCTTCGTCTCCATCCTGCTTCTCGGCGGCATCGGAAGCCCGTGGGGCCTGTCGCTGGCGACGGCGATCGTGATCCTGCTGCCGGAGAAGTTTCAGATCATCCAGGAGTACCGGTTCCTCATGTTCGCTGGGTTGGTCGTGCTCACGCTGCTCTTCCGGCCGGCCGGGCTGGTGCCGCGTCCGCTGCGACGCCTGGTCGGGCCGCCGCTCTCATGACGACACCTCTGCTCAGCTGCCACCGGCTCACGCGCCGCTTCGGCGGCGTGGTGGCGCTGGATGGCCTGGATCTGGAAGTGGAGGCGGGCTCCGTCCTGGGGCTGATCGGTCCGAACGGATCGGGCAAGACGACGTTTTTCAACGTCGTGACCGGTCTGTTTCCCGCGAACGCGGGCGAGGTCCGGTTCGCGGGCGCGCCCATCACCGGCCTGCGTCCGCAGGCTGTCCATCGCGCCGGGATCGCGCGCACGTTCCAGCGCTCGCGGCTCTGCCTGCCGCTCTCCATCTTCGACAACCTGATGGTCGGCAACCACCAGCACCTCGATCACCGGCTCTGGTTCAACCTGGTCCGGCGGCAGGTGCTGCGGCGGCAGATCGAGGAGAACTACCGCGCGGCGCGGGAGCTCCTCCACGTCTTCGACCCGCCGCTCGCGGACCGGATGATGGAGCCGGCGTCGCGCATTCCCATGATCGATCGGAGGCGCGTGGAAGTCTGCCGGGCGCTGATCAGCCGCCCGAAGCTCCTCCTGCTCGACGAGCCCTCCGCGGGAATGACGCACGAGGAAACGTTGCGTCTGATGGATGACATCCTGGAAGTGCAGCAGAAACTGGGCGGGCTGACGATCATCCTGATCGAGCACGAGATGTCGGTGATCGAGCGCGTCACCCGCCGCTGCGTGGTGCTCAACTACGGGCGCAAGATCGCCGAAGGGGCGTACGCCGAGGTGTCGCGCGACCCCGAGGTGCGCGAGGCCTACCTGGGGCTGGAGTGACGATGGAGGAGCTGCGCGTCGAGAACGTGTTCACCGCATACGATCGGGCCGACGTGCTGCAGGACGTGTCGCTCACGGTGGAGCGCGGGACCATCACCTGCCTGCTCGGCTCGAACGGTTCCGGGAAGACGACGCTCATCCGTTCCATCCTCGGGCTGACGCCGCCAAGGCGCGGGCGCATCCTCTTCGGCGGGCGGGACCTCACCGGGCTGCAGACGCACCGGATCGTGGCCGAGGGAATCGCCTGCATTCCCGAGGGTCGCAAAGTCTTTCCCCGCCTCACGGTCGTCGAGAACCTGCGGCTCGGCGCCTACCTCGAAGAGGACGCTCGCGTCATCCAGCAGCACCTCGACCAGGTGTTCGCCACGTTCCCCCGGCTCGCCGAACGCCGGCAGCAGCTCGCGGGAACCATGTCGGGCGGCGAGCAGGCGATGGTCTCCATCGGCCGCGGGATGATGAGCGCGCCGAAACTTCTAATGGTCGACGAGCCTTCGCTCGGGCTGTCGCCGTTGTTCGTGATGGAGAACTTCGCGGTGATCCGGCGCATCAACCAACAGGGGGTCACCGTGTTCCTGGTGGAACAGAACGTGCACCAGACGCTGGCCATCGCGCACCGCGGATACGTGCTCTCGCAGGGGCGGGTCGTGGCGCAAGGCACCGCGTCCGAGCTGCTGGCGGACGAGCAGGTGCGAGCGGCCTATTTCGGGTCGGGGCCTCCGACGGGACGCCCAGACGGGCCGAGGAGGAATCCATGAACGCCGTGGAGCTGACGCGCCAGCTGGTCCAGATCGATACCATCAATCCCCACAGCCCGGAGCGACCCTGCGCGGAGCGGGTCGGCAACCTGCTCGTCGACTCAGGTTACAGCGTGGCAACGCACGAGTTCGCGCCCGGACGTGCCAGCGTCGTCGCCCGCCGCGAAGGCGCCGGCCCGCCGATCTGCTTCGCCGGCCATCTCGATACCGTGCCGCTCGGCGCGGCTCCCTGGACGCGGAACCCCTTCGGCGGCGAGGTCGACGCGGGCAGGCTTTACGGCCGCGGCTCGAGCGACATGAAGAGCGGCATCGCCGCGATGGTCGAAGCGGCGCTGCGGCTGGCGAAGACGCCTTTGCGCAAAGCGGGGATCACGCTGGTTTTGCTCGCCGGGGAGGAGACGGGATGCGAAGGAGCCACGCACCTCGCCAAGGTGCCGGGCGCGCTCGGACGCGCGGGCGCGATGGTCGTCGGGGAACCCACCGGAAACCGGCCGGTCATCGGACACAAGGGCGCGCTCTGGTTGCGGGCACGGACTCGCGGCGTCACCGCGCACGGATCGATGCCGCAGATGGGAGTCAACGCCGTGATCAAGGCGGCGCGCGCCGTGCTCCAGCTGAGCAGTTTCCAGTTCGACGTCGCACCCGATCCATTGCTCGGCGCGCCCACGCTGAACGTGGGCACCATCAAGGGCGGGCTCAACGTGAACTCCGTGCCGGATGAGGCCGTGATCGGGATCGACGTCCGCACCATCCCCGCGCAGCGCCATGGTCAGTTGCGCAAACAGCTCGAGTCGCTGCTCGGGCCGGAAGTCGAGCTGGCGCCGGTCGTCGACCTCGAAGGCGTGCGCACCCCCGAAGACGATCCGTTCGTGCGCAACGTGCTGGAAGTGACTGCATCGGTGACCGGGGAGCGGGAGCCGCCTGGGTCGGCGACATACTTCACCGACGCGAGCGTGCTCACGCCGGCATACGGCGGGATCCCGACCGTGGTGCTCGGTCCGGGCGAAATGGCCCTCTGCCACCAGACGGACGAGCACTGCCGCGTCGACCGGATCGAACAATCGGTCGAGATCTACACCCGCCTTGCGCAGGCGTGGTGCGGCGCGTGAAGCGCGCGCCCGGATCGGTTGCGCGCCTCGCGCGGCGCGAGCTGTCCGCCTCGGACCTGCTGGGCCAATGCCTCGCCCGGATCGCGGAGCGCGAGCCCGTGGTGCAAGCCTGGGAAGTGATCGATGCGGAGGGCTCACTGGCGGAGGCGCGCCGCATCGACGCGCTGCGCGACAAGCCGTCCCTCTGCGGGATACCGGTCGGCGTGAAGGACCTGATCGACACGGCGGACCTGCCGACGGCGTACGGGTCGCCGATCCATCGCCGTCACCGCCCGGCACGCGACGCCGAATGCGTGCGCCGGCTACGGGCCGCGGGCGCGATCGTGCTCGGAAAGACGGTGACGACCGAGTTTGCCGTCTACTCGCCCGGGAAGACGCGCAACCCCCGCGACCCTTCGCGCACCCCAGGCGGGTCCTCCAGCGGGTCGGCGGCGGCCGTGGCCGATGGAATGGTGCCGGTGGCGCTCGGCTCGCAGACCGCGGGTTCCATCATCCGCCCCGCCTCGTACTGCGGAGTCATCGGATACAAGCCGACCTACGGCCTCGTGCCGCTGGAGGGCGTCCACCCTCTAGCGCCCTCGCTGGATACGCTCGGCTTTTTTGCGCTGTCGCTCGAGGACATCCCGCCGGTGATCTCCGCCCTCTCCAATGCGCCGCCGACGCCGATCCGGAGCCGCCGTCCCCGGCTCGGTCTCTGCCGCACCGAAGCATGGCCCCGCGCCGCTCCGCAGACGCAGGAGCTGATCGAGAAGGCTGCGAAGGCGCTCGGTGCCCGCTTCGTCGACCTCGGATCTCCCTTCGCCGCGCTGATCGACGCGCAGATCGCGATCATGGGTGCGGAAGCGGTGGCTACGCTGCGCGAAGAGCCGCAGAGCGAGTTGAGCGCGAGGCTGCGAGAGTTCCTGCGCGAAGGCGCCGGCGTCACGCCCGAGCGGCTCGCCGCCGCGCGGGACCAGGCAGAGCGGTGCCGCGGCGACCTCGACCGCGTGTTCGAAGATCTGGACGCCCTGCTCACGCCGGCCACCACCGGGGAGGCGCCGGAAGGTCTCGCGGCTACCGGAGACCCGGCCTTCTGCCGCATCTGGACCCTGCTCGGCGTTCCCTGCATCTCGCTCCCCGTCCTCACCGGACCGGCCGGGTTGCCGATCGGCCTGCAAGTCGTCGGACGGCGCCAGACCGACGACGAATTGCTCTCGTCCGCCGCCTGGATCTACGAGCGGATAGGCTGACGTCCTCCGGACGGGCTTGCAGGCGCCCGGCCGCATGTCCACCTTGCGGCGCACGCACGGGTGCGCCATGGCCAGGTGGGGGTGGGGGATCGGGGCGGTCGCGCTCTTCGCGTGCGGAGGCGGAACCCTCACGGCCCGCGACGCGGGCGTTGTCGATCCGCCCGTGATCCCGGAAGACGCGGGGCCCGTCGCAGTCCATCCCGATGCAGGCCCGCCGCCGATTCCCGACGCCGGTCCTCCGCCAGTCACACCAACGAGCCCGGTCGCCGCCGAGAACGCGCTGCCCGGAACGGACGCCTGGGTCATGACCCATGTCGCCAGCCAAGGCCGCCTCGAGGGTTACGCCGGGGACGTGAGCGTCAATCACGGCGACGCGGTCGACATCCACGTCAGCGCGGACGTGCCGACGGACGTCCACTGGGAGCTGTACCGCATGGGTTGGTACGGCGGAAAAGGAGGCCGCCTGATCGCGACGGGCGGTCCGTTTGCGGTCGCTCACCAGCCTGCCCCCGCGGTCAATCCGGCCACCGGTCTCGTCGAATGCGCCTGGCCCGTGAGCTTGGTGCTGCATACCGACCGATCGTGGGTCAGCGGCATCTACATGCTCAATCTGATCCGAGCCGACGGCCTGCGCAGATTCGTGCCGATCGTCATCCGCGACGACGAGCGGAAGAATGCGGCGGTGATCCAGGCTTCCGTGGCGACCTGGCAGGCCTACAACGACTGGGGTGGCGAGAGCCTCTACTCCGATGCGCTCGGTCTCGTCGGGGGGCACGCTCGCGAGGTCTCGTTCGATCGCCCGTACACGGACGGCTTTGGCGCGGGGGAGTTCTTCAACTTCGAGGACAGCCTGGTGCAGTGGGTCGAGTCGCACGGCTACGACGTCACCTACCTGACCAACGTCGACGTGCATCGCGATCCTTCGCTCCTGGCCGGCCAGAGGCTGTTCATCTCTTCCGGCCACGACGAGTACTGGTCTCGCGGCGAGAAGGACACCGTCGAATCGGCCATCGCCGGCGGTACCAGCGTCGCCTTCCTCACCGCGGACGAGGCGTTCTGGCAGATCCGTCTCGAGCCATCGCGTGGCGCGGGCCGTCCGTACCGCACCGAGGTCTGCTACAAGGAGTCCGCCCTGCGAGAGGATCCCCTGACGGGGACGAACCTGATCACGAAGCGCTGGCGCGATCCCGCCGTCAACGAGCCGGAGCAGAAGTTGCTGGGCGTGATGAGCAACGGGTGGGAGTTCGCGGATCTCCCCTGGATCGTGCGCGGCAGCTCGTCGTGGGTCTACGAGGGCACCGGCGTTCGCGACGGCGACTCCATCCCCCTGCTCGTCGGGTACGAGTCCGACCGCGTCTTCCCCGACGCGCCATCGCCGGCCGGTGTGCAGATCCTCGCGCAATCGCCCGTGGCGAACTTCGATTCCGGCGAGCTCGGGCCGAGCTGGCACAACTCGACCGTGTACGCGACGCGATCCGGCGGCTTCGTCTTTGCCGCCGGCGTCGTGCAGTGGGCGTACGGGCTGGCGCGGACCGACGTCGCCGACGTTCGGGTGCAGCGGATGACCTCCAACCTCTTCCGCCGCGCCGGTCTTTCACCGAAGCTTCCTGGCGACAGCTTCGGTGCCGGCTCCGCCCCGCAGGTCGACGAGTCGCGTGCGGCAAGCTCGGTATCGACGCTCGCGGGCGTCTCTGGCGCGGAGGGATTCGTCGACGGTCCCGGTTCGCAGGCGCGCTTCCGTCGGCCCGTGGGTATCGCGGCGGATGCCAGCGGAAATCTCTACGTCGCCGACACGGGCAATCATGCGATTCGCATGATCGCGAACGATGCGGACCACACCGTGACCACGATCGCGGGAACGGGATCGCCCGGGCTTGGCACGGGGCCGGGGCTGCAAGCCGGCTTCAAGCTTCCGTACGCGATCGCGATCGGCCCCGCCGGCGAGCTCTACGTGGCGGATTTCGGGAGCAACCGGATCGTCCGCATCGACACCGACTCCGCGCGGACCGCCAGCGTGTGGGCGGGGTCGCCGAACGGTTACGCCGGCAATCTGGACGGCCTCGGCACCGCGGCGCGCTTGACGATGCCGAGCGGGATCACCGCGGTGGGAAGCGATCTCTACGTCGTCGACGCGGTCCCCACGCGGCTCTGCCGGATCGATGCCGCGCAGACGGTCGTCACCCTGGTCGCCGGGCCGGGCTATCTGAACGGACCCGGTGCCACCGCGATGATCCGCAGGCCGACCGGCATCGCCGCCAGTGCGGACGCCCTCTATGTGGTGGAAACCGGCAACCGCTCCATCCGTCGCGTCGCACTCGACGCGATTCATTCGGTGAGCACCGCCGCGGGAAACGGATACTCCGCAGGCTTCGCCGATGGGCCCGCGGCCAAGGCGAGGTTGATGCCTCTCTTCGGCGTGGCCGTGCGCGGGACCGACGTGCTCTTCGCCGACCCTGGTAGCGCGCGCATCCGCATCATCGGAGACGGAACGGTCGGCACCTTTGCCGGAAGCGGCCGCTCCGCGGGCGAAGACGGACCGGCGCTGGATGCGGCCTTCAATCTGCCGGCGGGGATCGCGGCCCTCCCGGATGGAACGGTCGCCGTGGTGGATCACGGGGATTCGACGGTCCGCCTGATCCGGCCTTGAGCAGCGTCCGTCCACTTGCACCCGGGCGTCGGGCGTACTTGCGCACGCTCGGATGCCTGCCCAGCTTCCGGGCATGTCGCACAAGTGCGTCTGTATCGCACTGATGTTGTTCGCTTGTGGGCAGGGAGTCCCCGCACCTGTCCACGTCGGACCAAGGTGGCCGCCTGCGCGGACCGGCTACGTGAACCCGATCGCCGCTGAGAACCAGGCTGCCGGCGACGCTTCCTGGAACCAATTCATCCGCTCCGTCGGCGGGCAGGTCGAGGCCTACGCGGAGCGCGTCAGCGCGAAGGCTGGCGAGGACGTACGGATCATGGCCCGCTCCAGCCCGGCTTCGCCCGCGAGCTGGACGCTGTACCGGCTCGGCTGGTACGGCGGCGCCGGCGCCCGACAGATCGGCGCGGGCACCGCGCAGCTCGGATCGCAGCCTGCTTGCGCGAACGAGGTCACGACGGGCCTCGTGCGCTGCTCGTGGGCGCCCACGTTTTCCGTCGCGATCCCGCAGGACGCGGTGAGCGGCCTCTATCTGGTGCGCATCCTGCGCGGAGACAACGTGGGGGGGTTCGTCCCGCTCGTGATCCGCGACGACCGGCAGGCCGACCTGCTCTTCCAGTCCAGCGTGCTGACCGCGCAGGCCTACAACAACTGGGGCGGCGAGGGGCTCTACTCCGATTCCGACGACAACGTTCCCGGAGGATTTGCCGTCCAGGTGAGCTTCGACCGGCCTTACGACAGCGACGGAGGCTCGGGTCAGATGCTCCGCTACGAAACCCTGATGGCGCGCTTCCTCGAGCGGTACGGGTACGACGTCACGTACACCACCAATCTCGACGTCGCGCGCGAGGGTCCCTCCGCACTGCTGCGGCGCGGGGCGTTCCTCTCCGTCGGTCATGACGAATACTGGCCTGGTGAAGAGCGGGACGCCGTGGAGACGGCGCGCGACGCTGGAATGCCGGTGCTGTTCTTCGGCGCGAACGCCGCGTACTGGAAGGTGCGCCTGTCCGACTCCGGCGCCGACGGCAATGCTCGCGTCCTTACCTGCTACAAGCGCCGGCCGCAGGACGATCCACAGCACGGCACGCCGCAGCAGACCGGCAGGTACCGGGACGATGCCATCGGAAGGCCCGAAGAGGAGTTGGTCGGCACGATGTACGAGAGCTGGCTGCTGTTCGGGCAATCCTGGACCGTGCTGAATCCGGACCACCCCATCTACACCGGCACGGGCCTGCGCTCGACGGACGCGATTCCGCAGCTGGTCGGTTACGAGTACGACCGAACCTTCTTGCTGAATACGCCGGGAAGGGCGGCGGTGGTGGCGCGGTCGCCCGTGGTGGACGCGGAGGGCAGGACCAGCTTCTCCGAGGCGACCGTGTACACGGCCCCGAGCGGCGCCGTGGTTTTCGGAGCGGGCACCATCTACTTCGCGCGCGGCCTCGACGGAGCTCGGCGAGATCCACGCGTGGAGCGCATGGCCGCGAACATCCTGAAGCTGGCGCTCAGGCTGGACGTGCCGGAGCCGCTGCAGACGCCGGGCGCTCCGGCTGCTCCGGTCCCCGATGCGCAGTGGGCGGGCAACGTCCGCACCATCGCCTCGGGCATGATGGCGCCCGCCGGCGTCGCCCAGCTCCCGGACGGCAGCTTCGTCGTCGCCGACGCGAGCGCGCATCGCATCTGGCGCGTGGATGGTACGGGGTCGGTGCATCCGTTCGCCGGCGATGGACACGAAAGCGGCAGCAGCACCTTCGACAACCGGCCTGGGCTCCAGGCGCGCTTCTTCCAGCCCACGGCGGTCCTGCCGGATGCCGCGGGAAACGTCTACGTGGCCGATACGCACAACAACGCCATCCGGAAGATCGCCAACGACTCGAGCCGTACGGTGAGGACGGTCGCCGGCGCCCTGCTCGTCCCGGGTTACGCCGACGGGACCGGGTCCGCTGCTCGTTTCTCGGATCCGATGGGCATGGCATGGTTGGACTCGACGCATATCGTCATCGCGGATTCCGGTAACTCGGCCATCCGCAGCTTGAACGTCACGACCGGCTCGGTGAGCACCGTTGCCGTCACCCACGACTGGGGCGACGAGGCCGATGGTCCAGCCTCCAGGGCGGCATTCTTCTACCCGACGGCGGTCGCGGTCGCTCCGGACAGGCGCATCTTCTTCCTGGCCAGCTCGTTCGGGAAGCTGAAAGTGATCGGCACGGACGCGAGCCGCACGATCACCACGCTGGTCGCCGGAGGGCTGGGATACGCGGACGGACCCGGCACCGGTGCGCGCACGCAGATGCAGATGGGGCTGATCTGGTCGAATGGCGCGCTGATCGCTTCCGACCCGGGCATCAAGCGGCTGCGCTCCATCCTCCCCGGCAGCACCGCCGGCAGCACGACGGTGAAGACGTGGGCGGGCAGCGGCCTGGCGGGAGCAGACGACGGCCCCGCGTCGAGCGCTTCCTTCCACGTGCCGCTCGGACTGTGGCAGGGCAGGGACGGAAACGTCTACTTGGTGGACGGTTTCGCCGGGACCCTGCGAGCGATCGAGCC
>Ga0209689_1001374_pt1 | contig 18141 bp, 18 predicted proteins | sample GraSoiAngelo_149_FD_187119 | JGI IMG/M metagenome (GOLD analysis project Ga0209689, IMG submission 187119) | Grasslands soil microbial communities from the Angelo Coastal Reserve, California, USA - 14_1009_09_30cm (SPAdes) (version 2) | ecosystem: Environmental > Terrestrial > Soil > Grasslands ... | reverse complement strand
GCGATTGCGTTCGCTTCGGTAGGAATATGAGAGAACTGGCCTGAAAAGACTTGGAGGCGCGGGTGGGAATCGAACCCACGTATAAAGGTTTTGCAGACCTCTCCCTTACCACTTGGGTACCGCGCCCTATCCTCTAAATTATCGCCGCATGGGGAAAAAGTCTATGGCGCACCATGCTTGGAAAAGCGCCATAGAAACGAATACCCCGCCATTGCGGGGATCTTTTAAACCTTGGAGCGGGAGACGGGATTTGAACCCGCGACTTCGACCTTGGCAAGGTCGCACTCTACCACTGAGTTACTCCCGCTCGGCAGCTCGATTATAAACAACCCGCAAGTTTCCCCGCAAACCTGCTGCTGCAATCACGCTCGACGCGAGAATCGCGCGCGAGAATCCACATCGCCGCCATCGCCGGGACGGCGCCCTAATACTGTGAGGGTACGCCGCGCTCCTTCATATCGGCACTGGCCTTGGCGGTGATTTGGTTCCTGACGTCCCACAACTCCTTGTATAACAAGTGCTCCATTCGCTGGTGCAGCACTTCGACCGGCGTGCCCATCGTTCCCACCACGCCGCCACCAATGATTCGCTGTGCCAACTTCAGATGATGAAAGCGAAACAGGTGCATGCGCTCGTCAAAATCCAGTAGTCGTTCGGCTACGTCATGCAATCCGAAGAATTCGGCGTGGCGGCGGTAGAGATCGTCGAGGGTAAGCTGCGCCCGATGCACTTGCTCGTAGAACACCTTTCCCAGGCTCGTGCCGGTGTGCAGGAGCGCAAGAAATCCCGGCGAATCGAGCCCGCTGCCGTGTCCCAGTCCAGCTCGGATCAGGTGGTAGTCGTACGGCGTGATCGTCTCCAGGACGTGCAACAAAGAGATGGGATATTCCAACATCTGGTTGGCGCGGCGAAGCAAGCGCCCAGCATTGGCGAAATCGCTTTCTACAATCAGATCGTGAGCGCGCTCCAGTTCGAACGCCGCGCCCTTCATCAGAAGCTCCGAACTCTGGTGGACGACTTGGAATGTCAACTCATCTTGGTGCAGCAGTTCTTCCCGCTGCTTCTGTAGGGCCAGTAACTCATCCGTGCGCAGATAGCGTTCGTAATCCGACGCGCCCTTTCCCGGAAGAATCGGCCTTTTCAAATCATCCATGTTCGACATCACTCATGTTTCGATATCGCTCAATGTATGGCCCACTGTGGATCTTCTTCGGGCGAGACAATCTGGCCATCACGCATATGAATAATGCGATCGGCATAGCTCGCGGCCCCCGGGTTGTGGGTAATCATGAGCACGGTCTGTCCCAGGTCGCGATTGGTTTGACGCAACATGCCGAGCACAATTTTCGAGTTCTTGGAATCGAGGTTGCCGGTTGGCTCATCCGCTAAGACGATTGCCGGCTTGTTGATCAGGGCCCGCGCCAGCGCCACCCGCTGCTGTTCTCCCCCCGACAGTTCCGACGGCCGGTGGTGCAGCCGTTTGGCCACTCCCAACAATTCAGTAATTTTATTGAAGTACGTCGGATCGCCGTTCTTGGTGCCCGCAATGTCCTGCGCAATCTCAATATTCGACCGCGCGTCCAGCGTGGGCAATAGATTGAATTTCTGAAAAACAAATCCAATTTTTCGTTTACGCATGCGGGTGCGTTCGGCGTCGGAAAGTTGCGCGAAGTCATCCCCGTCCACCACTATGCGGCCTGAATCCGCGCGGGTAAGCCCACCCAATAGATAGAACAGTGTAGACTTACCACTTCCCGATGGGCCGACCACACTTACGAATTCACCCTTCTCTACACCGAAACTAATCCCGCACAGCGCCGGCACTTCCAGTTTTCCGATGCGGTAGGTCTTGCGCAAATCCGCGGCTTCGATAAAAAGACCCATCCAAAACGACGATAACACAGGCTGAACGGTCTTGCCGGTGGCCTGCTGGCGGAAGTTTTCGTTTCAGGCTGCGCTGGGTTGGGAAGGTGTGCGTGGCGTGCGCTGCGTGCTCTTGGGGCCACGCTTGCGCACTAACAGAAGACGGATGCGTTCCAATAGTTCAACCGGTGCGTACATGCCTTTGGGCAGGAATACGTCGGCTTGGGTGTCGCGGTCGTAAATCTTGACCTTTCCGGAAAGCAGGATGGCCGGAGTCTGCGGTGAAATTGTTTTGATTTGCTCGATTAACTTAGTGCCGTCCAGGCCCGGCATAATCAGATCGGTGAGTACCAGGTCAATTCCGCCACGGCGAAAACATTCCAGGGCTTCTTCGCCACTGGAGCAGGCGATGACCCGGTAACCGCGGGTTTCGAGCATGATTTTGCGAATGGAAAGAGATTGTTCGTGGTCGTCAACGCAGAGGATTGTTCTTTTCGGTTTCATTCGTGCTTCCGAAGTCGTGATTGGCCTCGCGGCCAGCTGGAAAAGTGTTAACTATTGTTTGGGAGATTCTTGATTTCCAGAGCGTCAGCATCCTAAGGCTCAGAGCACGGGCCTGTAAAGTGACGCGCATGCTAATGGTAGGTTGGCCCCATTGATTTTTTTTCTACTCTGTGCCTACAGGTATTTTTCGCGGAGAATTCAGTCGGCCGCTTAGAAGAAAACTTCGCCGCGCATCACTTCGACTACATTTCCACCGACCCGCACATTAACCACTCGGTTATCCAACTTCGAGGCGCGCACAAAAATCCGGCTCGGCCTCTTCATTTCCATCCCTTGTTCAATGAGAACGCGCTCCTCAGGATTCGCCACGCCATGAGCCACCATCCAGGCGGCTGTGCAGCCGGCGGCCGACCCGGTGGCCGGATCTTCGCCGTTATAGAACAGCATGCGGGCATGCAGTCGCGCTGCCGGATCAACCGTTTCTCGTGTCACAAAATAAAAAAACTTTCCACCGGTCTTCTCCAGGTATTCACCAGTACGACCGTAATCCATGCGCAAATTGCGAAGTGCCTGTAGGGATCGTACCGGCGTGACGGTGAACGGCACACCCGTCGACACCGTCTGAATGGGCAGCGAATCATCCAGATCTGTTTTTTCCAGGCCCGTAACCTTGGCCACTATCTCTTGCTCATGCACTGTTCCAAATTTCGGATCGACCTGGGTCATCTCGCCGAAGCCCGGTTGGCCAGGTCCTTCTTCGAACCGTACAGGCACCGTTCCCACGTTTAAATTGAGCCTGACCTCACGCGCACCGTTCGACCCGCGCAGCACAAACGCCGTTCCCAGCGTTGGGTGTCCAGCAAATGGCAATTCTTCGTGGACGGTGAAAATCCGCACTCGCACTCCGCGTTCACGCTCAACTGTGGTATCGCCTGGCAGAATGAAGGTTGTTTCTGAAAGATTCGTCTCGCGCGCCAAGCCTTGCATCTCGGCGTCGCTCAGTCCACGCCCGTCCGTGATGACTGCCAGGGCATTGCCTTCGAGAGGTTGGGAACTGAAAACGTCCACTTGTACCATCGCGAGCTTTCTCGGCTTCGTCATGCGCTTCCTTCCTAATTATGGAATGATCGGTCGACGCTTAGGGTCCATCATTGCTGTCTGATTTCAAACCGGTTACGCCGGATGCAAAAGTAAGCGCGGACGAGGAGTCGAAAAGAGCTTCGCTGGCCCATACTGCCCATTTGACAGCCATTTTGCCCGCCGCGTATTCTAGTAAAAGTATGCGCCAACACTCCATGCCGAGCGCCCTGTGTTGTTGTACGTGGACGCCGGTGTGTGGGTAGCGCAACTGACCTTTTCCTACCCACCCGGCACACAGCGGGTGGGTTTTCGTTTTCCTAGTCTTTACTCATCCGATTAAGAGCTTTGGGGGGTACTAATTTTCGAGAACTCCCGAACGGCTTAGCCCGGGAAACGACCGACTTTCAGCGAGGAGAAAAAATCATGAGCACTGCAACCGTAACTCCGATTGACAGCACGCCCCGAATTCCCCGAATCAATGACACCGCTCCCGATTTCACTGCCGAAACCACCCAAGGCACCATCCGCTTCCACGAATGGGTTGGCGACGGCTGGGCGATCTTATTTTCCCACCCCAAAGACTTCACCCCCGTATGCACCACAGAACTCGGCTACATGGCCGGGCTCCAGCCCGAATTCGCCAAGCGCAACACTAAAATTATCGGGCTGAGTGTGGACCCAGTGAGCAGCCACGGCAAGTGGGCAGCCGATATTGAGGAGACTCAGGGCCACAAGATCAACTACCCGATGATTGGCGATCCGCAACTCAAAATCGCCAAGCTCTACGGCATGTTGCCGGCCGAGAGCGGGACCACCTCCGAGGGCCGCACCGCGGCCGACAACGCCACCGTACGTACGGTATTCGTCATCGGTCCCGACAAGAAGATCAAACTGCAGCTCAGCTATCCGATGAGCACGGGCCGCAACTTCGACGAAGTGTTGCGCGTTCTCGATTCCATTCAGCTCACGGCCAAGCACAAAGTTGCTACACCGGCAAACTGGAAGCAAGGCGACGATGTCATCATCCTGCCCTCGGTGCCGGAGGAGGAAGCGAAACAGAAATTCCCCGGCGGCTGGAAGGCGCCCAAGCCGTATCTGCGCATCGTCCCCCAGCCGAAGTAAGGGAGTTGGGATTCAAAGGGCCGCCCTCGGGCGGCCCATCTTTTTGCGCCGGCTAACCTTTGCCGCTGCCGCGAATTTATCTCTTCAAAAGCAACCACGCGCACCTCCCAGCTAACCCGGACGCATGTTTTCGCACCTAAGCTGCCGAGGTTCCAGAAACGCACGGTACCTCAATTGTTCACGCTTAAGGAGGCCTTATGGCGAACCCCGAGCAGAAGAAATGCGCCCACCCATCCTGCGAGTGTCTGGCGCCAGCTGGCGAGAAGTACTGTAGCCAGTTGTGCGAAGATGCAGGCGACGATGAAGTCGAAATTGCCTGCGACTGTGGACACACCGCATGCGCCGCATAGCGGTCGCCTAGCCAGTTGATCTCGCAACCTTCATTGACATTGCCATTCTGAGGCGGAGCCACGCCGAAGACTCTGCCTCTTCCCTCACGGGCCTATCAGGCCACATCTGGGGGTCAGCACCAACAGCTGCCGGCGGGGTGCCTCCGTCTTCGGCGGAAAACTACCTAAGAAAGTATTTCGTAATGCCGAACGAATTCGTCGAAACTGACCAGTACAGCTTTCGCTTCCGGTGCCACGACGGCTCGTTCCGCCTCCGCACCTGCAAATTTTCGGATCGACGTCATCGAGTCCCAAACCGTCATCACCAGGAATTCGATCCTCTCGCCGATTGGACGACATAGGACGTACGCTGCCTTGTGGCCTTCAATTTCCTTCAGTTTCGGAATCACTTTCTCCCTAACGTGGCGATAATAGGCTTCGGCTTCCTGGTGTGTGGTCTGCCCCGTCCAGAGTCGAGCAATGTTCGGTTCATCTTTCATAGCGACTCATCCATGGTTCTAATATAGTAAAGGCGTTGGCGAGCGGCGCCGATAATCACGACCACGTATCATTCTTAGCGGATTTAGGAACCAAAATGCATCTCATTTTATTTTATGAGGTTGTTGACGATTTCGTCGCCAAGCGCCAACCGTTTCGCGCAGAACACTTGAAGAAAGCGAGAGAGGCGTACGATCGCGGCGACCTGGTTTTGGCTGGCGCACTTCTTGACCCGGTGGATTCCGCTGTGCTCATCTTCAATGGCAGCAAGCCTGAAGTAGCCCAGCGCTTTGCGTCTTCCGATCCGTACGTTGCCAATGGGTTAGTGAAGAAATGGTACGTGCGGAAATGGATGACGGTTGTGGGCGAAGGGGCAACTATCTAATCCATTCCCGCCGCCCCAATGAAAGGCAGTTTGCGGTTTTTCATGGGAGGCCGGCCAACTCTTCCGCGTCTCGGAAGGGTGGGTAGCTTTCGACCTTAGGCACACTCGATTTCCTTTCACTCTCCAGCCCCTTTCCTCTCCCCGGTCATCACTTTCCGTAACGCCCGATTGATCCGCGTTTGGTACCCACGCCCTTGCTTCTTGAACCACGCCAGGACATCAGCATCCAGACGCAGCGTAACCGGCTTCTTGATCGGCCGGTACAGTTCCCCGATCTCCGCAATCAGATTAGGAGAGCGTTTCGACCCACCGGCTGCGGCTCTCAGGTTGGCAATTCTTCTTCCGGCAGTTTTTCTACCGGCAGTCTTTCCTCTGCGACCCTTCGTAACTCTTGTTCGTGGTTTCACTTAGCGATAATAGACGTACATAACTGTGTGTGCAAACTTGCCGGTACAATGTTCCACGTGGACCACTTTGACGCAGCGACTCTCTGCCAGACCTAGGCAGCAACGAGGACTCCAGCTAACATGGAACCGTAAGCCGTTGACACCACGGAAGCGCATGGGGTCCGGTGATCCTCCCGGTCTTCAAAACCGGCGGGCGGCAGGTTTCCTGTCGCCGGTGCGTTCGACTCGCACACGCTTCCGCCAACCCTAATCGCCTACTGCGGCACCGTGACTGGAGCTGGGGATTCTTTTGTTGCCCCGGGGTTGGAAACTGGAGTGCGGGCATCGGCTCCCGGACTGCTCCCGACCCGGGTCCCAATCACGTCGCCAGAAACAATCATTTCCACGCGGCGATTTAGTTTCCGGCCGGACGCGGTGGCATTATCAGCGATTGGGCGCGTCTTCCCCAAGCCGCGGGCGATGATATTGTCGATTGGAACTCCCGAGGTGAGCAGGTAATCCCTGACGGTGGCGGCGCGTTTCTCTGAAAGAATCTGATTGAACTCATCACTGCCGATGTTGTCGGTATGCCCTTCGATTTCCAGTCTCAAGTCGGGATAGGCAAGCACAATCCCTGAAATTCTCGCCAGGCGTTCGCGGGCTGCCGGTTTCAGGGTGTACTGTCCGCTGTCGAAAAGCACATCTGGCATGCTGACAATCAAACCGCGGGCGGTATCCTTTGTCTCCAGTACCTGGTTGAGTTGCTTGAGCAGGCGCGCCCGCATTTCTTCTTTCTGACGAATGGCTTCGTCGGCGGCCAAGCGCGACTTTTCGGCTTCCGCCTGCGCCTTCTGCTGTTCCGCCAAGGCGGCACTGCGGGAGGCCTCTGCTTTTGCTTGCTCCAGTTGCGCTTCTGCCCTGGCTTTCTCCGCTGCTGCCTGATCTGCTTCGGCCTGCGAACGCCGACGGGCATCTTCTTCTGCCTGAGCTTTAGCTTTGGCTTCCGCCTCGGCGGACGCCTTGGCTTCGGCCTCAGCCTTCTCCTGCGCTTCCTGCATGGCCCGCTTTTCCGCGGCGACTCTTTCCTGTTCCTTTCTTTGCAGAGTCAGGACACGAGCGTCTTCGGCCATTTGCGTGGCGCCACGAGCCGCAGTGCCAATTGGAGTTCTGCCCTGTTTGCGGCGAAGGTAGTCTTCCGCGCGTGTGAGCATGTCGGTAGCTTTGGCCAGGCTATCGGCCGCATAACGGTCCGCCCCAGCGGCCTTAGAAATGGCAACAGCGTTGCGGGCTTCGAGCAAGTCCAAGGGTGTTTTAGGAGCCGCCTTGGCCGAGGGAAGTTGTGCCGCAGGCACATCAATGGTGTACTGTCCGCCTTCGAGCATGTCGAAGCGGGCGTCGATGGGCTGCTCGAATCCCTTAGTCTCCTGGCGAATGATATTTTCCACAACCACCAGATTGCTGGGCCGGGTCACAGCGAAATAAGGCTCAGCCGTGACGATCATGCCGAAGGCTTGTAAGTCGGTGGTGACGTCGATGCCGTTTTTCCCGCCATTATTGGGCACGATCTCGCCCAGGTTTACCGAACGACCTTCAGGAGTAATGGCCCAAAGCACGTAGGTTAGATACTGAGCCCCAAACTTGCTCGCAGGCTGCAGGTGGGCAAAGTCAGCACTGATCTCCAGGCGTCCGGCTTTGCTGTCCACTTTCGCCCGGCCGCTGGCTTCCGGCATGAGATTGGTTCCTTTGAAGTCAACAGTGGTCGAGCCGCCGCGATGACGATAGTTCACCGCTTTCGTCGTCCGAGATACCACGTTGACCCGGAACACCGGGGTCTGATCCATGGGCTCAACGGGAGCCGTATCCTGCTGGGCCACGGCCCATCCAGCCATCAGCGCTATGCAAATTGAAAGTAGAAGCCTTTTCATGATGCCATCCTACTGTGCTTTAGTTGCCGGGTCGAGGCCGACGCTTTGATTCAAACTCTAATATTTCCACATGCAAACCCTGCCCGGAAGTGTCTCGTGAGTTACGAGGCTGATGCGATGGAAAATTCTTATTGCTGCAGGTCCAGGTATTAGTTTTGAGGAAATTTCGGGGGCCCTCCAAGGGAAGGGCGCGATTTTGAGCTGCGAAATGGCGGATCGAGAAAATGTAATCCACGCGGAACCTTACGCGCAAGGTGCCACGTGGAACACCTCAAAACTGCACAGCAACAGCATTAGTCGGTCTCGACTCGCAGATTGTTGGTGACTGAGAAAACTCCGGGGACGCTCTTGGCCTGCATCTCCGCAATCTGTCTGTCCATCTGGCGTGCGACCACACCTTCGAGAGTGACATTTCCATTCTTGACGATGACGTGTATCGGCGGTACCGCTCGCAGGGAGTACTGGCTCAAGACTTCGTTTCCATAAATGGCGCGATAGGTGTCGCGCCTGATCCGATCATCGTTGGGGGAAGTGGGTAGCACTTCAATCTGATTGTCTACACGCTCCACACCTTCGATATGTTTCACTGCCCGCTCGGCGTCCGTCTTCAACGTGGGGCGGGAAACCTGTCCCAGGAGCGTGACGGTGCCATCCGGCGTGACCTTGTAGGCGAGGTTATCGAACACGCCATAAAACGGCAGCAGCACGAGCTCGTGATGCACTTCCTTGATAATGCGGTCAATTCCTTTTTGAGTCAGACCCTGGCGGTTCTCCGCGCTCGTGGCGTTTGGTTTCTGTTGGGGAGCGGTGGAATTCGTGCCGCCGGCAGCATCGGAATTCTGCTGAGGCGTAGCAGGGGAGTCTTGTGCGTAGGCGGGTAAGACTCCGAGAAGCAATGCTAGAACAAAAGTTTTCATCGAGTGTCCTCCTTCAGGGGACGGCGACTGCTCTTGGAAGTCAACCGCGACGACGTGACTGCGGGGGCGATTGCTGCCTAGGAACCTTTACCGCATTGTTGATGCGGTGCCCGCGGTAAACGATCTTACTCGTTTTAGGCCTTCCGCCAGAGCTTCTTACCCGAGTGTACCATGCAGGCCCGGCGCAAGGGGTTTGATTAAAAAGGGCTTAAGCCGAGATATGGGGCGCAAAATTTCGCCCACTTAAACAGAATTTATCAGGGTTGAAACGATTTAATAGCACAGCTGTGCTATAGGTTGGCCTTATAGTGCCATTCACATCCCGTCGCGCCTCTGAGAGAATCATTCCGCCGCTCGTCTGTAAGATCCATCCATTCCAATCAGTCCGTGGAGGCGTGTTGCCCGCACGAATCCTGATAGCAGATGACAATGAATTGGTCCGCCAGCAGGTACGCAATTTGCTGGGACGGCATCCCGACTGGGAGGTCTGCGGTGAAGCTGTCGACGGTCGTGACGCGGTTGAGAAGGCACGCCGTTTGAATCCCGATCTTGTGGTTCTGGATTTTGCCATGCCGGTAATGAATGGCCTGCAGTCGGCGGCTGAAATCGCCAGAACGATTCCCCACATCCCGATCTTACTTTTCAGCATGTTTCTGTCCAACCAATTGATTGAACTGGCGCGAGGGGTAGGTGTCCGCGGTGCGGTCTCGAAGGCGGATGTGATTCGAGATCTGGTGCAGGGCGTTGAAGCGTTGCTGCGTGATGAAACTTTCTTCCCGCAATTGGTGAATGACTAGATTCCCCGCATAAATAATCAATTCTTGATCGTCTTCAGTTTGGTTCCCTCCTACCTGGCAGAGAATTTGTAAATCGTGGTGGATTTGAACCGGGTTCCTGGTTTCAGGATCGTCGAGGGGAACTTGGGCTTGTTGGGGGAATCGGGAAAATGCTGTGTCTCGAGACAAAATCCCGAGCGGCGAGGGTACGTCCTCCCCGCTTTGCCGTGGGCGGTACCATCCAGGAAATTTCCGGTGTAAAACTGGATGCCCGGCTCGGTGGTCCATACCTCCATCGTCCGACCCGAGGTGGGTTCGTAGACTTCGGCAGCCAGCACAGGCTTCCCTCGAATGTCGTCATCTAATACGAAGTTATGGTCGTATCCCTGACCCAGCTTCAGTTGTTCATCGTCCTGGCCGATGCGAGAGCCGATCGCTGTTGAGTGCGTGAAGTCGAAAGGCGTACCTTTCACACTGCGAATTTCTCCGGCAGGAATCAAAGTGGCATCCACTGGAGTGAACCGGCTGGCATCTAGCCGGAGCTGGTGCTGGAGGATATCGCCTTGTCCTTGCCCGGCCAGATTGAAATAGGAGTGATTCGTCAGGTTAACAATGGTGTCCTTGTCCGTGGTTGCGGCATAGTCGATGCGCAGCTCGTTGTTATTGGCCAGAGTGTAGGTGACCTGCGCCGACAAGTTGCCGGGATAACCTTCTTCTCCGTCCTTACTTAGGTAGTTCAATTGGAGCGCGGCAGCCGCGGGCGTAGAAACGTCTTTAGCGGTCCAAAGAACTTTGTCGAAACCGCGAATGCCGCCGTGCAAGTGATTTTCACCGTTATTTTTGGCGAGCGTGTAGGTAGTTCCATTCAAAACAAATTTGCCATGAGCGATGCGATTGGCGTAACGGCCGACGGTGGCGCCAAAATGGGCTTTATCGGTGACATAACCGTCAAGATCATCGTAGCCAAGGACTACATCAGCGAACTTTCCCTGACGGTCGGGGACTTTCAGCGACACCACAGTCGCACCGAAATTGGTGATGGCTACCTCGACGCCGCTGTTGTTGGTGAGGGTGTACAGATCAACCTCTTGGCCGTCGGTCTTGCCAAACGCCTTTTTGTGCATTCTAGACTTCGCTTGTAACATCTGCTGGGATGCAACGATGAAGAGTATGCCCAGCAATGGAATGGCGAGTACTATGCGAAATTTCATTCTCGTCCTCCGGACGGCAAGGCGCGGCTACATTCTCAATACTCTATCCCCGGGTGCCACCGAATATTTTATGAGATCAGTTGGTGTCCGCTCCGGCTGGAAATGTTCGTTTGTTTCGCCAAGTGGACGCATAGTGAGCTTACCGCTTCTTGCATCTCGGCGAACAGTTCACCCAACGTCAGCCTGGCCACGCTCGCGCCAACCCTCAATGACCAGGTAGAGCACGGGGATGAAAAAGAGGTTGAGGATGGTGGACATAATCATGCCGCCGAACACGGTGGTGCCGACGGAATGACGTCCTTTTTCTCCCGCGCCGCTGGCTATCACCAGGGGTATAACGCCAAGAATGAATGCGAACGAGGTCATCAAGATAGGTCGCAGACGGATTCTAGCGGCTTCAATGGTTGCTTCTACCAGCGGCATGCCGCGGTGCCGCAACTGCTCGGCAAATTCGACGATCAGAATGGCGTTCTTGCTGGATAGTCCCACCAGCATCACTAGTCCGATCTGGCAATAAACATCGTTCTCCAAGCCGCGCATCCACTGCGCGCCCAGAGCCCCCAGCATTGCCATGGGAACCGCCAGCAGTACGATGAAAGGCAACACGAAGCTTTCATATTGGGCGGAGAGCGTCAGGTATACGACCAGTGTCCCGAGGCCGAACAGGATGAGGGATGTCGCCCCCGACTGCAATTCTTCCAGAGAAAGTCCCGTCCATTGATAAGTGAATCCCTGCGGGAGCGTCTTGTTGCTCAAGCCTTCCATGGCAGAGATTGCCTGGCCGGAACTGAACCCGGGCGCGGCCGACCCGTCAATTTCAGCCGAACGGAACAGGTTGTAGTGACTGATCACTTGGGGAGTTGTGGTCTGAGTGATCGAGACCAGGTTGTCCAATGGGATCATGGCCCCGCTATCGGAGCGAACATAGAACTGGCGCATATCCTGCGGGCGCGAACGGAACTGCTTGTCAGCCTGCACGTAGACGCGATAGGACCGGTTGTTGAAGTCAAAGTCATTCACGTACGCCGATCCCATATAGATTCCGAGCGTATCCGTGATCTGCTGCAACGGGACGTGCAGGCTCTTAGCTTTTTCCCGGTCGATGGTTATCAGAAACTGGGGATCATTGGCGGTGTAGCCAGTGTACAAACCGGCTAGATCTTTGCGAGCGCTGCCCTGATGAACGACATCGGATGTGACCTTAGCGAGTTCCTCAAGCGTATGATTGCCCTGGTCCTGCACCTCAAATTGAAAACCCCCGAAAGCACCCACACCGGAAACGGACGGCGGAGAAAAGGGAATCACGATAGCACCGGAGATTCCGAATAGTGGTCCGCGCAGGCGGGCTAGCACCGCGTCAGCAGTATGCTGATTTCCCTTGCGCGCGGAATATGGGCGAAGGGTGGCGAAGGTGACCCCTCGATTCGGTGCGCTTCCGGCAAAACCAAAGCCGGAGATCGCGAAAACGTCCCTTACCTCCGGCGCCTTGGAGAGGACCGCTGTGATCTGTTGGCCGATATTCTTGGTGTACTCCAGCGCTGCTCCAGAAGGCGCTTGCACAGCAATGATCAAGTAACCCTGGTCCTCGTTGGGGACGAAGCCCTTTGGCACACGAACCAATATAAAATAGGTCACTGCGAGGCCGGCGAAAAACAGAATCACCGCAACTACCCGGTAGTTGAGGAATCTGCGCAGGGAGCGCCGGTAGCCTTCGGTTATGCCAGCGATTACTTTGTCGACCTTGGAAAAGAACCAACCGTGCTTGCCACGCTCGCGTCCCAGCAGGATCGCAGAAAGCGACGGAGCGAGAGTCAATGCATTGAAAGCCGAAATGGAAATGGAGAATGCGATAGTGAGTGCGAACTGCCGGAAAAGAATTCCCGTCGTGCCGGGAAAGAACGCGACCGGCAGGAACACGGCCACCAGCACCAGGGAGGTTGCGATGACCGCTCCGGTCACCTCTTTCATGGCAGTTGAGGCTGCTTTGTGCGCGTCCCGCTCGCCTTCCTGGATGTGGCGCTGGATGTTCTCAATCACCACGATGGCGTCGTCGACGACAAGTCCTGTAGCCAGGGTGATGCCAAACAGAGTCAGTGTGTTAATGGAAAATCCGAGCAGTTTGACGAAGGCGAACGTCCCCACGAGCGAAACCGGGATAGTCACGGCCGGAATGATGGTACTGCGCCAGTCTTCCAGGAAAATGAAAATCACCAGGATAACCAGCACGATGGCTTGAATGAGAGTGCCGAGCACATCTTTGATGGACTCACTCACCGCGTCGGTGGTGTCAAACGCCAGGTTATAGACCATGCCCGGCGGGAAATGTTTGGAGAGCCTTTCCAGTTCTGCTATGGCTGTCCGATCCACCTCTAGCGCGTTGGCAGTGGAGAGTTGGGTGATGCCTATGCCTACTGCGTCCTTCCCGTCGAACTGGAGTTCGGAGCCGTAGTCTTCCGCCCCGAGTTCGACGCGCCCCACATCTTTCACGCGTACCAATGTCCCATCGGCGTTAGTTTTAAGGATGATGTTCTCGAATTGAGCCGGTTCACTGAGACGGCCGATGGCGCGCACGCTGATCTGATAAGCCTGTCCCGATTGCGTGGGAGGCTGCCCGACTTGTCCGGCGGCCACTTCGACGTTCTGTTCGGCGAGCGCGTTAACCGCATCCGGCGCGGTTAGGCCACGACCCGCCATGCGGACCGGATCCAGCCACAATCGCATGGAGTATTTGCGCTCGCCAAAAATGAGAACGTCGGCAACGCCGGGCACGCGCTTCAGCGAGTCCTTGACATAAACGTCCAGGTAATTACTCATGAACAGGGGATCGTAGCGACCGTCCGGGGAATAGACAGCGGCGCCGAAAACGAAGTTCTGCGAACTCTTGGCGATGGTAATGCCGGTGGCTTTGACGGCGCCGGGCAGACGTCCCTGCGCAGTATTCACACGGTTCTGGATGTCGACGGCCGCTAAGTCAGGGTTACGATCAAGATCAAATGTGGCGACGACCTGACTCACGCCGTTGCTGCTGCTCGAGGAGGTGATGTATTTCATCCCCTCAGCGCCGTTGATCTGTTGTTCGAGCGGCGTTGTGACCGCAGTTTCGACCGTCTGGGCACTGGCGCCGATGTAGATGCTAGTTACGCCCACCTGAGGCGGAGCCAGAGTAGGAAATTGCGCAATGGGAAGCGAAGGGATTACGACCGAGCCCGCCAGTATGATCAGTAGGGCGCAAACCGTGGCAAACACCGGACGTCGTATGAAGAAGTCAACGAACATAGCAGCTTGTAGGAACGTTCGGGTGCAGCCACAGCAGAATCAGCTTTGCGGAATCACCGGCATGCCATCTACCAGGAACTGCGTGCCGGAGACAACCACTTTGTCCCCCGGCTTAATTCCGTCCAGCACGACGTAGTCATTGCCTGCTATTTCCCCAAGCTTCAGTGGTTTCTGATGTGCGACGTAGGAGCCGTTGTTTTGCTCTGCGACGAATGCGAAGTACTGGCCCCCGACTCGCGATACCGCCAACACAGGCACCACCGGTCCATTGCGGGTGCCCCAGATAATGCGGGCACGAATGAACTGAGACGTTCTCAGAATGTCTTTGTTATTGTTATTTGCGATTCGGGATTTCACGAGGACTGTCTGGGTCGTGTTATCCACCTGGGGAGAGATGAAGCTGATGCGACTTTCAGCGATTGCATGTCCCGAAGAATCCATTATCTGCACCGGCATGTTGAGGCGCAGCTGCGACGCACGCTCAATGGGTACGTAAATGTATGCCTCCAGAGTGCCGGGTTTATCTACCGTGGTGAGCGGTGTAGTAGTGGTTACGCGATCACCGACTCGAACAGGGATGTCGCCGACAATTCCTGCGGCGGGCGCCGCCACGCGGTAATAGTGAAGCTGCACCCGCTGTTCACGCACACTGGCATCGAGAGCGCGCAACTGCGCTTCCGCTGCATCCAGCGCTGTTTTGGCTTGATCAAATTCTTGTTTGCTGGCGACGCCCGCCGCGTACAACGAACTGATCCGATCATACTGCTTGCGGGCCCACTTCAAATTGGCTTCCTGCGCTGCCCGCGTGTCCTCCTGGCTATTGACGGTGGCTTGCTGCTTGGCCGGATCAATCTGCATGAGGGGCGCGCCGGACGAAACTCGATCGCCGGAATGCACGTAGATCTGCGTAATTTGGCCTTCGACCTGCGGCATGATGACGGCAGAATCGCGCGACTTCAGTGTGGCCACGTACTCCGTGGTGTCGTTCACCGCCACCGAGCGCGCCGTCTGGACTTTGACTGGCATGGCTGGAGGCCCCTGTGGTCCTGCAGCCTTGGGGTCTTTTCCGCCGCAGGCAATGGTGAAACTCATCGCTGCGGCCGCCACCGTCCACAGGAAACTTATTGGCCTGCTCCGTGCTTTGCGCTGGCCGTAAATATTGAGGTTTCTATTCATTCTCAGTGAGCCTTAAAACTACCATGCGGACGCGCACGGCTTCCAGTCCTCTTGAGGGGGCGCCACCCTGGCGGGCAAGCGCAAGCGGGTTGGGTCTGCTAAATTGTTTGGGCGATGAAACCTCTGCGCAGCTTTGCCAGCGACAACAATGCAGGGATTCATCCCGACATTATTAAGGCGATTGGTGCTGTTAACCAGGGCCATGTCGTGGGATACGGTGACGACGCCTACACCCAATCCGCAGTGAAGAAATTTCGTGAGCACTTTGGCGAGGACATCAATGTGTATTTCGTCTTCAACGGGACTGCCGCCAACGTGCTTAGTCTCAAGGCACTGACGGAGTCATACCATGCGGTGATCTGCTCCGAGGCCGCCCACATCTATACCGACGAGTGTGGCGCGCCTGAAAAATTCACTGGGTGCAAGCTCATTCCCCTCGCGACGCGAGATGGGAAATTGACGGTTGAATCTGTGGAGCATGCCTACCATGGAATCGGCGACCAGCACCATGTACAGCCGCGGGTGATTTCTATAACACAATCCACTGAAGTGGGAACGGTTTACCGGCCGGAAGAGATTCAGGCACTCGCAGGCTTCGCGCATGATCGCGAGATGTTTCTGCACATGGACGGGGCGCGGATATCGAATGCGGCAGCTAGTTTGGGACAGACGCTGCGTCAGGCGACAGGTGATCTAAGGGTAGACGCGCTCTCTTTTGGTGGGACCAAGAATGGGCTCATGGGTGGGGAGGCAGTCGTCTTGTTCAATGAAAACCTGGCGGAGAGTAAGGGCGGCCAGGATTTCCTCTATTTGCGAAAACAAGGGATGCAGTTGGCGTCGAAGATGCGGTTTATCGCGGCACAAATGGAAACCCTACTCACTAACGATCTTTGGCTTACCAACGCGCAGCACTCCAACCGCATGGCCAAGCTGCTGGAGAGAGAAGTTAGCCAGATTGCGCAGGTGAAGATTGTTTACAAGGTCGAAGCCAATGGGGTGTTCGCGCAGATCCCGAAGCATGCCATCCGCAAGCTGCAAGAGCGGTATTTCTTTTACGTGTGGAATGAGCAGGAGGCGGTAGTGCGCTGGATGTGCTCGTTCGACACCACAGAGGAGGACGTTAAGGATTTCGGCAAGTTTTTGCGGGAGACAGTTGGCGGTTGAGCCTAGTTATTCTTCGCGTAAAAGTTTGCCGAGGGTTGGCTTGTGTTTGTCCTGCATCGTTTTCTTTTTCTTGCGGTCTGGGACTACGCGAGCCGGCGGCGGGCTGCCGATGTGCTCCCGCGCGGCAGCTTTTACGGCCTGCACGGCGCGAAACCGTTTCACTTTGCGCTTTTTTGCCATCTTGACTTGCTACGAAAGTGTAACCGAATCAGGATCCTTGAAGCTGTGAATAGCATTTGGCTGGTCAGGAGTGTGCAATAATTCTGTACGGCTCGGTGCGCGTGAGTAATATGCGGTGCTCCAGCCTGAAAGTGAACGCCTGCTCATGGAAGAACGCGACTTTTTTGACGAACGGCCGGAAAGAAAAATGGCCACGCTGAATTGTCCGCACTGCCAGCAGTCGGCAGAGTATGAGATCAACTGGCTGGTGCGTACGAAGAAGCGGAATGTGCCTCCCCGGGCGGATGAGCGTGACCGCGCCCGCTTCGCCAAGGCCCGATCCTACATGATCCGCAAAGATGACCTGCTGGCCTGCAAGAACATGCGCTGCCGCAAACGCTTCGAGATTACCAGCGTACAATCGGTAGTTTTTACGGAGTAGAGTGAGGCACAATCACAATTCCGGCAACTCCAACCCGCCGCCATTTTCCGACCTTTGCCTGCTCGTTTATACTTGCTAGTTTGCCTACCGACTCTGAAGCGACCGATACAAGGAGCTTTTGATTGAAGATTCTGGTCTGCATGAAGCAGGTGCCACAGAAAGACGCGCCATTGAAGCTGAATGAAAGCAGCGCCTGGATTCGCGAAGACGTTTCCTACGAGGTCAATGAGCCGGACGCCTACGCGCTGGAAGAAGCTTTGCGGCAGAAAGAGAAGCATAGCGGCGAGGTCGTGGTAATCACGGCTGGACCGGCGCGGTCTCGGCAGGTGTTGCGCGAGGCGTTAGCGAAAGGCGCTGATCGCGCCATCCACCTCGAAGACCCGGGTTTCGTGGGACTCGACGCGGTTAATACAGCGCGGGCGTTCGCTGCGGCCATCAAAGATGAGAAGTTCGATCTGATCTTTACGGGCCTGCAATCGGATGATTATGGCTATGCCCAAACTGGCGTGATACTGGCCGAGTTGCTGGGGTGGCCGCACGCCACCATCATCATGCAGATCGAGAAGAGCGATTCCGGCATACGAGTGAAGCGCGAACTTGAGGCCGGATACTTTCAATTCGTTGACATGCCACTGCCAGCGGTTCTGACTATTCAATCTGGAATTAATAAACTGCGCTACGCGACGCTGATTGGGATTAAGCAGGCCAAGAACAAGCCGCAGCGCAAAGTTCCGTTAGCCGAGGTGCAGCCAGCCCTTGGAAGCAATATGCAGAAAATCGAGCGGCTTTACATCCCGCAGAAGACGAAGAACACAGAATTTTTGGAAGGCTCTCCCGGCGAAGTTGCGAAGAAATTGGCAGAGAAGCTGCGCAACGAAGTACGAGTGCTGTAAACCAGACGGGCCGCTGCCCCCCCAAATGCCAAGTT
>Ga0209689_1001373_pt1 | contig 18143 bp, 18 predicted proteins | sample GraSoiAngelo_149_FD_187119 | JGI IMG/M metagenome (GOLD analysis project Ga0209689, IMG submission 187119) | Grasslands soil microbial communities from the Angelo Coastal Reserve, California, USA - 14_1009_09_30cm (SPAdes) (version 2) | ecosystem: Environmental > Terrestrial > Soil > Grasslands ... | reverse complement strand
GTCTCGGCCTTGCGCTTCTCCTCCGCGGCCTCGTCGGCGGCCACCTGGGCGTTGGCGGCCATGATCCAGAAATCGATGTGCTTCATCCAGTCCGGCACCAGGCGCTCCTCGCTGACGAAGAGGAGGCCGCGCTCCGGGTCGAAGACGACGCGCTCGGGATCGACGTCGCCCGCGGCCTTGTTGAGCTTGAAGGCATAGATCCAGTGGCCGGCGGGCGGCTCGTTCAGCTTCACCACGAATGAGTAGAGCCCGTCGGAGATGCTGAGGGCTTCGGGCGGGCCGACCCGGCTGATCTTGTCCATTGGCTCAGCTCCGTTGGCTCACAGGAGATCGCCCGCATCCACGCCGCGGGCAGCGAGGAGCCGGCGCAGGCGTTGTAGCGCGGCGCCCTCGACCTGGCGCACGCGCTCGCGGGTGACGCCCAGGCGCTTGCCGATGGCCTCGAGCGTCAGAGGCGGCTCCCCCGAGAGCCCGAAGCGTAGGCTGACCACGGTGCGCTCCTGGTCGGGCAGATCCTCGAGAAGCCCCGCCAGATCCTCGCGGGCCTGCAGCGTGGCGGCGAGGCCGCCCGGCAGCGGGTCCGCGTCCTTGACGGTGTCCTGGAGCGTGCTTGAGGTGTCGGGGCCCACCGGGGAGTCGAGCGACACCGGCCGCTCGCTCACCCGCTCGAGGTGCTCGATCTCGTCCAGCGGCTGTCCCATCGCCTTGGCGATCTCCTCGGTGGTGGGGGCGCGGCCGAGATCCTGGGTGAGCGCGCTCTTCTTCTTGGCGTATTGCCCGAGGAGCAGCTCGACGTGCACGGGCAGGCGAATGGTCCGCGCCTGGTTGGCGAGCGCGCGCGTCACCGACTGGCGAATCCACCACACGGCATACGTCGAGAAGCGCGTCCCCCGCCCCGGCTGGAATTTCCGCACGGCGTGCAGCAGACCCAGGTTGCCCTCCTCGATGAGGTCGAGGAGAGAGAGGCCGCGGTGCAGATAGCGGCGGGCCACGCGCACGACCAGGCGGAGGTTCGCCTCGGTCAGGCGGCGCTCGGCGGCGGCCTCGCCCGCCTGGACACGCCGGGCAAGCTCTTGCTCCTCGTCGGGCGTGAGGAGCGGGACCTTGGCGATGTCGCGGAGATAGAGGGAGAGAAGCTCGCGGCCCCGGGCGGCGGCCTCGGGCTTTTCCTTGTGCCCGGCCAGCTCGGCCGGGTCCCGCGTCAGGAGTGTCTCGAGGGGCTCGCCCGCGTCGTCGAGTTCTACGAGGTCGGTGCGAGGGGCGTCACCGCCTGGCTCATTCATTGTCTTTGTCGCCCACCCCGTGGGCCCGGGCCGACTCGGCGGGCTGGTCGGGCGCGTCGTCGGGCCGAAGCTCGACGACCTCCCGGGGCGGCAAGAACTGCAGCGGGTTGTAGGCCAGGGCCTCGTGGCGAACCTCGAAGTGCAGATGCGGCGCGCTCGCGCTGCCGCTGCGTCCGACGGTGGCGATGATGGTGCCGGCGGCGACCCACTCGCCCACCCCGACGAAGTTTTCCAGGTTGTGCGCGTACACGGTCACGATCCCACCCTGATGCTGGATGCGGATGATGCGGCCGTAGCCTCCCTCCTGCCCGCTCGTGATCACCAGGCCGTCGCCCGCAGCCAGGATGGGCGTGCCCAGCTCGGCCTTGATATCGGTGCCCGCGTGCCAGCCGCTCAGCCGTCGGCCGAAGGGCGAGACGACGTTGCCGTCGATGGGCCAGATGAGTCCCTGGACCTGGGGCTCGACCTCCGGCGCCACCAGGGAGAGCCGCGTGGCCACCCCACGCTTGCCCGTGCGCACGAGGAGCACGTCGCCACCACTCTCGATGGCCTCGACCCGGGAGGACTTGCCCTCGGCGGTCATGGCGCGCGCGCTCGGAATGCTCAGGCGCTGTCCGAGGCGGAGCTGCTCGGGGCGGTTCAGGTGATTGGCCTCGATGATGGCCTGACGCCTGACGCCGTAGCGCACGGCGAGGCGACTGACGGTGTCGCCGTGGCGGACCACGTGCATCGTTGTGGCACGGGGCGTCTTGTGAGGCGCCTGCGCCTTGGGCTGGGAGCGTGCCTTGCGCTCGCCGTGCTGCGACTTGGGGGCGATCTTGCGCACGGGCGGCTTCGAGGAGCGGCTCTCGCCCTGGCCCAGACACGGCTGGGCCAGGAGCAGCCCGGGAAGCAGGAGACCGATGCCGATGGCGCGGCGGCGGAGCGGATGCTTCACGCGTCGAACTCCGCATAGCGCACGTCGAAGGACGTGAAGCGGCCCGTGGGCGGGCGCCAGGCGATCGACACGGAGGCGACGCCGGCGAGCGGCGGACCCTTCTCGAGCTCGCGCGCCAGCTCCTGGATCAGCTCCCGGCTGCCTTCCACCCGCACGCGCACTCTCCCGTCCTTGAGGTTCATGACGTAGCCGTGGAGGCCGAGCTGCGCGGCCTTGCGGTGGGCGAAGTTGCGGTAGCCCACGCCCTGCACGCGTCCCTCGACGACGATCTCCGCGGCGCTCCGAACGAAGGTCATGCTCACGAGCGATGGCGCGAAAGGAAAATGGTCGGGGCGACTGGATTTGAACCAGCGACCTCCTGCTCCCGAAGCAGGCGCGCTACCAAGCTGCGCTACGCCCCGCCCGACCTGGCTATTTTACGCTTCCCACGCAAACTTGCCGATCAACTTCACGAAGACGCATTCGGAGTCTTCGGTGACGCGCGGCTGCCCTCCGATCTTGTCGATCACCTGCAGCTTTTGGTAGTTCGCCGGCCCCACGGGCATCACCATCCGCCCCCCCTCGGCCAGTTGCTCGAGGAGCGGCGGGGGAACGGAGGGCCCGCCCGCGGCGACCAGGATGCGATCGAAGGGCGCCTCGTCCGGCCAGCCGAAGGTGCCGTTGGCCGTCCGCACCCACACGTTCGTGATCCCGAGGCCCTCGAGCGTCTCGCGGGCGCGCGCGGCCAGCTTCGCCAGCCGCTCGATGGCGCAGACGCGCCCCGCGAGCTGGGCGAGCACGGCGGCCTGATAGCCGCTCCCCGTCCCCACCTCGAGCACCTTCTCCGCCCCCGCGAGTCGCAGCAGCTCGGTCATCCTCCCGACCATGAAGGGCTGGGATATGGTTTGTCCCTCGCCGATGGGGAGCGGGTGATCGCCATAGGCCTTGTCTCGCAGCGCCTCGTCCACGAAGAGATGTCGCGGCACTTTCCCCATGGCCTCCAGCACCCGCGCGTCCTTGATCCCGCGCGGCACCAGCTGCTCGGCGACCATGCGCTCGCGCTCGCGCGCATAGCGCTGCGACCCCGCCTGGCCGTTGCCCGCGTGGATCATCGCAGGCGCTTCTTGAGCAGCGCGCTCAGGGCGCCGTCCCACTCGCCCATGCGCTGGAGCGCCCCGTGGTGCGTGAGATCCAGATGCAGGGGCGTGACGCTGGCCATCCCGCGGTGCACGGCCGCGATGTCGGAGGCCTCGTCCTCGCTCCACACGGGCGGCCCCGCGCCGATCCAGTAGTACGGCAGGCCGCGCGGGTCCGTCTCCCGCACCACCTTTTCCTGGTAGACGCGATGGCCGAGTCGCGTCATCCGGATGCCCGCGAGCGGACCCGCGGGCACGTTGATGTTGAGCAGCGTCTTGCCCGGAAGTCCCTCGACGAGCACGCGGCTCGCCACGAGCTTGGCCACCGCCTGCGCCCCGTCGAGAGTGCCCGTCTCGGGATCCGACTGGGACACCGCCATGGACGGCACGCCCAGGAGCGTTCCCTCCATCGCGGCCGAGACGGTGCCGGAGTACGTGACATCGTCGCCGAGATTCGAGCCGTGGTTGATGCCGGCGGCGACGAGCACCGGACGCTCCGGGAGCAGACCCAGCACCGCGAGGTTGACGCAATCCGAGGGCGTCCCGTTGACGGAGAAGCGCCGCTCGCCAACGGTGGTCACGCGGAGGGGTCGGTGCAGGGTCAGCGCGTGGCCGACCGCGCTCTGCTCGCGGTCGGGCGCCACCACGTACACATCGCCCAGCTCGTCCAGGGCCGAGGCGAGGGCGGCCAGGCCCGGCGCATGGACGCCGTCGTCATTGGTGACGAGAATCACCGCCGGCATCACCGTTCACCGATCCGCGAGCAAAAAAATGGCAGATCCGAGGATCTGCCGTTGTCGCTCACATGAAATTGGTCGGGGCGACAGGATTTGAACCTGCGACCCCTTGACCCCCAGTCAAGTGCGCTACCGGGCTGCGCCACGCCCCGACCCAAGCGCATTGTACGGGGGCCCAAAGGGAAAGACAAGGCGACGGGAGCTGAGATAGTTAGCTCTTGGGAGGCGCGAGCCGATCGCGAAGCGCGCGCAATTGATCGCGCGTGCGTCGGAGCGCCGCTTCGAGCGCCTGGCCGCGCACGCCCAGGTCGAGCTGCCCGGCGCCCCGGCTCTCTGCGTGGAGCCGCTTCTTGGCGCCTTCGAGGGTCAGCCGCTCCTCGTAGAGGAGCCCCTTGATGCGCAGGACGAGGTCGAGATCACGCCTGCGATAGAGACGCTGACCAGCGGGATTCTTCTTGGGGCGCAGGAGCTTGAACTCCGACTCCCAGTAGCGGAGGACATAGGCCGGAATGGCCGTGATGCCCTCGACCTCGCCGATCCGGTAGTAGAGCTTGTCCGGGATCGCGGGCCGTTCCTGCGCGTCGAGGTCCCGCCCCGGCACTTCGGCGCTCACGACCGCCGTCCTCCGCTCACGATTGCGCGTGGTGGTTGATGCGGATCTTCAGCCCCTTGCTCGGCTTGAAGGTCAGCACCTTCCGGGCGGTGATCTCGATGCTGTCGCCGGTCTGCGGGTTGCGGCCGCGCCGGGAGGCCTTGCGCCGGATGCGAAAGTGGCCGAACCCGACGATCTTCACGTCTTCGCCCTTCTCGAAGCACCGGAAGATGATGTCGAATAGCGACTCCACCACCGAGGCGGACTGCCGCTTGGACAGTCCATGAGCCGCCACCGCATTGATGAGGTCATTCTTCGTCAGTGCCGTCACCTCCCCTCGATCGGGATCGACTCGCGAACGGACCTGCCCACCTGCGCGTTCGCCATCATCGCGGCGCCCCCTGAGTGAGGATGCCTGCATGGCCCTTGGCTTCGAGATCGGCGCGCGCCTGCAGGGCCTTGGCCCGGTCGGCGAAGCCGCCCACGCGCACGACGTGATAGGTCGTGCCGCCCCCTGCAACGGGGGCAGCCGGGGCGGGCGCGGGGCCGCTCTTGGCACGGCGGATGACGACCTTGAAGCCTTCCTTCTTGAGCGCCGAGGAGAGCGACATGGCCGTCTCGAGGTCGTAGGAGGGATTGACGACGATGCCGCCCTTGACGACCTGCGCGGTGCCCTTGCCCTTGAGCGCGGCATTGACGGCATCCGGAGTCGAGCCCGTGATGACGAGCTGGTTCTGGCCTCCCGGTTCCACGGACTTGGCGGGCGCGGGCGCGCTCGCGCTGCCGCCTCCACGGTTCATCCGCGCGATCTCGACGGGAAATTGCTCGGCGCGCAGCGTCTTGGCCAGGGTCTCGGCGTTCTTTTCCTGGGCGAACGCGCCCACCTGAATCCAGTAGCTTCCGCCGGCGGCGGGCGCGGGGGCGGGCACGCGCTTGGGCGCCGCCGCGGCGACGGGAGGCTTGACCGCCTCCGGCTTGGCGGCCGCGGTCTTGCCCGTCGCGGCCGGTGGCGCCTGAGGGGGAGCAGCGGGTAGCGGCGCGGTGCCGAGCGGACGATCAGCCGGCGTCGGCGCGGCCGGCGCGGGCTTGGGCGCTTCCGTCTGCGCGATCGCGGGGGGTGCGGTCGTTTCCGGCTTGGCGGCCGGCGCGGTCCCCGCGGGCGCGGCTGGCGCGGCCGGTGCCGGCTCGCTCGCCTTGGTCTGCGGCTTGGGCACCGTCGTCGGCGTGGGCTCGAGCCAGTTCAGCAGATACGGCAGCGACACGACGACGACGATGGCCAGGACGGTCAGGACGAGCAGCGCTCGGAACCAGCCGGCCGAGAAGATGCTTCGTTGGGCGATGTCGTCCCGTTCGTCCTCGTCCAGATATTCGTCCTGCTCAGGATTGGTCGCCATGAGTCCTCGCTGGATCGTGGTCTGTGCCGCCGAGTGGATGTTAGCACAGTCCCCCTAGGGGCCTAACGATTTTTGCTAGGGGTTCTGCCTACTTAGGAGCCCTCACCTCAGCGCTCGGCGGCGTCTCAGCGCGAACCTCGGGCCGAGTTGCCCTTACGATGGCTCGGTTGTCGCCCGCCCCCGAGCGACTTCCGGCGGGGCGCGTGACGCAACAGGAGGCGAATGGGCGAGCCGGCGAATCCCGCCGCGTGACGGAGCGAGTTGACGAGATAGCGCTCGTAGGAGAAGTGGAGCTTGCCCGCCCAGTTCACCTTGACCGCGAAGGTGGGCGGCGAGACCGCGACCTGCTGCACGCTGTGAACGCGCAGCGGCGCGCCCCGAGAGGAGATCGGCCGGCGCTCGACGGCTTGACGGAAGATCGAGATCAGCTCGCCCGGCTGCAGTCGCTTGCGCGCCTCGCCCGCCACGGTGTCGACGGTGTCGAACAGATCGCGGAGGCCCCAGCCCTTGATGGCGGAGATGAAGCAGATCGGCGCGTAGTCGAGGAAGGGCAGCCGCTCGTGGATCTGCGCCGTCACGTCGGCCTTGCCGACGAGATCGGGCGGCACGAGATCCCACTTGTTGACGGCGAGCACGATGGCGCGCCCCGCTTCGTGGGCGTAGCCCGCGATGTGGGCGTCTTGCGCGGTGACGCCCTCGGAGGCGTCCATCACGAGCACGGCCACGTCAGCGCGCTCGAGACTCTTGAGGGCCATGACCACGGAGAGCTTCTCGAGCGTCTCCGTCACGCGCCCCTTGCGGCGGATGCCCGCGGTGTCGATGAGAAGGTAGGGGCGGTCGCGGAAGGTCACGGGCGTGTCCACGCTGTCGCGCGTGGTGCCGGGCAGCACGTGGACGAGGACGCGCGGCTCACCCAGGACCGCGTTGACGAGCGAGGACTTGCCGACGTTGGGCCGGCCGATGATGGCCACCCGGACGCCCTCCGCGTGCGTCTCGACCACGGGCGGGGGCGCGAGCGCGCGCGCGGTCTCGAGCAGCTCGGCGACCCCGCGGCCATGCTCGCCCGATACGGTCTGCAGCGTCTGGAAGCCCAGACGATAGAAGTCGGTGAGCGCGTCCTCCTGCCCTCCCCCGTCGATCTTGTTCACGGCGACCACGATGGGGCGCTCGCTCTTTCGCAAGATGCCCGCGATCTCCTCGTCGAGCCCGGTCAGCCCGGCGCGCCCGTCCACCACGAAGATGACGAGGTCGGCCTCCTCGATGGCGAGCATGACCTGGGCGCGGACCGCGGCTACCAGATCGGACTCCGTGGTTGGATCGAACCCGCCCGTGTCGACCACCGTCGCCTGCCAGCGCTCGTGGGTGACGGTGCCGTAGAGACGGTCCCTCGTCACCCCCGGCACGTCGTGCACGAGGGAGCGGCGACGTCCCACGAGACGGTTGAAGAGGGTGGACTTGCCCACGTTGGGGCGGCCCACGATCGCGAGGATGGGACGGATCACGGCGAGCGCCTCGGTCAGCGGGCGGCGAGGGCCGCGATGAGGGCGGAGCCGGTCGACTCCACGACCAGCACCGGGACGCCGAGGGCTGCCGCGACTTCGCGGGGCGCGACGTCGTCGAGAAAGACACCGTCACCTTCCCTGACCGCCGCCGCGGGAACGAGGACCGCCTCGCCCAGCACGCGTCCCGCGAGCTGCTCGCGGATGTCCCGTCCGGTCAGGAGTCCCGCGACGCCGATGCCGCGACCGAACCACTCGTTCGCGATGGGAACGAGCTCGACGTCGAGACCCGGGACGGCAAGATCGGCGAGCAGTCCGCGAAGGAACGGGGCGAACATCTCGCCGGTGACGACGGTGACGCGGCGCGGAGGATCTTGCCGGCGCGGAAGCCGCCCCGTCGCGCGGGCGAAGGTGTCGGTGAAGCGCCGCACGAGCCCCACACCATCCTCGAGGATGGGGAAGCCCTCGTAAGCCGCCGCCCGGGGCAGCGGGCGCCCGGCCTGGAGATACACCTCGTCCGAGGCCCAGACGAAGCGGCTGCCCAGCCTCCCCAGGAACTCTTGCTGCCAGCCCTCGACGGTCTCCGCGAGCGCCTCCGCCTCCGCGTCGGTCAGCGTGCGCAGCCGCGGCAGGCGCTCGCGATGGCGGGTGAGCCCGACGGGCACCACGGCCGTGGTCGCCACCTGAGGATGCAGGCGCGCGAGGTCGCGGACCGAGCGCTCGAGGTGCGGGCCGTCATTCCATTCGGGCACGAGCACGATCTGGGCGTGCATGACGATGCCGGCCTTGGCGAGACGCTCCATGCGCGGCATGAGCTCGCCGCGGACCGCGGGCTGACCCAGGAGGCGGTGGCGGAGGTCGGGCTCCGTGGCGTGGACGGAGACGTAGAGCGGCGAGAGGCGCTGCTCCTCGATGCGCCGCAGCTCGGTATCCTCCAGATCCGTCAGCGTGATGTAGTTGCCGTGGAGGAAGGAGAGGCGGAAATCGTCGTCCTTGACGTAGAGGCTCTTGCGCATGCCCTTGGGAAGCTGATGGATGAAGCAGAAGACGCACTTGTTCGCGCACGTGGCGATCTCGCCGGGACGCGGCGCCTCCAGCTCCAGTCCCAGGTGCCCGCGCGCGCGCTCAATCCGCGGATGGCGCGTGCGGCCGTCACGCTCGATCTGGAGGCGCAGCCGGGCCTCGCCCGCGTGATAGTGGAAGTCGATGGCGTCGCGAAGCGGCGCACCGTTGATGGCGACGATTCGATCGCCCGCGCGCAGACCCGCCCGCGCCGCTGCGCTTCGGGGGCGCACGGAGGCGACGAGGACGCCTGCGGCCTGGCTAGGAGCGCAGCTGGTCATGCTCGGCGGACAGCTCGTCCTGGAGCGGATCGGCGGGCGGATTGAGCTGCTTGAGGCCCTGGACGAGGTACTGGAGCCCCGAGGCGACGGTGAAGAAGGCCATGACCCAGGCCGCCCCCCGTGGGAGTCCGGGCAGGATCTTGAAGTAGTAGGCGAGCATGGCCGAGACCACGGTGGTGACCTGGCAGAAGGTGGAGGCCTTGCCGAGCCAGCTCGGCGACGGATGCACGGTCCCCCCCGCCACGTGGATGACGAGCACGCCCACGCTCAAGATCAGGTCGCGGCTGACCACGACGGCGGCGATCCAGAAGGGGATGACCTTGAGATAGGTCAGGGTCACGAAGGCCGAGGTCATGAGGAGCTTGTCCGCCACGGGGTCGAGGAACGCGCCAAGCCGCGTCTGCGTGCCCCGTCGCCGGGCGATGTAGCCGTCCAGCATGTCGGTGAGGCTCGCCGCGCAGAACACCAGGAAGGCCCAGCCCGGCCGCCGGTACACGAGCAGCGTCACGAAGACCGGGATGAGCAGGATGCGAAGGGTTGTCAGCCAGTTGGCGAGTCCCATACGATCATCCGCTGCGGACGAGGCTCGATTCTATCACTCCGGCCGTCAGATTCGTGAAGCCACTCACGCCGGCTGGCGATAGGCTTCCACGGGTCCGAGAAGGCGTGGGGCCAGCTCGACCTCGAGGCGAATGCCGTCGGCGTCGTCGCTGCGCGCCAGGACCCGGCCCCGCCCGTAGCAGTGGGCGAGCGCGGTGCCGTCCCGGTACGGGATGCGAAGGGTCACGCGCTCCACCCGCGGCCCCAGGGTCTGCGCGACGCGGTCGAGGAGCCGGTCGACGCCCGCTCCCGTGCGGGCCGAGATGGCCACCCCGTCGAATCGGTCCACGAGCGCCTCGAGGGCCACGTCGGCGTCGAGCCGGTCGACCTTGTTGAGGGCGACGATGCTGGGCCGCCCCGTCAGCTCGAGCTCGGTGAGCAGCGACTCGACGGCCGCCATCTGCTCTTCGAGCCCGGGATGGCTCGCGTCCACCACGTGCACGAGGACGTCGGCCTCCTCGAGCTCCTCGAGGGTGGCCTTGAAGGCGGCGACCAGCTGATGCGGCAGCTTGCGGATGAAGCCGACGGTGTCGGTCAGGATGAAGGGCGCATGGCCCGCGCGCGAGACGAGCCGCGCCGTCGGATCTAGGGTCACGAAAAGCTGGTCGGCGGCCATGTGGCCCGCGCCCGTGAGCTGGTTGAGCAGCGTGGTCTTGCCCGCGTTGGTGTAGCCGACGAGGGCGGCCACGGGCAGCCCGGAGGCTTTGCGCCGGTCGCGCAAGAGTCGCCGATGGGTGCGGACGCGGTTGAGATCGCCGCGGATCTTCTGGATCCGGTGGCGGATCATGCGGCGATCGGACTCGAGCTGGGTCTCGCCCGGGCCCCGCGTGCCGATGCCGCCGCCCAGGCGCTCCAGGTGCTTCCACTGGCCCACGAGGCGCGGGAGCAGATAGGAGAGCTGGGCCAGCTCGACCTGGAGCTTGCCCTCCATGGTTCGCGCCCGCTGGGCGAAGATGTCCAGGATGAGGGCGGTGCGATCGATGACCTTGAGGCCGAGCGACCCCCCGAGGTTTCGCTCCTGGATGGGGGAGAGCGAATCGTCGGAGATCACGAGGTTGGCGGCCTGTCGCTCGGACGAGGTCTTGAGCTCGTCGACCTTGCCTTTCCCGAAATAGAGCTTGGGCGTTGGCGCCGCGCGTTCCTGGGTGACGCGGCCCACCACCTCCGCCCCCGCCGACTCGGCCAGGCGGCCGAGCTCGTCGAGCGATTCCTCGACCTCGAAGCGCCGCTGCTTGGGCAGTCTCAGCGCCGCGAGCAACGCTCTCTCCCTTTGCCGTACCCCCCGTCGCGTCACTTCCATTCGTTCACTCGGTCCATCCCTCCCGTGTGATGAGCTTGCCGATGGCCTCGGCCGTGCCCTCGATACCGCCCGCCCGATCCACGTCGAGCCAGTGGATCTCGGCGTCCCGCTGGAACCACGTCATCTGACGCTTGGCGTAGCGCTGGGTGTCTCGGACCATGAGTCGCGTCGCCTCGGCCTCGTCCAGCCGCCCTCTCGCCACCGCGACGAATTGCCGGTACCCGATCCCGTTCATGCCCGGTGACCCGTCATCATAACCCGCGGCCAGGAGCCCGCGCACCTCATCCATCATCCCACGGGCGACCATTCCTTCAACCCGTTCCTTGAGAGATTGGTTGAGGATGCGACGCTCCCGTGACAGGCCGATGGCGAGGACGCGCCAGGGCGGTCTACTCCGCCCCCAGCCGCCTCCGTCCTGGGCCCCGACGGGGCCGCGCGCCGCATGCTTCTCGAGGGCACGGATGATGCGGATCCGGTCGTTGGGATGAAGATGCGCGGCGGCGGACGGATCGACCGCGGCGAGCCTCCCGTGGAGGGCGAGGTTCCCCTCTTGCCGGGCCACAGCCTCGAACGAGCTCCGGAGCTCGGGATCGGCGGGAGGCGCCGCGTCGAGTCCCTTCAGCAAAGCGCGGACGTAGAGGCCGGTGCCGCCCACCACCGCGGGGAGCTTCTCGCGCGCGCGGATGTCCCCGATCACCTCGAGGGCCTCCCGGCAGAAGCGCGCGGCATGATAGCGCTCGTCGGGGCAGATCAGGTCCAGGAGATGATGCTTCACCGCGGCCCGCTCGGCGGGCGTGGGCTTGCCCGTGCCGACATCCATCCCCTGATAGACCTGGCGGGAATCCGCGCTCACGATCTCCAGGGCCAGACGCCCGCCCAGGCGGACCGCCACCGCCGTCTTGCCGACGCCCGTCGGCCCCACGATCACGAGGAGCGGCGGCCTCATCACCATGTGCGACGAAGCTCCCGCTTGATCTCCTTGAGGGAGAGACGGGAGACGATGGGCCGCCCGTGCGGGCAGAAGTACGGTGTGTCGGTTCCGGAAAGATCAGCGATGAGGCGGGCCATTTCTTCGCGCTGCAGGGGGGCATGCGCCTTGATCGCCGCGTGGCAGGCCACGAAGCTGAGGGCGCGGTCGATGAGCGGCGCGCTCTCGCCCGTCGAGACCCCGCCCACCTCGCCCAGCAGCTCTTCGATCAGACGTCGCGGCTCCTCGCCCTTGAGCAGCGACGGCACGCCGCGCAGGAGCACGCTCCGCCCTCCGAACTCTTCGAGCGCGAAGCCCAGGCGGCCCAGGTCGGACGCCCATTGCTGGAGGAGCGCGCTCTGCCCTGGCCCGAGATCGAGCGATTGCGGGAAGAGGAGGGCCTGCGAGGGCAGCGGTCCCGCGAGCAGGTCGCGGCGCAGGTGCTCGAAGAGCACGCGCTCGTGGGCCACGTGCTGATCGATGAAGAAGACTTCTTCCTCGCTCGCCGAGACGATGAAGGTGTCCTGGAGCTGCCCCACCACGAGGCCGAATCGTCCCGGCCCACCCGAGCCGAAAGCCGCCGGGGTCTCCTGGAAGAGCCCGGCCTGGGGAAAGCTCGTGGACTCGGAGGAGGACGTGAGCGCCTGGTCGAGGTCCATGTCGGGGCTGGTGAGCCCTTGCTGCGGCTGTACGACGCGCCGGGAGCGCAGGGCGTCCTGGACGGCGAGGAAGACCGCCTCCTGGACGAGCCGTGGAGACCGGAAGCGCACCCAGGCCTTGGTCGGATGGACGTTGACGTCGAGCTCCTGGAGAGGCATGGAGATGATCAGCACGGCGGAGGGGAACTCGTGGCGGGCGAGCATGGGACGGTACGCTTCGATCAAGGTCTGCAGGAGCGCGGTGTCTCGCACCGCGCGGCCGTTGACGATGAGGGTCATCTCGTCTCGGTTTCCGCGCGCGAGCTGCGGGGGGACGGCGAGCCCCTCGACCCTGACACTGCCCTGCGTCCTGTCCACCTCGAGCATGGCCTGAGCCAGCTCGAATCCCCGGAGCGCCCCCACGCGGTCGCGCAGCGAGCGGGCGGCGGGCGCCATGAGGGTGACGCGCCCATTGTGGATGACGCGCAGGTGCAGGTCTGGTCTCGCCAGGGCGAGGCCTTCCAGCAGACGCAGCGCCGCCGCCAGCTCGGCGGGCGCGCTCCGGAGAAACTTGAGCCGGGCCGGCGTGTTGAAGAAGAGGTCCTGGGTCTCCACGGTGGTGCCGGGCTGCGCCTCGATGGCGAGCCGATCGACGACTTCCCCGCCCGCTCCTCGCACGAGCGCGCCCGTGGTTGCTCCCCGCGGACACGAGGTGATCTGGAACCGGCTCACCGCGCAGATGGCGGGCAGCGCCTCGCCCCGGAAGCCGAGGGAGGCGATGGCGGCGAGGTCGGCTTCGTCCGCGATCTTGGAGGTGGCGTGCCGCAGAAGGGCCAGGTCGATGTCGCCCGCGTCCATGCCGAGGCCGTCGTCGCTGACGCGGATGAGCTGGCGTCCGGCGTCCTTCAGCTCGACGGTGATGGCGGTGCTGCCGGCGTCGATGGCGTTCTCGACCAGCTCCTTGACCACCGAGGAGGGGCGCTCCACCACCTCGCCCGCGGCGATCTTGTTCACGAGGTGCTCGGGCAGGAGGCGGATGCGGCTCATGGCTGGGAGCGCAGCCGCTGCTGCCACTCGTGGAGGAGATTGAGGGCCTGGAGCGGGGTGAGCGTGGAAAGCTCGAGGGCGAGCAGCTCCTTCAGCACGGGATCGGGCGCCGAGGGGAAGAGTCCGAGCTGGGCGCTCTCGAGACCGCCCGGGGCCTCGGCGGAGACGGGCGCGCGGCCGCTCTGGCTGAGCTCGCCGAGAATCTCCCGCGCCCGCGCGATGACGCCCGCGGGCAGGCCGGCGAGCCGCGCGACCTGGATGCCGTAGGAGCGGTCCGTCCCCCCCGGGCGAACCTTGTGGAGGAAGATGATCTCGTCGTTCCATTCCTTGACGGCCACGTGGAAATTCCTCACCCGCGGGAGGAGCGACGCCAGGGCCGTCAGCTCGTGATAGTGGGTGGCGAAGAGCACCTTCGCCCCCCGCCCCCGCTCGTGGAGCTCTTCCGTCACCGCCCACGCGATGGCCAGCCCGTCGAAGGTCGAGGTGCCGCGTCCCACCTCGTCGAGCAGTATGAGGCTTCGCTCGGTGGCATTGTGAAGAATGCTCGCCGTCTCGACCATCTCCACGAGAAAGGTGCTCTGGCCGCGGGCGACGTTGTCCTGCGCGCCCACCCGCGTGAGGACGCGATCCACCACGCCGATCCGCGCCGAGCGCGCAGGCACGAAGCCGCCCACCTGGGCCAGGATCACCAGGAGAGCCGACTGGCGCATGAAGACGCTCTTGCCGCTCATGTTCGGCCCCGTGAGGATGAGGACCTGCTCGCGGGCGGGATCGAGAAGCAAGTCGTTGGGCGTGAAGGGCCGCTCGGCCGCCGCGTCGAGGACGGGATGGCGTCCGTCGCGGATGTCGAGGACGAGTCCGTCGTCCACCTCGGGCCGGACGTACCCGCGCTCGTGGGCGACCTCGGCGAGCGAGGCGAGGGCGTCGAGGGCGGCCACGGCGCGCGCCGTGCTCAGGAGAGCTTCCGCTTCCGCGGCCACGGCCGCGCGCACCTCCTGGAACAGCTCGAGCTCGAGACGCGCCATGCGCTCCTCCGCGCCCAGGACCCTGCCCTCGTGCTCCTTGAGCTCGGCGGTGATGTAACGCTCCGCCCCCACGAGGGTCTGCCGCCGGACGTACTCCTCCGGAACCTTGGCCGCGTGCGTGTTCGAGATCTCGATGCCGTAGCCGAAGACCCGGTTGAAGCGGACACGCAGCGTGGGGATCTGGGTGCGCTGGCGCTCGCGCGTCTCCAGCGAGGCGATCCACTGTCGCGCCTCCTGGGCGCCCCCCTTGATCTCCTGGAGCTCGGCCGAGAACGTCTCCCGGATGAAACCGCCTTCCTTGAGACCGAGGGGCGGGTCGTCCTCGAGGGCCTCGGCGAGGAGCGTGGCGAGAGCGGGCAGAGTGGCCATCTCCTCACCGAGCGAGGCCGAGACGAAGCCCGGCAGCTGGGCGAGCTCCGCGCGGAGCTGCGGGATGGCGGCCAGGCAGCCCCGAAGGCCCACGAGGTCGCGGGCGTGGGCCTGCCCGAGCGCGGCCCGACTTGCGAGGCGCTCGAGATCGCCGATGGCGCGCAGGCGCGCGCGCAGGGCGGCCCGCCGCGCCGGCTCCTCGACCAGGGCCGCCACCGCCGCCTGGCGCCGCGCGATGGCTCCGGTGTCGACGAGCGGCCGGAGGAGCCACTGCCGGAGGAGGCGGGCGCCCATGGGCGTCTCCGTCCTGTCCACGGTCGCCAGGAGCGAGCCACGCGCGCTCCCCTCCTGGGCGGTCTCGAAGAGCTCGAGGGTGGCCACGGCGGTGGGATCGAGGACCATGGTATCGCCCGGGACAAGTCGCTGCAGCCGCGTGAGATGGCCCAGCGCCTCGCCCTGGGTCTCGCGGAGATAGGCGAGCGCGCCGCCGGCGGCCTGAAGCCCCGCGGTCATGTCGCCCACTCCGAAGCTCTCGAGGGTCGTCACCTTGAGCTGGGCGGCCAGCGCCTCCCGAGCCGGCTTGAGAGAGAACCACGAGGACTCCCCATGCGTCACGGGGAGGCCGAGGCCGCCCAGCCTGGCCGCGAGGGTCTCGTCGCCGTCCCGGGCGAGCAGCACCTCGGCCGGCCGCCTGAGCAGGGCCGCCTCCAGGAGGGCGCCGCCGTCGTCCGAGCCCTCCCCTGCCCAGAAGTCCCCGGTGGAGACGTCCACGAGGGCGAGGCCCAGAGTGGCGCGCGGGCCCGCCCGGTGGACGGCCAGGAGATAGTTGTTGGCCGCGCCGTCGAGGTGCTGGAGATCCGTGATCGTGCCCGGGGTCACGATGCGCACGACCTCGCGGCGCACCAGCTTCTTGCCCTTGGCCGCCGCCTCCATCTGCTCGCACACCGCCACCTTCCGGCCCGCGCGGATCAAGCGCGCGATATACGTCTCGGCGGCGTGATGCGGGATGCCCGCCATGGGAATGGCGCCCTCGCCCTTCTGCCGCGAGGTCAGGGTGAGCTGAAGGAGGCGTGCCCCCAGATGGGCGTCCTCGAAGAACATCTCGTAGAAATCGCCGAGGCGGAACAGCAGGAGGTAGTCCGGGTAGCGCTGCTTCAGCTCCCGGTATTGCCGCATCATGGGCGACAGCTCGGCCGAGAGGTCCCTCACGCTCCGAGCGCCGCGGTGAGCCGATCGTACGTGGTGTCGAGGGTCTCGGGGAGCACCCTCGTGTCGCCGATCACGGGCATGAAGTTCGTGTCCCCGTTCCAGCGAGGGACCACGTGGAGGTGGAGGTGTCCGAGTACGCCGGCACCGGCAACGCGTCCCTGGTTGGCGCCCAGGTTGAACCCGTCGGGGTGATAGGCGCTCCGCAGCGCCCGTACCGCGGCCTGCACGAGGTCCATGGATTGGCCCAGCTCGTCCGAAGTCGCCTCCTCGAAAGTCCCCACGTGGCGCGTCACTACGGCCATGACGTGGCCCGAGGCGTACGGGAACTTGTTGAGGATCAAGAACGCGAGGGGAGCGCGGCGGAGGATGAGAGCGCCTCGATCATCTCCGGCTGTGAGGGCCTCGCAGAAGATACAGCCGGCGGGGTCGAGGGGAGGATTCCCGGCGGACGCAACGTACGTCATGCGCCACGGCGCCCAGAGTCGATCCACGCGGGTCGGACCGGCGGGATGCTAGGTGTTGACCAGCTCGCGAAGCCTCTTGCCGACCTTGAAGAAGGGCACCCGCTTCTCGGGGACGCTGACGCTGTCACCGGTCTTCGGGTTCCGTCCCTTGCGGGAGTTGCGGTGACGGATGCGGAAGCTGCCGAAGCCGCGCAACTCCACCTTGTCCCCCTTGGCGAGGGCGTCGGTGATGTTGTCGAACACGGTGTTGACGATCAGCTCCGTCTCTTTCTTGGTCAAGCTCGACAGCTTGGAGACTTCCTCGATCAGATCCGCTTTCGTCATGAGCCCGCTCCCTCCACGGGAACCTCGCCTTCATCCGGCCTTGGACGATCGGTCACTCCCAGCCATCGATCCTGGTCCAGTCGGTCCGGGTTCATACCCGACTTCGTGACCGTAGCACGGCCTGCGAAAGATTGTCAAGCAGAGCAAGGGTTTACGGCTACTGCATGAGGTAGAGGGGGGTACGGATGCCCGAGAGGGCGGGCAGGAGCTGGCCAGCGGCGCCACCCAGGCCCAGGCGATTCTCCATCAGATCGCGAAAGGAGAACTTGCGGCGCGGATAGACGATCTTGGGGCGGCCCGGGATGTTGGCCAGCTTGCCCGCCGCGTCGATGGCGTCCTCGTAGCCGCCGAGCTCGTCCACCATCTTGAGCGCATGCGCCTGCTGCCCCGAATAGATGCGGCCGTCGGCGAAGGCGAGCACGTCTTTTCGCTCGAGCCCGCGACCTTCGGCCACCGCGTCCACGAACTGTCCGTACACGTCGTCGAGAAGCCGCTGGAGAATCTTCCTCTCCTCGGGGGTCATCTGGCGGGCGAAGTTGCCGACGTCCTTGAAGGCGCCAGACTTGATCACGACGTACTCGACGCCCACCTTCTTGAGGAGACCCTGGACGTTGGCCATCTGCATGACCACGCCGATCGAGCCGGTCAGGGTGCCCGGATTGGCGTACACCCTGTCGCAGGCGGTGGCGACGTAGTAGCCGCCGGAGGCGGCCACGGCTCCGAGCGAGGCGACCACGGGCTTGCCACCCTTCCGCAGGCGCTGGATGGCCGAGAAGATCTCTTGGGTGGGCGCCACCACCCCGCCCGGGCTGTTGATGCGCACGACCACCGCCTTGACGGAGGGATTGTCGCCGTGCTCGCGGAGGTCGCGCACGGCCTGGCCGCCGTCGAGGATGATCCCTTCGATCTCGACGACGGCGACCTTGGCCCCGCCCGTGGGCAACCCGTCTTCGCTCACGGTGGCCATGAGCACCCAGACCGTGCCCACGAAGAGCACGAGGATGCCCAGGGTCAGCCCGAGCGCGGTCAGGGCGATCCTGGCGCGCGAGGTCATGGTCGCGTCACCACGGCGGTGCTACTCCTCTTCGTCTTCGAAATCGTCTCCCCCGCGGCGCTTCCGCCCCTTGCCCCGCCCCCGGCCCTCGGCCTGGGACGGCTCCTCCGTGATAGTGGCGGCCACGTCCTTGAGGCTCAGCCCGATGCGCCGCTCGTTGGGGTCGACGCGGATGACCAAGAGGGTGAGCTCGTCGCCGACGTTGACGAGGTCCGAGGGCGCGGCGATGGGCCGGTGCGACATCTG
>Ga0209689_1001370_pt1 | contig 18169 bp, 14 predicted proteins | sample GraSoiAngelo_149_FD_187119 | JGI IMG/M metagenome (GOLD analysis project Ga0209689, IMG submission 187119) | Grasslands soil microbial communities from the Angelo Coastal Reserve, California, USA - 14_1009_09_30cm (SPAdes) (version 2) | ecosystem: Environmental > Terrestrial > Soil > Grasslands ... | reverse complement strand
ACCACTCCCGCGGTCGCCTCCGGTCGCAAGGCCAGGTTTCGCCCTCCGCGGTCGTCGAAACGATAAAGCTCTTTCGCCACCGCATCGGTGTCCTCTCCCACGCGCTCGATCAGCTCGGCGTGCTCGAGGATCGGAGTGATGATCTCCTCGTAGCCGAACCGGCGCCCGACCTCCGCCGCCCCTTGTTGCGCCGCCCGCCACAGCGGCATCTCGGCCGGAAGGATGTCGCGCACGCCGCGGACGGCTTTGATCGGTTCGCTACGGGCCATCGGAGTGTTCGATTGTAAGAAGCGGTGGTGCGGGGGGTTAAACTCTCGCGCCGGTGACAACGGCATATGTGCAGCTGGTCTCGGTGATCCTCGCGTCGCTGGCGCTGATCATGGGCGCCTACCTGCTCATCATCGGGAAGCGGCCGTGGCGTGGCGGCGAGACGTCAGACGTGGCGCCGCGCGTGAGGCTGCTCGGCCTGAGCTACATCCTCGTTTTCGGCGCCGCCATGATCCAGATCATCGCCCAGCCGTCCGGCGTCGAAGCCGAAGCCCTCGGTGGGTTCATGGTGTTGGGCGGGATGATCGTGATCATCGTCGTCTACCTCGAGGCGCGGGCCTCGCGGCGCGCATCGCACGAAGACCGTCTGGACACGCGGCTCAGGAGCTAGAGCCCGGCCTTCTCTCGGTTCGTGCGGTAGCCCACCGCGGCTTTCAACGCCTCGCTCAGCTCTTCGAGGCGCACGGGCTTGCTCATGTAGTCGTCGAAGCCCGCGCGCATGCAGCGCTCCTGGTCACCCGGCCCGGCCATGGCCGTGAGCGCGATCAGGCGCGGCCGGTTGCCCCGTGGCCAGCGGCGGCAGATGGCCTCCGCCGCGACAAGGCCGTCCATCTCCGGCATCAGCACGTCCATCAGCACGGCGTCATATGGCTCCTGCGCCACCGAGGCGACCGCCTCGCGACCGTTGGAGACGACGTCGGCCGTGTGGCCCAGCTTGCTGACCAGCCGCTTCAAGAGGTTCTGGTTCAACGCGTTGTCGTCCGCGATCAGGACGCGAAGCGCACCCGGTTCCACCTGACGCGCCGGCTGCGGTTGGGCACCGCGCCCGCCGACCTGGATCATCACGTCGTGCAGCGTCCGCGGCGGCACCGGCTTGGTGAGCGTCGCCTGGATCAACCCGCTGTCGGCCGCGGCGGCTTCGACGGGACCTAGAGCCGCCGACGCGATCAGCACGATGGGCATCTGCTCGGGACCTCGTGAGGCGCGAAGCGCGGTGGAGATCTCCAGCCCGTCGATGGCCGGCGGGCGATGCTCGATCAGCGCGATGTCGAACGAACGCCCGACCTGGATCGCGCCGAGCGCCTCTTCGGTCGTCGCCGATGTCGCCGTGGCTCCCCACTGCTCGACCTGGAGCGCGAGGACGCGCTTCTCGGTCGGGTCGGGGGCGATGATGAGCACGTGCATCGCCTCGAGGGTCAGCAACGTGGTGGCCATCGCTCCAGGCAGGCTTTCGCCGAGGACGGTGAAGCCGAAGGTGGTGCCCGCGTCCGGCCCCGCCTCCACCCCTCCCTGCTCCACGCGAAGCTCACCGTCCATCATCTCGACCAGCTGCTTGGTCGTGCGCAGGCTCAGCACGGCCAGCCGGTCGCCTGGTTCGAGCTTGTCGTACGGACCGGTCACGCCGTCGAGACCGCCACGAAGGATCCTCGCCGGCACGCCCCGACCGGTGTCGCGGATGTTGAACTGCAGCGCCACGAGGCCGCCGCGGTCTTCCGACGACAGCTCGATGCCGACCCCACCGCGATACGTGCGATCGACCGCGCCGTGCAGCAGCGTCATTAGGATCTGCTCGAGGCGCCGCGAGTCGCCAATCAGGACGTTCGGTACTTCCGGCGCAGCACTAAAGGAGATGTCGAGGCCCTTCGCGCCCGCCGCCTCAGAGACGAGGGCGAGGCAGCTCTCGACGGTCGAGCGGACGTCAAACGGGTGCAGCGCGAGCTCGAACTCGCCACTCTCGATGGTGACCGCGTCGAGCACCTCGTCCACGATGCGCGCGACCTGCTCGGCGCCCGTCTCGACGATCGCCGCCAGGTCGCGCTCCTCCCTCGTCTCCGCGCCGGTGGAAAGGAGGCCGGCCGCGCCGATCACCGCGTTGAGCTGGTTCCGCAGTTGGTGGCCGACGTCGGCCAGCAGCTCCGAATCGACCTGGATCAGGCGGTGCGGATGCCCGTCGGCGTGTTGCTCGGGTGGCTCCCCTCCGACGTCGCGAAACTCTCCCATCAGTACAGCTGCTCCGTCGGTGGTTGATTCACCTGCGTGAACATCGAAATCGGGAACTCCACTCCGTTGGTCTGGAAATGCGCGAAGAAGTTGGAGCGGGTCCCGGTCGGGGTGTGATAGCCGACCGCGCGACCGTCGGGTGTGACCCCGACCTGCCGAAACGAGAACAGCTCCTGCAGGGCGATCTCACCGTCGACCATGCCGAGCACCTCGGCCACGCTCACGATCTTCCTCGCGCCGCCACGCAATCTCTCGGTCTGCACAACGATGTTGATCGCCGACGCGATCTGTCCGCGGATGGCGCGTGACGGAAGTTCCGTCCCTGCGAGGAGGACGAGCGTTTCGAGACGTGTGATCGCGTCGCGCGGGTTGTTGGCGTGCAGCGTGCTCATCGAACCGTCATGGCCGGTGTTCATCGCCTGGAGCATGTCCAGCGCCTCGCCACCCCGGACCTCGCCGACGATGATCCGGTCGGGACGCATGCGCAGCGAGTTGCGCACCAGGTCGCGAATCATGATCTGGCCATGTCCTTCGACGTTGGCTGGCTTGGACTCGAGGCTGATCACGTGGACCTGGCGCAATCGCAACTCGGCCGCGTCTTCGCACGTGACGATTCGCTCGTTGGCGGGGATGAACCCGGACAGGACGTTGAGCAGCGTCGTCTTGCCGGAGCCGGTGCCACCAGAGACGATGATGTTCAGCCGGGTCTTCACCGCCGCGTCGAGATATTCGAGGATCCCTTCGCTCGAGCCGCCGGTGGCCACGATCTTCTCAGGGGTCAACACCTCGCGGCCGAACTTGCGGATCGTCAGGCACGGGCCGTAGATCGCGACCGGTGGGATGACGACGTTCACGCGCGAGCCGTCCTTCAATCGCGCATCGCACATCGGCTCCGACTCATCCACGCGCCGTCCGATCGTCGAGACGATCCTGTCGATGACGCGCCGCAGGCTGGCCTCGTCCTCGAAGGCGAGGTTGGTCAGCTCGATCCGGCCGCGTCGCTCGACGAAGATCTGCTCGGGCCGGTTGACCATGATCTCGGTGATGTCCGGGTCGCGCAGCGGCGCCTCCAGCGGACCGAGCCCGATGACCTCGTCGAAGAGGATCTCGACCAGGCGCTCCCGGTCGGCCGCGGTGACGAGCGCGGCCGGGGGCTTGAGCCGGAAGTGCTCGTCGGTCAGCTGCATGAGGAGCCGCCTGATGCCCGCGCGGTTGGTGATGTCGATCGCCGCGGCGTGCCGTCGCAAGAGGTCGGAATGGATCTCCGCCTTGGCGGCGGCCAGCGCGGGGCTGAGCACGGCCGGGCCGTCGACGCGCGGCGTCTCCACCACGGCGGTCGTCCCCTCTCGCGCCACCGCCCGTCGCTCCACCGGGGCGATGCTGGGCACCCCGTCGATCGGCGTCTGCGGGCCGGTGACGGGGGTCTGCGGTCCGGTGACGGGCGTTTCCGGCCCGGTGACCGGGGTTTGCGGCGCGGTTGCCGGCGTCTGCTGGTAGCGGCGGTCGAACCTCTCGGAAAGCTTCATCGCGGCCTGCTCACCGCACGCCGCAGGAGGCGACGGTAAGCTCGGTCGGCAGTCTTCTTGACCGTCTGGTCTGGATCAGCCTCCGCAAGACGATGCAGGCCGTCGGCGGCGGAACGGTCGCCGATCATGGCCAGCGCTTTGCAGGCCGCCAGCCGAACCGGCAGCGGCCATCTGCGGTCATGCGCGATCCCGAGCAGCGGCGACACGCGGAGCACGTCCCGGCGTAGGCCACAGGCGAGGACCGTGGCGACTGCCGCGCGCTCACTCGCCGGCTGGCGCATCAGCGCCTCGATGTCCACGTCGGAGGCGGCGCGCGACAGCGCGATGGCAAGGCGGTACAGGGGGATCCCGTCGGCGGAGGCCATGATCTGCTCGACCGCCCGCCGGCCCCCCAGCCGGGACAGCGAACGCACTGCGGCGTCCTGCACCGGAGGGCTGGCATCCTGGAGCAGGTCCGCGATCCAGACGATCGACTCGGACAACCGGGCCGCGCCGCAGATCCTGGCCGCCGCGGCCCGCGTGGCGGGGTGGGGGCTGGCGAGCGCGTTCAGGAGGTCGTCGTGCAGCCCGGAGCGACGCAGCAGCTCGTGCGCCATGAAGTGCCCGAGGACGCCTACGCCAGGACGGTCGAGGGCGGATTCGAACACGGCCGCCACGGCCACGGGGTCGGCCAGCAGCTCAGCGCTCGCGGCGTTAAGAACCGCCGCACGCTCGCCCGCCAGGGCAGAGTTAAGTACCCGCTCAACACGTCCGGCCAGCCGGGAACGCCCGGCCGTGCGGACTGAGGGCTGCGTCGGCAGCCGCGTATTTGAGCCATTGCTGCGAAGCGAAGGGTCCATTTGGGGGGCGGTTGGTACAGTATCGGCGTTTTGAACGCCCGTGAGGTTCCCGAAACCTTACAGCGGGCGCGGGAGGAAAGGCCACGTCAGATGGGCGCTAGCGGCAGCGCACCATCCGGAGACCAGACGCCGTCCGCACTGCAGATGCGGATGCGGATCCTGGAAATATCGCCTGTTTTCTCAGACCTTAACGACGGCCTCCTCCGAGCGGTCGCGCGGAGGATGCGCGCGGTGGCCCTCGCCGCCAGGGATACCCTGCGGCTCGGAGGCGCGGGGGGCGACATAGTCGTCTTCCTCGCCTCGGGCCAGGTCGAGGAGTCGGTCACGGACGCCACCGGCAAGGTCCTTCTCACGCGGCGGCCCGCGCCCGGCGACCTGGTCATCCTCCCCGCCCCCCGGACGGGCGACCGGTATGTGACCAATATCTACGGCCTCACCGACGCGGTCCTCCTGACCCTGGACCGCGACGGCATGCTGGAGGGGCTGGGGTCGGAGGTCGAGAAGGTCGCGCTGATGCTCGACAGGCTGTGGGAGCAGGAGCTGTCGGCAGCCGCCGCCGCCGAGGCGCAGACCGCCTCCCGGACCGCCGCGCCGATCGTCGCCGTCTTCTCCGCCAAGGGCGGGGCGGGCACGACGACGCTGGCGATCAACACGACGGCGGCCCTGGCTCGTAAGTACCCGCGGCAGGTGCTGCTCATCGACCTGGCGGCGCCCTTCGGGCACGCGGCCCTTTTTGCCGACCTCATCGCGACGGGCTCCGTGGCGAGCGCGACCAAGGCCTCCGAGGCGGATTTCGAGCCCGTGCTTCGGGGCAACATCGTCAATCACAAGACCGGAATGGGCGTTCTGCCGGGAACCCTCCGGCCAGAGGAGGTCGACACCCTGACCGGGGAACGTGTCGGCCGCGTTCTTGACGTGGTGGTGGCATGGCAGAAGCTCATCGTGGTCGACCTGGGGACCTCCCTGGCCGAGGCGGCGCTCGCCGTGATCGAACGCGCGGAGTGCCTGGTCATCGTCGTGCCGCCCGAGATCGCGGCCATGACCGACGCCCGACGCTCGATCGCGATCTTCCGAGACATCATGAACGTGCCCGATCATCGGATGGAGCTGGTGTTGAACCAGCGATCCCCCCACCCACCGCTGGACCGCGCCGCTGTGGAATCGATCCTCGGCCGCAAGATGTCGGTGGTCGTCGGTTTCGACGACTCGCGTCCTGAAGACTCGACGCTCGCCGGTGGACTCGTCTTGCAGCACGACCCGAACTCGATGGTGTCCCGAGGGGCGAGCGACATCGCGCGGGTGATCCTGACCAGCCTCAAGCTCGATGGGTAGCCGCCGGCGTAGTCGCACAGGGCAGGCGCTCGTTGAGTTCGCCATCGCCCTGCCGGTGCTGGCCCTCCTCATTGCGGGCGTGCTCGAGATGGGACGCGGCTACTCGTTCGCCGTCGCGACCTCCGACGCCGCTCGCGACGCCGCACGGTACGCAGCCGGCAAGACCTCGAGCACCAACGGCCCCGGGCTGGCCGCCATGTGCACCCTGGTCACCTCCGACCTCGCCGCGATGACCTCCAACGTCAGCTGTCCCACGCAGGTCAATCACGCACCTCCTTTCGTAGTCGGCACCGACTACACCAAGCCGGTCGCCGGGCAGGCGGTGGTTGCCGTGTACTGCGGCTCCAGCGCCAACTGCGCAGGCTCCATCACCACGCTCTACCAATCCGAGGTCGACGTCTATGTGTATTACGGGTTCAGCGACCTCAACATCCTCGGCGGCGGGATCACGATCCAGGGGTCGAGCCGCGCCACGACGGCCTGGTGAGACTTTCCAAATCCGGCCAAGCCCTCCTGGAGTTCGCGCTCATCGCGCCCGTGGTGCTGCTGATGATCGGCGCGACCGTCGACCTCGGTCGCGGCCTGTTGATCTACACCATGCTTCAGGGCGCGTCGCGCGATATGGCGCGACAGGCGGTCCTTGAGTACTACAGCGGCTCCAACACCCTGCCACCGACGTGCACGGCTCTTGCCACGCCCTGCTCGCTGGGTCCGCTGACCAACGGCGCGCACCAACTGGACGCCCTCGGCATGTCCGTCGTCTACCAGGACTCGACCGCAATCAGCAGCCCGCCTTCATACGGGACGTACGCGGCCAACGCCAACCCGCTTCTGCCGGGGACGATCACGTTGACCGGAGCCATCAACGCAAGCACCGTCTACGTCTTCGTCTACGAGCTGGACGCGACCGGTGGCAACCCGAACCCGCGGTGGAGCTGTCCTTCTTGCGCCGGCGCCGCCGGCGCCGCTGTGCGCACGTCGGGTCATCAGCTCGTCGTCGTCGACCTGAAGCTGCAGTGGAAGCCCGTGGTGAACACGCTGCTCGGCATCCCGAGCGTGATCACGTTCGACTCGCAGTCGGTCGAGAGGTTGGAGTTCTGATGCGCCGGCGCAACCGTCAGTCGGGTCAGGTGATGATCATCGTCGCGGTCTGGCTGGTGGCGCTGATCGGGTCGGCTGCTTTGATCCTGCTGGCAGGCTCGGTGGAGTGGCAGCGCAACCAGCTGCAGCAGCTCGCCGACCAGGCGGCGCTCGACGCTGCGCTCAAGATCGGCGTCTCCTGCGACAACGCCAAGGCGAGCACTGTCATCACCGAGGCCGACAACTTCCTCGCCACGCAGCGCACTCGCACCGGCGCGTTGAACATCGGAGCCGGCACGTGCGCCGGCGGTTACAGCGGCACCGATACGTTTTCGGGCGCGTTGAGCGAAACCATCCACTATCCGTACCGGGCGCACCAGCAGCAGGTCGAAGTCATCTTGACCGTGTCCCTGCCGATCTCCTTCGGCAGTTACATGGGCGCATCGAACACCAACGTCACGCGACGTGCGGTCGCGCAGCAGCTGAGTGGATCGACCGCGGCTGTCTCCGCGACCACCCTGTCGTGCACCGGTGGACAGTTCAACGTCGCGGGCACCATCGCCGCTTCGAACGCGATCACGTTGAGCGGCGCCTGCGCGATGTACGCGCACACGCGATTCGACGCGGCCTCGAGCACCTACTCGGACCTCGGCAACGCGTCCGTGTACGCCAATGGACAGGCATGGGTCGGCGGCGGCGGGCTGTGCGTCGCGGGTTCGAACGCCGGGTCGAGCAACGCGGTGTGCGCCGACGGCTACGAGCTGTCCGGCCACAACGCGACGACGTGCGGGACGTCCGGGACGAGCGCCTACCTGTCGGCCGGCGACGCGGCGATCAACGCCAACCCGTGCGCCGGCGGAAGCGGTGCCCACCCGGTCCCGCCGCTGTCCACAGCTCGGCCGCCCGAGCCGAACACGGACGCGGCCGCGATCGGCACTTTGCAGGGAACGGGCGGCGCAGCATGCACACCCGGCGGCGTCTATCCCAACATCACCGCGGGCGGAACCGTCGTCGGCACCGGCTTAGGGCCCTCACCCGCGAGTGCCGACGCGAGCGGCTTCTACCACTTCAAACCGAGCTGCTACGGCTACTTGAACCTCAGCACCATGGCAGGCGGCATTTCTGCCAGGCAGATCGGTGCAGAGAGTGCCCGCCAACGCCATTTCATAACGGCGACCATGCCGGCCGCGAGCCAGGCGGGCACCCTGCTCGTGGCCACCGTCTCCGCAGAGACGACCCCCAACAAGTTCGCCGCCACCGCCGGCTGGGTTTCGGCCGCCGAGGCCAACCAGGCCGGCGAGGGCCGGAGCGAGATCTGGTACTACGCGAACAACCCCGGCGGAATCAACAGCGTCACCTTCACCATGAACCCCGCGACCGTCAACGGAAACGCCCAGCTGAGCGAGTGGACCGGGGTCGCCGTGGCTTCCCCGCTCGACCAGTCAGGATCGCAAGCCGTTGCGGTGCCGACTACGACGACCACGGTCTCGACCGGCGGCGCGGTGACCCAGACCGGCGAGCTCGTGATCACAATCGATGGCTTTCAGAACCTGCCAGGACAGACCTTCTCACGTGCCGCGGGCTGGACTGGCGCCGTGACTGACATCGCGAACGGCTACAGCTCCGAGTACCGCCTCGACCTGCCGACCGGGATCGCGTCCGAGACTCTGACCGCGGGTGTTCCCTCACTCTGGGCAAACGCAATCGCGACCTTCAAGCCCGCGAGTGCCGGCGGGGGTGCCGTGCTCGACCCGGGCTTCTATTACTTCAACGGCTCGGGTTTCGCAGGCGGAGGTGGGATCTGCCTCAACGGGGGCGAGCTGCTGGCCCGGGACGTGACGCTCGAGTTCGTCAACCAGGCCGGCTTCTCGACGGGGACGTGCGCGGCCGGCGGCGGGGCTGCCTGCGCCGCCACGACCTGCCAGCTCGGTTCCACCCCCTGCTCGATCTCCGCGTGCCCGCCCAACGCTGCGGCGGACTCGGCCGGCGGGGGCTTGACCTGGTTTGCCGCCCCGTGCTCCCAGGCCCCGACCGGGGACTCGAGCTGCCCAGGCTCGGCCTGGTGCCCGGTAGGAGATCGCGCCTGCTGGAACCTTTTGATCTGGGCGCCCGCCGCCAACACCGGGGAGGTCGCGATCAAAGGCGCCTCGGCCAAGCACTGGCTGCTCGGCTCCATCTACTGGCCCGGCACCTGCACCGACACGGTCAACGGCAGCAGCACGATCGACGGGACGGTCTCCTGCGGCAGCCTGTCGGTCTCGGCGGCGGTCGGGGCGGGCACCGCCGTGGGGAGCGACTACGGCATCAGCACGGCCCTCGTGGAGGCCGTTCTTGTCGAATGAGTTGCTTTAAGGCGTCCCTTTTTGTGAAGCTTGCGCCCAATTAAGTGTCGATAGCCACCTCGGTGCTGTCCCGACCTCGCCGCGGGCGCCTGTACATCGTCATCGGCGCCGTGCTGGCGGTGATCGCCTTCGCGACCGCAGCCGGAATCGCCAGCCTGCCGCTGATCCAGGGCAACACCGCCGGCACCAAGGTCGTCGTGGCCGCCCACGACATCAAGGCGCGGACGGTGATCCAGGCGTCGGACCTCACACTCACCAACCTCACCCAACCCCCGCCGCAGGCGTTCGCGACGGTCAAGGACGTCGCCGGCAAAGGCTCGCGCGTGGACATCCCCGCCGGCATGCCGGTGACCGCCAACCTGGTCGCCCCGTCGGGCGATCTTCTGAGCAACAGCGATGTGGCATACCTGCCCATCCCCAAAGGCTGGGTGGCCGTGACGGTGCCCACCAGCGAGCAGGTCGGTGTCGGCGGCTATGTGCAGGTCGGGGACCGGATCACCGTGCTCGCCACCCTCAACACCTCGTCGTTCGGCCAGAGCCCAGGCAGGCCCGTCGTGCTGACGGTCTTCAAAGACGTCGACGTGCTTCGCGTGGGACCATCGACCGGCTCGACCGCGACCGGGGTGGTGACGAGCAGCCTCACGGTGCTCATGACCGGATGCGACTCCGAGTACCTCTTCTGGCTCCTCAACAACGCGTCGATGAAGTACGAGCTCGAGTCCTACACCGACTACCAGAGCCTTCCGACCGGACCCGACAGCAAGTGCCAGAACGTTTCCGCCGCGGCCGGCGTCGGCCCCAAAGACGTCGACGGCCGCTGGCACTTCACCACGCACTGAGTGGCCCTGGACTGACCGATGGGCATCCCGATCATCCTGGTCGCCGTCGCGGCGGCGATCGGCGTCGGCCTCGTCGTGTACGGCACCGTGAGCTCGCAACGTGCAGCGGCACCCCAGCAGCAAGTCAGCGCTTCATTTCGGACTCTGTCTGATGTTCGGGAGCAGCTGAGGCGGCGATTCGACACCACCGGCACCCCGGCCTGGATCGCGTCCGAGCAGCGGATCAGCAGCCTGCAGCGCGATCTGGTCAGCGCCGACATCGAGCTGCGCCCGTATGAGTTCAGGATCGTCCAGGCCGCGACTGCGATCTTGCTGGGGATCGTCGGCCTGCTGCGTTTTGGAATCGGCCTCGAGTTCCTCGTCTTTGCGGTGATCGGTTACCTGGGGCCGTGGCTCTACTTGCGCAACCGCCGCGGCCATCGCTTGAGGCAATTCGACGCGGGCCTGCCGCGCACGATGGAGCTGATCGCCAACTCGATGAAGGCCGGGCAGTCGGTCGCGCAGTCGCTCTCTGCCGTGACCGACAACGCGGGGCCACCTATATCGGACGAGTTTGCGCTGGCGCGCCGCGAGATCGAGCTGGGCGCGTCGGTCGAGAGCGCGCTGAACAACATGGTCAAGAGAATCGGCAGCAACGACCTCCGGCTGATGGTGATGGTCATCACGATCCAGCGCTCGGTCGGTGGAGATCTGCCTGCGATCCTCGTCACGCTCGCCGACACGATGCGGCAGCGCGAGGAGATGCGCGCGGAGATTCTCGCGGCGACCGCTCAATCGCGCGCGACCGCCTTGATCATCACGCTGCTGCCCATCGTCACGGCCGTGCTCCTGTACTTCATCGTGCAGGACTACTTCCGTCCCATGCTCGTCAACCCCCTCGGTTGGGTGATGCTCGGCTTCGCCGCTTTACTGCTGTTCATCGGCAACCTGATCATCCGGCGCCTGACGGCGATCGTATGAGCGTCCTCCCCATCCTCCTCGGCGTGGCGGCAGCGGTGGGCGCCTACCTGCTGACCGTGGGAATGATCGCCTCACGTGCCGCGGACGCTGCAACGCTCGCCCGCGAGCGCCTCGCCCGCCAGGAGGTCGGCCTCGGCCAGAGCGCCGTCGCGCTGGAGCTGGAGAAGCCGTTCGTCCAACGCCTGACGGCGCCCCTGCGGCGCTGGCTGCAGCGGCAGATGACGCGCATGACGCCCGAGGCGCAGGCCGCGCATTTCCGCCGCCAGCTGGATTTCGTCGGCAACCCGCTCAACCTGGATCCGGCCGGCCTGCAGACATTGCGCATCGCCGCCGCCGCCGCCTTCGGCGCCATCGGGACCGCGATCGGCATGTTCATCGGCACGCCGTTCGCGATCGGCCTGGCCCTGGTGATCGGGGTGGGGCTGGGCTTTTACGCCCCGGTCTTCTGGCTGGAGCAGCTGGTGCGCGAGCGCCGCGCGCAGCTGGAGGCTTCGCTGCCGAATGCGCTCGACGTCGTCGCCATCAGCATGGAGGCGGGTCTTGGCCTCGACCGCGCACTGGAGCAGCTCGTGCGGCACCAGGACGATTCGCTGACCTTGCTCGTGGCGCGCGCGCTGCGGGAAATTCAGCTCGGACGGCCGCGGGCCGAGGCACTGGAGGAGATGGCGGTGTCGACGGGCGTCGACGACTTCGCGTCGCTCGTCCGGGGCATCCTCTATGCGGAGCGAACCGGCGTACCGGTTGCGCGAACCATCGCCGCGCACGCCGCGCAGATGCGAGTCAAGCGCCGGCTCAAGATCCGCACCGAGGCGGCCCGCGCGTCGCTGAAGATCCTCATCCCGACTGTCGGTTGCGTGTTCCCGACGCTGTGGCTGGTGCTGCTGGGGCCCGCCTTGATCGTCGTGCTGACGCTGAGCTCGAAGTGAGCGCTACGTAAGGAACGGGTTCATCCGGCGTTCCCGCCCGATGGTGGTGGCGGGGCCGTGGCCGCTGTAGACGATCGCGTCGTCGGCCTGTGAGAGCAGCCGGGACTTGATGCCCTCTAGCAGAGCGGCCGTGTCCGAGTTGGCGAAGTCGGAGCGTCCGATCGACCCGGCGAACAGCGCATCGCCCGTGAACAGGTGGCCGTCGATCTTGAGCGTGACGCCGCCAGGGCTGTGGCCCGGTGTGTGCAAGACCTCGAACTCGAGCGAGCCGGCGCGATAGGGCTCACCTTCGACGAGGGTGGTCACGTTGTCGACGCGCGTCGCGATCGGACCGAACTCCCGACGGAGCGGACGGCCCTCCGCGATGACGTCCTTTTCCGCTGCGTGGACCGCGATCGGGACCGGACCAAACGCTCCCCGCAGCTCGTGAAGGCCGGCGATGTGGTCGATGTCGGTGTGGGTCAGGAGGATGGCTTTGACGTTGGCGCCGCGTTGTTTGGCGACCTCGATCACCAGCTCCGGTTCGAGGTTGGAGTCGATGACCACCGCGTCGTGGGTCTGGTCATCCTCGACGAGGTAGGAGTTGGTGCCAAACCGCCGGTCGGCCGTGACCTCGACGCGAACCGTCACCCGTTCAGCTGGCTTCGCGCGCGACGGTGTGGACGTCCTTCACGCCTTCGAGCTTCTCCATCAGGCGCGAAAGTTGGGCCAGCGAGTCGATCTCCACGGTCGTTGACACGACGGCCGTTTTGTCGTCGTAGACGTGGACTTCGAGAGACGACATGTTGACGCGGTTCTCGGCCACGACCGTGGCGATGTCGCGCATCAGTCCCTGGCGGTCGAAAGCTTCGATCTTGATCGCGACCGGGTAGAGGTGGGTCGCGTCGGATTCCCAGTCCACCGGAACAACCCGCGCCGAGTCCTGCGCGTTGACGGCGTTGATGCAGTCGGCGCGGTGTACCGTCACGCCCTTGCCACGCGTGGTGTAACCGACGATCGCGTCGCCTGGCACCGGCTGGCAGCACGACGCGACCGTGGTGAGGATTCCCTTCTCGCCGCGGACCAGCACGCGGGGCGACGGTTGGACCTGCGGGATGAGCGGGATGGTCCGTAGGTCGCCTCCCGGCGTGTCGAGGTTGAGCGCCATCCGCATCACGACCGCGTGCGGAGAAAGATCGCCGTACCCGATCGCGGCCAGGAAATCGTCGATGGTCGCGTACCTGTGCAGGCCGGCGATCTCGAGCAGCTTGGGCTCGGGCAGGTCGGCCAGGCCGATGCGATGCATGCGGTGGAGCTCCTTGTCGAGCAGGTCGTGCCCCTTGGCGACGTTCTCCTCGCGGCGCTGGCTCTTGAACCACTTGCGGATCCGCTCCTTGGCGGACGCGCTTTTGACGAAGTTCAGCCAGTCACGGCTGGGCCCGTGCGGTCCTTTGGACGTGAGGATCTCGACGATCTCCCCGTTCTGCAGCGCGTACTCGAGGGGAACCATGCGCCCGTTGACCTTGGCTCCGATGCAGCGGTGGCCGACCTCGGTGTGGATGCGATACGCGAAATCGACTGGCGTCGAATCGGCCGGCAGGTTGATCACGTCGCCACGTGGAGTGAAGACGTAGACCTCGTCCTGGAAGAGGTCGACCTTGACGGTGTTGAGGAACGATTCGGCGTCCCCCACCTCGTTCTGCCACTCGAGCAGGCTGCGCAGCCACGAAAGCTTCTGGTCGAAGCTCGCGTCCTTGCCGCCTTCCTTGTAGGTCCAGTGGGCCGCGACGCCGAACTCGGCGACGCGATGCATCTCGTGGGTGCGGATCTGGATCTCGATCGGCTCTCCCGTATGCGTGATCACAGTCGTGTGCAGCGACTGGTAGCCGTTGGACTTCGGCATCGCGATGTAGTCCTTGAACCGTCCGGGCATCGGCTTCCACAGCGAGTGCACCACGCCCAGGACCCCATAGCAGTCGCGCACCGACTCGACCTGCACCCGGATCGCGGAAAGGTCGTAGATCTCGGAGAAGTCCTTGTCCTCGCGGGTCATCTTTTGCCACACGGAATAGATGTGCTTTGGCCGGCCGGTGATCTCCGCTTGGATCCCCACCTTCTCGAGCTCGCGGGCGAGGATCTCGCGCAGGTCGGAGACGAGCGACTCGCGCTCGTGACGCTTACGCGCGATGCGCTTGACGACGTCGTCGTAAGCCTCGGGCTCGAGGTTGCGGAGTGAGAGGTCCTCCAGCTCCCACTTGATCTGGCCGATGCCGAGCCGGTGCGCGAGCGGCGCGTAGATGTCGAGCGTCTCGCGCGAGATCTTGCGGCGCTTGGCTTCGGTGAGCGGCTCCAGGGTCCGCATGTTGTGGAGCCGGTCTGCCAGCTTGATGAGGACGACCCGTAGGTCTTCCGCCATCGCCACCATCATCTTGCGGATGTTTTCGGCCTGCTGCTGCTGGTCGGTGCGCAGGGAGATCCGGCCGAGTTTGGTGACCCCCTCGACCAGGCGCGCCACCTCCGGGCCGAACTCGCGCTTGACCTCCTCGGCGGTCACGTTGGTGTCCTCCACGGTGTCGTGAAGGAGCGCGGCGGCGATCGTGGCGGCGTCAAGCTCCAGGTCAGCCAGGATCGCGGCCACCTCGAGGGGGTGGTTCACGTAGTCCTCGCCCGAGAGGCGGTGCTGGCCGTTGTGGGCGCTCGCGGCCCACTCGAAGGCCCTCCGGACCATGGCCTGGTCCTTCGGGTCGAGGTGGTCGGCGATCCTGAGCAGCTCGGAAACGGTCACTTTGTGCCTGGCATGAAGTTTAAGTTCGGTATCTAGCTTCCCCTTCCGAACACAAACCTAGACTTACTCGCCGCCAGATGAATTCACTAAGGGCGGTCTGGGGGCTCCGGATCGGCCTTTCCGCGGCCACGGCGGCGCTGATCCTCGTGGGCGCGTCGCTGAACGCCAGCGGACGCGTCGGCTGGGCGGCGGCGCTCGCCGGCCTGGCCGGCCTGATCGCGCTCGCCGCCGGAGTCGTGTACCGCACGTGGCGGGTTTCCGTTCCCGCCGGGGCGGGGGCCCTGGTGATGACCCTTCTCATCGCCCAGTTCAACCCGCGGCAAGGCGACCTCCTGCTGCAGCTTGCGGGCCTGATGGTGCTTGGCGCGGGTGGCGCCGCCGCCCGGATCGCCTACCGACGGTTCACCGACACCATCGAACGCCAGTCGCGCGAGCTCGAGCGGAAGAGCCGCGCGTTCCTGGCGGCGACCTCTGAGGTCGACGCCGCGCCCCCGGAGGATTTGGCCGCGCTTACATCCAACATCGCGCGTCAGGTCGGCGCCGACTTCGCGTGCTGCTACCTGGCCACTGCGGACCAGCACGAGTTCGTGCCGCAGACCCCGGGTGTCGGCGTGGAGGGTCTGCACCCGCTCGCGGTCACGCGCCGGGCGAACGGCGCAGGGCCGCTGCTCGCGGCCGTCGAATCGGGCACCACGTTTTCCGCCGTGGGCAACGGCGCTCTGAAGGAGCTCTTCAACCACCTGCCCGAGGACGTTCGAATCGTGGACGTGGTCGCGGTGCCCTTGCCGATCGGCGACCGGGTCGGCGGTTTCATCCTTCTGGGCAGCCACCGGGCCAGGTTCAGCGAGGACGACCGGCGCCTCGCGACCACCTTGACGATCCGGGCCGGCTCACAGCTCGCCAGCGCGCATGCGGTGGCCCTATCCCAAAAGGAGTCGGCGCGCTACGCCGTGATGAACGAGCTGGTGAAAGAGGCATCGGGCAAAACGATGCAGGAGGCGCTCGAGGTGGTGCTCGAGCGGGGCAAGGAAGTCATCCGGTACGACGCCGGACAGGCCGTTCTCTTCCAGCCGAACGAGCCCGTCGACGAGCCTCTCCTCAGAGTCCGTAACGGGGAGACGGTCCTGCGTAACGCGGTGACCGAGGACCAGCGCACATTCAGCGGGCTGCGGCTCGAGACGCACGCAGTGACGGTCAACGAGGCGCTGACGCCCATCCGGGGCAAGACGGGCGTCATCGGCGCGCTTTGCCTCGGCCGGCGCGGGACGTCGAGCTTCACGCAGAACGACATCGCCGCGCTTGACGAGCTGGGCTCGATGGCGGGCGTGGCAGTGGAGAACTCGCGCATCCTCCAGGTCGTGACCGGGCAGGCCTCGCGCCTCGACACCGCGCTTGACGCGCTGGGTGAGGTATCGCAAGCCCTCACCACGGTGACGCAGGGACCTCGCGTGCTGGAGCAGAAGACGCTCGAGACGGCGGTGCGGGTGACCGTGGGGTCGGCCGGCTTGCTCACACGCAGCACCCCCGACGGCCGGCAGGCGGTGATCATGTCGGTCGGTCTGCCGGACGAGGTCGACGGCATGGAGTTCCAGAACGGACAGGGCATCGTCGGAGCGGTGATGCTGAGCCTTCGCGCCACCGCCGTGGCTGATTTCCATGCCGAGAGCGAGCTCCAATCACCTCCCGACTTGCAGACCTTCGGCATCCAGGCCGCGATCTGCACGCCGATGCTCGAGGACGGCCGTCTCTGGGGAACGCTCTCCGTCTTCGACACCAAGCCGCGCGAGTGGACCGCGGACGACCAGCGCGTGCTGGCCACGCTGGGCAACCAGGGCGTGGTTGCGGTGCGCAACGCGGAGCTGTACGAGAAGAACGAGCGAAGCATCTGGGAGCTGCGCAACCTCCAGGAGGCTCTGCAGGCGGCCACTTCGACGCTCGATCTGAATCAGGTGCTGCAGCAGGTGCTCGCGGGCGCGGCCAAAGCGTCCTCGGCCCAGATCGGTTGTCTCGCCCTCGACGACGGGGCCGGGTTGATCCTGAAAGGTGGATTCGGCACCGACCATCAGACGGCCGAGAAGCTCGCGCTTGGACTTGGCGGCGAGATCTGCCGGCGCGTGATGGAGACGGGCGACTCGGTGATGGAGGCGATGGAGCACGAGTCGAAGGCGGACAGCCCATTGAACCCGCGCGCCGTGCTGTGCGTGCCTATCACGCTGCGCGGCAAGCCGCTGGGCGTCGTCTTCCTCGCCAACTACCAGGTCGGCCATGCCTTCACCGACGACCACCGCAACCTGGTCACCGAGCTCGCCGCGCAGGCGGCCGTCGCGATCGACAATGCGCGATTGTTCAAGGATCGCGAGGAGGTCATCCTGGCCTCGCTCGAGGCGCTGGCGAACGCGGTCGACGCACGCGACCCGTACACGGCCGGTCACTCCGAGCGCGTCACCAAATACGCGTTGATGATCGCGCGGCAGATGCACTACTCGCCGGACGACCAGGGCGCTTGGGTGCGGTTGGAACGGGGTGGGCGCCTGCACGACATCGGCAAGATCGGCGTGCCGGATGTCGTGTTGCAGAAGACCGGCAAGCTGACCGAGGCGGAGTTCGAGAAGATGAAGAGTCACACGGTCGTCGGGTTCAACATCCTGAGCGGGCTGCGCATGTTGACCGACGAGCTGGTCATCGTGCGGTCGCATCACGAGCGGTTCGACGGCAAGGGGTACCCGGACCGCAAGAAGGGCGACGAGCTGCCGATGTTTGCGTGGATCGTGAGCGCGGCAGACGCGATCGACGCGATGACGTCGGACCGGCCCTACCGGCGGGGGATGCCGCTGGAGGTGGCGGTGGAGCAGGTTCGAGCCGGGGCGGGGACGCACTTCCACCCGGACGTCGCGGAGGCGGTGCTGGACGCAGTCGGGGGCGGGACGCTGAACCTCGTGCCGCAGAAGTCCATGCATCCCGACGCGCCGAAGATCGGAGCGTTCGAAAACCCGACCGCCTAGTTTTCCCGGATAGTCCGGACTATCCGGGGGTTGCCGCCGCGCCCTGGTTGCTTTGTCCGGACTATCCGATGGTGGGCCGGGGCTTAACAGGCTCGATTGTCGCCGACCGTCGAGGGCGCGATGCTCGAAGGCATGGCTGTCAAGTCCTCACCTCAGGCGGCGTTGCGCGGCGGTCCATTCACGGTCGCCGATGCCAGGCGAGTCGGATTGCGGTGGGACGATTTGCAGACAAGGATCTGGGCGCGTTTGAGTCGCGGCCAATACGCCTGGATGGGCCTCCCGCAAGATGCG
>Ga0209689_1001368_pt1 | contig 18183 bp, 15 predicted proteins | sample GraSoiAngelo_149_FD_187119 | JGI IMG/M metagenome (GOLD analysis project Ga0209689, IMG submission 187119) | Grasslands soil microbial communities from the Angelo Coastal Reserve, California, USA - 14_1009_09_30cm (SPAdes) (version 2) | ecosystem: Environmental > Terrestrial > Soil > Grasslands ... | reverse complement strand
CTGCTGACGCACCTGCTGGAGCAGGGGTTTTCCGGCGCGGCGTTCCTGAAGCAGGAAAGTCTCGTGGTCGGCGAGCTCACCCCCGTGCTCGAACTCCTGGGCCGACGCTCCATCGTCCTCACGCCCCACTTGCTGGAGCCCCTCTGCGGAGAGGAGGGCATCGAGCGCGAGCTCAACATCCTGCAGTCCGGCGTCTACAATGTGGGCTTTCTTGGAGTGAGCGCGACGCCCACCGGGCGGGCATTCTTGACCTGGTGGCGGGAGCGGCTGTTCGAGCACTGCCGCCACGAGGTGCCGCGGGGCATCCATTTCGAGCAGCGCTGGCTGGACCTTGTGCCCGCGTTCTTCGACGATGTCGAGGTGGTTCGCGATCCCGGCCTCAACGTGGCGCACTGGAACCTGCCCGAGCGAAAAGTCGCGGTCAGCGGAGACGACGTCACCGTGGACGGGCACCCGGGTCGCTTCTTTCGCTTCAGCGGGTTCGATCCCGAGCGCCCCGATGCCGTCACCCGCTACAACGATCGGCTCAACATGTCCAATGTCGGTGGGGCGGCGGAGATCTTCCGTCGCTATGTGCGGCTGCTGGACGCGGCCGGGTACCACGAGACGAAGGAATGGCCCTACGCGTATGGCCAGTTCGCCAACGGCCGGCCGATCGGCGAGCGGGGGCGCTATCTCTACCGCCGGCTGGGAAGGCGTGCGGACCGCTTTGGCGATCCTCTCGCCACCTCCTCGCCGGAGAATTTCTTTCGCTGGTCCAGGCGCCGGGTCGGGATGCTCTGGACGATCAAGCGAGCGTGGTGGGCCGTCCGCAAGAAGTGGCGGGACGGGCTCCAGCTTCTCAGCGGAGGTCGCTGAGGGGCAGGGGCGTCTCGCCCACGGCAGCAGCCACGGCGGGATAGACGATGCGGCCGCGCCAGATGTTGACGCCGCGGGCCAGCTCGGGGCTCGCGCGCACGGCGCCCAGCGGTCCCAGCACGGCGAGCTGCAGCGCATAGGGCAAGGTGGCGTTGGTCAGCCCGAACGTCGACGTGCGCGGCACGAGGGCGGGCATGTTGGTGACGCCGTAGTGCAGGACGCCGTGGACAGTGTAGACCGGGTCCACCACCGTGGTGGGCCGGATCGTCTCGACGCAGCCGCCCTGGTCCACCGCCACGTCCACCACCACCGCCCCCGGCTTCATGCTCTTGATCATGGCCTCGGTCACGAGCACGGGGGCGCGGGCGCCCGCGATGAGCACGGCGCCGATCAGGAGATCGGTCCGCTGGAGCACCTGCTCGATGTTGTAGCGATTGGAGGCGATGGTGATGACGCGCCCGCCGAAGATGTCGTCGGCATGGCGCAGGCGGTCGAGATTGATGTCGAGGAGGGAGACGTCGGCGCCATAGCCCAAGGCCATCTTGGTGGCGTTGAGACCGACGGTGCCCGCGCCGAGGATGGCGACGTTGCCGTGGGGGACGCCGGGGATGCCCGAGAGCAGGATGCCGCGCCCCCCGTAGGCCTCGCCGAGGTGATGTGCGCCCTCCTGGACGGCCAGGCGCCCGGCCACTTCGCTCATCGGAGTCAGGAGGGGCAGGCTGCCGTCCGCGCGCGCCACCGTCTCGTAGGCGATGGCGATGCACTTGCGGGCCTGGAGGCCGCGGATCAGCTCGGGCACGGCGGCCAGGTGGAGGTAGGTGAAGAGGATCTGGCCCTCGCGCGTGCGCGCCACTTCCTCGGGGAGTGGCTCCTTGACCTTGAGGACGAGCTCGGCCTGGCTCCACACGCCGTCAGCCACCGTCACCACGGCGCCCGCGCGAGCATAGTCGTCGTCGCGGAATCCGCTGCCTCCGCCCGCATTCGCCTCGACGAGGACGCGGTGCCCCGCTTCGGTGAAGGCGCGCGCGCCCGCCGGCGTCAGGGCGACGCGCTGCTCGCCGACCTTGATCTCTTTCGGAACGCCGACCACCATGGCTACGACCTTTGCTGCGGGCTCTTACGTCTTCTCGAAGTCGATGCGCTCGTAGACGGGCAGTCCCTGCAGATAGCGCCGCAGGCAGTCCAGGCCCATCTCGACGGCGCCCAGGCGGACCCACTCGCGGCCGCCCAGGATGCGCGAGCGCCGCGAGGCGGCCTCCGTCTCGGTGGCGATGGCCAGGCAGATGGTGCCGCCGAACTCGATGCGGTCCGGGCCCTCGTCCAGGTCGATCAGCACGGCCAGCGCATGCGTGGCGCCGCTCTGCTTCCTGGCCGCCCGCGCGACCTCCTCCGCCGTCTCCTTCGTGATCTCGCCCTCCAGCGAAGCGCGCGGCAAGCCGACGGCCGCGCCCAGCTCGACCAGATCGCGGGCCACGAGGCCACGGCGGAAGACGCGCTCCGCTCCCGGCAGGTGGGCGACGCGCGCGGCGATCTGCCCGCCCGTGAAGGTCTCCACGATGGAGAGCGAGGCCTGGCGACTCGTGAGCTCGGCCAGAATGACGCCTTCGAGCGTCTTGTCGTCCTCGGCCAGGATGAAGTTGCCGAGCCGCTTGCGGATCTCCTGCTCGACGGGGGCGAGCTTCCGCTTGATCTCGTCCATGTCGGCCCCACGCACGGTCAGCTTGGTCTCGAGCTGCGGGTAGTGGGCGCGGAAGCCCAGCTTCACGCTGCCGTCGGGCACCAGCTCCTCCACGCCGGTGAGCAGCGAGTCCACGTGCGATTCGCCGAGGCCGTAGGAGTGGAAGCGCTTCAGGTGGATGGAGGTCTGGAGACCGCTCTTCGCGAGGAGCCGCGGGATGATCTGCTCCTCGAGCATGCGCCGGAGCTCGCGGGGGACGCCGGGAGTGAAGAAGAAGCGGGCCTTGCCGATGTCCACGGCGAAGCCGCAGGCGGTGCCGACGGGATTGTCGATGATCTCCGCCGTCACCGGCAGCATGGCCTGCTTCCGGTTGTTGGGCGGCATGATGCGGCTGCGCCGGTTGAAGAAGTCCTCCATGCGGGTGAGCCATTCCTCGTTCAGGACGAGCTCGACGCCCGCCGCCTGAGCCGCGACTTCCTGGGACAGGTCGTCGATGGTGGGGCCGAGCCCGCCGTTGACGATGACGGCATCCGCGCGCTCGGAGGCAAGCTGAAAGGCCCGGAGCAGGCTCTCGCGGTCGTCGCCCACCGTGGTCTCCCACTGCACGGAGAGGCCCACGTCCTCCAGCTTCTGGCTCATGTAGCTGAAGTTGGTGTTGACGATCTTGCCGGTGAGGACCTCGTCGCCCGTGCAGATGATCTCGAGCCGCATGTGGTGGCCTGGCTTTCCCTGTGGATTCGTTGGGGTCGGTGTCAGGTTCGAAAGTGGGGCATGACCTCGCGGGAGAAGAGCTCCATGGAGCGCCGGATCCTGTCCTGGGCAAGGCCGCCGAAGTTCATCCAGCACAGCACCTGGCCCACGCCCATGTCGCGCATGGTCTCGAGCTTGCGGATCACCGTCTCGGGCGATCCGAAGGCCACTGTCTCCGCCACCAGCCCCTCCCACGTGACCTTGGCGAACCGCTCCACCGCCGCGCGGAAGCCGGGCTGCAGGCTCGGATGCTGCTCCTCGATGTTGTCGGGGATCTGGAAGCGACGCAGCGAGTCCTGGTACCACATCTCGGCGTCCTTGGATTCGGCCAGCGCCTGCGCATCCGTGGGCGCCACGTAGATCTGTCTCGACACGCCCCAGTTCTTCATGAGCGCGTCGATCTCGGCCTCGCTCCGCCCGTGCTTGCGCAGGGCGAGAAGATAATTGTCCCGACGCTTGAGCAGCTGCTCCACGGGGCCGGTCAGGATGGAGTTCAGCATCGGCCAGCCCCGGGAGGCCGTGCTCTCGATCCCGTCGTCGCTGCCGCACACCTGATAGATCATGGGATGCGGCCGCTGCACGGGCTTGGGAATGACCCGCGCGTCCTTGATCGTGAAGAACTGCCCGTCGTACGAGAAGCGATCCTCGGTCCAGGCCCGCAGCATGATGTCCACCGCCTCATCGAAGCGCGCGCGGTTCTCCTGCTGGGGCACGTGGTAGCCCTTGAACTCCGCGGGTCGGTTGCCGCGCCCCACGCCGACGTCGAGCCGGCCCCGCGAGACGACGTCCACGAGCGCGAGCTGCTCGGCCAGGCGCAGCGGGTGATGGAAGGGCAGGATGGCGGCGGCCAGCCCGATGCGCACTCGGCGCGTGCGGGAGGCGGCGGCGGTGGCGAGGGTGGCGGGATCCACGGCCAGCCCGTAGTCGATGAAGTGGTGCTCGGTCAGCCAGATCTGGTCGAAGCCCAGCTCTTCCGTCCACTCCATCTGCTCGAGCTCGCGGTGGACGACCTCTTCGTGGCTGAGCCCGGGCGCGGCCTGGAAGAAGAAGAAGGTGCCGAAGCGCATTCTCCGATCCTAGCCCATCAGGAGGGCGCCCGGGTTCTCGCGCCCCATCGTCTGGATCTGCTCGCGGGTGATGCCTTCGGCCATGAGCCCCGCCACGAACATCTGGAGCCCGTCGGCCGGCGTGGGGTTGCCGCTCTGGCCCAGATCCGTGCCGAGCACGAAGTGCTGGGCGCCCACGCTCTTGATGCGTTCGGCCGTTTCCTTGAAGGGAACCCGCCTCGAGTGACGCATGAATTCGAGCGGCGACTCCGGCCCTCCCAGGATGCCGAGCGCGCACAGCTCCATCTTCCCTCCCATGGCCGCGGCCTTCTTCATCTGCGACTCGTCCATGTCCACCACGTCGAACTGCGCGTGGGTGACCACGATACGGTCGCAGCCTTCCTCGCGGGCGGCCGCGATGAGCGCGAGCACCTGCTCGCCCGAGGCGTGCCCGGTGTGGACGACGAGTCGCTGGGCGGCGCACACCTTGAGCACCGCCCGCGTGGCGGGCAGCACCGCGCCTTGCTCGTCCACCACGCGGATCCCCGAGGGCGCGGTGCCGGCGCGGCGCACGTGGTTGTCGGCGTCGAAGGTCGGAAACCAGACAACCCGGCCGTGGCCGCCCTGCATGCGCCACATCCACTCCACGGCCTGGGAATTGATCCCGCCCACGGCGCCGTTGAGCACCACGCCGCCGAAGATCTTCACGCCGGGCACGTGCTTGCGCGCGAGCCACGCGCGATCGGCGGTCATGGTCACGTGGCTCTTGAAGACCACCGCCTCCATCTGGCGCGAGGCAGCAAGCGTGGCCAGCTCGTCGTCGTCCACGGCGCGGCCGAAGACGTCGGGCGCGGCATGCGTGTGAAAATCGATCAGCCCCTTGATGGGGCTGACGGGCGGCGGCGGAGGCGAATAGCCGCGCACGCCCGTTGCCGGAACTGGCTCGCGCGTCTCGGCGCCGGCGGGCCGGCCGTGAGCGGAGGCCGGCGCCTCGCGCCGCTGCCCGCGGTGCGTGGCGAACCTGGCCGAGGAGAGGCGGCCGGCGTGACAGCAGCCACAGATGAGCGGGCGGGGTGGGAGTTCGGGCGCATCTGTGACGGACGGAGAGGCCATAGACCGAGGATCATACACGTTCCTGCTGAGCCCTGCCCCCTCACCCTACCCTCTCTCCCGAGGGGGAGAGGGATACTTGACTTGCTTTGAGCGATCCGTAGACTCGGGGCTTAGCCGTCCAGGCGGCTCACGGTCCGCGTGAAGGGTTGAACCCACCTGTCGTGTGAATCGACATCACCACCTTCCGCCCGATATCGCGGACAGCGGGCACTATGGAAGGATGGTGCGTCATGCTCCTGCCGGATCGTCCCAACCTCGAGTATCTGAAGAAGCTCGCCAAGGAAAAGCTCCGGGAGTTGCAGTGCGGCGATGCCTCGGCGCGGCTGGCCGACGCGCAGCTCGCGGTGGCCCGGAAGCACGGCTTCGCAAGCTGGCGCAAGCTCCGCGCGCATCTGGACGCGTTGCGGCGCGCCGGCAAGCCTTCGGGCCGCGCGGGATTGCTGCAAGAGCAGATCGAGGAATTCTACGGCGCCATTTATCGCGCCGACGAAGCGACGGTGGAGCGGATGTTGAGCGTGGAGCCCGCGCTGGTGAACGCGCGTCATCCCGACGGGACCACGCCGCTCCTCGCGGCGGTGGACCACAACAAGCCCGGCCTCATCGCCCTCCTCCTGGCCCGTGGAGGCGATCCGGACGGCGTCTACGCGCACTCGGCCCATACTCCGCTCTCCTGGGCCGTGACCTCCGAACACTTCGAGGTCGCGGAGGCGCTGCGGCGTGGCGGCGTCGCGCCCGACCTCTATTGCGCCGCCGGGCTCGGCGATGCGAAGGCGGTCGAGGCGTTCTTCGACGCGGAGGGCCGGCTGCAGGAGGGCGCCTCTTCCACGGGCAGCTCGCGCTATGGTCCGGACGGCATGCGTCTGCCTTGCCCGCCGCCATCGGCCCGGGAGGTCGTATCCGACGCGCTCTACATCGCCTGCCGCAACGGCAAGGAGGAAGCGGTACGCGTGCTGCTTCGGCATGGGCCAGATCTCTCGTTTCGCGCCTTCGCGGGGGGGACGCCGCTCCACTGGGCCTACTTCTCGGGCTCGCGCGCGGTCATCGAGGCGCTCTTGCAGGCGGGGGCTGATCCAACCTTGCGTGACGGTGTGCTTCGCTGCACGCCCAAGACCTTCGGAATCTGCTGGCCCGCGAGCGAGGGCTGGGTGTCCAAGGTCCGGCAGCGTCTGGCGGACGACCCCACGCTCGTCGACATCATGGACGCGGGCCGCGCTCCGCTCCACCTGGCAGCGAAGGGCGGACACCTCGGCGTCGTGAAGCTCTTGATCGAAGCCGGCGCCAATGTCAATCTCCGGGACGCCGAGGGCAAGACGGCGCTCGACCTCGCGGGCGAGCGGCCGGATCAGGCCGGGCCCGTGAAGGTGGCGGAGTGGCTGAAGGACAGAGACCCCCGAGGGCGTGAAGACATGGCTGAAAACACCACGCTGGATGAGGAAGAGACATTCATCGTCGCTATCCGCGGTGGCGAGCTCGGGAAGGCGAAGTCCATGCTTGCCGCCAGGCCCGGCCTGATTCGAAGCCGGCGTCATGGCGCGTCGCCCATCCTGATCGCCCGCTACCACGGCAAGCAGGAGATCGTCGAGTGCCTGCGAGGGTTGCTGCCGGCTCTGGACATCTTCGAGGCGGCGGCTCTCGGTGATCGCGAGACGGCCGAGCGCCTGCTCGATGGCGATGGTGGCCTCGCGAACGCGGTGGCGCAGGACGGCTTCGGCCCCCTCGGCCTGGCCTCCTTCTTCAACCATGATGCGGTGGTGCGGCTGCTGCTCGCGCGCGGTGCGCGGGTCGATGCAGCATCCTCGAACGGTATGCGCGTCATGCCGTTGCACTCCGCGGCGGCGGCGCGCTCGGTTCTCATCGCCCGCCTGCTCCTCGAGCGGGGCGCGCCCGTGAACGCCCGGCAAGGCACCAGCGGCCTGGGATTCACCCCGCTGATGGAAGCTGCTCTGAACGGCCAGCCCGAGATGGTCGACCTCCTGCTCGAGCATGGCGCCGATCGGAATATGCGCGACGATAAGGGACAGACGGCGGGGGACTACGCGCGACAGAACGGTCATGCGGCTCTTGCGGATCATCTCGCCTAGAGGACTCGACCGCCCCCTCACCCTGCCCTCTCCCCCGATGGGGGAGAGGGAAAGAGGGAGGGAGCAAGGGTGAACACACCATCAACCAGGGGAGGCAAGCATGTTCTTCGAGCTCAGGCAGTATCACGTCCGGCCGGGACAGCGCGAGAGCTGGGTCAAGTGCATGGAGGAGGAGATCATCCCGTTCCAGGTCAAGATGGGCATGGTCGTCCTCGGCAGCTTCGTGGGCGAGGAAGACGAGAGCATCTACGTGTGGATCCGGAGATTCGAGAGCGAGGCGGAGCGCAAGCGCCTCTATGACGTCGTGTACCAGAGCGACTACTGGAAGAACGAGATCGCGCCCAAGGTGCCGACCCTGATCGATCGCGAGCAGATCAAGGTCACGCGTATCGTGGCCACACCGCGCTCGGTCATTCAGTGATCGATCCTCGCGGGGAAGCTGATATGCTCTGACTTCATGGGTTTTGCCGCCGACACTCTCCGTGACCGCGTCGCCATCGTGACGGGGGCCAGCCAGGGCATCGGGCGCGCCATCGCCGTCGAGCTGGCCAAGGTCGGGGCGCACGTCGTGGCCTGCAGCCGCCGGCTCCCGTCGCTGGAGACGGTGGCCGCCGAGGTGCGCGCGCAGGGGCGGCAGGCTCTCGCCCTTGCCTGCGACGTGGGCGACGCGGGGCAGGTGGAGGAGGCCGTGGCCCGGACCGTGAAGACGTTCGGGCGCATCGATCTCCTCGTCAACAATGCTGGCTACCGGATCCGCGCGCCCCTCGAGGATCTCCCCCGCCAGGAGTGGGACGCCATGGTGCAGACGAATCTCACCGGCGTCTTTCTCTTCTCGCAGGCCGCGGGGCGCGTGATGATCCGGCAGCGCGCGGGCAAGATCGTCAATGTCAGCTCGGTGGCCGGGCGCACGGGCTCCCGAGGTATGGCCTGCTACGCGGCGACCAAGGCGGCGGTGAACGTGCTGACGAAGAGCCTCGGAGCCGAATGGGCCAAACACGGCATCACCGTCAACGCCGTGGCCCCGGGGCCCGTGGAGACGGAGGGCGTGCTCGAGGTGTGGAAGACTCCCGCGATGATCGCCCAGGCCTCGCGCGACGTGCCGCTCCAGCGGCTCGGCCGTCCCGAGGAAATCGCCTGGGCGGTCATCTTCGCGGCCTCTGACCAGGCGAACTTCATGACCGGCGAGACCATCTACGTGAGCGGCGGGCCCCGGGTGGCCAACCGCGAGGACTAGGATGCGTCCGGCCGTTGGTTCTCTGCCGCTGCTGCTGCTGTTCATACTGGTGACCGCCTGCGCGACCCCGCTCTCCACCGAGCAGCCGCCGGCACGGCACGTGATCCTGATCTCGATCGACGGGCTCCGGCCGGAGTTCTACCTGGACTCCGGGTATCCGGCGCCCATCTTGAGGAAGCTCGCGGCGAGCGGCGCGCGGGCTCAGACCGTGGAGCCGGTCTTCCCGTCGAACACCAATCCGAGCCACGCGACCATCCTGACCGGGCTGCGGCCGAATAGGCACGGCATAATCTTCAACGTGCGCTTCGAAGCCGACGGAACGCGCGGCGGCTGGTACGAGGACGCGAGCGAGCTCCGGGCGCCCTCGCTCTGGATGTGGGCGCGAACCGCCGGCCTGCGCACGGCGAGCCTCAACTGGCCGACCACGCATTTCGCTCAGATCGATCTCCTCGTGACGGGGGGCGACTATCCCGCCAACGAGGCGGGGTTGGCCAAGCTCGCGCAGGCGACGACCACCGGTCTCTTCGACCTCGCGCGGGTGACGCCTTCGGTGGCGGCCCTCAAGGACGACGTCACGTGGGATGCGCTCATGGCCGCGACGGCGGCGGGGCTCGTGCGCCGCGCGCAGCCGCATCTGCTGCTCCTGCACCTCGATCAGACCGACCACTTCCAGCACCAGCACGGGCGCGACGCCGACGAGGTGAAGCGCGCGGTGGGACGCGTGGACGGGCACCTCGCCTCGATCCTGGAGGCGGTGAGCGAGGCGGGGCTCTCGAGCCGGACGGCCGTGGTGGTGACGGGCGATCACGGATTTTCGAATGTCCGTCAGGAAGTGTTCCCCAACTACCTGCTCGCGCGAGCCGGACTGCGCGGCTGCCCGAAGCCCGGAGCGACGTGGCGCGCGACGGCGCACGTGGCGGGTGGATCCGCCGCCGTCTTCGTCAATCCGCGCGGGGACGCGAGGGCCACCCAGGCCGCCGAGTCGGCCCTGCGCGCGGCCGGCGCCGGCCGCTACGCCATCGTGCCGAGAGCCGAGCTCGACGCCCTCGGCGCCATGGAAGGCGCGGCCTTCGCCCTCGATGCGGTTTCCGGCTACGCGATGGGCGATGCGTGCAATCGCGGGCTCAGCCGGCCCGCGTCGGGCGGGCAGCACGGATACCTTCCCTCGCGAGCGGAGATGGCCACCGGGTTCGTCGCCGCTGGCGCGGGCGTTCGCGCCGAGGTGACGCTGCCGGCCATGCGACTCATCGACGTGGCGCCGACGGTGGCGCGCCTCCTGGGTCTGCCGGCGCGACCCGCGGATGGGCGCATCCTGACGGAGATCCTGCAATGATGCCGATGGCGGCTCGACTCGTCGGGCGCCCTGGCGTCGCTCACATCCAATCCTCCAGAGGAGCTCGTGCCGCGCCATGACCCCCAACGAGACTCAATCGCCGCTCGACGCCGCGCGGAAGCTGGCTCCGATGGTTCGATCCTGCGCGGACGAGACCGAGGCCGAGCGGGAGCTGCCGCGGCCGCTCTTCGAGGCGCTGGCCGACGCGGGATTCTTTCATCTCGCCGTGCCGCGCAGCCTGGGGGGCGGCGAGCTCGACCTGCCCACGTACATCCAGGTGATCGAGGAGCTGGGCAAAGCCGATGCGAGCACCGCGTGGGCCATCAACCAGGGCGCGATCTTCGCGACGTACGCGGCGCGGATGCCCCCGGCGGCCGCGCGCGCCATCTGGATCGACACACCGCGGGCCGTGGTGGCGAATACGCCTGGCGCGACGGCCAAGGCGGTGGTCGTCCCGGGCGGCTACCGGGTGACGGGACGCCAGGGCTTCAGCACGGGGTGCCGGCACGCGGCCTGGCAGGCCTCCCATGCCCAGGTCTTCGAAAATGGCCAGCTCAGGCTCCTGCCCGACGGCCAGCCCGAGACCCGCTATCTCTTCGTGCCCATTGCCGAGGCCGAGCGGCTCGACACCTGGCAGGTCCGCGGCATGCGGGGCACGGGCACCCACCACTTCGCGGTGCACGACGTCTTCGTGCCCGAGGCGCGCACGGTGCTGTCGACGGCGGCGCGATTGCTGGAGCCCGGCCCGCTCTACCAGATTCCGCGCACGCTGGCCTTCGCCTCCGGTGACGCCGCGGTGGCCCTCGGGGTGGCGCGCTCCGCGATCGACGCCTTCGTCGAGCTGGCGGGGGCCAAGACGCCGCGTTCCGTTATTGGGTTGCTACGCGATCAGCCCCTCGTCCAGTCGGACATCGGCCACGCCGAGGCCTACGTGCGCACGGGGCGCGCCTTCCTGACCGAGACCGTCCGCGACATCTGGGCCCATCTGAGCGCGACGGGCACCATCAGCCTGGACCAGCGCGCGACGCTGCGTCTGGCCACCACGCACGCCATTCGCCTCGCCGTCCAGGTCGTGGACATCGTCTACAATGCCGCGGGCGCGACGGCGGTCTACGAGAGCCATCTCATCCAGCGCCATTTCCAGGACATCCACGTCATCAGCCAGCACATCCAGTCACGCCTCGCCAACTACGAGCTGGTCGGCCGCCACTGGCTCGGTCTCTCGGTCGACGAGACCCGCCTCTAGCGCGATGACGCCTCCGTCCACGCGCGGGCCAGGAGGGGCTGGCCCGAGCTATGCGCGTGACGATGTGCTCGCCGCGGTGAAGGCGCTGGCGCCCCGGCTGCGGGCCGCCTCGGACGAGGTGGAGAGCGAGCGCTCGCTGACCGAGCCGCTCGTGCAGGCCATGGCCGATGCCGGGCTCTATCGTCTCCTGCTGCCCCGCTCGCTCGGCGGGGGAGAGATGGATCCGCTGGCGTACTTCGACGTGATCGAAGCCCTGGCGCAGGCGGACAGCGCGGCGGCCTGGAGCGTGCTGATCTCCACCAGCACGATGGCGATCACCGCGCGCGGTCTTCCCGACGAGATTCTCGCCGCGATGTTCACCTCGCCGCGGCAGACGATCATGGCGGGCTCGGGTCCGCCGAAAGGCCGCGCCCTGCCCGTGCCGGGCGGGTACCGGCTGACCGGTCGCTGGACGCAAGGGAGCAACATTCTCCTCGCGGGCTGGATCCATGTCGGCTGTCATCTCTACGACGGGGATCAGCCGCGGCGCGGGTCCGACGGGCGGCCCGTGTATCTGCGCTGCGTGCTGCCCGCCTCGGATGCCAAGGCGGTGGACACCTGGCGCACCACCGGCATGCGCGGGACGGGGAGCCACGACTTCACCATCACCGATGTCTTCATCCCGGAGGAGCGCGTCCACGGCGCCTCCGAGGAGTCGCTCCGCCCCCAGCCGCTTTACCAGTTCGTGGGCTGGACCCACATCGCCCACGCCGCTCTCGGCCTCGGCATCGGACGCGTGGCCATCGACGAGTTCATCGCGCTCGCCGGCGGAAAGGAGGCGACGTGGCTTCCCGCCGAGGGTCGGCTCGCCTCGCGCACGACCATCCAGGCCAAGGTCGCCCGGGCCGAGGCCCTCGTCGGCTCGGGGCGCGCCTATGTGCGCGAGGCGACGCGTGATCTGTGGGAGACCGTGTGCCGCGGCGAGCGGCCGTCACCCGGGCAGCGCGCGATCTATCGTCTGGCCATCGCGCAGGCCATGACCAATGCCTCGGAGGCCGTGGATCTCATGTACAGCGCGGGCGGGGCCAGCGCGATCTACGCGACGAGCCGGCTCGATCGCTGCCTGCGGGATGCCCACACGGCGGCCGCGCACGTGTGGGTGGCGCCGGATACCTACGAGCTGGCGGGGCGACTCCTGCTCGGGCTCGATCCGGGATCCACGACGATCTGAGCGGTCTCAGATCCAGACGTCATTCTCGGCCGTCCGCTCGCCACCCTCGTGCCCCGTGTTGAGCACCCCGCGCGGCTCGATGAGCAGGAGCTTGACCTCGCTTTCCGCGTAGGGCTTGTGCTCGACGCCCTTGGGAACGACGAACATCTCGCCGGTCGCAACGTGGACGGCGCCGTCGCGGAAATCGATCCGCAGATCGCCTTCGAGGACGATGAAGGTCTCGTCGGTGTCCTTGTGATCATGCCAGACGAAATCGCCCTGCAGCTTCACGATCTTGAATTGATAGTCGTTCATTTCCGCGATGACCTTCGGCGCCCATCGCTCGTCGAACAGCCCGAGCTTCTGCCTGAAGTTGATCGATGTATAGGTCATGGGACCCTCTCAGAGCTCCCGCAAGAGGCGGCCGAAGCCGGAAATGGCCCCGCGGACGCCGGCCATCCGCAAGGCCTGCCACAGACACGCCTGGTTGCTGCTGATCACCGGCTTGCCGAGATCACGCTCGAGCATCTCGAGCACCGCCACCGTGGGCAACCCGGTGCCGCTCAGGAGGACGGCCTCGGCGTCGCGGGCGTCGGCCTGACGCGCGAGCAGATACGCGCGCTCCTCGCTCTCGGCGTAGATGTCCTTGACGTCGGTGAGCCGATGATAGCCGGCGATCTCGAAGCCCGCGCCATCCCAGTAAGCCTTGCCCTGCGCGCTGATCGCCTCCGGGTACGGCGTGCCGAGGGCGAGCCGCTTGATCCCGAAATGCTGGAGGGCGGCCCGCACCGCGTGCGCGGCCAGGAGCGCGGGCGCGCCGCTCAGCGAGGCGATGCGATCGGCGAGGGGCTGGTCATTGCCGAAGCCGAGCGCGTAGCTCGACGCGGTGTGGGCGAGGACGACGACGGCGGGACGGACCTCGCCGAGAGCCCGGGCCGGCCCCTCCAATCCCTCGCGATAGGCGCGCGTGCGCTCTTCCATGCCGGCCGCGCCTCCCGCGGGGCCGAGGGACGGCGGCGCCTCCATTCGCGCGAAGTGCACGCTGACCCCGGTGGGCGCCATGCCGCAGAGCTCGGGCTCCACCGTGGGATTGCCGGGCGGGAGGAGCACGCCGATGCGCGCGCGCCAGCCGAACATGGGTGGCCTCTCTTTCCTTAGCGGAGCTTCAAGTCCTCGGCGGGTCCCACGTACGGGTAGCCCTGGATCAATCCCGCGGCGGCCACCTCGACGCGCGGGCCCACGCCCCAGATGAAGCCTTGCTGGAAGAGCGGCGCCACGAGCACGCGATCGGAGACGATGCGCTGGATGTGGTGGAGATGGGCCTCGCGCTGCTTGCGATCCAGCTCCTTGGCCTGCCGCTGGAAGAGGTCGTCGATCTCCGGCAGCGACCCGTACGCGTAGATGCCGCCCTTGGTGAAGAACGGCTCGAGGCGCGCGGCGGCATTGCCGGCCGCGCCCGTCGCGCCGATGAGGAGCCCCTTGATCTTCTTCTCGCGCCAGGAAGAGAGGAAGGTAGCGCGCTCCATGGTCCGCACCCTGGTGCGGATGCCGATGCCCTGGAGAAATCCTCCCACTTCCTCGGCCAGCGAGGTGTAGGGGGGAAGCGGTGTCAGGTCGCCGGCATCGAAGCCGTTCGGATACCCGGCTTCGGCGAGGAGCTGCTTGGCGCGACGAGGATCGAGCGGGGGCGGCTCGATGGGCAGGGCGAACTCGAAGGTCGAGGGGACGAAGGCGCCCGTCAGCTTCCCCATGCCGAGCATCTCCGCCTGGTTGAGGGCGGGCCGGTCGATGGCGAGGCTCGCGGCCAGCCGCACGCGGCGATCGTGCCAGGGAGACTTCGGGTCCCACTGGTCGAGGAAGTCCAGCCAGTAGACGCCGTAGACGAGGGGCGCGACCACCTTCATGCCGGGCGCGCGGCGGAGCTGCTCGGCCGTCGGCCCGGTGAAGAGATACGCGATGTCCACCTCGCCCGTCCTCACGGAGGCCGCCCGCGTCGCTTCGTCGGGGATGCTGCGCATGACCAGCCGCTTGACCGACGGCGCCTTGCGCCAGTACTCGGGAAAGGCTTCGAGGACCAGCTCGACGCCCGGGTTGAAGGAGACGAACTTGTAGGGCCCCGCTCCCACGGGGGATTTCTTGAACCCGTCGTCGCCGACCTTCTCGACGTACTTCTTCGGGACGATCCAGCCCGCGCCGGTGGCCGAGGTGCCATAGAAGGACATGAAGTCCGGCCACGCTTCCTTGAGGACGAAGCGGACGCGATTGGGGGCCACCACCTGCACGTCCTTGACCTTTTCCCTCAGGAGCCCGGCGCCGCTGCCCTTGTACCGTTCGTACGAGAACTTCACGTCCTCCGCGGTGACGGGATCGCCGTTGTGGAACTTGGCGCCCTTGCGGAGAACGAACTCATAGGTGATCCCGTCCTTGGACACCGTCCACGACTCGGCCAGGCTCGGGGTGTTGATCCCACCCGGCATGGGCTTGACCAGTCCGTCGTGCAGCGCGTAGAGGACCATGAACGGGGTGATGAGCGCCTCCGTCTCCGCGGGATCGAGCCACCGCGAGACGAGCGTCACGTGCACGCCGATGGCCATGGTGCCGTCCGGGGGAGCGGCGATGGCCGGCGACGGGCCGGCGCCGACGATCCCACAGACGATGCCAACGATCAGGACGGCAGCAATGCGCCAGCACGAAGGACGGATCATGACACCTCCCAAGGAGTATTCTCAATGCCCCACGTCGGGGGCTTGCATTTGCGGGAGATACCGCGGTAAGAAAGCTCACGCAAGTGGCAAATGGTCATTGGGCACATCGCTCTGCTCAAGGTAAGTCACTGGAGGAAGAGAGCATGCATCGAAGATCGAGACTCGCTCTGTCATGGATGATCGTGCTCTCCCTCCTGCTCGCCGGCGGCCTTGCCAACCCCGCGGCCGCGCAGACCAAGCCAGAAGGGGAGATGCGCTGGGCATTGTACGTCACCTTGGCTCCCGCCTGGTTCGATCCTGCCGAGGTGGTGGGCGTCCTCACTCCGTTCTGGGTCCTGTATGCCATGCACGATGCGCTTGTCAAGCCGATGCCGGGCAATCACCTGACCCCGAGCCTCGCGGAGTCCTGGACGGTCAGCGCGGACCAGCGCGTCTACGACTTCAAGCTCCGGGAGGGGCTCAAGTTCCACAACGGCGATCCTTTCACCGCCGAGGACGTGAAGTTCAGCTTCCTTCGCGCCAAGGGAGCCAGGATCCTCCAGGACAAGGTCAAGGAGATCGAGATCGCCGGCCCCTATCGAGTGCGCTTCCACCTGCACGAGCCCTTTCCGGACTTCATGACCTATTACGGAACGTTTGCCACGGGGGCGGGCTGGATCGTGCCGAAGAAGTATGTCGAGCAGGTGGGCCTCGACGGCTTCAAGAAGAACCCGGTCGGGCTCGGGCCGTACAAGTTCGTGAGCAGTACGCCGGGCATCGAGCTGGTCATGGAGGCCTACGAGGGCTACTGGCGCAAGATGCCGTCGGTCAAGCGGCTGGTCTACAAGAGCGTGCCCGAGTCGACCACCCGGCTGGCCATGCTGAAGAGGGGCGAAGTCGATCTCGCGTACCTGCTGGACGCGCCGCAGGCGATGGAGGTGAAGCGCGATCCCACCCTCAAGCTGGTGTTCTCGGGTGGTATCGGGACGTACTATCTGGATTTCTTCGATCAGTGGGATGCGAAGTCGCCCTGGCACGATCGCCGCGTGCGGCTGGCCGCCAGCCTGGCCATGGATCGCAAGGCGCTCAGCGAGGCGGAGACGGTCGGCGCGTCCCGGCCCACGGGCAATGTCATCCCGCGCAAGTTCGAGTTCGCCCTGCCCATCGAGCCGCCGCTCTATGATCCCGCCAAGGCCAAGCAATTGCTGGCCGAGGCGGGCTATCCCAATGGCTTCGATGCCGGCGAGCTCTATCCCTGGCCCCCGTACTTCTCGATGGGGGAATCGGTCGGACAGTACCTCGGCGCGGTGGGGATCAAGGTGCGCCTGCGCACGATGGAGCGCGCGGCGTTCTACGCAGCGCTCCAGACGAAGAAGCTGAAGGGGCTGTGCGTCTGCATCAACGCCGTCTACGGCAACGCCGCCTCCCGGCTGGCCGAGACGGTGCCCTCGAACGGGGCCTTTGCCTACGGCGGCTACCCCGACATCGATGCGCTCTACCAGCAGCAGAGCCGGGAGACGGACCGGCGCAAGCGCGAGGCGCAGCTGCACCTGATCCAGCGGCAGCTCAACGAGCGCGTGCGCTTCGCGCCCATCATGGAGTACATCTGGCCGAGCGCGGTGGGCCCGCGCGTGGCCGACCCCGCCCTCATGCTCATCGATCCCTATCCCTGGTCGGCGCCGCTCGAAGAGGTGCGCCTGAAGAAGAACTGACGTGACACCCGCCGGGAGGTCGGCATGAAGTTCGGGATCGACTACTTCCCCGACGCCCATCCGGATCAGGTGTCGGCGCGGCAGTACTTCGAGGACGTGCTGGACCTTGCCGGGTACGCGGATGAGCTCGGCTATGACAGCGTGAAGATCGTCGAGCACTACTTCACGTCCTACGGCGGCTATAGCCCCGATCCCTGCCTATTCCTGGCCGCGTGCAGCCAGCGCGCGCCGCGCATGCGCATGGTCACGGGGGCGGTCCTGCCCGTGTTCAACCACCCCCTCAAGCTGGCCGGGCAGCTGACCATGCTCGACGCCATCAGCGGCGGCCGCCTGGACGTTGGCGTCGCGCGCGCCTTTCTCCCCTACGAGTTCGACGCCTTCGGCATCTCCATGGAGGAGAGCCGCGCGCGATTCGAGGAGGGGATCGAGGCGCTGATCCGGCTTTGGACGGAGGAGAACGTCACCTTCGAAGGCAAGTTCCACCGATTCAAGAACGTGACCTCGCTGCCGCGGCCGACGCAGCGGCCGCACCCACCCATCTGGATCGCGGCGGTGGTGAGCCCTGAGTCCTTCGTGTGGGCGGGCGAGCGCGGCTACAACATGATGGTGGTGCCGTATCTCGGGGAGCACCACGAGCTGGCCGACAAGCTCGAGCTCTATCGTCAGGCGTACCGCGACCACGGACACGAGGATCGGCGCGGGCCGGGAGAGGTGATGATGGTCCTCCACCTCTACGTGGCGCCCACGCGGGCCGAAGCGAGGGAGGAGTGCCGCGCCTACATGGAGCAGTACCTCCGGAACTTCCGGGCCTCCGCCAAGTCGTGGACGGGCCGGCAGTCGGGCCAGTACAAGCCGTACTCGGGGCTCGAGCAGATGCTCAACGACATCACGTACGCGCGCGTGCTCGACGAGACGCGGGCCATCATCGGCGATCCCGACGACGTGGCGGAGCAGCTCTCCTATGTCCGCGACACGTTCGGCGAGGTCTATCCGAGCTTCCAGGTCAACTTCGGCATGATGGAGAAGGCGCGGGCGCGCCGGAGCATCGAGCTGTTCGCCCGCCAGGTGATGCCCCGCTTTCGCTGAGCTGAGAAGAAGAGGCCTTGCCGACCGAGCCTGCTCCGACGTAGACTCGGCCCGTCTGAGGCAGGCCACCGGAGATCAGCGTCGATCGCCGCCACCCCAAACTGTTGTCGGATGACCCCCGGGAGGGTATCGACATGGCGAGCGAGACAGAGCATGGTGAGCACGAAGGACGC